>Ga0075418_10000291_pt1 | contig 50692 bp, 34 predicted proteins | sample SoiMetdeltSBSDD2_FD_81776 | JGI IMG/M metagenome (GOLD analysis project Ga0075418, IMG submission 81776) | Bulk soil microbial communities from a Populus tree surrounding site in Tennessee, USA - Soil MetaG P. deltoides SBSDD2 | ecosystem: Environmental > Terrestrial > Soil > Tree plantation...
GTGCATGGCTATGTCTCGCGGCGCTTGCGCGAGGACCTCGGCGCGCTGCTGGAGATGGGCGAGGGGGGGCGTCGGCCGGTCGCCATGGCGGCACTGCTCGAGGGTGCGCGGCGCCGCATCGCCGCACACGTGCGCCACCGCGCCAGCCACGTCGACGGTTTCGTCCACGGTGCCGTTCTGTGTTACTGGGAGATCGAGCACGCCTTGGAATCAAAGCGCCAACAGGCGCTGCAACGCCGAGAGGTGGCGCGTCGCGCCCTCGACGCCACGCGCGATCGAGAGCGCCTCGAGGGCCTGCTCGAGCGCCTGCGGCGCGACACCGTTCTTGGCGGTGCGCGCAATATCTTCGAGCGCTTCGTCGCCACGATCACCGTGTCGGTGCCGACGCAGGTACGCAAGATTCTCGAAGTCTCGGAGGGCTTGCGTGCGCACGCGTTGGAGTTCGCCGGCGCGACACTCCTCGCCGACATCTACGGTCAGATGCTGCATTTCTGCGCCCGGCAGCGTGAGGACACGCAGGCCATGCTGCGTCTGCTGAGCCAGGCCGGCGCGCGCTGCGCGCGCGAGGAAGAATGGCTGCTGCGCACGGCGCGTTCCGCTTCGACATACCGGCGCGGGCGCTTCGAGGCGCTGCTCGACCATGTCTGGGGTCGCATGTCCGCTGCGCTCGGCGACCGCGACCCACGCGATGTCGTGGCGCAGCTGGGAGGCGATCTTCTCGGCTCGACCCGCAGCGAATCCGAATGGGTCGCCGCCGCACTCACCGCCGTGCAGCCGGACGTGGATCGCCTGGCTTCGCTGGCCGACGAGATCCTGGCCTCGGAGCCGTTCGTGCGCGAGGCGCTCAAGGAAGCGCTGGCGCAGTTCGCTCCCGCCGTTCAGGTCGATCGCGAGCGCTTCGCGAATCTCGAAACCGCGCGCCAGAGGTTCGTCCTGTGCACACGCCGCATGTACGAAGCGCACCGCGATCTGTTCGAGCAGCACCGATTCCTGGAATCGCGCCAGCCCTATGCCGTCTTGTTCACCGATCACGAAGAGGGGTTGCCGTTTTTGGCGCTCACGTCGATGCGCCGCATGCACGAGATCTACAAATTGGAGGACCCGGCCGTGCGCGCCTCAGCGCATGCCCAGGCCAGTCTCGCCAGCGAGCTCCCTCACCTCGATGATTGAAGATCGGATGATCGAACGTGGCGCGGTTCAACGACCGGAATGTTGCGCCGCGTCGTGGCGCCGAGCCCGCGTGTTCCGGGCCCAGAATGCGCCGATGAAAACCGGCAGTGTGGCGAGCGCGAGAGCGCCGGCGGGGAAGCGGTGCCACGAGTCGCGCATGCGTTCCCCGACTGCCGCACGCAAGCCGAGCTCTTCGCTGCGGCCGACGTAGCCGTTCTGACTTTCCAAATAGCGCACACGCCGGTGTCCGCCGGCTTCCATCCCCTGCAGCCAGGCGTTGTCGTCCGCGAGCATCAAGGTCAATCGCGCGCGCTGACCGGGACGGAGCCCCAGCCCCTGCAAGAAAGCCATCTCGACCTGACCCAGGTTGCCGCCGAAACGTCGCTCCAGCGCCAACTCTTCGACCGCGAGCAAGACCTTGCCGGGCACTCGAAACGCGAAGCGATGCGCTAGTCCGCCATCTCCCTTGGCGACGACCGCCATGGTGAATCCCTGCCGCTCCAGGCCGTGGCGCATGTCCTGTGCAGCGCGCTCCAGATCCTTTTCGCTGCGGCTCGCCGGGAAGATGGCGATGGCGCAACCAACGCCCCCCATGTCGACGGCCCGCAGCAGACCGGGGACGTCGTGCACGGATCCCACGCCCGGGGCGAGATCGCGCATCCCGAGCGCCGCGGCGCGCGTGCCCAGTGCCCGGGCCGGCCGCACCAGGGCACGACACCCGGCGAGCTCCGTGGCATAGAGATCGGCGCACGCGGCGAGCGGCAGCGGCAAACTCCACCAATAGAGAGCCGGCGTCACGTTCGATCGCCGCACCCATAGCGTTGTCGCGACCGGACTGGGCACGGCCAACACTGCCGTTGCACCTCGTTGCATGGATCTCCCGTTCGTTTCCGGTTCCCGCACGGTCGAAGCGAGTCGAGACCCGAACGCCCCTAAGCGCAGGGCTCGATGTGCGCGCACATGGAACCGCGCGAGGTCAGGATGAGTGGGTCCGCCCCGAAGCTGGTGATCTGCTCGCATTTGAGCTCGGCCCGCTCGCGGTGGGTCGTGGCCACGACGACGCGTCCGATGCTGTCCACCTCGCGTGCCATCACGAACGCCTCGCGCACGGGGTAATGGAACAGACTGCAGAGCATCCGCACCACGTAATGGTAGGTGTGCTCGTCGTCGTCGAGGAGGATGACGTGGTAGAGCGGCTCGAACTCCGGCAACACTCGATTCGCTGTCGAAGTTCGGGGCTCCGTGCGTGTCGTGGTGCTGCTCTCCATGGCCGTTCCGTCCTGTCAGCTCTGTTTCGGGTCCTCGAAGCCACAGCGCGAATGGCTGCCATCGCAGAACGGCTTGTTGTCCGAATGCCCGCAGCGGCACAGCGCCACGCGTGGCCGGGCGCTCACGTCGACCGCCTGTCCGCGCCCGTCCATGAGCTGGACCAAGCCCTCCACCATGTAGGGCCCATTCGGCAAAGCCGTGATCTTGACCTCGGACATGACGACCTCCCCATCCATTAGAATAACCTGTCGCTCGATTCTTTGTACTGGATGGCCTTGCTCCCGGCAAGGCCCGAGTTGACACGCCCGATGGCCACGCCTATAAACGAGCCCGTCCCCCAGAGGGTCTCCGCCGCGCCGTGCGCTCGTCCTCCCGCTCGCGAGGAGCACGCCCCATGATGGAATGGTTTCGTGCCGATTTCTGGCGGACGCTGCTCGACAAGGCCACCGCGTGGCTCCTGGATTCGGGTCCCACGATCCTCGTCATCCTCGTGCTCGCTTTCTTCGTCTCGCGCTCGCTCGGGTTCGCCGTGGCGCGCTTCAAGAGCTTCACGCGCGAGCGCGGCGCGCAGGAAGGCGAGTCCCCCGCCGAATGCGAAAAGCGCGCGGCGACGTTGGCGTCCATCGTGCACCGCACGGCGCGCGCGCTCCTGTGGGGAGTCGTGGCCATGATCGTGCTGCGCGAGCTCGGGGTCGATGTCGCGCCGCTCATCGCGGGCGCCGGCGTGGCCGGCCTCGCTGTCGGTTTCGGCGCCCAGAATCAGTTCCCCATGCCGCATCGAACCGTGTCCTGGGGCGCCAAACCACTCGACGTGCGAGTCCATTCGTCATGAGCACCAGGCGATTGCGCATTGCCAGCTGGAACGTGAACTCGATTCGCATGCGACTCGATGCGGTCCTGGGGTGGCTCGAGACGACCGGCACCGACATCCTCTGCTTGCAGGAAACCAAAGTACCGGACGATGCCTTCCCGAGCGATGCCTTTCGCAGTCTCGGCTACGAGGTCGTGAGCTTCGGTCAGAAGGCATACAACGGCGTCGCCATCATCACCAACGACAAGCCGCGTGAAGTGACGCGTGGCTTCGGTGATGCGACGCTGGACGCCGAAGGGGCACGTCTCGTCGGCGCCACGGTCGGCGGCGTGCGCGTCTACTCGGCCTACGTGCCCAACGGCAAAGTCGTCGGCAGCCCGTCCTATGCGATGAAGCTGCAATGGCTGGCGCGATTGCGCACCTTGCTCGTCAATCGCCATACGAGCGCGGTCGGCGCACCCCTCGCGTCCGGCCAGGCCGCGGCGAACGCGGGCATGCCGCACAGCCGGCCGATCGACGCCGACGAGCGCGTCGTGGTCTGCGGCGATTTCAATGTCGCGGCCGAAGATCGTGACGTGCACGATCCTTTCTTTTGGCGCATGCAGGTGCTCTTCCACTCCGAGGCCCGCGAAGCGCTGCGGCGATTCTGCGGCAACGACTTCGTCGACACCTTTCGTCTCCATCATGAGGAAGGCGGGCGATACTCGTGGTGGGACTACCGCCAGGGCGCATTCCCGAAGAACGAAGGGCTGCGCATCGATTATGTTTTCGCATCGCGCGCGCTCGCAGCCAGCTGCATCGAATCGGACATCGACAAGCAGCCACGACGACAATCCAACCCATCCGACCACGCGCCCGTCACCGCCACGTTCGCGCTCGAGCCGAAAGGAGAGACTTGATGCACGCCCCCAATCGCCGGCGCTTCTTGCAATGGTTCGCCACCGTCGCGGCAGTCCCTTGGACGCGCACGGCATTGCCGGCGCTCGGCGCCGTCGCCGCCGCCACGGCTGCCGCGCAAACGACCGAAGAGGAAGCTCCGCCGCCCGAAGTCGGTCCGTGGCTCGAAATCGTCAAACAACGCTGGGGTCGAACTCTGTCGCCCGACGACCTGAAGGCGATCGGGGACAACCTGGCGTGGACGGCGCGCTCCGGCAAGACCTTGCGCGCCCTGTCGTTGCAGAACGCCGACGAGCCCGATGTCGTCTTCCGCGCCGAGCGGCCGGTGGTTGAAAAATGACCCCCCCATCCGTCTACTTCGAGTCCGCGGCTGCGCTCGGTCGCATGCTGCACGCGCGCCGGACCACTTCACTCGCGCTCACGCGCGGCTACCTCGACCGCCTGCGCACGATCGGTCACGAGCTGAACGCGGTCGTCACGCTCATGGAGGACTCGGCGCTCGCGGAGGCCGAGCGCGCCGACGAGGAGATTCGCCGCGGCCGCATTCGCAGCCCGCTGCATGGCGTGCCGTATGGCGTCAAGGACCTCTTGGCGACGCGCGGTGTGCCGACCACTTGGGGCGCCGAACCGTATCGCAATCAGGTGTTCGATCACGACGCCACCGTCGTTCGGCGTTTGCGCGACGCCGGTGCGGTGCTGATCGCCAAGCTCGCGATGGTCGAATTGGCCGGCGGCATGGGCTACGACGAAGCCGACGCGTCCTTCACCGGTCCGGGCTTGACGCCGTGGAACCGCGCTTTCTGGAGCGGTGGCTCGTCGAGCGGTCCGGGCGCCGCCGTCGCCGCCGGACTCGTCGGCTTCGCCATCGGCTCGGAAACTTCGGGCAGCATCCTCACGCCGTCGGCTTTCTGCGGCGTGACCGGTCTGCGCCCGACCTACGGACTCGTCAGCCGCCATGGCGCCATGGCACTCAGCTGGACGCTCGACAAGCTCGGTCCCATGTGCCGCAGCGCCGAAGACTGTGCGCTCGTGCTTCAAGCCATCGCCGGGCGCGACCCCAAGGATGCGACATCGGTCGCACGGCGCTTCCGTTGGCAGCGCCCGGAACGCCGCGCGCGCAAGCTGCGCGTCCTCGTGCCCAAAGGCTGCGTCGAGAAGGTGCAGCCCGAGGTGCGGTCCGCTTTCGAAGCCAGCCTGCACGAGCTCGAAGCCTTCGCCACCATCGAACACGACGTCGAATGGCCCGACTTCCCGTGGGGCCCGAGCGTTGGCACCATCGTCGATGCCGAGGGTGCTGCCGCTTTTCTTTCCCTCATCGAATCCGGAGATCTGGCGAAGCTGCGCTGTCCTGCGGACCGCATCGGTGGCTATTCGTCCATGCTCACACCTGCAGTCGACTACGTGCAAGCGCTGCGCGTCCGGGCACCGATGAAGCGCGCGGTGAATGCGTTGTTCCAGAGATGCGACATGATCGCTTCGCCGACACGCGCCTCGGTGTCGTACCCGATCGACAAGAAGTTCCGCGATGCCTACCCCGACGTGAGCGGTGGCCCGGCGCTCATCCCGGCTGGGAACCTGTGCGGCCTGCCGGCCGTGTGCTTGCCGAACGGCTTCGGACAGCACGGGCTGCCGACGTCGCTCACGCTCATGGGCCCGGCGTTCTCGGAATCTTTGTTGCTGGAGGCTGCCTATCGCTTGCAGCTCGTGACCGAGTGGCATCGGCAACAGCCGCAGCTCGCTTGACGCGGCGACCCGTTTGCCGCTTGCACGTCGACGCAGCCCGCGACACCGACGGCTGCACCTTGGAGGCAAGTCCGTGACCCAGAGCATCCCGCCGGTGTCTCTCGCCGACACGGGGCCATACCGCGTGCCGAAGGGCGCGCGGCTCGTGTTCCACTACGGCGTCTACACCACGGATGGTTTCATGCGCGGCGATGTGCACCTGCAGCACGGGGCCGAAACGCGGATCATCGCGAGCAACGTCGCCGCGAGCGGCGACGCCGAGCGCGTGCAATTGCTGGGCGATTGGGCGCGGATTTTCCCGAACCCCATGGCGGTGTATCGAGAACCCTGAAAGACGACGTGTTTGCCGCCTCGAGGCCTGGACCGGCCCGCCACCGGTGCGGCCGAGTGAATCAGAAGTCGTATGCCAGCATCAGGCCGACCTGCCAAGCGTCGAGCTTCAGCTTGTAACCGGTGGAACCATCGATGCAAACGAAGCGCGGAATTTCGTCGAGTTTGAATTGTTCGATATTGGAAGCACTTTCCCACTGCGGAGCCTCGGATGCACAGAATTCGCACGAGACGATCTGATAGCTGCCGACGAGGCTGGTGCGCACCCTGCTCGTGGGGCGATGGAAGAGATCGACGCCGCCGCCCAGCACCCAACCCCATTGCATCATGTCAGCTTGATCGCGCTCCACGCCATTCTGGTCGAAGGCACGCGCCGTGGCCAGGAATAGCGCCGGCCCACCGCGCAGCATCGGGCGCAAGCGCGAGCGCATGCTCGGGCGGTAGGTGAGCTCGAAGCTGAAGCGGTGATCGATCACGTCCATGCGCTCGGTCACGGGGGGCTCGACGCCCTGGCCCACCGGCAGCTCGTCCTCGCCATGCGGTCCATCGTAGCTTCGGAACGTGTTGGCGTATTCGACCAGCAGGTCGAGATCCCGCAGCACCGGCCAGCCCCCAGCGGGCGATGAGTGCAGGCTCGTGTTCCAACCTACGGCGAACTGGAAATCGTTCGAGCGGTCGACGTTCAAAAAGATGTCCTGCGACAACGGCACAGTGCTGCTGCTGAACATCAGCTCGAGGACGAGGGCGAAGCGCGCTCCCGCGGACTGGACCTCACGCCGTTCTCCCTCCAGCCCCTGCAACGCTTGCAAATACACCGCGACAATGCTGTCGAACTCTTGTCGTTGCGCGCGCTTCTCGGGCACCGACACGTGGTCGATGATGGCACGCTGGGCGCGCTCGTGCGCTTCCAGATACTCGTGCTGCGCCAAGAGGCGCGAGGCCGCTTCGGCCTCGCTGCCTTCCACCGCGGGCAAGGCCGTGCGTGCGAAGATCGCCGTGCGCATCTCCTGCAACGCCAGCTCCCACGGCCCGGGCATCGGGGTGGCGAACGTCGACCATGCCGCATCGTCTTGATTGCGTGCGGCCGGAAGCAGGAGCAAGCCAACGCCGTCTTGCACCAGCCGCTGCTGGTTGGCGAGCATTCGCGCCAAGCGCATCGGGGAGCGTTGGGGTTCCGGAAGCCCGAGCCACTCATCGAGCGTTTGGCGAGCGAGAACCGCAGGCGGCAGTCGCGGGCGCTCTCCCGGCACACGCCGCACCACGGTGAGCGTCAAGTTGTCCTGCGCGGCTGGCGCTTGCCAGTCGTCGGCTGCGAGCATGCGGCCGTCGATCCCGATCACCAAGTCGCCGCTTTGCAGACCGAGGTCCTGCATGGCCTGAGTCGGTGTCAGGACGCGCGCACCGGACACGCCGAGCTCGGCACCTTCCGCGACTGCCGCCGCGGCAAATACCTCCGGCGCCGCGGCAGTCAATCGCTGCGGCGGATTGCCGGGTTGCGCCTGCACAGCGACTGCCAGCAGCCAAGCACCGAGGGCGAATCCCCCTGCACGGAAGTTCATGCGCGCGAGCCGCGGCATTCCCACGCCGCGGTGGTGGGCGAGATCCATGGGGACAATATGCGACTCCGGCACCTTGGAGGCAAGCGCAGCTTCAGGCGCGCCGGCCGAATTGTGCGCGCACGCGATCGCGCAGGATTTCGGCACCCACGGTCCATTTGTGGGCCATGATCTGCGACTTGCTGGTGCAGATGAGCCAGCAGCGATCGCACGTCGCCGCGAACTCGCGCGCCGACTCCGCTGGGCGCGAGGACCACAATTCATCCCACGATTGCTCGCGCAGGTTGCCGATCTTGACGTCGAGGATGTGACAGAGAAAGATGTTGGCGAAAGAATCCATGTAGAAGAATCCGGAGCCGCCGTCGCAAGTAAAACGACGTTTGGCACTCTCATGATACTCGAGCAATGTCTTGTTGAACCATCCGCGGAAGTTTTCCTTCAACCCCCATTTGCGGTATTGCACCGCGATCACTCGCGACATGGCCTGACGCAAGGCGTGCGAATCGCGCGGCCGCATGCTCTCCTTGTCGTTGCCGAAGTAAATCGGCGAATCCAGCGCCACCGTGACCGAGAGCTGCAGATCACGGCTCTCGGCGAACTGGTGCACTTGCTCGAGCTCGTGCACGTTCGCGTCGAGGAGGGTGAAGCCGATGCCGAGGTCGCCGATGCCGGCAGCGCGACACAGATCCAGGGTCTGCACACACTTCGCGAACCCTCCCGGGATGCCGCGCACGGTGTCGTGCGTGCCATTCATCCCGTCGATGGAGACCCGCAAAGCCACATTCGGATCGGCGGCCAAGAGGGCAGGCAGCATGCGCTCGGTCTTCCCCGGCTGAAAGCCGTTGGTCGAGATCACCAGGCGCGCGCGCGGATTGCTGCGTTTGATCGCCGCCAGGATCTCGGGCAAATCGGTGCGCAGAAACGGTTCCCCGCCGCTGATGTTGATGTCGCGCAAGCTGGTTGGCAGGCGGGCGAAGACCTCGGGGGAGATCTCGCCATGCATGTCGTTGCGCCAGATGTCGCACATTTGGCAACGCGCATTGCAGTTGAGCGTCACCGAGACGATGGCGTTGTGGGGCTGCGCGGGCGCGGCCCCGGGCGGCGACGACAAGGGTTCCTCCGCATCGGAAGGGCGGCAATGGGGGGCTCGAGCCGCTGCGAGTATACCAGCGCCGCGAAGGCCTTGTCCCAGGCGGCTGGATCGGCGCGGCCAGTGTCCGCTTGCTCCTGGATCGGGAGAGGACTAGAATTCCGTCGTCGAAGGGGGAGGCGAATCGAACCCCCTCGAGGTCCAAGCCGCAAAGATCGAGCTCGAAACACGAGCCTCCCCTGACGAATCCTCTTCGAGGCGCCGCACGGGAGGAAAAGCGATGATCTCCAGTCACGTGTGCTGCAATCGGCAAACTACCGGTGTCTCGACTAGCCCGACCCGTCACTCGTCGCGCCCTCGTCGCCACCGATGGATCCGCGCCAGCATGCCGGCGATCCTCGGACTGCTCGTCTCGCTGGCGCTCGTGCCCCACTCGATCGCGATCGAAAACGTGCAGGGCGAAACTTGGACCTTGCCGACCTTGGGCTCGAATCGCGTCAGCCTGCTCTTCGATGCCGTCGTCAGCGATCGCGATTGGAGCCAGGGCATCACCTTCGACATCGCCTTGCGCGAAGGAGAAGGACAACCGCGCGCCTTGGTTCGTTACCAGACCATCTCGGCCGTGCCGAATCTGCCAGAGCCGGGGCAGCCGCTCGACTTCCGCATCGAGTTCGATGTGACGTGCAACGCCGGCGTGGTCACCGGCACACCCGTGGAGGCGTACGTGCGCTTCTGCACCAACGGCCACGGGGTCATCTGGCATCCTCTCATCGATGCTGGCCAAGAAGGCAGCACCGAGGTGACGGGAGCCTTCGGCCTCGTCGTCCTGGACGAAAACGGCACGCCCGGCCCCAACCCGACGTCTGCGACCGCGCTGAGTTGTGCTGGCGCTTCCAGCGCACCGGTGCTCTCGGATGCGACCCCAATGATCGTGCAGCCCGCGCGCCCGCGCATCACCGACAATCACCTTCCGGGGACCATCGGCGTCTATTTCGACCCGTTGGGAACCATGTGCCAGGGCACGATCAGTCCGGGCGCGATCGACACCGTGTACGTCCTGGCGAAGTTGGGCGAGTCGGACGACAGCCGTTGCGGTATCGAAGGGGCCGAGTTCCGTTTCACCGGTCTGCCGGCTTCATGGGATATCTCTCCGGTGCTGAACCACGAGATGCTCGGCATCGGCGACCCCTTCGCCGAGGGTGTCACCGTCGTCGGCACTCGCTGTCATCGGCCGTCGAATGGTGTGGTTCTGCTCTACAAGGTCCTGGTGTACGCGGGCGCCGAAGAGTCGGATGTGACGTTCGGCATCGAAAGCCGCGACCCGCCGACGAACTCCCAGTTCCCGTGCCCACTGCTCCTGTCCTGCGACGATCCCGTCTACACCCAAATCTGCGTCGAGGGTCAATCCTGCTTCGTCAATTCAACCGTAGTGCGCAAATGCCCCACCGTCACCACGGTCGAAACATCGACCTGGAGCCAAATCAAAACCCTCTTCCGCTAAACGATCCTCCTGCCGCCGTGACCCGCAAGCCCGGGGTCGCGGCGGCGGGCCGTGACCCGCGCCGAGATGGCCGCTGTGTCTTGCGTGCCGGGCCCCGCGGCGGCGGGCGTGCATCTGTGCCGGGCCCGCGGCGGCGGGCGTGAGTCGCGTCGAGGCGGCGTCACGAGCGCGTCCGCGAGGGCATGGATGCCCGAGCAGCGCTCGTGCCGAGCGACGAGCGCGCAGGAAAGCGCGCGAGGAGCGTCCGCCTCGACGCAACTCACGCCCGCCGCCGCCGCCGCCGTGGCCACAAATTCTTACTGTGAGAATCCCTCGAGCTTGTAATGGTCCTCGAGCCGCCGCAAAGCCAGCACCATCGCCGCCATCCGCATGTCGTGCGTCTTCCCGGTCGTGTACTGCGCCGAGTTGAACTCAGACGTCCGCCGCGGGCGATTGGCCGCGATGTCGAGGATGATGTTGTAATTGGACTTGATCGTGTCGGAGAGCCTCTCGTTGACCTTCGCCTCGCTCCAGTGTTCCTGGCGATTGTTCTGCAGCCATTCGTAGTAGCTCACGATCACGCCGCCGGAGTTGGCGATGATGTCGGGAATGATCTCGATGCCCCGTTCGCGCAGTGCCTCTTCGCCCTCGATCGTGCATGGCCCGTTGGCGCCCTCGGCCACCAACTTGACTTGCAGCTTGTTGGCAACCTCGGCGGTGATGATGCCACCGAGCGCGGCCGGCACGAACAGAAAGGCGTTGAGCCGCCAGAACTCGTCGAGCCCGATGCTGCGCGCCTTCGAATAACCTTCGACGCTGTGCTTGACGTTCGTCGCCGACGAGACGTGCTCCTGCAAATCTTCGGGATCGATGCCGCCGGGGTTGTGGATGGTGCCGTCGCGATCGTTGACCGCCACCAGCTTCGCCCCGCGTTGCACGGCGATGCGTGCGAAGGCCGAGCCCACGTTGCCGTAGCCCTGCACGATGAAGTCGACGTCCTTCCACGACACCTTGTCCGGCGCGATGAGCTGGTCCGGACCCGGAGACTGCCGGTGTCGCAACCATTCCTCGATGCAATAGAACAGACCGCGTCCCGTCGCCATCTCGCGCCCCTCGCTGCCCCAGATGCGCGCGTCCTTCCCGGTCACCACACCGCGCAAGGTGTGGTACTCGTTCTCCCCGTCGGAGTACTGGCGGAAGAAGTGCCCCATGATCACCGAGTTCGTGCCCACGTCCGGCGCCGGAATGTCGCGGTTGGGACCGATGAAAGGCTTGAGCTTGTACATGAATCGTGACGAAATGCGTTCGATCTCGTCGGCGGAATAGTTGCGCGGATCCATGCGAATGCCGCCCTTGCCGCCGCCGAATGGGATGGCGCTGATGGCGGTCTTCCAAGTCATCTCCGCCGCCAGCATCTTGAACAGATCCAGGCTCACCTCGTGGTGGTAACGGATGCCGCCCTTGTAGGGCCCACGGATGTTGTTGTGCTGTACGCGGTAGCAACGCAGTTGCTCGGGCTGGCGGCCGCGCACGTGATACAGCCGCCCGAACAAGCGGATGACGCCCGCGCGAATGGACGCGTCGCTGGAGGCGAAGACGCGCGGCTGGAACGAGACGTTGCCGCTCGCCAAGATCTTGTAGTACTTCGGGTCGAAATGGCTCTCGAGGAGGTCCTCGAAATCCTTGCCCTGCTGCGCATACTCTTCCGGTGTGAATTCGATCAGCCGGTTGTTGATGTCCACGGTGATCGTGAACATGATCTCGTGATGAGGCTCCGAAAGCTCCAATGCCACCCGTGGATCGAGCTTCAGCAGTTTGGTGGTCTCGAGGAAGAGACGCATGGAGCTTTCATACAACGACGGAGAAGACTTGGCTTCTCCGGAGCGGCTGACGATCGTACTCATGCGGAACGTGCCTCCCACGCGGCCCGGCTGCGGGCCGAGCGTCCGATGGCCATCGGCCTGAAAGCGATCATTCGGCGTTCATTCTAGGACGCTCTGCGTGCGGCAGGCAAGCACCGGCCTGCGCCATTGACCCTGCGGGAACCAAGCCCCTACCATCGCCCCGCGACCGCTCGTGCAGCCGCGCGGTCTGGAAGTTCCCTGCGGCCGCCACCACCGTTCGCGACGGCGCGTCGGGCGACGCTCGGGAAGCGCGACATGGCGTCGGTGAGGGGAGGACGTGATGGAGTGGGCGCGTGACACATTGGCGTCGCTCTACTATGTCGTTTGCGCGCTGCTCGTCCTCTACGGTTCCTATCGCATCGTTCTGCTCGTGCTCGCGATGCGCGCACTGCAGCACCGGCGGACGACCCCGGAACCGGTCGAATGGCCGGCGGTGAGCGTGCAGTTGCCGCTCTACAACGAACGTTTCGTCGCCCGCCGGCTGCTCGAAGCCGTGGCGAATCTCGACTACCCGCGCGATCGCCTGCAGATTCAGATTCTCGATGACTCGACCGATTGCACCACGCGGCTCACCCGGCGCGGCGCCGCGGTGCTGCGCCGACGCGGCTTCGATGTGCAGTTCCTGCACCGGGATTCCCGCCGGGGATTCAAGGCCGGAGCGCTCGCCGCCGGCTTGGAGCGTGCACGCGGCGAAGTGCTGGCGATCTTCGATGCCGACTTCGTGCCGCCGCGCGACTTCCTGCGGCGGAGCGTGCCGCATCTGCTGCAACCTGGGGTGGGGGTGGTGCAGGCGCGCTGGGGGCACTTGAATCGCGAAGCCTCGTGGCTCACACGCACGCAGTCCATCCTACTCGACGGCCACTTCATCATCGAGCAGACGGCGCGCGACGCGGCCGGTTGCTTCCTCAGCTTCAATGGCACGTGTGGCGTGCTGCGCCGCCAGGCCGTGCTCGATGCCGGCGGTTGGTCGAGCGACACCGTGACCGAAGATCTCGATCTCAGCGTGCGCATGCAGATGCGTGGTTGGCGCGTGTCCTACCTGCACGATCTCGTCGTCCCCGGCGAAGTTCCCGCCGACGCCAACAGCTTTCGCGCCCAACAGCGGCGCTGGACCAAAGGGGGCGTGCAGGTGGCGCGCAAACTCTTGCCGCGCATTCTGCGTTCGCCACTGCCGTGGCCACGCAAGGTCGAGGCCTTCTTGCACCTGACGTGCTACGGCGCCTATCCCCTGTTGTTGGGATTGGCGCTGCTGCGCACGCCGGTGCGCGTCTTCGCACCCACGCAAGCGTTCCTGGGCTTCCTGCCCGGCGAGATCGAGTTGCTCGCTCTCGGCACGCTGCCATTGGTCGTGTTTTACGCCGTCGCCGCGCGCCATGCCGGACACAACGGTTCGGGGTGGCGGCTTCTCGGACATTGCCTCGGCGCCATGACGCTCGGTGCCGGGCTCGCGGTCAGCAACACACGCGCCGTGCTCGAGGGGCTCCATGGCGACGACCACACCTTCGAACGGACGCCGAAGCAGGGATGGACACGCCCGCTCTCCACGCGGTCCAACTCTTGCGGCGCCGTCCTTCCCGCGAGCTACCGGTCGCCTGGCACCACGATCGCCATCGCCGAGATCGCCATCGTCTTCTATCTCGTGCTGTGGAAGGTGTTCGGCACCGGGCTCGGCATGCTCGGCGACCTGCCGTTCTTGATCTTCTTCTGCTCGGGCTTGTTACAAATGGCGCTGCCAGCGCTGCGGCGTTGGCTCGAAGCCAGCGCGACCGCGCGCTGGGCGTCTTCCTGAGTCATGAAGCGCCTCGCGCACTTTCGCCATGCCGATCCCGGCGTCATGCGTCATCCTTGGGGCTTTGGTGCATGCGGCGTCGGAGCCCTCGCGGCCTACGTCGGGATGATCCTCGCTTCGCCGTGGGACGAACACTTCGGCGCATTCCTGGCTTGCTACGCCGTCGCGTTCGCTGCCTGCTGGGGCGTTTCGCGCACGCGCGCCGGCCTCGTCGGCATCATCCTCGCCGCCGGCGTCTATCGCGCCGTGCTGTTGCCTCTGCCGCCCATGCTGTCCGACGACATCTACCGCTACGTGTGGGAAGGTCGAGTGCAATCGACGGGAGCGAACCCCTACCTGCAACCACCCGTGGACCCGGGCCTCGAAAAGTTGCGCGACACCGATTGGGAACGGGTCAATCATCCCGAGGCGACGGCGATCTATCCGCCGCTGGCGCAACTCTTCTTCCGCGGACTGGCTGCACTCGGTGGAGTGTTCGTCTTCAAAGCCGCTTTCGTCGCCATCGATCTCGTCTTGATCCTCCTGCTGGCCGCGGCAATGAAGGCGCGCCGCGTGTCAGCCTCCCGCCTGGCGCTCTATGCCTGGAACCCGCTCGTCATCGTCGAAGTGGCGGGCAGTGGTCACTTGGAGCCGCTCGCGATTCTGCCGATGGTCGCTGCGGTCCTGTGGGTCGAACGCCGACCGCTCGGTGCATGGAGCGCGCTCGCGGTGAGTGTCGCGATGAAGTACGCTGGCGTGTTGGCGGCACCATTGCTCTGGCGTGCGCGCCGGCCTCGCCTGTGGCATATGCTCGCGTTCGTAACACTCGTCATGGCCTTCACGCTTCCCTACCTGGGCGCCGGCAAGCAGTTGTTCGCTTCGTTGGAGTTGTATGCGACAAAATGGCGCTTCAACGATCTGTTGTTCGCTCCGCTCGCGGCGCTATCTGGATCTCTCGGCGTGGCCAAAAGCATCGCCACGTTGTTCCTGCTGGCGGTGCTCGTCGCGCTGCTGCTCTTCCGAGTGGCGCTCGAGCGCTCGACGCAGCTCCTCTTCTGCAGCGCGCTCTTGCTCTCACCCACGATCCATCCGTGGTACCTGCTGTGGGCCGTGGCCTTGTTACCGCTCGCGCCCTCGCCGTTCCTCTTCGTGTGGAGCGGCAGCGTCATCCTCGCCTACCTGCATCTCTTCCCGCTCGGGAACTTCGGCCCGCTCGCACCCTCGCACTGGTTGCCGCGGGTGCTCGAGATCGCCCCCCTCCTGGTCGTGTGCATGTGGTTGCTTCGCAACGGGAACCGGCCATTTCGACGCGGCCGGGCCTGACTCGACCCGACTACCGGCTCCGGACTATCTTGGAGACGAAGGAGCCGTGCGGCATGATCGCCAACCCACGCATCGTTCTGGTGATTCCGGCCCTCGACGAGGAAGAGGCGCTGCCCCTCGTTCTCGCCGATCTCGTACGCGCGCAGCGTTCCACCTCGACGCCGCTGTTCGACGAGCTCCTCGTCGTCGACAATGGCTCCCGCGATGGCACGGCAGCGATCGCCCGACGCGCCGGCGCCACGGTTCTCCACGAACCCCGCCGCGGTTACGGCGCCGCTTGCCTGCGCGCGCTCGCCTATCTGCACGAGCGTGCCCCCGAGATCGTCGTGTTCATGGACGCCGATCGCAGCGACGACACCCAGGACTTGCCGGCGCTCCTGCGACCCCTCCTGGACGGGACGCACGATCTGGTGATCGGCGCACGGGCTCACGGCCGCAGCGAACGTGGCGCGCTCCTGCCGCAGGCACGCTTCGGCAACTGGCTGGCGACTCGCCTCATCCATGCCCGCTTTGGCTTCCGTTACACCGACCTCGGCCCATTCCGTGCCGTCCGCCACCGCACTCTCGAGGCCATGCATCTCGAGGATCACGATTTCGGCTGGACCGTCGAGATGCAGATCCGCGCCTTGCAGATGGGAGCACGCGTGATCGAGGTCCCCGTGCGCTACCGGCGACGAATCGGCCGGTCGAAGATCAGCGGCACGATCTCGGGCTCGATCCGCGCCGGAACGAAGATCCTGGCCACGCTCTGGCGGCTGCGCGGACGCGAGGCGGCGGGCATGATCGCGCTCGTGGCACTCGGTCTCGGCTCCCAAGCGGCACCAGCGAACTTGGTACCCGCGAACTCGGCACCAGCAAACTCGGCACCAGCAAACTCGGCACCCGCGAACTCGCCAACCGCGACCGTGGCGCCAACCCCGGCGTTCGATCACGCCGAGTGGGATCGAATTTTGCGGGACCATGTCGATTCGCAAGGCCGCGTCGCCTATCGCGACCTGCAGCAACGAGAGGAAGCCGTGGAGCGATCGGCGGGTGATGCGCGGCCCGCTTCGCTGCGCGGTTACCTCCAACGATTGGCTGGCGCGGAGCCGGACGCATGGACCCGCGACGAGCAGCTCGCCTTCTGGATCAACGCCTACAACGCGGGCATGGTCTCGGCCATTCTCTCTGGCGAAACGCCGGAGCCTGTTCTCGCCCGCGGCAAGTTGTTCAAGTTCTGGAAGTTCGAGGTCGCAGACAAGCAACGAACCCTGGACGAAATCGAGCACGAGATCCTGCGCGGGCGTTTCCACGAGCCGCGCATCCATTTCGCCCTGGTTTGTGCATCGACCAGCTGCCCGAAGCTGCGTCGCGAGTCCTATCGTGCCCCGATCTTGGCCGCACAGCTCGACGCGCAGGCGCGCGAGTTCATCAATGACCCGCAGCGGAACGTGTTTCTGCCGGCCGAAAACAAGATGCGCCTGTCCAAGATTTTCGACTGGTTCGGCGAGGATTTCACCACCGGCGGCTCGTTGCGCGCCTATTTGGCTTCCTACGCGGTGGAGCCGCGGATTCAGGCGTGGTTGCGCTCCGACGTGCCGATCGAAATCACACATCTCGAGTACGATTGGACGCTCAACGCCCAGCCGCACCAACGCCCGGCGCCGACGGAGCCGTGAGCAGCCGTGCGTCCGTCGCCCGCTTGCTGGCGCCAACGCCGCCGTTATATAGTGTGGTCGTCTTCGCGGCGCTGTCGCGGTCATCGGCTTTCCTGCAGACGCCGCTCAACCCATGAACCGCAAGCGAGAAACGCCCCACGTCCATGAGAAAAACGTCGACTGCCCTTTCCGACTCCACTGCCGGCGCGGCCCCGCGTGCGCCTTCGGTCCTCGATCACTCCGATGACTTCGTGCCACGGCACATCGGGCCGCGTGAGACGGAGATCGCCGCCATGCTCGCCGCGCTCGGGTGCGCTTCGCTCGACGATCTGATGGCGGAAACCATCCCCGATTCGATCCGCCTGCGTGAAGCGCTGGCGCTCGAGCCCGCCTGTGGCGAGCAAGCGATGACTCGGGATCTGCGCGACCTCGCCTCCCGCAATCAGGTCTTCGTCTCCTGCTTGGGGATGGGATACTCGGGAACGATCACGCCGCCCGTCATCCTGCGCAACGTGCTGGAGAACCCCGGCTGGTACACGCAATACACGCCTTACCAGGCGGAGATCTCCCAGGGGCGTCTCGAGGCGCAGCTCAACTTCCAAACCATGGTGGCAGACCTCGTCGGCCTGCCGTTGGCCAATGCTTCACTCCTCGATGAAGCCACAGCGGCCGCGGAAGCGATGGCCATGTGCCACGCCACAGGCGGCGGCAGCAAAGGAACTCGGCGTCGCTTCTTCGTCGCCCAGGACTGTCATCCGCAGACGATTGCCGTCGTGCGTTCGCGTGCCGAGGCACTCGGCATCGACATCGTCGTCGGCAGCATGGACGACGTAGGCCGGGACGCGGCCGAGCTCTCCGGCGCGCTCATGCAATATCCAAATACTCAGGGCCTCGTCGTCGATCACTCCCACTCCATCGCCGAGTTGCACGCGAAGGGTGCGCTCGCGGTCGTCGCCACCGACCTCCTCGCCCTGGTCCTGCTGCGCCCGCCCGGCGAACTCGGCGCCGACATCGCCGTCGGATCGTCGCAGCGCTTCGGGATGCCGCTCGGCGCCGGCGGCCCGCATGCCGCCTTCATCGCCACGCACGAGAAGTACGTGCGCCGCATGCCCGGCCGCATCATCGGCGTGTCACGCGACGCTCACGGGAAACTCGGCTACCGCTTGACCTTGCAAACACGCGAACAGCACATTCGGCGCGAAACGGCGACCAGCAACATCTGCACCGCGCAGGCTTTGCCCGCCATCGTCGCCAGCATGTATGCGGTGTATCACGGGCCCGAAGGCCTGCGGCGCATCGCCCTGCGCGTGCACGCCTGGGCTCGGCTGCTCGCGGCAGGTCTCGCACGCCTCGGCCACACGGTGGACGAGCCGTTCTTCGATACCTTGCACGTACATCTCGGCAGCGGCAGCGCGCGCAAAGTGCTCGCGGAAGCCGTCTCCCGCCGCATCAACCTGCGTTCGTTCGACTACGGTTCCGTCGGCATCGCTCTCGACGAAACCACCACGCGCGAGGTCGTGCATGGCATCCTCGCCGCCTTCGCCGCCGCGGCCGGCGCGAGCACGACGCGCATCGACCTGGATTCATTGCCGGTGCCCGCCGGCGTCGACGCCGCGTTCCAGCGCCAGAGCGCATTCCTCGGCCATCCGGTGTTCCAGCGCTACCACAGCGAGACCGAGATGTTGCGCTACCTGACGCGCCTGCAGTCGCGCGACCTGTCGCTCAACACGTCGATGATTCCGCTCGGTTCTTGCACCATGAAGCTGAATGGCACCACGGAGATGCAACCGATGACATGGCCGGAGTTCGCCGACGTGCATCCGTTCGCGCCCCCCGAGCAGACTCTGGGTTACACCGAGCTTTTCCGCCGGCTCGAACGCCAGCTCGGCAGCATCACGGGCTTCCCGGCGGTGTCGCTGCAACCCAATGCAGGCTCCCAAGGCGAGTTCTGCGGCCTTCTCGTCATTCGCGCCTACCACCGCTCGCGCGGCGAGGCGCAACGCGACATTTGTCTCATCCCGGTGTCGGCGCACGGCACCAACCCTGCGAGCGCCACCATCGCCGGCTTCCGCGTGGTGAACGTGGCCTGCGATGCGCAGGGCAACATCGATCTCGCCGATCTGCGCGCCAAGATCGCCGTGCACCGCGACGCGCTGGGCGCCATCATGGTCACCTATCCATCGACGCACGGCGTCTTCGAAGCGGAGATCCGCAGCGTCTGCGATCTCGTGCACGCTGCCGGCGGTCAGGTCTACATGGACGGCGCCAACATGAATGCTCAGGTGTGTCTGGTGCGTCCAGCGGAGATCGGTGCCGACGTCTGCCATCTCAACCTGCACAAGACGTTCTGCATTCCGCACGGCGGCGGCGGCCCTGGCATGGGGCCGATCGGCGTGGCGGAGCATTTGGCGCCGTTCCTGCCCGGACACCCGGTGCTCCAGCCCGAGAGCGCGGGCTCGCGCGCCATCGGTGCCATCGCGGCCGCGCCGTACGGCAGCCCCGCGATTCTCACGATCTCCTACGCCTACATCGCCATGATGGGGGCAGCAGGCCTCGCACGTGCCACGCAGGTGGCGATTCTCAACGCCAATTACATGGCGCAACGCCTCGCCGGCGCGTACGACTTGCTCTTCGCCGGCAAGAACGGCAGAGTCGCTCACGAGTTCATCCTCGATTTGCGTCCGTTCGACAAGAGCGCCGGCATCAAGAGCGACGATGTCGCCAAACGACTCATGGATTACGGCTTCCACGCGCCCACGATGAGCTTCCCCGTGCCGGGCACGCTCATGATCGAGCCCACGGAGAGCGAATCGAAGGCCGAGCTCGACCGTTTCTGCGACGCCATGCTTTCGATCCGTGCCGAAATCACTGCCATCGAGAGCGGCGCCATGGACCGGGTCGACAACCCACTCAAGAACGCGCCGCACACCGTGGCCGAGATCCTGCGTGACGATTGGCCACATCCGTATACGCGCCTGCAGGCGGCGTACCCGGCCGCATGGCTCGCCGAGTTCAAGTTCTGGCCGCATGTCGGTCGCATCGACAACTCCTACGGCGACCGCAATCTCTTCTGCACCTGTCCACCGGTCGAGGACGCGGCGGATTGATTCGACCTCGACGTCGGGTTGAACCAAGCTCGATGTCGGTTGATCTGACCTCGACGTCGGAACGATCCCAACCCGATGCCGGTCGACGGTGCGCTGCGGCCTTCCACCCGGGGGTCGGGCGTTCGGTTGCGCTGGCCTCTGGCTGTGCCCCGTCGCAGTGGTGCTCGTTTGACCTCCGCCCCGCACCTTCTTATCTTTGTCCCGGCTCGATGCGCGCAGGACTCGACAGCCCGGCGGCTTTCGAGCCCTTCCACGCACGTCGAGGAGTCGGCCATCGCATGAAGCTGTGGAAACTCGGCTGGCTCGCCACCGCGCTCCTCGTGGGTTGCGGCGACAACGAACTCGGGGTGCAGAAGCTACGGCCGAATCAGCCGCCGGAAACCCTGCTTTCCAGTGGACCGCCGGACTCCACGGACGCCGCCCACTATCGGGTCCAGCTCTACTGGTCTGGATCGGATCGCGACGGCACCATCGATCATTTCGACTTCATCCTCATCGATCATCCGCCGGCCCGTTCGCACCTCGACCCGGGGGACGATGCGACGCGCGTCATCGTCGAGGTCCCGGCTCCGGACGATCCGCGTTGGACCGGAACCACGTCGTCGGATACCACCCTCATCACGCTCGCGGACACCCTGCGCCGTGATCCACGCCCGGGTCCGGGTGAAGACGGCTCAGCCGTGCGCGACATACCATTCGAGCGCTGGCACACGTTCTTCGTGCGCGCCGTGGACAACGAGGGCATCTTCGATTCCACGCCCGACTATCGCTCTTTCAACTCCACGAACATCGCGCCCACGGTCGCGCTGTTGCCACCGGTCCGAGCCGGGCACTCCGCGGAGTTCGAAGGCCCGCCCGTCATCGTCTTCAACTGGGAAGGCGAAGACCCCGTGGATGCGACCAGTACGATCGACCCCGTGGCCTCGCGCTTTGTGATCATCGGCACCACGGTTGTGATCGGGGGCACCGGGGACAAATACGTCAACTTTCCCGACTCGTTGTACGTCTTGCCGCAGCGCTATGAGTGGAGTCCATGGAAGGCCTGGGGCGCGCTCGACAGATCCGGCACGCGCGGAGTCGTCTCGGGCCTCGCGCGCATCGGCGATTACCCCGGAGCCGGCTACTACCTGTTCGCGGTGCAGGCGATGGACGAGGCCGGTGCCATCACGCCGGTGTTCGACTATCAGACCGCGGGCAAGAACAATGTTTGCCGCTTGCGCGTCAAGGGCAACATCGGTCCCGTGCTCACGGTACGCGAGGAATTTCTCGGGACGCAGACATTCGTCGGCGGCTCCCGCCCGATTCGTCTCGACATCGCGGCCGGGCAGCCGATCAACTTCCGTTGGAGCGCCGATGCTTCGGCCTATGGCGGCGAGATCGTCGGCTACCGCTACGGCTGGGACATCCGCAACCACGACGAGGACCAGGAGTGGTCGAGCTGGAGCGTCAGCAATACTTCGGCACCGGTTCGCTCTTTCAGCACCGGGTCGCATCGCTTCAATCTGCAAGTACGCGACAATGCCGAGTCGATCACCGAGGCGATCTACGAGCTCACCGTGCATACGGTGACATTGTCTCGCTCTCTCTTGTGGGTGGACGACACCGACTTCCAAACCGACATCGACCAGGAGTCGCAGGAGGAAGCGCGCTGGCTACAAGTCCTGAGCGAGGTCGCGGCCGCGGGGGGATTCGAGTTCCAACCCAGCCAGGACGTTTACGACGTGCAGGCCAATCGCTTCGAGCCGCCATCCATCCAGAAGGTGTTCGACTACCGCGCCATCGTGTGGAGCAATCGCAGTGGTCGCAACGGCGGCTCGGCCTTGCGTCGTGCCGCGCAGTTCTACGACCCGATCCCATCACGCAACCAGAATGCGGCGAGGGGATTCAACTACATCAACATTTACTTGGCGAATGGCGGCAGCCTGTGGATCAACGGCTTCCGTCCGGCGAAGCAACTGTGGCCCGACGAGCGCCTCATGGGCGAGGAAGCAAATCCGGTCAACGTCACCAACTGGGACGACCCCATCGAGCCGCACCCCCCCGGGATCGATTCCGTCGGCACGGCCAGCCTGCTCTACAAGATGGGGATCGAAATGTTCGACGTCGGCTCGGCGATCGAGAGCCCGCGCTGGCACCGGGATCACTTCTGTCGTGCCCTCGAGCGCTACGAAAGTGCCGGGATCGATTCGCAGGTCACCACTTCGAGCACCGATGGCGCACATGCGCACGACTTGGCGATCGCCAGGGCCGACGTCGAAGCTTTCGTTCCGGTCGAGCGCACTTACATGACGAGATCCGAGCTCGATCATCGCCATGCGGTCACGCTGGCCGCTTCCGACTTCGTGGCGTTGCGGAATGGCGAGACCATCGAGGTCGGAACTTCGGAGAGCGCATCGCCGTCACCGCATTCCCACACGTACACCCTGGTGGATCGTGTCGGCCATTGGGGTGCGCCGAGACTGCAAGTCTCGGGGGCCTGGCCGCAGGCGGGGACCGGTGGGCGCACGAACGTCGAGATCTACAACATGCCGAATGGGCTGGCGAGCGAGAGTCCACCGCTGGTGTCGTCCCCTGGCATCTCGGTGTCGCTCTACGGCTACGTAAGCGGGTTTCCCGAGAACCCGGCACAAGGCTTCTTCTACCCCCAGACTGCCGACAACCAGCCGGTCTTCGTCATGGCGAAGGGTCATCCCACTGCGTCGCATTTCTCGCGCGCCTTCTGCGGCTTCGAGGTCTACCTGCTCGACCCGCTGTCGCACAAAGCCTTGGCCGAGTACGTTCTCCTGCGGCATTTCCAGCTCGGCGCCACTCCCCCCTGAGTTCCCCGTGCCCCCTCCGTTCCCTGCAGGGCCGGAGCCGACCCGTTCCAGCCACCGATGATTTTGGCGTTGACTTTGCATTATAAAGTACTTTTAAATAGCTGGGACGGACCCGGCCCGTACGCGGGAAGGAGTGGATTCCATGCACCGATGCATCTTGATCGCCATCGCTCTCGGCGCATCCATGGCCAGCTGTCGTACACCGATGGAACCCAGTGACCCTGTGGTGGAATCGGCGGCTCTTGGCCAGACTAGCCAGCTGCGCCAGCTGCTCGCTTCGGGGTCGCCGGCGAACGCGCACGATCGCAACGGCTTCACTGCGCTCGTGCACGCTGCCCGCAACGGTCATGTCCCAGCCATCCAAGCCTTGGTCGCTTCCGGCGCAGATCCCAACCTGGCGGCAGGACGCAATGGCTGGACCCCGCTACTGCACGCGATCCACAAGCACCAGATCGAATCGGTCACGTCACTCCTGGCGCTCGGGGCCGATGTCGACGCCAGCGGCCGCTCCGGAATCACACCGGTCACGATGGCCGCGGGCTATGGACAGGCCGACATCGTGCGCCTCCTGCTATCACATGGCGCCGGCGTCGGAAGCTCCAGCCGGGGTGAGCCACTCCGCGCCGCGGTCACCGGCGTTCTCGATCTCGATTGCATCACACTCGGCGGCTGCCAGACGGAAACCGTGCGGCGGCTGCTGCAGCACGAACCACGTCTGCACGAGGTCGCCAATACGCTGGGACCGATCAAAAAGCTCTACGTGCGCGTGAGATGCAAGGACATGGCGAATCTGCTCTGGCCTCCCGCCGAAGACCTGAACAAATAGCGAGTCCCTTTCGCAGCGATCCGAGGGATCCCGGTCTGGACACCGGCGCAAACTCCTGCGTCGGGAGGCCGCCTTCGGCTTGCGGCAGACGTCCCGGACGCGTAGCCTCAGGTAGTCTTGGCGCCCCGTTGCCCACCCGAAGCCATTCCGGTGGTCCACTCGAGCGAAGGAAGCCAATGAGCACCACACACGCGGTCTCGTCTCACACGGACAACCCCCACCTCCTGGCCTGGATCGGTGAGATGACGCGGATGCTCCGACCCGACACCGTCCATTGGTGCGATGGCTCGAGCCGCGAGTATCAGGACATGATGCACCTCTTGGTCGACACCGGCACCGCCATGTGGCTCGCGCCCGACAAGCGCGCCAACAGCATCCTGGTGCGGTCCGATCCCGCCGACGTCGCGCGTGTCGAGGATCGCACGTTCATCTGCTCGGCGAGCAAGGACGACGCCGGTCCGACCAACAACTGGGCGGATCCCCAGGAGATGAAAGCGAAGTTGAGCAAGTTGTACGACGGCGCCATGCGCGGCCGCACGATGTACGTCATTCCCTACTCGATGGGTCCCGTGGGTTCCCCGATCGCCAAGATCGGAGTCATGGTCAGCGACTCGGCCTACGTCGTCGCCAACATGCACATCATGACGCGGGTGGGGTCGCGCGTTCTCGAGGTCCTCGGCACGAGCGGTGACTTCGTGCGCGGCATCCATACCCTCGGCTACCCGCTCGACGATCCGAAGAAGGCCGATCTTCCTTGGCCGAACGACACGCAGAACAAATACATCTCGCACTTTCCGGAAACGCGCGAGATCTGGTCGTACGGCTCGGGGTACGGCGGCAATGCTCTGCTCGGCAAAAAATGTCATGCCTTGCGCATCGCCTCGGTACAGGCGCACGACGAAGGCTGGCTCGCCGAGCACATGCTCATCCTCAAGCTCACCGATCCCGCGGGACAGGTGAAGTACATCGCCGCCGCGTTCCCGTCGGCGTGCGGCAAGACCAACCTGGCGATGATGAACCCCACTCTCCCGGGCTGGAAGGTGGAGGCCATCGGTGACGACATCGCATGGATGAAGTTCGGCAAGGACGGTCGTCTGCACGCCATCAACCCCGAGGCCGGATTCTTCGGTGTGGCCCCGGGAACGTCGCGCAAGAGCAATCCGAATGCGCTCGACACCCTCTACGCCAACAGCATCTTCACCAATTGCGCGCTCACGCCCGACGGCGACGTGTACTGGGAAGAAATGCTCGAGTCCGAACCGCCTGCCGTCGTCGACTGGCTGCGCCGGCCCTGGCGCGCCGGCTGCGGTCGCCCGGCGGCGCACCCCAACGCGCGCTTCACCACGCCCGCGCATCAGTGTCCGGTGATCGCGCCGGAATGGGAAGACCCCAAGGGTGTCCCGATCAGCGCCATCCTCTTCGGCGGCCGCCGCGCCACCACCGTGCCCCTCGTCACCGAGGCGCGCAGCTGGCGTCACGGAACGTTCCTCGGCGCGATCATGGGCTCCGAGAAAACCGCCGCCGCCGCCGGCAAGGTGGGCGAGCTTCGGCGCGACCCGATGGCCATGCTGCCGTTCTGCGGCTACCACATGGGTGATTACTTCGCCCATTGGTTGCGCATCGGTGCCGAAGGCGGCGACAAGATGCCGCGCCTCTACTATGTGAATTGGTTCCGCAAAGGGGCCGGTGGTCGCCATCTCTGGCCCGGTTACGGCGAGAACAGCCGCGTGCTGAAGTGGGTGTTCGAGCGGTGCAACGACCGCGCTGGAGCCGTGGAAACACCCATCGGCCGATTGCCGGCTGCGGACGGCCTCGATCTGTCTGGCCTCGACATCCCCAAGGCGGACCTGCAAGAGCTGCTGCGCGTCGACATCGCCGGCTGGAAGAACGAAATTCCCTCGATCCGCCAGCATTTCGACCGGTTCGGACCAAGGCTCCCGCAGGGTTTGCGTGACGAGCTGTCGACATTGGAATCGCTCCTCGACGGCGCTTGAACGCGCGGTGACCGAGCCCGGTCCTCGAGAATCCCCTGTCCACAACGCGGAGAGCGCTGCGCTCTCTGCAATCGCTTTCCCGTGACGCTCGCGGCCGCGTTGAATCGACTCATGCGCGTCGTTGACCGTGCCCCGCGGATCGAGGACATTGCTCCTCTGGTCAATGGGTGGAAGGAGGCAGGATATGCGGTTGGGGGCGCGGCTTCGGAATCGCTGGTGTGCGTTCGCGATCATCTCCTCGTTGGTTGGATGCGGCGATGACGGCCCTGGAACCCCCGGGACCCCGACCAGCGCCCAGGATCAGATTCAGACCAGCATCGGACAGCTCGCCGAGTTCCGCGCTGGCGCCGGGCGCGAGCCCGCAGCACAGCTCGTCGGCTCGCGCGCGTTGGCGGACATCCTGGGAGGGCTGTCACTGCCGACTGCGACGTACGCCTTGCCGCAGCCTCCCGGTGCCAGCCGAGCCGTGCGTGAACTGCTGCGCAAGCTCGAGGGCCCGCAGCGAAGGATCGTGCAGACCGAATTCGGCACCTATGATCGGGATCTGGCCAACACCACGGGAACCTTCCCCGGCTGGACGCTCGCCGATCCCGGCAATCCGTCCGACGGCTTCGTCTTCCGCTTCGGTCTGGACGACGACATCACGGTCAACGACCCAATCGGTGTTCCGGTGCCCGTGCGCGGCGAGTTCCGCTTCCTGCACCTCGAAATCGATGACCGCGGCACCCCCGATCCGGCTGATGATTTGCCAGCAAGCGTCGTCCTCGAGATCGCGGCGACGGCGGATGAAAACGGGTCGGTGCCGGTTCTGGTGCGGCTGGACCTTGCGGCGACATTCGACACTGCCGGCGAGCTGGTGTCGTTTCAGCTCGGTAATCCTGCAGCCAACGATCCCAGCGACGCGGGCGCGGCCTACCTCGGATCCATTCTCCTCGCGGTCAGCGTCGAGGCAGCGGCCGGCAGCGCCAATCTACTGGTGCAGCTCTACGACAGCGTCGAGGACTTCGTCGTCCGTTTCGAGCTCGCGATGGTGGCCGATCTGGAATCGGGGCTCACGCAGTCGGCGAGCGTCGGGCTCGGGTTCGGCAGCACGCGCAGTCCCACATCGCCGCCGTGGGAGATCAGCCTGAGCGCGGACAACTTCCGCTACATCGAAGGCATCGAGATCGCCGACATCACGGGTTCCATTCGCCACAACAATAGCGTCCTCGCCACGCTCGCCGGCGACACGACCGAGATCCCTATCGACACCGATGGCGACGAGGTCTTCGACAGCTCGTGTGCGAACGTGAACGTCACCTTCGCCGACGCGCCGACCGAACCGCAGAACCTGTGCCTGGCATTGCCGGCGCTCGTAGACCTTCTCGACAATCAAGGCTCCATGCCGAAAATCGGCGCCTCCCATTCGTGGCTCCGGCGATAGATCGCGCCAGAGAAAGGAACCCCATGCCTCGACTCCCTGTCATCGTTCTCACCGGCGCACTCTTCGCTTTGACCGGTTGCCAGAAAGCGGCGGAGCAGCAGGCAGACCAGCAGCCGCAAGCCTCCGCGTCGTCACAAGAAAAGTCTGCTGTGTCCGAGCCGGCGCACGATCATGCAACAGCGCCCGATCATGCGTCGGCGCCCGGCTCACCCAGCACCGAAGATGCGGCGTTGCACAAGGCCGATCCCAAGGGCAATTACGGCGCGGGCGTCGTCCTGCAGAAGTCGACCGCCATCGGCGCCATCTTGGCGCAACCGGCAGACTACGAGGGCAAGATCGTGCAAGTCGCCGGCACCGTGCACGAAGTGTGTCAGCGCCGCGGCTGCTGGCTGGAGCTGGCCGACGGCGACGCCAAGCTGCGCGTCAAGGTGACCGACGGCGAAATCGTCTTCCCCGTGAGCGCCAAGGGCAGCCACGCCGTCGTCGAAGGCGTGGTCGAAAAAATCGAGCTCGACGAAACCCAACACAAAGCCTGGAAACAGCACCAAGCCGAGGAAATGGGTGCGAGCTTCGACCCAAGCACCGTCAACGGCCCGCTCACCCTCTGGCAAATCGCCGGCCTAGGCGCCCGCATCGACGGCTAATGGATCTTGGCGGGGCGGTGGACGCTCCGCGCGCGCGCAGCCAGCGGCCGTGATTGTCGGTTCCGGCGGCGTCACGAGCGCGCCCGCGAGGGCATGGATGCCCGAGCAGCGCTCGTGCCGAGCGACGAGCGCGCAGGAGCGCGCGCGAGGAGCGTCCGCCGGAATCGACAATCACGGCCGCTGGCCGTAGCTACCTGCTCGCCGTCTGCGACGGCACGAATTCCTCGAGCACCGCTCGACGCAGCAGTGCCGGCGGCAGCAGTCCCTGCGCCAGCACGAAATCGTTGAATGCCTTGCGGTCGAAGTGCTCGCCGAGCGCGCGCTCGGTCAAGGCGCGTGTTTCCAGCAGCCGGTTGTAGCCGACGAAGTAGGCGGTCGCCTGCGCCGGGGCCAGGAACGTGTAGCGCTGCACTTCCTGCAACGCCATGGCTTCGGAAAGGCAGACGTCCTCGCGCAAGACGCGGGTTGCCTGTTCGCGGGTGATCTCGCCGAGCTGCAGGCCCGGGTCGAGGAAGGCGCGCGCCGCGCGCATCAACCGGCTTTGCAAGGTGATGAGCTGGCCTTCGAGCGGCTCGTAGGGCTGCAGCTCCGACTCGGCGTAGAGTCCCCAGCCCTCGACGTTGACGCTGTTGAACGCGAACAGCACACGCGCCAGCGACACACCCCTTTCGATGATGGACGCGAACTGCAGCTCGTGACCGGGACGGCCTTCGTGTGCCGTCAAGGTCCACGAAGCGGCTTCGTGCGTGAAATCGTCGAAGGTGAGCTGCCCCTCGCCCGGCTTGGCGGGGATGCGGAGCGGCAGCACGAACGTGCCCATTTCGCCGGTGTTGCCGATCAAGCGCGGCGGCCGCATGTTGGGCGCCGGAATCGCGGCGCTTTCGGCTTCGCTCGCCAGCTGGATGCGCATGTCGCGCGACGGCAGGGTCACGATCTTCTGCGCGCGGATGATCGTTTCGATCTCGCGAATGCGGCCTTCGTAGAGCGGGAGGATCGCTTCGCCCACCACCTGCTGCTTCTTGAGCTCGCGAATCACCTCACGGTAATCCTGCACGCTCCAGCCTTTTTCCTTCGCCACGAGAGGCGCCAGCGTCTGCATCTGCACCTGGATTTCCGCGAACGCCACCTGCGCGCGGCTCGTGAGCTCGTCCACCGGCATGTCGACACCGACGGTCTTCAGATTGTAGGCATACAGCTCGCGCGGCTGGCGGAAATCTGTGCGCGCTCGCGGCAGAACTTCGGTGCGGATGAATTCATCGTAGGCGGTGAGCTGTTTGGCCAGCTCCTTGTAGGACTTCTCGTAGCCGCCGACCCCATGCTTCTTGAACAGCTCTTCGATTCCTTGGACGTACGCGGCACTGTTGCCGAGCTCACGCTCGACCTCTTCCTTGATCGGCGCCAGGAGTCCCGGCGTTTGCAGCCGTGAGCGAATCCGCGCCTCTGCCAGCTCGGTGAGTGGTTGGTAACCTTTCTCGCCGCCGGCGTAGCGCCGCAAGCGCACGACCGCTGCCTTGCGCCGCTCGGCCGGCACCTGATCGTCCAGCAGCGCGCGCAGACCCTGAAACACCGTGCTCGACACGCTGAAGTAAGGCACCGTCAGGCGATTGTTGAGCTCCGTGCCTTCGATGTCCTCGCTGCCCGCCTTGATCAGAATCTCGAGGTCTTGCTTCACCGCCGGATCGCTCTCGGTCGTGAGCTTCGCTTGCAATGCCTGCACTTCCTGGCGCACGGCCGCCAACCGCCGTTCGTCGAACCCCGGCGTCAGGTCCATGATCTGCTCGTCGAGGCCAGGCATGCCGAAGAAGCCAGCCATCTCGGGATTGAAGCGCGCGAAGACACCCATCAGACCCTGGGCGTTCGCGTTGCTGCGCTCGACCCATGCTGGTGGCGGCGGTGCAGCCGGCTGCGCCACGGCAATGCCCACCGTGAGCGCCAGGACCGCGAGCCCGAGCACGACATGCGGGCGAATGGATCGTGCCGGGAATCCACGACGAAATGGGGCGAGCGTGGGGATGCGAGCGATGCGAGACATGCGGGGAGCCTCCTCGAGCAGGTGCTTTGCCCGGTGGGTGGAAGACACACCGGGTCGTGCCTGTCCCAACGTGAAATGGAGGCTTCAGGTTACATCAGATGGCGGTCGGGGAGCGCTGCGCCGCGAGCTCGCGGCGGGCGTTTTCGAGCAGCTGCACCGCGGCGCCGGCCAGGGCGAGGTAGAGCCAGAAGTAGCGCTGGTAGGCGAGCTGCAGAAAAACTGCCGTCGTGAGGTAGCCGAAGAGGCCGAGCCATAAGGCGAAGGCCAGGTTGGCCAGCTCCGGTTTGGTGCGCTGCAGGCTCGAACGCAGCCTCCACAAGCGTGCCAATACCGTACCGACGATGGCGAGAAACAAGCACATGCCCACGAGCCCGGTTTCCGCCGCCAACTCGGCATAGAGACAATGGGCGCGCCGTCCTTTGTTGATCTCCCTGAAGGAGATCTCCGGGTTCGCCATGTACTTCTGCGAGTAGAACAGCATGTACTGACCGGGCCCGACGCCGAGCACCGGATAGTCCATGAACACATGGATCCCAGCCAGCATCTCCGTCAGTCGGCCCCGGATGGCACCGTGTCCTTCCACGGTGTCGCGTTGCGTCAGCAGTTGCGGCAGGGTGCGCATGGTGTCGATGCGTTCCATGAACCCAGGCGCGGCGAGGGTCACGATCACACCCAACAGCAGGCCCCCGAACACCATTTGCCACCATGGGATGTATTTCAAGGCGACCATCACCATCATCATGGCCACCAGCGCCAAGAAAGTGCCGCGCGAATAGGTGATGAAGACCCCGACGAGGATGAGGAGCAGGCAGCCCAGCGCCACGAGCCGGGCCAGCCCCGAGCGCTCGTCGCGAATGCGGAAGAACGCCAGCGGCAACACGATGATCAGGATTTGCGCGAAGCGGTTGGGACCGTTCATCGGTCCCGCGGCACGGTCGCCGACGTACACCGTGGTCCGCTCCCGCCGCGAGGCCGGGGTCTCGCCGTCCGGCTCGCGCTCGGTGTTGCGTTGCGCCAGTCCCCCGAACTGAGCATGGTGGTTGCCGCTCACCTCCTGATACAGCCCCAAGCTGCTCAGGAACGCGCTCACCAGGACCAGCATCCAGATGGCCGCTCGGAGCGTCCTCAGGTCGCGGATCGCGTTCAAGAGCAGGAAGTACAGCAGCACACCCTCGACCAGGAAGGTCGTCACCCAAGCGAAGGCGACGCGTGTGTCCACGGCCAGGAAGCTCGACCCAAACAGCGAACCGAGGAAAACGAGCATCAGCAGGAAGGTGTAATCGACGACCAAGCCTCGCCGTTTCACCAGATGCGCCGCGATCGGGATGCCGAGGAGCGCCGTCACCCCCATGGCCACCGTCTGCGGGCTCCCGACCAAGCGGCCCAGCAACACCGGCGCGTTCATGTACGCGAGCGCGATGAAGAGCAGTGTCCCGATGTTTGGCTTGATGAAAAGCAAAGTCAGCGCCACCAACCCGAATGGCATGGCGAGACCCATCGTCACGCCCTGCTGGATGGCGAACAAGCTCATCGCCGCCACGCCGACGAGCAGCACCACAATGAGGCGTTGGCCGAGGAGAGTGCCCGGTTGGGTAGAACTCATGCGGGTCGAGGCTCCGTGGGAGATCGCCGGCCCTCCATGGCCAGCTTCATGATTGTATCACTCGGGGAGGTGGCGCTTGGCCGACACAGCGGCAAGAGCGAGCGTACTTCCCCGTGGCGCCTCTCGGTGCCAGGAATGTGATGCAGGCCTGGGTGCTTCGAGCGGTTGCTGCGCCATTTTGCCCAGCCCACACCACTTCCGACGCCAATCCCGCATGCGAATCCGGCGTTGGGCGCACCGCCATGGCCCTCGTCAAGGCTGTGCTAGACTTTGTTTGTATCGCGCTCCCCAATGGGAGCTCTTCGTATCGCGCCTGTCGTCTCAGCCCGCGGCCTGTCGCAGCGCCCTTGGTGTTGTGCGCTTCGGAAGAACAACGGCACCAATTCGGACCAGGAACACTCCATGCGCATCAATCTCACGCATCTGCCTGCCCTGATCACCAACCAATGGAAATATGGTTCGCGCCACCGCAGGACGTGGATCGCCATCGTCGTGCTGGCGGTCGCATTCGCCGGCACCAGCTTGGGCAGCATGTACTACGGGATGATGCTCTTCAAGTCACGCCGCGCCATCACGTTGGACCAGATGTTGGAGAACCTGTTCGCCACGAAGCTGGCGTTGATTCCGCACTGGGTGGAAGGGCAATTCTTCGCCCACCCGATGCGATTCGACATCTCGATGCAGCCCACCGACTACGCCGTGCTGGCGCAGAAGCGCGCCGAGGCGCTGCAGAAGGGCATCATGACCGCAGGGGAAAACGAATTCGTTCCGGCCTTCATCCAGCACGACGGCAAGGTTGCCGAGGTGCGCATGCGCCTGAAGGGAGATTGGACCGACCATCTCCTGGGTGACAAGTGGTCGTTCCGCATCAAGGTGAAGGGCGAACAGACACTTCTCGGCATGAAGCAGTTCTCTCTGCACCATCCGCGCGCGCGCAACTTCGCCTACGAATGGTTGTTCCACCGCGCGCTCGCCCGCGAAGACATCCTCGCCCTGCGTTACGAGTTCGTCGATGTCGTGCTCAACGGCAAGAGCCTCGGGATCTACGCCCTCGAAGAGCACTTCGAGAAGCGACTCATCGAGAGCCAACGCCGCCGCGAGGGCCCCATCGTCAAAATGAACGAAGAGCTCCTTTGGGCCGATCGGGCCGCCACGTCGCGCAACATGGGGGCGAGCCCCACCGGGATTCAAACCGAGCAAGCCTCCTACGTCGATGCCTTCGGCGTCGAATCGATTCTGGACGCCCCGGCCATGTACAGGCGATTCAAGCTCGCCGGCAGCCTGCTCGAATCGGTCCGCAGCGGCGATTTACCCGCCCACAAGGTGTTCGACGTGCAGCGGCTGGCCACCTACTTCGCCCTGTGCGACCTCCTCGGCAGCAGCCACGCCGTCGTCTGGCACAACATGCGCTTCTACTACAATCCGGTGACGGCGCTGCTCGAGCCCATTGGATTCGACGCCAATGCCGGCAAGCCGAGCGTGTCGCCGCATGGCGCCATGCGCGATTGGCAAAGCACCGCGCACCTGTTCAATGACATGGTATTCAGCGATCCGATCTTCAGTGCGGAATACACTCGCGCACTGGAGCGGGTGTCGAAGGCCGGTTATCTCGAGGCTCTTCTCGACGCGACGCACGCCGATCTCGACCGACAGCTGACGATCCTGTACAAGGAATTCCCGTACTTCCATTTCTCCAAGTCGGTGTTCGAGCGCAATCGCGATGTCATCTTGGCGACGCTCCAGCCCGTCAAGGGTTTGCATGCCTATGCACAGAGGCGCACCAGCACGGCTCTCGAGATCGAGGTCGGCAACATTCAAGGCATGCCGCTCGAGGTGGAAAGCGTCACCTTCCGCGATTCCTTGACCTTGCGCCCGAGCGAGCCAGTCATCCTGGCGCCCAGGTTGCCAACCGTTCCGGTCGCGCACCGTGTGATCCAGCTGCCGTTGCCGGCTGATTTCCCCGCCAACGTACCGCTCGCACGCGACCTCGCCATTCACTACCGGATCGTGGGGTCTTCGACTCCGCGTAAGGACCCCGTCTTCGCCTGGCCGCGCCAGGCCAGCGACATCCTCGCCGCCGATCTCGCGCGCCAGGATCCCAACGTGAGCAAGCTGCCGTGCTTCGCGGTGGACGAAGCCAACAAGCGCATCGCGCTGCGGCCGGGCCGCTGGCAGATCGACGAGAGCGTGCTGATTCCCGCCGGTTACGACGTCGTCGCCGGTGAGGACACCGAGTTGTTCCTGGGACCAGACGTCACCATTCTGTCGTACTCACGCCTGGACTGGCGTGGCAGCGCCGAAGCGCCCGTGGTCATCCGCTCCGATGGCCGTGGCCGCGGGATGGTCGTTGCCAATGCCGGCAAGGAGTCGATTCTCGACCACGTGCATTTCCTCGGTCTGGCGAACCCCAAGCGCAATGGCTGGGAAGTGACGAGCGCTGTCAGTTTCTACGAATCGCCGGCCAAGTTCACCAACTGTGTCTTCTCCGACAACAACTGCGAAGACGCGCTCAACATGATCCGCACCACATACACGATGGAGAACTGCTTGTTCGCCAACACGAAGTCGGACGCCTTCGACGCCGACTTCGCCGACGGCCGCATTCTCGGCTGCCGGTTCGTGAACTGCGGCAACGATGCGGTGGACACTTCCGGCAGCACCTCCGAGGTGGTCGATCTGAAGGTCGAAGGCACGGGCGACAAGGGCCTGTCCGCTGGCGAGAACAGCCGCATGAACGCGCGCAACGTCGATCTCCAAGACACGGCGATCGGGATCGCGAGCAAGGACAAGTCCGAGTTCCACATCGATGGGGTCCGCATCCATGGCAGCGGACTCGGCGTGACCTTGTACCAGAAGAAGCCCGAGTTCGGCCCGGCCTCGATGGAAGTGACCGGTCTCACCATGACCGACGTCAGCGAGCCGTACCTCATCGAGAATGGCTCCAAGCTCTCGATCGACGGCGCCGCCATCGCCCCGAACCGCAACAAGGTCAAAGACGAGCTCTACGGCAAACGCTATGGCCGGGCGACACGCCGCTGAGAACGTCTTTTCCCTGCAGCCACTCCGCGCGGCGGTGCACCAGCATCGCCGCGGTCTGCTTTCGCGGGATCGGCCTGGCGCCGTCCGATCGACCCTGGCGCGCGAGACCTTGCAGCCCATCTGCGCGTCTCGATCTGCTAGATTGAGCCTCGAATGAAGCACTTCGCCACCCTGCTCGCGGCCCTTGTCGTCGGGGCTTCGCCCGCCGCGAGCGGTGGCACTCAGCTACGCGACTACCTGCCTGCCGGCATCACGTACGATCCTGCGGTCCCCACGCCCGAATCCGTCCTCGGGTTCCAGGTCGGTGACTGGCATGCCGGCCCCGAGCAAATCGCGACCTACCTTCGTGCGCTCGCCCAATCGAACACACGCCTGCGTCTCGAGGAAACGGGGCGCACGCACGAGCAGAAACCGCTCCTGCTGCTCACGATCACGTCGCCGGCGAATCTTTCCCGTCTGGACGCGCTCCGCACCGCACACGTGGCGCGGACCCGGGCCGGGGCCGCGGCCGATGACGCCGAGGCACCCGTCGTCGTTTTTCTCGGTTACAGCGTGCACGGCAACGAGGCGAGCGGCGCCAACGCCGCGCTCCTCGTCGCCTATCACTTGGCTGCGGCACAAGGTGAAGCGATCGAGCAGCTCCTGTCACACGCCATCGTTCTCCTCGATCCCATGCTCAATCCCGATGGGCTGCAGCGTTTCGCCACTTGGGCCAACATGCACCGCGGCATGCAGCTCGTGGGCGACTCCATGAATCGCGAGCATCTGGAAGGTTGGCCGAGCGGCAGGACGAACCATTACTGGTTCGATCTCAATCGAGACTGGCTGCCGGTGCAGCATCCCGAATCACAAGCGCGCCTGCGCGTGTTTCACCGCTGGAAGCCGAATGTCCTCGCCGACTTCCACGAGATGGAATCCAACTCGACGTTCTTCTTCCAGCCGGGCGTGCCGAGCCGCAGGCATCCACTCACACCCGAACGCAACGTCGAGCTCACGCAGGCCATCGCCAAGTTCCACGCCCGCGCCCTCGATGCCGAGCGCCGGCTCTATTATTCGGAAGAGCGCTTCGACGACTACTACTACGGCAAGGGTTCGACCTACCCCGACGTGAACGGCGCCGTCGGCATCCTGTTCGAGCAGGCGAGCGCCCGCGGCCACCTGCAGGACACCGAGCATGGCTCGCTCAGCTTCCCCTTCGCCATCCGCAACCAGTTCATCACCTCGCTCTCGACGTTGCAGGGTGCCGTCGCCGAGCGCAGCAATCTCCTGCGCTACCAGCACGAGTTCTTCGCCGGCGCCGGCAAGCTCGCCGCGGGCGACCGTGTCAAAGGCTACGTGTTCGGCAGCGCCCGCGACCGCGCGAGCGCCACGCACATGCTGCACATCCTGCAAGCGCACGAAATCGATGTGTATGCGCTCGCGCGCGGCTACGAACAGGAAGGCCTTCGCTTCGAACCCGGATCGGCCTACGTCGTGCCGCTGGCGCAGCCCCAATACCGCTTGGCGCGCTCGATGTTCGAACGCCGGACGAGCTTCACCGACAGCTTGTTCTACGACATCTCGGCGTGGACGCTGCCGCTCGCCGCGGGTGTCCCTTGCGTCGAGCTCGGGCGCTCACCCGATGCGCTGCTGGGCGCGCGCATCGACTCGGGCGCTCCCGTCCCGCCGCCTGAACGGCCGCCGGCTCCTGCCGACCTCCCCTATGCCTATGCGTTCGGCTGGAGCGAGTACTACGCGCCGCGCGCGCTGTATCGACTGCAGCGCGACGGAATTCGCGCGCAGGTGGCGACGCAACCCTTCACCGCCCTCACGGCGGATTCGGCGATCGCGTTCGAACGCGGCACGATCGTCGTTCCCATGGGCGCGCAGTCCGCGGCATTCGGCAGGATCGCGCCACTCATGCGCGACATCGCCCGCTTGGACGGTGTCGACGTCCACTCGCTCGTGACGGGCGCGACGCCGACCGTGGGCGCGGACCTCGGCAGTCCCGCGTTCCCGGTGCTCACCCAGCCCAAACCGCTTCTCATCGTCGGTTCCGGCGTCGACGCCAATTCCGCCGGCGAGATCTGGCATCTCTTGGATCGCCGCTTCGACCTCCCCTTGCCGCTGATCACGACATCCGATCTGGATGTCGGTGATCTGCCGCGTTTCACGCACGTCATCTGCGTCGACGGCACCTACACCGCGTTCGATTCATCCAAGGTAGCGGCAGTCGAACGCTGGATTCGTGCCGGGGGTGTGTTCGTCGCCACGGGACGCGCGGCCGAGTGGGTCGCCAAGAAGCATTGGCTGAAGGTGGAGTTCACCAAGGAAGGCGAAACCGGAACGGCGACGGCTGGGCAGCGCTTCGCGTACGCCGAGCACGAAGATCGCGCCGGCGCCCGCATCATCAGCGGCGCCATCTTCGCCGTCCAACTCGATCGCACTCATCCGCTCGGCTTCGGCTTCCCCGCCGATCGGCTCGCCGTGTTCCGCGCCCACCGCTTGTTCATGCAACCGAGCGCCAATCCCTACGCCACGGTGGCCCGCTATGCGGCCGAGCCATTACTCTCAGGCTACATCTCGAAGCCCAACTTGGCGCGTCTCGACAAGACCGCCTCCGTCATCGCCGACCGGCTCGGCCAAGGCGCCGTCGTCCTTCTCCTCGACAACCCCAGCTTCCGCGGCTATTGGTTCGGCACCGACAAGCTGCTCTTGAACGCCCTCTTCTTCGGCTCCATCCTGGAGCGCACCGAGCCGGACTGATCGACAGGTGAAGCTTCCGTGGCTTGGGACTTTGCGCCTTCAACGCCTGCAAGCGGACACGGATCCTGGCCGATTCACGGAACCGCGCTGCGGCATGGTAAGATCATCGAGATCAGGGTTTTTCGCCATTTCCATCCTCGAGGGAGCCGCAGTCGTGATCGGCAGAACGGTCTCGCATTATCGCGTCGTGGAAAAGCTGGGTGCCGGTGGCATGGGGGTCGTCTACCGGGCGGATGACACGGTCCTCGACCGGGCCGTGGCACTCAAGTTCCTCCCCGCCGAAGCGATTCGCGACAAACCGATGTTGGATCGCTTCCTGCGCGAGGCCCGGGCGGCGGCGGCGCTCAATCATCCCCACATTTGCACCATTCACGAGATCTCCGAGCAGGACGGCGAGCCCTTCATCGTCATGGAGCTCTTGGAAGGCGAGAACTTGAAGCGCAGCATCGAGGGCAAGCCGATGAAGATGGAGCGGCTCCTCGAGCTCGCCATCCAGATCGCTGAAGCTCTCGAGGCCGCCCACGTCAAGGGTCTGGTCCACCGCGACATCAAGCCGGCCAACATCTTCGTGACCCGTTCCGGGCAGGCCAAGGTCCTCGACTTCGGCCTGGCAAAGCCGGTCGCGTCGCAACTCAGCGGCTCGCAGCTCGGCACGGCCGTGGACAACGCCCCGGGCGACGAGCTGACCCGACCCGGCACTGCCGTCGGCACGGTGGCGTACATGTCGCCCGAGCAGGCTCGCGGCGAGGTGCTCGACGCGCGCAGCGATCTGTTTTCCTTCGGCGCAGTGCTCTACGAGATGGCGACGGGCGCGACCGCTTTCGAAGGCAACACGGCCGCCATCATCTTCGATGCGATCCTGCGCGGCTCGCCGCGCTCCCCGACGGCGCTGCAGCCTGGGCTTCCCAACGATCTGGAGCGCATCATTCAAAAAGCGTTGGAGAAGGACGCCGAGATGCGCTACCAGACCGCGTCCGAGCTCAAGACGGACCTCAAGCGCTTGAAGCGCGACCGCGATTCCGGCAGCAGCCAAGTGTCCAGCCGCCGGGAATCCGGCGCGACCGAGGCGCCGGCGAAGCCGAAGGCGGCGGCGCAGAAATCGGTCGCCGTTCTCTACTTCGAGAACCTGAGCGGCGCCAAGGACGACGAGTACTTCCGCGATGGCATGACCGAGGACATCATCACGGAGCTCTCCAAGATCAGTCAGCTGCGAGTGTTCCCGCGCTCCGAGGTGCTCTCGTTCCGCGACAAGCCGGTCACGGCGCCGGAGGTCGGCCAACAACTGAGCGCGGCCTACGTGCTCGAGGGCAGCATCCGTCGCGCCGGCAACCGGCTGCGCATCACTGCGCAGCTGGTCGAGACGATGACACGGCACTCGGCATGGGCCGAGCGCTACGATCGCGAGATGGAGGACGTCTTCGCCATCCAAGACGAGATCGCGCGCAGCATCGCCCAGGCACTGCGCGTGACCTTGTCGCCTCAGGAAGAGAAGACGATCGCGCGCAAGCCGACGGAGAACCTGCAAGCGTACGATCATTACCTGCGCGGGCGCACCTACACGCGTCGCGAGAACCTGGATTTCGCCCTGCAGATGTTCGAGCAGGCGATCAAGCTCGACCCGAACTTCGCTCTCGCCCACGCCGGCGTGGCCAACGTCTGCGGCATGATCTTCGAGCTGCGCGAGCAGCAGAGCAAATGGCTCGAACGCGGGCTCCTGGCCTGCGACCGGGCGCTGGCGCTCGACCCGCAATCGGCGGAGGTTCTCGTGGCCCGGGCGCGTTTGTTCTACACGCAGAAGCGTTTCGACCAGGCTGTGGATTACGCGCGCTTGGCCATCGAGCGCAAGCCTGACTGCGAAAGCGTCTACAACATCCTCGGCCGCGCGCTGTTCGCCTCGGATCGCTACGAGGAAGCGGCGGCGCTCGTCGAACGCGCGTTGGAAGCGAACGGCGACGACTACAACACCTACATTCCCTATCTCAATGTGCTGGGACTACTGCAGCGCACGGACGAGCGCGCTGGCCTCATGCGGCGCATGGTGGCGGCGCTGGAGAAACAGCTCGAGATCGTGCCCGAGGACGTGCGTGCCCGCATCTTGCTCGCCGGCCAGTATGCCGAGGCCGGGCGCGGCGAGGATGCGATCCGCCAGCTGCAAACCGCGGTGGCTTTGCGACCCGGCGACTCGAACGTCCTGTACAACGCAGCGTGTGTCTACTGTCTTCTCGGCAAGAAAGAACAGGGGCTGGAAGCCCTCCGCCAAGCATTCCAGTGCGGCTACAGCAACCGCGAGTGGGTCGCGCGCGACCCCGACCTCAACATCTTGCACGATGAGCCCGAGTTCCAGCGTCTCTGCGCACCCGCAGTGGCATAGCGCGGGCTGCGGATCTGAACCGCCGCCCGATTCGAACGAGGCGATGAGCAACCAAATGAGGAAGCAGGCTTCCCGGCGCGGAGAATCTGCGTCCGGCGGACATTCACGACTGACAGGGAACGGCGCATCCGGCCATCGTCCCGCCGCAGTCGAGCCAGACCTCCGTTGATCAGCGCAGCACCACCAGCTTGCGCGTCCACTCGCCGTCGTCGGTGTGGAGGCGAGTGAAATAGATCCCGCTTGGCACTTGCCGGCCATTGGCGTCGAGTCCGTCCCAGACGAATTCGTGGTGCCGGCGTGCAAGCGGCCCCTGCACCAGCGTGCGCACCGTTCGCCCCGCCACGTCGTGAATTTGCAGCAGCACCTGGCCGTCGCGCGCCAGGTCGAAGTGAATCGTCGTCACCGGATTGAATGGATTGGGAACGTTGGGAAGCAGCGCCGTCTGCCGCGGCAGCGCGTCGATCCCCGGTGAATCGTCCGGGAATCCCGTCGCGGGATCTGGATCGTGTTCACAACTATCAGCAAGCGCGGCTCGAACGATCCTGTCCGTGAGCTGCGCGACTTGCGAAGTCGGCGTGTCACCGGCACTTCCCAACCAATTCCAGTCGAAGGACATCAGCACCGTGTTCCAGTCGGCCGCGGCTTTGGCGTTCATCACCACGGCGCCATCGGAGGGCGCAGATGCGAAACGATGCGTGAGGACGCCGGTGCCTGTCGTGCCGATCGTATCGAAGCGAGGTTGTTGGGTACAGATGCCGGTCGCGAGCGCGAGGGCATCCGAGCTGAAATCGGAACCCGAGCCATCGGCCCAGGTAAAGTTCGTTTCGCCGAGCACCTGCGGATGTGTCCCGCGTGTGGCGTTGGCGCCGAGGAGCGTCGTCGCACATTCCATCCCGACGACGTGCCCCGCGCCCTGGCTGGCTTGCACGATGTTGTTCGAGACGATCCACAACGTCGCGCGTCCGGCGGCGCTCGCCGACGCGCCGGCGAGCCAGTCCTGGTACCACTGAGATTGATCCAAGATTCCCTCGAAGCCGCCCCCGATCACCCCGTCCGGGATTGCCATTTCCCCGTTGCCCGGAGCATCGACGACGATCAGCGCGTAGCCACCCGCCACTTCCAGAGAAGCGCGCGACATGACCTGACTGTTCGCGATGGGTGGGCCGAGCTGATCGTAAACATCGTAATCACCGGCATAACCGAGACGATCGAGCGCATACGTGAATGCGGTCCGGCTCGCTGGCCCGCTCCGGCGTGGCGCTTGTTTGATCCTCTGATACAGGATGCAGTTGGCTTGCCGCGACGCGGCCAGCTCGCCAGCGGTCGGGTCGAGCTTCCCGGACGCGTCCGCCTGGATGCGCGCCAGGTAGGCGGGAGCCCAGTCGATGGCGGGAAGGAAGCTCACTTCAAAGAGGCCTTGAGTCGCAGTCTCTGCCGCCGGCGGCGATACCGGATTCGAGGACAGGCCGTCGGGCAGCGACGAATAGCCACCCGCTGCGTCCGTGGCGGACCAGAAGTACAGCAGCACGTCGCCACCGCGGAAATAGCGATCGTCGAGGTCGACGAACCATCGATCCGCGACCGCGGCCCCGGTGAAGTCGCGCACGCTGTCGGCCTGAACCTGGAAGAAGCCGTTGGCGCCGACCGTCAAGGGTGGAGGCGCTTTACCGGTATGCGGCCCAGAGACAATGGCGCCCCTCCAGAAGACGCCCGTGATTCCACCGGCCCCACGGAGGTCCCGCACTTCGACGTGCAAAGAGTCCCTTGTCTTGAAGTAGATCCCGAAGTTCCTGCCCAGATGCTTGTGAGGCGGTGAAAAATCGGCCACACCGAATCGATCCGTGCTGGGTGTGAAATCTTGAACGGGCACGCTGCTCGAGAGCACCGAGGGGAAGTTGTCCTGCGCTTGCGCGTCGGAACCGAGATCGCTCGCGAACGACGGCCCCTGGAGAAGCCTGCGCCCGATGCGGACACGGTCGAGATAGGGTCCGGGGCCGGGATCATGCGGGTTGGGCGGTCCTGGTCCGGTAAGATACTGCGCGTCCACGACGCGATAGCGCACCTGGATCTCGCTTGCGTCGGATGAGATCAGCGAGGTGAGGTCACGAGTCGACGTCGCCCAGAAGAAATTATTCAAGGAGTTGATCCCTGGTGAACGCCATGCGGAGACACATTCTCCGCCACCTGGATGCCGGCGCGTGCGCACCAACCAACTGTGGATGATGCGGCTATTCTGGTACGGGTTGCCGCCGAAGAATCGGAACTCGACGAACGTCCCGACGTTGCCGAGGCCCCCGGGTGGCAAGCTCGCCCACGGGCTGGTGACGACGTTGTCGAGCCAGTTGCGCACCACGTGTCCGCCGGGGCCGAATTGCAGGTCCGGGTTCGTGCTCACGAGCGTCGGGTCGGAGAAAACCCAGGCGCAATCGTGCACTTCGCCACAGACATCGTTGTCCGTGGCATGCGGGTGGAGGCGTGCCCACAGGCCGAAGGGTTCGTTGTCGTGCAAATTGGCGAAGGTGCCGATGTCGAGCGTGCCATCTTCGAAGTCTTCGCTCTGTGTTCCGCTCGCGTCGGCAAGCACGATATTGTCCACGACGACACCTTCGCCGATCTGTGTACCCAGCCCGAAGAGTCCGTCGCAAGGGGACCCGCCACCGTCGGAGATGAAACCGATGAAGACACAGTGCGACCCGGCCCCATACGAAGTGAGGGCCTGTGCGGTGATGCTGCCATTCAGATCGAGCCCGTCTCTGGTGAGCACGACCTTCCGGAACGACGCGGCGCCGGTCGCCGGATGGAGACCGTAGTCGACGCGATCGAACGAGAGGCACAGCGAGTCGGTTTCCACCTGCATCCAATCGAACCCCTGCTCCGAATCGACGAGATAGTCGAAGGACAGCGTCGCTGCACCCGTGTACGTGAGCCGAATCGCCTGGTACCAATCGTTGTCGTATCCATTCGGAGTATCACAGCAAGCGTCGTCGTGATAGCCAACAGCCGCCGCCTGCCCGGCGATGCCGCCCTGGCCGTCGAAGGTGGTTTCCATGTGCCAGTGGATTGCGCCGTCGTTCAGGATGCGGTTGTCCGAGGCCGTCCATCCGGCGGCGTCACACGTGGGGTTGCCGAATTCCCACGCGGCGAACCAGACGGTGTCGGCGTTCGCCGCGCTCGTGCGCTGCAGCTCCGGCTCGAGAGTTGGCGACTCCAGTTGGAGTTCCACGCGACGGGCGCCGTTGGCAGAGGTTAGGTCGGACACAAGAAGGCCGGCTGCGCCGCAAATGGACAACCCGAGCGAAATGAGTTGTGGTCTGCGCTGGCGACGAAGAGAAGATGCCGCTTTGCGGATTCGCCAGCTACGCAACGTGCGGATCGAGTCCAATCCTCGCATGGCTCCCCCCTTGGCAATGCAGGAACTGGATCAGCGAATGCCGGTGTGAACAGAGGCAATGCTGATTTTCGAGCACAAGGATACGCTCATGGAGCCGTCGGTTCAATGAGGCACTGGTTCCGGTGCCGCCCCTTCTGACACCGGTGCGTTTCAAGGAGATACGGCGATCGTCAACCAGAGCGGCACGGACCAGAGAGCGCCATCGCCGCGCAAGGTGATGTGGAGACGCGTGTCGACGACGAACTCTAGCCATGGTCGCGTCTCGAACCGGACGCCACCGCCTGCCGAGAGGCACGCGGCGGTGTCGCGCTCGCCCGGAATCGTCGCCGGCCAGGTGTGCCCGGCGTAGGCGTAGGCGATGTCGACGCGCTCGTATTCGTATGACACGAGACCTGCTGCGCCCAGTAAGTAGGGATGCACGGTGGGGGCTTCCGGCGACAGCGAGAATCGGATCTCCCCGGCCACATCCCAGCTGGTCATGGTGCCGCCCGTGATCTCCAGGACTCGATGCGGCTGCTGATCGAGAGCCGCCACGAGCAGGGTGCCTTCGTCGTCGCGCGGGAAATCGCTGTACGACGCCCGCACGAGGACCGCGAGCGATGGCGTCGCTTCGTAGCCGATGCCCAGGGTCGCACTCCATCCTGTGCCCAGACCCTCTTGGAGCGCGGCGCTGCCGACGGGGAACGCGAGGCCCGCACCGGCGTGCAGGTTCCAAGACTCAGCACACGTGCTCGGCGGCAACGCGAGAACGAGGATGGCGATGACGCTCGCCGCCGATCGACGCACTGTGCGCTCCGAGGATGGGGGCGAGTCGCGGACGATTCGAAGATAGCGCGGCGAGGCCCGGTCGATCAAACTCCACGCCGAATTCCCCGCGGCCGGCCGCGGCCGCACGAAGGGAGCCTGGATGACAGAGCCCGTCGGCTTTCGCCGCGAGCTGGGTCTCGTGGATGCGATCGTCGTCGTCGCGGGCGCCGTGATCGGTGTCGGCATCTTCGCCAACCCCAGCAACGTCGCGCGCATCGTCGGCGACCCCACGCTCATGATCACAGCCTGGGCCGCCGGCGGATTGCTGGCCCTGCTCGGCGGCTTCGCCTACGCCGAGCTGGCTTCGCGTCTCCCCCACGTCGGCGGCCAGTATGTCTATCTGGCGCGCGCCTACCATCCCATCGTCGGCTTTTTGTATGGAATCGCTCTGTTGTTCATCATCAACGGCGGCGGCCTGGCGGCGGTGGCAACGATCTTCGCTTCCTACGTGGACTCGTCGTTCATCAGGCTCGGCCCACTGGGCATTCGCATCGTAGCTGCGGCGGCGCTGCTCGTGCTGACGGCGATCAACGTCGTCGGCATCCGCACCGGCAAGCGGGTCAACAACGCGCTCATGGCGCTCAAGCTCGCCGGCATCTGTGCGCTGCTCGGCATGGCATTCTTCGGCGCCGGCACATCAGCCACTCGCTTCGATGCTGCACTCTGTCACACAGCCGACACCGGTTGGAGTCGACTGCTGTTCACGGCGCTCGTGCCGATCATGTTTTCCTACGCGGGGTGGCAGACCTGCGGCTTCCTGGCCGGCGAGATCCGTGACCCGGCGCGCAACTTGGCGCGCGCCAACATCCTCGGCGTCGCCCTCGTCGTCACGCTGTATGTCGGCCTCAACGTCGCTTATTTACGTGTGCTCACCGCATCCGAGATCGCCGCGTCGCCCGCCGTCGCTTACGAAATGGCGCGCACCGTCGCCGGGGAACGCGGCGGCCGCCTGGTCGCGACCCTCATCGTGGTTTCGAGCCTGGGATTGTTGTCGGTGATCGTGCAAGCTGCGCCGCGCCTGTACTACGCCATGGCGCGAGATGGATTCTTCCCGCGACGCGCGGCGGTGCTGCATCCGCGTTTTCACACGCCCTCTTTCATGCTCTGGTTTCAGGCCGGCGTGTCGATTGCGCTCCTCGCGACGAACACCTACGACGAGCTGCTGTCGTACGTCGTCTTCACCGAATGGCTCTTCTTCGGTCTCGCCGTAGCTGGGCTGTTCGCCCTGCGCCGTCGCGACCCGAAGCCCGCGGGCCTTGTGGCGATGCCTGGGCATCCAGTGACCACGCTGCTCTTCGTCCTCGCCGCCGCCGGCATCGTGGTGAACACCTTCTTCACCTACACGACACAGTCGCTTGTTGGTTCTGCGATTCTGCTCGCCGGCGCTCTGTCCTACATCTTCATCGCCGTGCGCCGCCGGCGCGCCACAGCCTCCTCACGGGGACATTGATTTATTATCGGTCTCGATCGGAGTCGCCTCGGCTGAGAGCGCGAACGCTGGCTCACGGGTGCAGGACCAGCAGCTTCTGCGTGAGCGTCGTTCCTCCCGCGCGAAGCCGGACGAAGTAGACACCCCGCGGTGAGTGCTGGCCGCCATGGTCTGTCCGATCCCAGAATCGTTCATATGACCCGGCCATCCGGATCCCCTCATCGATGATCCGGACGAGACGGCCTCGCACGTCCAGGATCCCGAGGGACACTCGTGTCGATGGCTCTCCAATCGTGTATGTGACCCCCACGAGTCCAGACGCCCGCTCGCTCGGCATCGATAACGAAATGGCCCAAGGAATCGTGGCGCTGAGCTTGCCAGCTACGAGATCCGATCCACGAGTCATGAGCAGCACGATACGGTACCAATAAGTGAGACCTGGCTCGACAACTCCGTCTCGAAACGACATCGATTCTTCTGGCCCCGTTGCAAGCCTCTCTGGTTCTCGCGAAAGGCCGAATGCCCGAAAAGGTGCATGGAACAGGGGGTCGGCATGCACCGAGTGGCACCCTGCTACGAGAAGTACGACGAATGTCCAATGGTGTCTCGATGAGAGCATGAGCGATCTACCTTGATGGGCAGGCAGATGCGGAACCGACCCGACGGTTCGAGAACATTCTACCACTGCTCATTCCATTCGGGTCAGTTTTTCTCGGCTGTCAAAGAGAGCGTGCCGGAAACCTCCCGACGAGGTTTCCGGCACCCAAGCCACAACCTCAGCGCGACGTCACGGTGGATTCTCCGAGAATCCTGAACTGGGTGCGGCGGTTCTTGGCGCGATTGGCACGACTGTCGTTGTCGGCGATCGGCTGGGATGCGCCGTAGGCCTCGACGCTCAGGCGGCCTGCGGCGACGCCGCGCGACACGAGATAGTCGCGCGTGACTTGCGCGCGACGCTCCGACAGCCGCTGGTTGTACTGGGCGTCCCCCATGCCGTCGGCATGACCTTCGACGACCATGCTGACATGCTTATTGCGCTTCAGGTACACCGCGATGTCGTCCAGGGCTTGCCGGTATTCGCCTTCGATCACGGTGCTGTCGAATGCGAACCGCACCGGCAGACGCCAAAGATCGTTCGTGACCTCGAGGCCCTTGGGCGGACAGCCATTGGCATCGACCGGTGTCCCGGCCGCGGTGTCGAGACAACGATCCTTGTTGTCGGCTACTCCGTCACGGTCGCCATCACCCGCCAGCAAACCAGCGATCACGACGTGGGACATGGCATGCTTCTGCTTCAGGTCCCAGACCGGAACGACTTCGCCGCAACCGGCGGCATCGACGATGCGCTGCAGCATCTCCGTGCCGTCCCGCGACACGCCAACTTGGATGGCGTAGATGCACGCGTTGGCGCGCTGGTGCAAGCGCCGTGCGGCTGCGACCTCATCGTTGCCCATCTCGAGGCCGTCGCTGATGACGAACACCGCAGTTTCACCCGTGGCACCGGAGAGATCGTGCGCGGCAGCGTCGAGAGCGGTCGAGAGCGGCGTGTCCCCATACGAACACTCGACCCTATCGATCGCATCGCGGGCGCGACTGGCAGAGTAGCGATCCATACCATAGAGCAGCGTCGTTTCCCCGTTCGGGTACAGTCGCTCCTGGCCGAAGGCACGCACTCCACCCCGGTAGTCGAGCGGTGGAATGGCTTGAGCCAGGCTCTGCGCCGCCGCTCGCGCCACATCGATCTTGTCGAAGCCGTGCGTCTTGGCCCGCATGGACGACGAGCCATCGACGAGGATCACGAAGGTCTGCACTCGCGGGACGTAACCCTTCGAGGAGAGATCCGTCACCTGGAAGGTGAGATTTTCTCGAGCTGCCGCTGCCGTCGGCAAGAAACTGATCAGCAGGATGAGGTGCGCGAGGTTCCGAATCATGAGCTCCACCCTCTTTCATCTCGTGAGCCTCGGGTTTCCCGATCGTCGGAATGCCCCGAGGCTCGAGAGCGAGTGTAGGGAGAGTGTGCGTCTGCGCCAAGAGGTCTTCCAATGTCTGGAGCTCATACCGAGTCTGGAGAGTGTGCGAGCGCCTCGAGCTGGTGCCACCACTGCCAGATCCGCTTGCGGATGGCAGGCAAGCTTTTTGCTTCCAGACTCGCGGGGGTGTGACTGCGGAAGGTCGGGTCCGCCAGATGCGCCCCGAACACGTCGCACCGCATTCGAATCCGAGATAGGCAACGTTTCATTCCAGGAGCTGCATGGCGGAGGGACTGACGCCCTGTTGGTCCGCGACCGCGAGCTCGCGCAGCAACGCTTCGGGACGCATGCGTCCGGCGAGCAGCGCCGCATAAGCGGCCAGCACCGTCGTTGCCTCGTCCCGACTCTCGCGCACGAACTCGACACGATAGCGCCGCACGCCGGCACGCAGCAACCGCGGCACCGACTTGGCTGTGCTCTGGAGCTTGGAATTGAAGACTGTATTGCGGCAGCCGGCGTCGACGATGACCGGGTGCACCTGCTGCAAATGATCACGCAGCCCTACCTCGTGCTGCTCGCATGGCCGCCCGCACGTGCGATGATCCCGTCCATTGCTCAGCAGATGCGAGTACACACAGTGTTCGGTGTGGAAGGTCGCGATGCGATGGTGGACGACGACGGTGAATCGTTCCGCCGGCACGTGCGCGAGCAGTGCGAACAGCTGGCTCTCGTCGAGATCGTGTGACACCGTCTGCGTATCCAGCCCCCACCCGAACAGATGCGCCGCGGTGACCGAGTTGGTGACGTTGAGCGAAAAATCACCGTGGATGCGCAAGCGCGCCAACTGCTCGGGGCGTTCGGCGCGCAAGCGCGCGAAGGCCACCATCCCGCCCCAATGACGCACGAGCACGCCGTCCGGTTCGAGGCGAGCCAGGCGGTTGTCGAAGGCTGCCTCGCCCGGTTTTTGCACGCGCAATGTCGCGAGCGTGACTTTGAGACCTGCCGTCCGCGCTTTTTCCACGGCTTGCGCCAAGCCGACGAACTCCATCCAGTCGAGCTCGACCTCGGGGAGGCCGGCGTCGATCACGGCCTCCAGCTGCTGCATGCCACGACAGAGCGGCAAGACGAATGGCTCGCGATCGGGGGGCGCGAGCGCGGGCAGCGCGAAGTGGGGGCGAGAGGCGGTGATGCGAGCGGGCAGCTTGCGCCTTGCGGCCGCCACACGCGGCGTATGACCCGCATCCAGCTGCGCCACGAGTGCGCGGCGTGCTGACTTGAGCTCCGAGACCGGGACCTGCAATCCCGGCGCCAGTCGTGAGAGATCCAACTCTGCCAGCTCGAATTGCGTGCCGCCGAATGCGGCGAGCTTGGCGTGCAGCACCTCGGCGTTCAGGCCGTGACCTGTCGCAGCTCGTGCCGGCGACTTGGTCTCGATCGTGGCGGCGTGCGTCGAAGTCCATGCGCGGACGCGGAGTGGAACGCCCAGCACGCCCTCGACACTCAAGGACACGGGCGTGCGCGCACGCGGTGGCTGCCGCGCCAGCAATCTCTCGGTGCCGCGCACGATCACTGGATCGCTCGTCACCCACACGCGCTGGCCCGGTTGCACCCGATGCAAGTCGGGTCCTGGAGACCCGAACCCGAGCACGAGATGCTGAGCTTCTTCACGCACTTGGAACACGGGTCCGCCCGGCTCGTGCGCGTCTTCGGGGTCCCCCGAATCGAACACGATCCCCATTCCCGGCCGCACGCTCGCGTCCGGTACTGCGGCACCGCTCGCAGCTCCGACGTCGCCACCGAGTGCCGGCAGCGGCGCGCTCACTTCGCCGCGTGGCCCTGCAGCGGGCTCTCCGAGCACGAGCGCCCCCGTCCATGGCCGTCCAGCCGGATCGCGCGCCACACGCACTTCGTTCGACCCGACGTTCGTGACCCGCCCGAGGTACGCGCCGCGATGTTTCGGAAACCGCCCCTCGACCAGCGTCTGATGATCGGAACCGGCGAGGAATCCGTCACCGAAACCGCGCGAGAAGGCGAGGCTCATGGCGAGCAAATCGTCCTGCAGTTGTTCTTGCGCACGCGGTGTGTTCGCGTCTCCTGCGACCACGGCGTCCACCCAGCGCCGGTACGCGCTCACCGATGTCGCGACGTACTGCGGTCCCTTTTGCCGCCCCTCGATCTTGAGACCGTGAACGCCCAGCGCCACGAGATCGGGCACGGCGCGCACGCCCGCCAGATCCTTGGGCGACAAGAGATAGCGCACGTCGCCGAGATCGTGCGGCTCCCCATCCAGGAGCAAGTCGTACGGCATGCGGCACGACTGCGCGCACTGCCCGCGATTGGCGGATCGTCCACCCCACGCGGCGCTGGTCAGACACTGGCCGCTCCAGGACACGCACAGCGCACCATGCACGAACACTTCGGTTTCGAGCTCCGTGCCGGCGATGAACGCCGCGATCTCGCGCACCGAGAGCTCGCGCGGCAGGACCACGCGCGTCGCTCCCAGATCCGCAGCGAAAAGCGCGGCCTCTGCGCTCGAAATCGTCATCTGCGTGCTGGCATGAACTTCGATTTGGGGAGCGATTCGTTGGACCAAGAGCGCCACGGCTGGATCCTGGACGAGCAACGCATCGACACCGCTCGCCGCTGCCCCACGAATGACGGCCTCGACGTGAATCAGCTCGGGCTCGAACACGAGCGTGTTCAAGGTGAGATACGCGCGCGCCCCGGCCGCATGCACCATCGCCACGGTGTCGGCGAGCGTGTCGAGGGCGAAATTGCCCGCGCGCGCTCTTGCGTTGAAGCCCTCTTGGAGCCCAAAGTAGACGGCGTCGGCGCCACACTGCAGCGCCACGCGCAGCGACTCGGCATCCCCTGCGGGTGCGAGTACCTCGGGACGATGCGACGAACCCGTGCGCGGCGCAGAGCGAGTTGCCGGATTCCAAGACGGCCGCTCGGGGATCGCTCGGCGCGACGGCGGTCGCGAGATGTGCGCGGCCTGGCGAGCGCTCGGAAGCGGGCGCCGGCCTGGCCTCTGGGTGGTTTTCTTCGGCACGCGAGGATCATATCGAATGCCGGCGCCACGTCACAATCGGGCCTTCGGACCGCTGTCGGAGACCCAGCGCCGCAGCCTCCGACGCCAGCGCGCGCAGATGGATCGACTCAACGCACGCCTCCTCGCCGTCCTGCAGCGCCGTGCCCAGCTCGCAGTCACGATCGCGCGCTGGAAGCATGCGCGCGGGCTCGCGGTGCCCGACTCACGGCGCGAGGCGGAGATGATGCGCGCGTGGATGACACGGCCCGGTTCCGGGTTCGAACCCGCGGCGTTGCGCCGGATTCTGCGCACGATTCTCGATGAATCACGCCGCTTGGTGGTCCGTTCGGCCGCTGCGAACGCCCCCTCGCGGAAGCGCGCGCCTCGCCGTCCACCGCACAATTGACTGACCGAAGCACCCGCTCCGCGTGGGCGGACAGAAGGAGTCGACGTGCCACCAGATTTGCCAATGGCCTTGCGCGA
>Ga0075418_10000292_pt1 | contig 50652 bp, 42 predicted proteins | sample SoiMetdeltSBSDD2_FD_81776 | JGI IMG/M metagenome (GOLD analysis project Ga0075418, IMG submission 81776) | Bulk soil microbial communities from a Populus tree surrounding site in Tennessee, USA - Soil MetaG P. deltoides SBSDD2 | ecosystem: Environmental > Terrestrial > Soil > Tree plantation...
GTTCATCACCTTGAGAATGCCCTCCGCAGCGAACATCTCGGCGGCATCGGCCGCCCGGATGATGAACGATTCGAGCTCGGCGCGCTCGCTTCGCTCGAATTTCGAGAGCACGTGATCGGCAAGATCCCTCCTGCCGTCCCCGCGCCCGACCCCCAGCCGCAGCCGGGGAAACTCTGTGGTCCCAAGCCGTTCGATCACCGACTTCAGACCGTTGTGGCCGCCTGCCGATCCGCGGGCGCGCGCGCGCAGCCGTCCGAACGGCAGCGCGGCTTCGTCCACGACAACCAGCAACTCGGCCACCGGCACATCGTAGTAGCGCGCCAGCGCCGCAACTGCGTCGCCGCTGAGATTCATGAATGTCAGCGGTTTGGCCAGCAGCATCGGATCCGTTCCGTAGCGTTTGGCCACGAACGCGTCCGGCACCTGCGACGGCGCCTGCGCCCAGGCAAGCGCGTATCGTCTCGCGATTTCCTCGACCACCATGAAGCCGACGTTGTGGCGGGTCTCGCGGTACTCGCGCCCCGGATTGCCCAGACCCACAATGAGCTTCATGGGATCTCGGTGGGCCGCCTTCAACCCGGCTCAGGCCAGGTAAAGGCCCACCGCTACTTCTTCGGCTTCTCCTCTTCCTTCTCTTCGGTCTTGCCCTTCTTGATAACTTCGGGCTCTGCCGCCGCCGCAGGCGCAGCCTCGACCGCCTCTGCCGCCGCCGATTCCTCGGCCTTCGGCATGATGACGTGCACGAGCATCGTCTCGCCGTCGGTGACCGGCTTCCACTTCGGATCTGCAGCCAGGTCGCGCACGCGAATCGACTGATGCAGCATCAATTCGCTCACGTCCACATCGATGTGCTCGGGAATGTCCGTCGGCAGACATTGCACCTGGATGTCGCGCGTCACGAAGTCCAGCAGACCACCCTGCACCTTCACACCCTTCGGCTCACCCTTGACGAGCACAGGCACCGTAACGGTGATCGCCTTGTCCATCGCGAGCTGGTAGAAGTCGGCGTGGAGCAACTGGTGCGTCATCGGATCCAGTTGATACTCCTTCACCATGACGCGCGCCTGGGTACCGTCCAGCTTCAGCGTGATCAGCGTGTTGGCGCCCGAATCCGAGTGCAGGATCCTCAGCAACCCTTTCGGATCGACGGAAACCGCGACGCCTTCAGGCGTCTTGCCCTTCACGGCGGTGCCGTACACGACTGCGGGAACCCGGCCCGAGGCGCGGAGACGATTTGCCTCGTTCTTGCCGCGACCTTCTCTCCTGACTGCTTCCAGTGTTGCGTCCATATCTCTATTTCTCTCCCAATCACCGTAGGGTGGGTCCTGCCGTTCGGACCCGCCGGGTCTAAATAGCAGGACCCGGGGCCTACGGGCCGCGTCTACAAGCACGAACACGAGCACGAACACGACGCGGCCTACGGGCCGCGTCTACGAGCACGAACACGACGACGCGGCCTACGGGCCGCGTCGCGGCCTACACGAACAGCGAAGAGATCGAAGTCTCCTCGTGAATATTTCGAATCGCTTGACCGAGCAGGCGGGCGACCGTCAGCACGACGATCTTCCGGCAGTTCTGCGCCTCGCCCCGCAACGGCACCGAATTGGTCACAATCAAGTGGTCGAGTGGCGACTTCTCGATCCGCTCGATCGCCGGCCCTGACAGCACCCCGTGCACCGCGCACGCCAGCACCCTCTCGGCGCCGGCTTCCTTCAACGCGACTGCCGCCTTGCAGATGGTGCCGGCCGTGTCGATGATGTCGTCCTGCAGGATGCACGTACGTCCCTGCACATCACCGATCACGTTCATGACCTCCGCTGTGCCGTCTTCCGTGCGCCGTTTGTCGACGACGGCGAGCTCGGCATCGAGGCGCTTGGCGTAAGCGCGCGCACGCTCGGCGCCGCCTGCATCAGGCGAGACGATGGTCAGGTTCTCCATCTGCAGCCGCGCGCAGTATTCGATGATCACCGGGGCCGCGAACAGATGGTCGACCGGGATGTCGAAAAATCCCTGGATCTGCGCCTTATGCAGATCCATCGTCAGCACACGATTCGTCCCGGCCGCGCTGAGCAGGTTTGCCACGAGTTTCGCCGAGATCGGCACTCGCGGCTTGTCCTTCCGGTCCTGCCGTGCGTATCCGTAGTACGGAATGACGGCCGTAATCCGCGACGCCGACGACCTGCGGAACGCGTCAATCATGACCAGCAGTTCCATCAGGTGCGGGTCTACCGGCGACGACGTCGGCTGGACGATAAAGACATCCGCCCCACGGATGTTCTCGTCGATCTGAAACGAGACTTCACTGTCGGGAAACCGCCGCAAACGCGCCTGACCGAGCGGAATCCCGAGGCAGTCGGCGATCTCCTTCGTCAACTGCGGGTGGGCGCTGCCTGAAAAAACTTTCAGGTCGCCGTAGCCGGTCGACAGGAGGCCATCACCGCTCAAGGGTCGTCTCATCGCTCAGTATCAATCCCAACGAACATCAGCAGGGACCAGTGCCTACCCCTCAGCGGACGCGCTGCGGAGTCCCGTGCGAGGCAGCACCAGCGTCGCCGAGCTGGTTGGGGCGGGAGGATTCGAACCTCCGAATACGGGATCCAAAGTCCCGCGCCTTACCGCTTGGCCACGCCCCACCACGTCACCTCGTCGCCCGGGCACCGAGGGTATCAGCCGTACACAGCTACAGAAATCTACTGGAGTCGCTCAGCGGCAGTGGTGCAAACCCCTAGTGTAGTCGAGACTTGTGGCCTCGGGCAAGACTGACGAGCAGAAACTCCAACTCCCAAACGTCCAACTCCCGATGCCGGCAATGGAATTTGCCCGCCTTCAGAGAACTCTTCCCTTCAAGACGCATGGGACCGGGGGCGGCTGCGCCGCGAGTACTCGCCACGACCGAGTGATTCGGTCAGGATGACTCGCCACCCCGAGCCGGACAGCCGTTCGACGGCAAGGACGGCGTCCTTGCGCTTTTGAAACAGGCCGAACACCGTCGATCCGCTCCCCGACATGGCGGCTGCCAGCGCCCCGGCTCGACGCAAAGCGGTTTTCATCTGCTCGATCTCGGGATGATGCCGCGCGATCGGCGTCTCGAGGTCGTTGATCATCTGTGCCGCGCGCGACGGCCACGGACCGGGCACATACTGCGCCTCCCTGACGATCGGGCCACGCGCCAGATCGCGTTCGGCGTCGTACCAACCGTACGCATCGACCGTGGCGACGCCAAAACCCGGTATCAAGAGGACGACCCAGTGGCGTGGCAGATCGGCGAGGGGATAAATCTCGTCACCGCGGCCGAGCCCAAGCGCGGTGCCACCCGACAGGAAGAACGGAACGTCGGCCCCGAGCGTGGCCGCGACATCCACGAACTGATTGGACCGAAGCGGCACGCGCCAGGCGTGCGACAGCGCAACCAGCGTCGCCGCGGCGTCAGTGCTGCCGCCGCCAAGACCGCCTTGCAACGGAATCCGCTTGTGCAACCGCACGAGCATGTCCTTTACGGGTCCCTGTCGGCGCAACGAACGCCACAAGGATTCGGCGGCTCGCCAGACGAGATTGGATCGGTCGAGCGGAACACCCGCCGTCTCGCACTCGATTGCGAACGGACCCGGTCGAGGCACGCACTCCATCGTGTCGTACAACGCCAGGGCCTGGAACACGGTGCGGAGCTCGTGAAACCCGTCGGCCCGCGTGCCGAGCACGCGCAGGTCGAGATTGATCTTCGCATGCGCACGAACCGAGACCGCCCTTGGAGTCGGCGCTGATGTTCTGGCTGCGCTCACGGGCGCTCCCCCAGTGGACCCGCGTCGCGCAACTCTTCGATACTCAGTGGGCTGGCACTGGCGGGAACGTCTACCGTGAATGCCGTCGGGTCGAGATCGCGGTTGACCTCAATCTGCGCGAGGGTCGCGGTCAGATCGACATTCGCCGGCTCGCTCGCCGAACGAAGGCGAAGGGCCTGTGGAAACTGCCCCTGCCACTGCGGATAGTCCACTTCCCATCCGTCGCGCCGCGCCGCGCGCACGCGCCACGTTCCCATTCGTTGCAGGTACATGGTCGCGCCACCATCCAGATCGATCGAGGCCCACCCATTTGAGTGCAGCCGTCCCCCTGTGGCTGTGGACGCCGGAAGAACGCAGCCTGTCAGGATAGCCTGCAGGTCGGCGGGCGCAAGCGCAACGCCGGTCAGCGCACCGAGAATCGCTTCCGCTGATTGCCCCTTCACGACGCGCTCATCTCGTGGCAGCAGGAGGACGGCCTGGTCGCCGCGCGCGGCCAGGATGAAACCTGGTGGACCGAACGGCGCGACGGCTTCCAGTCGCATCTTCGCTGGAGTCTCGAAGCCGGACACGAGACGTCCGCTGATGCGTCGGCTACCAACTCGCCCACGCAGGCCTAATTCGGCCGTAAGCGTTCGCGCACCGCGACAAGCCGCCGTCACTTCGGCGTGCAAATCGGCATAATTGGGAAGCGGTGAACCAGGATCGGAAGGGAACGGGACTCGCCGTGCACCACATGCGGCACTGAAGGCCACCCATGCGATGCAGAACGCAGCATGCAAAATGCAAATCGGACGGCTACGCGTCATTTTGCATTTTGAGTTTTGCCTTTTGCGCTGCTGATCTTCTTCTCGATAGCGTCCTTATCGATGTCCTGTCCATCCCCGGCAAGAGCGCGCGTCCACGCCGCGACTGCGTCAGCAAACCGTCCTCGCCGTGCGAGCAGGTCGCCGAGGTGCTCCTGGATCTCGGAGTTGTCGGGAAGTTGCTTCACCGCGGCCACGAGGTACTTTTCGGCCTCGTCGAGATTGCCGCGGCGGAAGTACGCCCATCCCAGGCTATCGAGATAGGCGCCGTTGTCGGGGTCCTCTTTGAGCGCGCGCTGCACGAGTTGGATGGCTTCGTCGAGTTGCTCGCCGCGAACCGCCAACAGGTAGCCGAGGTAGTTCAGGGCGCTGGCGTTCATCGGCTCGGCGGAAACGATCTGCCGGAGCACTTTCTCGGCGTCCGTGCCCCGGCCGGCATCGGCGTAGATGTCAGCGAGTGTGAAGAGTGTGTCCGTATCCTTGGGCGCCGCCTTCGTGGCTTGCTCGAGCAGCAGAATCGCTCCGGAGCGATCGCCGCCATCGAACAGGGCACGCGCCTGCAGGCGAACGAACCTCGGATCGTCGGGATGCTGCTTTCGTCCCTCGCCGGCAAACGCGGCAGCGCGTTGATATTCCTTTGCTTCGAGCAGCGCGGCGATGCGCCGGACCTTCAACTCGCGGCTGCGCGGCTGCACCGCCAGCGCCACGGTGTAGCTCTCCACCGCGTCCTCCAGCAGACCCGCTTCTTCCTGATACTGCCCGAGAGCCGACGCGACGCGCGGTTCGAACTCGAGAACCTCCTGCAACGTGGCGATCGCGCTTTTCAGATCCTTGTTCGCCGCATACGCCTGCGCCATCGTCAGACGGCCAGTCAGTGACTCTGGATTTTGACTGAGGACCCGGGACAGCGACTCGATCGCTTTGGTGGGTTCGTTGTTGCGGATGTACAGGCGACCGAGCGTGTAGTGCAGTGTCACATCTGCAGTCGGCCCTGATGCCTTGACGGCGCGTTCCAGATACATGATGGCATCGCGCAAGTTGGTCTGCAGTTGACCAGTGATATCGCGACCAGTCGTGCCTTCAACGGCAGCGGCGTTGATCAATCCGAGCGCGCGATTGGCGCCGACGTTGTCTGGATTGATCGCCAGCGCGGCCTTCGCTGCGGTCTCTGCTTCGGGCCGTTCGTTATGGCGCAGATGGAAACCCGCCATCTCGGCGTAGATCTCCGCCGACTTTGGATCGGCCGCCGCGGCTCGCTTCAGCGCTGCAAGCGCACCGGAGTTGTCGCCCTCTGCCTCGAGACGACGGGCCATGAGGAACGACAGGTACGACTGCGATGACCCCTGAGCGGAAGACACTCCTGGCACAAGCCCGACCAGGAACGCACTGAGGAGCAGCCACGAAGCGGCGCGGGTATGTGCCATAGATAATCGATTTTAGCCCAAGATGTTATAGTTCCAGCGTGATCAATGCCGCTCGCTGTGTGGGTTCTTCGAGTAATAGGGGTTAATCCGGAGGGGTATGCCTGTCGACAAGGAACTGCTCGAAATCCTTGCCTGCCCGAATTGCAAGACGCCGGTCCGACTGGTCAACAACGGCCAGGGGCTCAAATGCGAGAAGTGTCGCCGAGTCTATCCGATCAAGGACGACATCCCGGTGATGTTGATTGACGAGGCGACGGTGGATCCTGAATAGCCAGTCTAACGCGGAGCTGCGGCAGTGACGCTCCACCTCGAGCCGCCAAGATTTTTGCAAGCGAGCGTGGGCTAGTGCGCATCCTGCTGGTCCGGTTGCGCCCGATCGGAGACGTGGTATTCACGACGCCGTTGCTGAGTGCGCTCCGGCGCCACTATCCCGAGGCCCATCTCGCGTATGCCGTGGAACCGGATGCGGCGCCGATCGTCGAAGGTAATCCTCACATCAATGAGCTAATCGTCGTCCCACGAAGGCGAGGGCTGGCGCGAATTGCCGACGACATCGCGAGCGCCCGGCGATTCGCGCAAGGCCACTTCGATCTCGCGATCGACCTGCATGGCGGTCCGCGAAGCGCGTGGTTCACGTGGGCAAGCCGCGCGCACAGACGGATCGGTTACACGATCACCGGACGCTCGTGGATGTACACCGATGCGGTTCCACGATCCCGGCAGTTGACGCCGCGGCACTCTGTCATGAATCAGTGGGACCTCATCGCTCCCCTCGGTATCCCGCCGCTGGATGCCGCTCGGGATCCGGTGCAGATGCCGGCGGACACGCAGGCCCAAATGCGGATCGACGCACACCTCACCCGATCAGGAGTCGGTCCAACCAACGCGCTGATCGTGATCCACGTGAGTGCCAGCACGCGATTCAAGCGGTGGCCCGAAGAGTCGTTCGTGTCGCTTGTCGTCGCACTGGTCCGGCAAGAAGGATCCCGACGCATATTCCTGACATCAGGCCCCTCCGACGTCGAAGCGGCGCGGCGGATTGCCGATGCAGCGCGGAACACACTCGGGCCGCTGAACGGGGCGCGGCTCGATAGCCGCACGTTTCAGTTGAGCGAATTGCGCGCGCTGATTGCCCGGGCAGCGCTCTTCATTGGAGGAGACAGCGGCCCGCTCCACATTGCCGCCACGACATCGGTACCCATCGTCGAGTTGCTGGGGCCGACCCTGGCGGAGCGGTCCTATCCCTGGCGCGATCCACGGTGGTTCTCGGAAATCATTGATCCTGGACCGTTGCCGTGCCGGCCGTGTCACCAGCGAGTGTGCGTGCCGGGTGACTTCAGGTGCCTCACGAATACTGGTCCCGAAAGGGTCATCGCAGCCGCCGAGCGGGCACTTCGTTCCACTCCTCACACGGATCGAAATGCCGCGTCAGCCGCGAACGCACGTAGAATTCCTGTAGTGCATTGATGAGGGCCACAACGATTGGAATGCCGGACGCACCGGCCGCACCGGGACTCGACCGGCTGACGACGATCCTCCTGTTCGGTTTCGTGGCCGCGGTGCAGTTGTCGATTGCGGCTGCGCAAATCCTGCTCGGCGCCCTGCTTCTCTGCTGGGTCATCGCCCTCATCCGTGACAAGACACGGCCGACCGCGCCCACATTTTTCGGCGCGCTGTTGGCCTATGCCGCAATCACGTTGATCTCGACGGTCTTCTCGATTGCTCCGCTTGAAAGCTTCATCGATGACCGTCAGTTGCTGCTTTTCCTGATCGTGCCCGCGGTGTACGACCTGGCGCGCGGTCCCCGAGCCGCGATGACGATGGACGTGATCATCACGGTGGGAGCGGCCGCGGCGGCGTACGGCATCGTGCAATACGGAATGCTGCACTTCGACAGCCTCGGCCAGCGGCCACGCGGAACGCTCGGCCACTACATGACCTACTCGGGAACGCTGATGCTGGTGATTGGCGCGGCAGCGGCGAGACTCGTATTCGGAGGCCGCGACCGCACATGGCCGGCGCTCGTCATGCCCGCGCTGGTCGTCGCGTTGTCGCTGACGTTGACACGCAGCGCCTGGGTCGGTGCCTGCGTGGCCGTCGGTGTGCTTTTCATTCTGAAGGACCTGCGTCTTCTGGGACTGCTGCCCGTCGTGGCTGCATTGCTTTTCGCGTTTGCACCCGACAGCGTCACAAACCGCATGGTCTCGATGTTCGATCTGCGGGATCCCAGCAATCGCGATCGGCTGGCGATGGCGCGCACCGGAACGGCGATGGTGCGCGACTTCCCGCTCACCGGTGTGGGCCCAGCGATGATCCCCAAGCTCTATGTGCAGTATCGCGATGCTGACGCCGTGCAACCGGTGAACCCTCACCTGCACAACGTTCCGCTTCAGATCGCTGCGGAACGCGGGCTTCCGGCTCTGGTGATCTGGGTCGCTTTCATCGTCGTCCTGGCATACAGCCTGTTCCGGCTGTTCCGGACCGAGCGTGAACCGACCATGGCTGCCGCCGCCCTGGCCGCAATCGCCAGCATGCTTTCCGCAGGTCTCTTCGAGTACAACTTCGGCGATTCCGAGTTCCTGATGTTGTTTCTTGTTCTCGTCACTCTCCCGTTTGCGGCAGCCCGCCGCGACGATGCTCCTGCCAGCCCTCGCGCCTGATCGCGCGCGCGAGATCATCTCGCGCGCGGGCGGCGTGAACGTTCTCGTTATCGGCGACGCCATGGTCGACAAGTTCATCGTCGGCCGTGTGACGCGCATCTCACCAGAAGCGCCGGTGCCGGTTGTTGCTTTCGATCACGACATGTATCGGATGGGTGGGGCCGCCAATGTCGCCAGCAACGTCGTCGCACTCGGCGGGCAGGCGACGCTGGTCGCGGTGACCGGGCGCGACGATGCCGCGGCGACACTGGTCCAAGCCTGCCGCGAGGCGGGCATCGCTCCTTCGTTCGTGGGCGACGGCAACCGTCCCACGACGACGAAAATGCGCGTCGTGACAGACCGCAACCAGCAGGTGGCGCGGATCGACTACGAAAACGACTCTGAGATTGGTGGTGAGATCGAGGATCGCATCGTCTCGGAGATCGAGAAGCACGCGTCGCGATGCTCGGCCATCATCGTGTCCGACTACCTGAAGGGCTGCGTGACCCGGCGCGTGATGCAGGCTGTCGTCGATGCCGGCACTGAGCACGGCACGCCGGTATTGGTCGATCCGAAAATCCCGCATCTCGATTACTACAGAGGCGCGACCATCGTGACACCGAACCATCACGAAGCAGAGGTCGCGACCCACCGGCGAGTGCGAAGCGAGGACGAGGCGCGAGGTGCGGCTCGCGTTTTCCGGGAACGCGCAGGATGCCGCGACGTGCTGATGACGCGCGGCGATCAAGGCATCTGGCTGCTGAGCGATGGACTCGAAGGTCACTTGCCGGCCGCGGCGCGCGAAGTCGCGGACGTGACTGGCGCCGGCGATACGGTGATCGCGACGTTGGCAGTCGCGCTCTCCTCGGGCGCGACTGTCTGCGAAGCTGCCCGCGTCGCAAACGAAGCCGCTGGCATCGTCGTTGGCAAGTTCGGCCCTGCGACCGCGTCGACCACTGAACTACTCGCGGCGCTTGAAAAACGATCATCGTAGGGCGGGTCTGGCTTTTTAGACCCGCCATGATTTGCCGGGTCCACACATCAGGACCCGGCCTCCGGTACGATTTCCACTACGGCAGTCGCATCACACCTACGGTCACGAGCAGCGGGATCACCACCGCCACCAGCGCTTCACCTGCGATCAGGCCCGAAGCGATCGGAATCGAGTAGCGCTCGTGCGACTGGGGCGACGCCTTCGACCAGATCAAGTCCGCCGCGGCGCCCAGGAAGATCATCGTGACCGCATTGATCGGAATGAGCATCGCGATTCCCATCCCGGTCGGAGAAGGAATATACGGCCGCCAGCTCGCCCTCTGTTCGAGCAACGTGAGCACGACACCGATCAGCGCACCTACGCCGAGCGACGCCGTCATCCAGGCGATCCGAGCCGCGGCGGCGGGATTGGTTGCGGCTGGTCCCGTCAGCTCCTGCGTCACCAGCTTGGCGAAACCCACCCACCGCTGCGATGTCGGGCTGAGTAGCTGCGCGTTGTCGCCGATGACGCCGTAGGTATCGCGAAGCAGCGGATACATGAATGCCAGCGCCAACGCCCCGACAGGGACGGCGATGAGCTGCATATACGTCAGCATCCGCGGCGTCGATCCGATCATCTGACCGGCGCGAAAGTCCTGCATCAACCCTTCCGACTCGGCAGCCACGGCGCCGGTGATTCCGCTCGAGACCATGTTCGCGCGCAGATCCCCTGGCGCGATCGCGCCGAAGGCGGCCTGTATGACGTTCGTCATCGTGCTGATCGGTCCCCAGTTGGTCTCCCCGAGCACACGCAATGCAACCAACCCCAAAGGCACCGACAACGCGATCGCGACGATGGAATGCCATACGGGCGTGCCGAAGAACAAGGCTTGTACGACGATGAGGAAGATGGTTGCGGCGAGGCCGCCGATCCAGACCCAGCGCAGCGGGAGATCGCCTGAGACGCTCGCGGACGAAGCGAGCCCCTTGAATGTGCGGACCAGCACTCCCCATCGGAGGAGCAGTGCGGACATCCCACCAGCCACCAGCATTCCAACCGCTGGCCACATGATGAGCAGCAGGACGTCGACACGGCGCGCATCAGCGGCGATCAAGCCCTGCGACAACAACCAGGGTGGAGCGATGACCCAGCCGATGATGCCGCCGATCAGCATACTGGTGCTGATCCGGAAGCCGATGATCATTCCGGAGCCGATGTTGAGCAACGAGACGCCAAAGCCAAGGCCGACACGTGCCGAGAACGCGTTGACGGTGAGTGGAATGTTGTCGACCAGCCAGCGCAGCTGTGTGGCCAGAAATGTCAGGCCTGATGCCGCCAGCGCCCCGAACATGACGAACGCCGACTTGCGCGCCTGCTCACCACGCGAGTCGAGCATGATCACCGTCTCACCCGCGGCAATGCCGTCGGGGAACGGCAGGTTCTCGTCCTCGATGAAATGCTTTCGGAGCGGTACTGCGAGCAGCACGCCGAGGACTCCCGACGCCGACAGCCACACGAATGTCTGCATGCGTGTCAGGTGAACGTCGAAACCACTCCCCGGTTCGGCGGCAAGGATGTCGAACGCCGCGAGCAGCCAGCACAGGAATGAGATCTGTCCCGCTGTCGTACCGGCGGTCTGGACGATGTTGTTTTCCCAGCGGTTGTAGTCCTTGGAAAACAGACCGAGCGCCATGAATCCGAAAAAGGCCGAGACGACGGAGATGTTGGGACCGAAGCCGAACTTGAGAACGACGTAGGGATAGGAAGCGCCAATCACGAGCGCCACCAGCAAACCCACCGTTACCGATCGCGGAGTGATTTCGCGGACGTGGGCTGGTTTGCCAAGGGGGGTGTGCGTTTGCGTCTGCAACGGGCCTCCTCTCGCGGCCCACTATATTCGCTGTTCCATCTCGACTGCACCCCACGTCAGCGAATCGGCGTAGACCAGAATCTGATGCATGTCAGTGGCTCCGTGCAACGTAGCGGCGGAGTGAGACCCGCCGTCCAGCTCAGTGCCTGAAGTGCCGGCGACCCGTGAAGACCATCGCCAGTCCGTGCTCATTGGCCGCGGCAATCACTTCCTGATCCTTAACCGATCCGCCGGTCTGCACCACCGCCGTTGCACCGGCAGCCGCGATGGCATCGAGTCCATCACGGAAGGGAATGAACGCGTCCGATGCCGCAACGGAACCCTTCAGCAGATCCGGACGAATCGCTGCTGCCTTCATCCGGGCAACGTTCACGGCATCGACGCGGCTCATCTGCCCCGCGCCAATCGCTAACGTGCGATCGGCGCTGGTGAAGATGACGGTGTTCGACTTGACGTGCGCGCAGAGCCGCCAGGCGAATCGCAGCGCCTGCCACTCGTCGCGCGTAGGCTCTCGCCTGGTCACCACTTTCAGAACGGCAGAAGGCCATGATTCGTGCGCTTCGCTGACAGTATCGCGGCTCTGCACGAGCACGCCGCCGACGATTGAGCGAATCTCGAGATCATCCGACGGACGAGCCTCGTCGTCCGACGGCACGCGCTCGGGCACGACCACACGCATGTTGGCCTTGGTGGCCAGGATCGCGCGCGCCTCTTCTTCAACTGCCGGAGCGATCACCGCGTCGATTCGAGTCGACACGATTGCACGAGCCGCATCGACATCGATCGGACGATTGAGCGCGACCGCCGCGCCGAAGGCAGAAAGCGCGTCGGCCTCGCGCGCGCGAATGTACGCGTCAGCCGCATTCGTACCGGTCGCTGCGCCACATGGGTTCGCGTGTTTGATGAGCGCCGCCGCCGGTTCCTTGAATTCGATCACCATGCGGATGGCCGCATCCAGATCGAGCAGGTTGGTGTACGACAACTCCTTGCCCTGGAGCATCGAGTAGCCGGCATGCGGTCCGAACCCCGTGTAGAGCGCACCACGCTGGTGCGGGTTCTCGCCGTAGCGAAGATCGCGAACTTTACGAAGTTCGATCGAGAGGCTGTCGGGAAATTCGTTGCTGGCAGCGGGACGACTGAAACTGCTATCACCGGCTTTCACTGTGCCCAGTGTTGACGCGATCGCCGTGTCGTAACGCGCGGTGTGCGCGAACGCTTTATGAGCGAGATCGAATCGAAAGCGTTGTGAGGGACCTCCTGGTTGATCGAGTGCATCGAGTACACGCGAATACTCTTCAGGTGACACCACCACGATCACATCCACGAAGTTCTTGGCCGCGGCGCGTACGAGGCTCGGGCCGCCGATGTCGATCTGCTCGATCAGATCCTCGAACGACGTCTCAGGATCCTGCGCGGCTTTGACGAATGGATAGAGATTCACCACGACGACATCGATCAGCGCGACGTCGTGACGCGCGATCGCTTCGAGATCGTCGGGCCGCGATCGACGCGCGAGGATGCCACCATGAATATGAGGGTCGAGTGTCTTGACTCGACCGTCGAGCATCTCAGGAAAACCCGTCACCGTAGAAACACTGAGAACAGGAAGCCCCGCACGCTCGAGCGTCAACGCAGTGCCACCCGTCGAGATGAGCTCGAAACCGCGCGCGCGCAACCCTCTGGCAAACTCGACAATCCCTGTTTTGTCCGAGACGCTCAATAACGCTCTAGGCATGACGATATGTGTGCATCCTGCGGCAAAATCGACACTTAGACAGGCTCAGACTTGACACGTTTGTTACGCCCGCATAGGATCAGGCTGCATTCGAGGGGCGTTCCCCGGATGTTGCAGTCGAGGCCGCGCAAGCACTCGCGGTCTTTTTTTTGTGCCCCGAAGCTCATCTGCGGCGTCGGAAAGCACGAGTTCCAGCGGGGCCACTGTTCGCAGGGAACCCGCCTAGCAAGCAGGGAAGAAGAACGATGCGCATCACAGGCAAGGTCAAGTGGTTCAACAACGCCAAGGGGTATGGATTCATTGAGCGCGAGGGTGGCAGCGACGTATTTGTGCACTACTCCGCGATCAGTGGCAACGGCTTCCGGTCCCTTGAAGAGGGCCAGGCGGTCGAATTCGAGATCGTAGACGGCCCGAAAGGTCCGCAGGCAGGGAACGTCACCAAACCCTAACCACCCTAGACCACCCGGCGCCGGCAAACGGCGCCGGGCGCAAACCCGGGAGGCCCCCCTTCCCGGTTGCGCGATCCGCCGGAACCCAGTCGCAAACGGTCCTATTTATCTGATTTCCCCTTGAGCCCACGCGCGGTGAAGGCGACTCTTCCGTCCTTGAACGCAACCCGGAACGCGACCTCAGGGCTGCCCTTCTCTTTCAGCGTATTGACCTGCGTCTTGATCAGGTCGGCAAACTTGTGGAACGGGATCGCTTCCTGTCCGGCTTCACGGCGCGCCTGCGCCAGGTTGTCGTACAACTGGTGCACCTTCTCCATTTCCCTCAGTGGATCCTCGAAGGTGGCCACATGGAGAACCTTGTCCTCGCGCTTCGACGGTTTGGGCTTCTCTTCGACCGGTCGTGGCTGCGCGAACGGGCCTGGCCGTCCCTCCTCGCGCGCGCGCAACCCGCGATCCCACAAACCGCTCGACTTCGCTAGCCGCGTCTGCAATGTCGTGAAGCGAAAGCGCTGCCCGTAGTTGGCAATGTGAGTCCGATCGAGCCGCTTGGCCATCAGCTCGACGCGCTTCCGCAACTCCCACGGCGGCCGCTGTAGCCGTCCCGCGAAGTACATGTTGTACTCCGCTTCGAGCTTCTTGAGTTCGGACTCGAAGAGCCCTAGCTCACGATCGATGTCGTCGATTTCGGACACAGACGATCAATTGTACTGGCTTCGACCTGGTTTCACGCTTCGACACTTTCAAGACGCGCGGCGGAAGCCGCGTGTCACGTGTTCAGCGCTCCGCTAGAAGATCGTTGCGATCGAATTGGCCGCCAGGTCCAGCACCTGCGTCGGCAGGACGCCGAGATAGAAGATGGCGGCAATCGAGACGGCCAGGGCCGCCATTCCGAGACCGGTGATGCGAGCCTGCACCGGCTCGCCATCGCGATCGGCCATGTACATCATGACGACGACTCGCAGGTAGAAGAACACCGAGATGACGCTCGTGAGCACACCGATGACCGCCAGACCGTAGTAACCGGCGCTGACCGCTGCGCTGAAGATGTACCACTTGCCGATGAAGCCGGCCGTGGGTGGGAGGCCTCCGAGGGAGATCAGGCACACTGTCATCAGCGCCGCCAGCGCAGGCCGCGTATGCCAGAGGCCGGCGTAGTCACGGAGGCTGTCGTTGGCCTTGTCGCGAGTGCCGAGCAACGCGATGACTCCAAATGCCGCAAGATTGGTGACGGAGTACGCGAGCAAATAGAAAAGGATCGCGGCCTTGCCAATCTGGTTGGCTGCCACGAGACCGACCAGCAGGTATCCGCCATGCGCGATGCTCGAATACGCCAGCATCCGCTTCAGGTTGCTCTGCGCCACTCCCACGACGGTCCCCAGCACCATGGTGGCAATCGCGATCACGGCCACGACCGGCGCCCATTGATCTTTGAACGGCTCGAAAGCCGAAAGGAACACACGCGCGAACGCGGCGAACGCAGCTGCCTTCACCCCCGTGGACATGAAGCCCGTGACGATGGCGGGGGCTCCTTCATACGCGTCCGGCGTCCACATGTGGAAGGGCACGGCTGAAATCTTGAACGCAAAGCCCACCAGTAACAGTCCGAGTGCCAGCAGGACCATCGGGTTGTTCATCATGGATTGCGCCGAGAGGAAGGATCCGACTGCCGCCAACCGCGTGCTCCCGGTCACGCCATACGTGAACGCAATCCCGTACAGGAAGAAGGCGCTGGAAAAGGCGCCGAGGAGGAAGTACTTGAACGCGGCTTCTGTTCCGGGCAGGTGATCGCGTCGAATCGCCGTCAATACATAAACCGACAGCGAGAGCACCTCGAGGGCGATGAAGACGACGAGCAGGTCGGTCGCGGTCGCCATCATGATCATGCCGACGATCGAGAACAGCAGGAGCGCGTAGTACTCCCCGGACGGCAGCCCATCACGTTCGAGCACTTGCGACGAGAACATGATGGTCAGGACGCCGACGATGGCCAGCACGATCGTCACGAACAGGCCGAAGTTGTCCGCAGCGATGACGCCAAAGCTCTCGGTGTTGCGGTTCCACAGCAACGCCGCCGAGATACCCGCGCTCACGAGTCCGACGATCCCGAGAATGCCGATTGGCATGCGTTCGTCGCGGGCGCGAAAGGCCTCGGCCCCCATGGAAGCCAGGGCTCCGAGTGTCACACAGAGCATGGGAACGATCGCGTCTATCTGCGTGCTAAACATCAGAAGCGCCCTGGCACCTGAGACGTCGTGCCTGCCACCTGAGACCTAGTACCTACCACCTGCGACGTTGTACCTGGCACCTGAACCATTCGACCTGACTTTTGACCTTTGACCTTTGACCTTTGACCTACAGCGTTCTCCACTCGTAACGGCTGCACTGACTGCACCTGGGCGACCAAGCGCTGCACCGCCGGTTCCATTGGCGCCAGGAAGAGCGTGGGAAACACACCCATCACGATCGCGACTGCGCACAGCGGCACGACGCTCGCCCACTCCCGCGGCTTGAGATCGGGCAGCGTGGTGTTCTCCTGATGTGTCACGCTGCCGAGGTATACGCGCTGGAACATCCACAGCATGTAGACCGCGGACAGAATCACGCCCAGTCCTGCCGCAACCACATAGCGCGGATCCCACAGGAACGCGCCCAGCATGGTCAGGAACTCACCGATGAAGCCGTTGAGCGCAGGCATGCCGATCGACGCGAGCGTGATGATGAGGAACGCCGCAGTCAGCCGCGGCATCACATTCTTCAATCCGCCGAATTCCGCGATGAGGCGCGTATGGCGGCGGTCGGAGAGCATGCCCACAACCAGAAAGAGCCCGCCCGTGCTGACGCCATGCGCCAGCATCTGGTAGACAGCGCCCTGTACTCCCTGGACGTTCATGGCGCAGATGCCAAGCACGACGAAGCCCAGATGGCTGACCGATGAATAAGCCACCAGCTTCTTCATGTCGGGCTGCACCATCGCGACCAGGGCGCCGTACACGATTCCGATGACGGCCAGCAGCGCAATCCAGGGCGCGAACTCCGCGGCGGCCACCGGGAACAGCGGAAATGCGAATCGCACCAGGCCGTAGGTGCCCATCTTCAGGAGAACCCCCGCCAGGATGATTGACCCGGCGGTCGGCGCCTGCACGTGCGCGTCGGGCAGCCACGTGTGAAAAGGAAACAGCGGTACCTTGATCGCGAAGGCGATGGCAAACGCAAGGAAGAACCAGCGCTGTGTCTCCGGCGCGATATCAAGCGTGTAGAGCTTCAGCAGATCGAAACTGTAGCTGCCAGTTGCCTCGCTGTGCAGGTACGCCAGCCCGAGGATGGCGACCAGCATCAGGACGCTGCCCGCCATCGTGTAGAGCATGAACTTGATGGCGGCGTAGATGCGCTGGTCGTAGCCCCAGATCCCGATCAGGAAGTACATCGGGATCAACATCGCGTCCCAGAAGACGTAGAACAGGAAGAGGTCGAGCGAGACGAAGACGCCAATCATCGCCGCCTCGAGCGCGAGCATGAAGATCGAGAACTCCTTGACCTTCTTCTCTACCGACTCCCACGACGACAACAGCGCAATTGGTGTCAGAAAGCCGGTGAGGACGACGAGCAGCAGGCTTATGCCGTCGATGCCGAGGTAGTAGTCGATGCCAAACGCCGGAATCCATGGCGCGCGCTCGACGAACTGCAACTCCGCGGAGGACGAATCGAAGCCCGCCCACAGCGCCAGCGTCACGCCGAACGAGAGCAGCGACACCAGCAGCGCGAGCCAGCGAATCAAACCATCGCGTCGACCATCGGCATTGCCGATGAGCAGAAGAAGCAACGCGCCAGCGAACGGCAGCGCCCAGGACAGTGTCAGCATCCGAAACCAACTCCCAATTCCCAAATCCCAGCTTCCAAACGATCCCAATCACCAATTGGGAGTTGCCCGCCTCCGCTGGTCGCCTTATTGCCCGAGCGACAAGCTCTGGCGAGGTCTCGCCGAAGCGCGTATGAAACTTGTCGCGCGAAGGCGGAGGAGTTGGGAGTTGGACGTTGACCCGGGTTCATCTCCACAGGTAATACCCCAGAATCACAACGACACCGACGAACAGCGAGCCCGCGTAGGCGCGTACCGAGCCGGTCTGCAGACGTCGAAGCACGGCGGCGCTGTCCTCAACGATCGACCCGGCGCCATTCACCGCGCCATCGATGACCCGCACATCGAACCATCGCCACAAGCCTTCAGTCGACGCGGCCTTGATCGGCTGCACGATCGTCGCGTCGTAGAGCTCATCGACGTAGTACTTGTTCAGAAGCGTCGTATACACGGGCGCGAGCCGATCGGCCCAGGCCGCTGCGATATCCCGACGCTTGACCCATACCCCGTACGCCAAGGCAATCCCCATGATTGCCACGACGCTCGAAAACACCATCAGCGTCCACTCGAGGTCTTCGTGCGATTCCGCTTCGGCCGCAGCTTCTCCGGGCGGAAGGGCCTCGGCAGCCGCAGGTGCGGCTTCACCAGACGCGAGACGAGCCTCGAAGGCCGGCTCGAGCCAGGCGCCCAGCTGGTTGTTCCCGCCAATCGCGTGCGGCCACCCTATCCATCCAGCACCAACGGACCCGATTGCCAGGATGACTAACGCGAGAGCCATCGCAGGTGGCGCATCATGAAGGTGCGAGCTCGATCCGTGCCCGTGAGCCGGGATCCTAGATCCGGGATCCGGGACTCGATGGTGGTCATCGAATCCCGAATCCCGAGTCCCGAGTCCCGAGTGCTGACGCTCACCCCAGAACGTCAGGAACACCAACCGGAACATGTACGTCGCTGTGAGAAGCGATGTCGCAATCCCAATCACCCACAGCAGCGTGTGCCCGTCGACGAAGGTCTCGAAGAGGATCTCATCCTTGCTGAAGAAGCCAGCCAGGGGCGGCACGCCTGCGATCGCAATCGCGCCGATCAGGAACGTCCGGTACGTGATCGGCAGCTCCTTCCTGAGACCGCCCATGTTCCGGATGTCCTGCTCGCCATTGAGCGCATGAATGACGGCACCAGAGCCGAGAAAGAGCAGCGCCTTGAAGAAAGCGTGCGTGTAGAGATGGAAGATACCGGCGCCAAACGCGCCGACGCCCATCGCCAGGAACATGTACCCAAGCTGCGAAACGGTCGAGTACGCCAGGACACGCTTGATGTCGTTCTGCACGAGGCCGATCGTCCCGGCCATCAACGCCGTCAAGGCACCAATGACCGCCACGATCATCATCGTCTGGGGTGCGTGGCTGAAAAGCACCGCGTTGCGGCCGATCATGTAGACGCCCGCGGTCACCATCGTCGCCGCGTGGATCAGAGCGGATACGGGAGTCGGACCCTCCATGGCGTCGGGCAGCCAGGTGTAGAGCGGGATCTGCGCTGATTTGCCCGTGGCTCCGATGAACAGCAGCAGCGCCGCAAGCGAGAGGGCGCCGAACTCCGTTTCAGGTGGCAGAACGGCTACCGCGGAAGCGATGCCCTGAAAGTCCAGCGTTCCAAACTTGGCGAACAGCGCGAGCATCCCGAGGATGAACGCGTAGTCACCAATCCGGTTGACGACGAACGCTTTCTTGCCGGCGTCATTGGCCGATTGCTTCTTGTACCAGAAGCCGATCAGCAGATACGAGCAGAGACCGACGCCCTCCCACCCGACGAACAGCACCGGCAAGCTCGAACCCAGAACCAGCACGAGCATGAACGCGGCGAACAGGTTCAGATAGGAGAAGTAGCGCGCGAACTCGCTGTCGACCTCGTCGTGCATGTACGCGGTCGAGTAGACGTGAATCAGCGAACCGATGCCGGTAATGACCAGAATCATCACCGCTGAGAGCGGGTCGACCCGGAACGCGAGCGCGATATTCAGATCACCAGAGGCGATCCATGTGTAAAGCGACTGGTCGATGGCTCTGGCTTCAGGCGGCAACCCGGCCAACTGAAGGACACTGAGGACCGATACGGCGAAGGACGCCAGCATCGCGAGCGACGCCAGGCCACCCGAGACGCTCTTCGGCAGGCGCCGCCCCAACATCGCATTCACGACGAAGCCGAGGAACGGGAAGAGAGGAATTAGCGCGAGCATCTCACCATTTCAGTGACGTGAACGCATCCGGGTTGAGCGATTCGCGATGCCGGAAGAGCGCGATGACGAGCGCCAAGCCGACCGCAGCCTCGGCGGCTGCAACCGTCATGACAAAGAACGTGATGATCTGGCCATCGAAGTCGCCGGCATAACGGCCGAAGGCGACGAACGACAGGTTCACTGCGTTCAGCATGATCTCGATCGACAGCAGGATCGTGATCAAGTTGCGGCGCAGGAACACGCCGGCCGTGCCGATGGCAAAGAGCACCGCCGACACGATCAGGTAGTAGCTCAGGGGAATCACTGATTGCTGCCTTCCCGGCGGGCCAGCACCACCGCACCAACCATCGCGACCAGAATCAACACCGAGGTTGCCTCGAAGGCAAACGTGTGACGCGTAAAAAGAATGCGCCCCATCTCCAGGACCGAGCCAACGGATGCGCCATCGGCCCGCGCGCCGACCGGCGTCTCGAGCTCGCTGACTTTCGCCAGCGCCCACGCAAGCTGCACGACCAGGAGCGCCGCGAGCAGTGCGCCAAACCTGCCGATGTTCGGGTGCTGCAGCGGGTGGGAGCGATCCCATTCGGCGGCATCCTCGCGCGGCGCATTGAGCAGCATGACGACGAAGAGGAAGAGAACCATGATGGCGCCGGCGTAGATGATGATCTGCGCGACGGCGACGAAGGGCGCGTCCAGCTGAATGTAGAGCGCCGACAGCGCGCCAAATGACGCAATGAGCAGCAACACGCTGTACATCGGGTTTCGCTGCCCGATCACGAGCGTCGACGCAATGATGGCCATGGCCGAGAAAGCGTAGAAGACGAAGGTCTCAGGCATTGAGGTACAGCACCAGGGCGGCCGTAACGATCAGATTGAGCACCGATGCCGGGAACAGCCATTTCCACCCGAATTGCATCAACTGGTCGTAGCGGTACCGGGGCACGGTCCAGCGCATCCAGATGTAGACGAAGAGGATGAAGCCGACCTTGAGCAGGAACCAGATCCAACCGTATGCGGCGGGAAGAAATGGCCCGTGCCAGCCGCCCAGATATAGGTCGGTGGCCACGGCTGACATGGTCACCATGTTGATGTACTCGGCCTGCGGGAAGAGCGCGAAGCGCACCGAGCTGTACTCGGTGTTGTAGCCCGCAACGAGCTCCTGCTCTGCTTCGGGGAAATCGAACGGGGCGCGATTGGTTTCGGCCACGCCCGCAATCACGTAGATGATGAATCCAATCGGCTGCAGGAAGAGGTACCAGCGCGGGATGAATCCGAACCAGGTCCCGGCTTGTGAATCGACCACCTCTCGCAACGACAACGTCCCGGCGAGCATGATCACGGCGGCGAGCGATGTGGCGTAGGCCAGCTCGTAGCTGATCATCTGAGCCGAGGCACGCAGACCACCGAACAGCGAGTACTTGCTGTTCGACGCCCATCCAGCCAGCACGATCCCGTACACGCCCATCGACGTCACGGCAAACACGACCAGCACCGCCACGTTGACGTCGGCCACCCCGAGCTTGATGGGTTCGTCGAGCAGACCGAAGAGCGTCGTCTCGGCACCGAACGGGACGGCCGCAAAGGCGACGAACGCGGTGACGATCGACAGAATAGGAGCAAGGGTGAAGAGCCACTTGTCAGCGCCCTTGGGCCGGAGTTCCTCCTTGAAGAGCAGTTTGAGGATGTCGGCGATCGGCTGCAGTACGCCGTGCGGTCCAACCAGGTACGGACCGTAGCGCTGCTGCATGAAACCCATGATCTTGCGTTCGGCGAGCACGAGGATCGCGGACGCGATGATCAACGCGTTGAAGACAACGAAGATCATCACGCCGATCACGGCCGGTCGAAGGTAAATCTCCATCAGTGCGCCATCACCGGCTGCTTTGCGCGCCACGGCGCCGGCAGGGTGCAGCGGCCCTCTTTCACGTGCGCCTCGAACTCGTGCTTGAACAGGTTCAACGTCGTGAGCACCGGCGTGGCGGCGGCGTCACCAAACGCGCACAACGTCTTGCCGACGATATTGCTGGCGACGCCGTAGAGCAGATCGATGTCTTTCATTCGACCCTCTCCGCGCTCGACACGCTGCAGCAACTTGTACAACCAGTCAGCGCCCTCGCGGCACGGCGTGCACTTCCCGCACGACTCGTGGCGATAGAAGTGCAACAGGTTCATCGCCAGCCACACCATGCAGACGCTGTCGTCCATCACGATGAGCCCGGCGGACCCCAGCAGCGACCCCGCCTTCTGGATGTGATCGAAGCTGGCGGGCGTATCGAGATCCTTATCGAGCAGGATGGGCACCGACGATCCACCAGGGATGATGGCCTTGAACGTGCGGCCGTCGAGCATGCCCTGGGCAAATTGCTCCCCGTAGATGAGCTCGCGCAGCGTCGTGTGCATGGACGCTTCGTAGACTCCGGGCCGTTTCACGTGACCGCTGATGCAATACAACTTCGGTCCGCCGTTCTTCTCGGGTCCGAGGGCTGCAAACCACTCGGGACCGTTCAGGACGATGAGCGGGACGTTACACAGCGTCTCGACGTTGTTCACCGCGGTCGGGCATTGATAAAGACCAGCGACGGCGGGGAACGGCGGCTTGATGCGCGGCTGCGCCCGTTTTCCTTCGAGCGATTCGATGAGGGCGGTTTCTTCGCCGGCCTCGTACGCGCCGGCGCCACGATGAACGTAGACGTCGCAGTCGAAGCCGCTGCCCAGAATGTTCTTTCCGAGGAACCCCGCGCGATATGCCTCTTCGATCGCGCGCTCGAGCGTCTCCTGCACGTGATAGAACTCGCCGCGGATGTAGATGTAGGCGATCTTTGCGCCAATGGCGTAGCAGCCGATGATGCACCCTTCAATCAGGAGGTGCGGGTTGCGCTCCATCAGCACGTGGTCCTTGAACGTGCCGGGTTCGCTTTCGTCGGCGTTGCAGGCGATGTACTTCGGCTTCGGCGTGTCCTTGAGGACGAACTGCCACTTAAGCCCGGTCGGGAAGCCGGCGCCACCACGACCACGAAGTCCCGACGCCTTCACCTGCTCGATGATGTCGTTGGGCTTGAGCGTGAGCGCCTTGCGCAACCCCTCGTATCCACGCGCGTTCTTCACATAGAAGTCGAGCGTGAACGAGTTCGGCTCGCGGACGTGATTAGTCAGTACTGGTTCAAACGCCATGGTGTTACGCGCAGGCTAAAGCCTGCGCTCTACGCTGCCCATTTCGAATCGCCAACCCTGCATTCGTAGACCGGGGGCTTCCGCCCCCGCGCCTTATTTCTTTTCCACGTGTAGATGACAGCCAGTGAAGGCTGCCCTACCTTGCTGGCGAATGTCATCCACGAACGCCGCCGCCTGCTCCGGCGCCAGGCGCTCGTGCCAATCGTCGTTCACCATCACGACCGGCGCGCGATCGCAGGCACCGAGACACTCGACCTCGATCACCGTGAACTCACCATCGCCAGTGGTCTCACCCGGATGAATCCCCAGCTTGCCGCACAGTTCCTCGGTGACCCGCTCGGCGCCCAGCAGCGCGCAGGACAGCGTTCGGCACACGTTCAGCACGTACTTCCCGACCGGCTTCGTGTAGAACATCGTGTAGTACGACACGACGTCCTCGACCTCCGCCGCGGTACAGCCGATCTGTGTTGCGACAAATCGCATCGAAGCACCGGTGATGTAGCCCTGTTGCTGCTGCACGAGGTAAAGCGCGAACAGAATGGCCGACTTCCGCTGATCGGCCGGATAGCGCGTCACGTTCTCGTTGAATTTCGCCTGATTCTCGGCGGAATAGCTGAAGGGCTCACCCGCCTCCGCCAGTTTCCGCTCCGATCGGTGGAATCGGGCTGGCGCGTAGTCCATCTGAGGATGAAAGCTCACCGGTCGCAATCTCCCATGACGACGTCAGTGCTGCCAATGACGGCGACCAGATCCGCAATCAGTCCATTTTGAACGATGAACGGAATCGCCTGAATCGCCATGAACGACGGCGCCCGCATCTTCACGCGCCACGGTCGATTGCTGCCGTCGGACACGATGTAGCAGCCGTGCTCGCCGCGCGGCCCTTCAATCGGCACGTAGGCGTCACCCGCCGGGACCGTGAAGCCCTGCGAGTAAATGAGGAAGTGCTGAATCAGCGCCTCCATCTCGGTGTAGACCTTGTCCTTCGGCGGCGGCACCACCCTCGTGTCGTCACAGGCCCACACGCCGGTCGGCGAGATGCGGGCGATCGCCTGGCGACAGAGGTTGATGCTCTGACGCATCTCCGCGATGCGAACGCGGTACCTGGCGTAAACGTCACCCTCGGTCGCCGTCGGCACCGTGAAGTTGTAGGACTCATAGCCGCAGTAGGGGAAGTACTTGCGCACGTCGTAGTCCGATCCGGCGGCGCGCGCGATCGGACCAACCAGCCCCCACTGATACGCGTTGTCGAGCGAGATCACGCCGACGCCTTCGGTCCGCCGGCGGAAGATGTCGTTCTTCGTCAACAGTCGCTCGAACTCGTCCATCTTCGTCGGGAAGCGATCGAGGAACTCGTTGACGGTTTCATGGAAGCCGCGCGGTAGATCCTCGCGCAAGCCGCCGATGCGGATATAGCTCGGGAAGAAGCGGAACCCGGCGATGAGCTCGTTGATGTTGAGCAGCAGCTCGCGTTCGCGAATCGCGTAGAAGAGCATCGACACCGCGCCGATTTCCATGGCGTGCGTCCCGAGCCAGATGAGATGGCTGGCCAGCCGCTGCAGCTCCGCGATGAGCACGCGGATGTCGTTCACGCGCTGCGGCATCTCGAGACCGAGCAGCTTCTCCACGCTGAGCGCATACGCCAGGCTGTTCGACTGCGCGGCCAGGTAGTCCATGCGCTCGACGAGCGGGATCACCTGCTGCCACTTCTTCTGCTCAGCGGTCTTCTCAATCCCGGTGTGCAGGTAGCCGATCGTCGGCATGACGGACTGAATGACCTCGCCATCGAGCTCCAGCACCAGCCTCAGCACGCCGTGCGTGCTGGGGTGCTGCGGCCCCATGTTCACGGTCATCGTCTCTGTTCTGATCTCTGGCATCTCTCTCTAGGACACCGGGTGTGATTTCCCGGTGTCGGTCCGGAAATCACACCCGGTGTCTTTTCACCCGATCGCGCTCGATGTTCGCCCTGAATTCTTCCTCGCTGACTTCAAGCGGTTCGTAGGTCTGCGCGGCCTTGCGAATCTGCACCGGGTAGTCCTTCCGCGCCGGATGTCCTTCCCAGTCCTCCGGCATCAACAGTCGTCGCAAATCGCCATGATCGTCGAACACGATGCCGAACATGTCCCAGACCTCCCGCTCGGGCCAGCCGGCACCACGCCAGACGCCCTGCACGGTCGGCAACGATCCCTCGCTCGGCACCCGCACCTTCAATCGCAGACGCATCCTCTTCGACACCGAAAGCAGGTGGTAGACGACTTCATAACGCGGCTCGCGAGGCAAATAGTCCGCCGCCGTGACTTCAGCCAGGACCTTGAATTCGAGTGCCGGCGCATCGCGCAACGCCCGAGACGTTTCAATCAACCGATCGGCCGGAACGTAGATGGTCGCGAAATCAACGCTCTTCCCCGGCTCGAAGACAGCACCGGGTACAAGCGGCTGCAGGATGTCGATGATGGCGGCGGCTTCCAAGTACAGACCTTTACGCTCGTGATCGATTGATCTTCTGCTGCAGTTGCACAAGGCCGTAGATGAGCGCCTCGGGTCGCGGCGGACATCCGGGGACGAAGACATCCACCGGCACGACCTGGTCCACACCCTGCACGATCGCGTAGTTGTCAAAGACGCCGCCGACTGACGCACACGCGCCCATCGAGATGACCCACTTCGGATCGGGCATCTGGTCGTACACCCGCCGCATCGCCGGCGCCATCTTCCGTGAAAGCCGGCCCGCCACGATCATCAGGTCCGACTGACGTGGCGACCCGCGGAAGACTTCCGCGCCAAATCGGGCGACGTCGTACCGACTGGCGGCCATCGCCATCATTTCGATAGCGCAGCAGGCGAGCCCGAACTGCGCCGGCCAGATCGCTGAACGCCTGGCCCATTGAATCAGCCACTCGAGTTTCGTCGTCAGGAAGGGGAGGTCAGGGTCGAGACCGTGATCGTGAGTATCAGCCATGGTCACGCGGCTTTCTGATCGCTCTGGCCACGCGGCCGGCGCGCGGCGGGCCCCCAGTCGAGGACGCCCTTCCGCCAGACATAGACGTAGCCGACGAGGAGGACCAGGAAGAACGTCACGATCTGAAAGAACCCTGCCCACCCAAGGCTACGCAGGGCCACGGCCCACGGGTAGAGAAAAGCGATCTCGATGTCGAACAACAGGAAAATCATCGCCACCAGGTAGAACTTGACCGAGTGACGTTCGCGGGCGTCGCCGACGGCCGGCATCCCGCATTCGTAGGGCGCAAGCTTCTCCGGCGTCGGGTTTTTCGGACCAAGCAGCATCGAAGCGCCAATCATGGTCCCCGCAAACCCGAACCCGAGGCCGATCATGATGACTACGCCAAGCCAGCCGTCCATCTAGTAATTCACCGTCGGAGAGATCTGTCAGTCCATCCTCTGAGAGTCGAGGACGTGTTGCGGTGAGGGTTACTCGTCGCGCGCGCCACTCGCGCTTGTGAAGAGTTTCCCAAACCTGTTCATGCTATAGAACCCATCCCCAAAGGTCAATTACAGCACCCTTGTCGTGTAACTCTTGCTCTGCGCGTGTCTTCCGATGACAATCGGAGCGCCAGCCCGCCCTCGGTTCTTGCATGACCTTCCGCGCGGTCTCCGTTGTTCTACTGATCGCTTCGGCGACGACCGTGATCCTCGGCCAGGCGCCGCAGCGATCCGAACCGACCTTTCGTGTGCAGGTCGACGCTGTCGAGTTCGACGCGTTTGTCACCGACGCCCAAGGAACGCCCATCACCGACCTGACGGTCGATGACTTCGAGGTCTTCGAAGACGGCAAACCGCAAACCATTACGTCGTTCGCACTGGTGAACATCCCCATCGAACGATCCGATCGGCCCCTGGGATCGGCTGCGCCGATCGAGCCCGATGTGCAGACTAACGACCGCGACGAGGGACGCGTTTACGTCATCGCGCTCGACGAGGTCAGCGGAGAGCAGGCGCTGCGGACGCGCCGGTTCCTTCATCGATTCTTCGAGCGCTACTTCGCGGCGAATGACATCGCGGCGATCGTGTTTCTGGGGCGAACCAATACCGCCAACACGCAGGACTTCACCGGCAGCACGCGCCTGCTGTTGCAGGCAGTCGATACATTCACGGGCGGATTCCCCGACCGCCCCGCCGTGACACCGCCACCCAACGCGGCCGCGGGCGGGATTGCGCCTCCTCCGTCTCCCGGGCCGCCTGCGCCCAACATGGAGGCAACCTTCGCGCTCCGGCGATCGATGGCAAGCTTCCGGAGCATCGTTGAATTCATGGCGGGAGTCCATGGGCGTCGAAAAGCGCTGCTCCTGTTCAGCGAGGGTTACCCGATTGACGTCTTCAGGGTCATCGACTACCGCGGAGGCGTCCTCTCGATCCAGGACGAGGACCTGCACAAGGCCGTCACGGCGGCCACGAAGAACAACGTCGCCATCTATCCTGTCGACCCCCGCGGGCTGACGGCCGAGGGAGGGCTCGGCGAAAGCGAGACCGGTGTGTCGGCCGACCCAGGTGAGCGGCTGACGACGTCGATCACCGGCATGGAGGCTCGACAGAGCTTGCGTGCGCTGGCGCAAGCGACCGGCGGCTTTGCCGTGGTCAATACGAACAGCTTCGAGTCGGCGTGGGATCGGATCGTCCGCGAAAACAGCTCGTACTACGTGCTGGGCTTCTCGTCTACCAACGAACGGCGGGACGGACGATATCGGCGTCTTCAAGTGCGCGTGAAGCGGTCGGGCGTCCAGGTGCGCGGGCGCGACGGGTACGTGGCGCCCCTCCGCAACGAGCGACCGGGGCAGCCACAGCCGGTGCCAGCCAACATGAGCGCAAGCCTGGCGGCAGCCCTGCGAAGCCCTCTTGCTGTGAGCGGGCTGCCGCTGCGTGTATTCGCCGCGCCGTACAAGGGAGACGGGCGCGAGGCGACCGTGGCCATTTCCGTTGAAATCGATGCGGCGAAACTGAATCTCGAGACGCAAGGCGAGGTCTACGTCGGCGCGCTCGAAGTGAGCTTCTCGTCCATCGACACGCGCAGCAAGATCTTTCCAGGCCAGACGTTCACGTCGAAGCTCTCACTCAAGCCCGATACGTATGCACGTGCGGTGCGCCGCGGCCTACGGGTTCTGACCGGGACGCGCCTGGCCCCGGGGCGCTATCAAATACGAGTCGCGGCCAGTAACCGATCCAGTCAGTCCGGAAGCGTGATCTACGACTTGGCCGTGCCCGACTTCGGGAAAGATGTGCTGACCATGAGCGGCGTGTCTCTGACATCGGGCGCGAGTTCAGAGGGTCTGACCATCGTCGCCCAGAACCCGCTCGCCGACATGCTGCCCGGCCCTGTCACCTCGACCCGCGACTTCACCTCAGGCGACACCCTCAATCTGTATACAGAGGTGTATGAGAGTTCGCGAACCGACACACCTCATACCGTCGACCTCACAGCAGAGTTGCGAGCCGAAGACGGTCGCGCGATCATCCGGAGGACGGAAGGACGCTCGTCAAAGGAGCTGCTCGGAAAGTCTGGCGGGTATGGCTTCGCAGCAACGTTGCCGCTGACCGATGTCAACGGTGGCAGCTACATCATCCACGTCGAGGCGCGTTCAAGCATTGGAGCCCGCCCCACCGTGAGCCGGGACATCCTGATTCGCGTTCGCAAGGCGCCGTGACCGACTCGAATGCTAGCCTTCCCAGGCGTAGCCAGGCTCGGTCGTCAGCCGCGCATCATCGACCGGCATGCCCATAGAGAAGTGATACAGGCTTTGCCATTCATGACCGGTCAGGCCCAGAAGTTCATGCACGGCATCATCGTAAAAGCATCCGATTCCGGTGCCACGAGCCCCTGCCGCCTCGGCTTCGAGATACAGAACCTGCCCGATCGCGCCGCACTCCCAGAAAAGACGCCGGTAAAACCACTCGCCGCGTTCGCGCAGTGCCGACTCGAGCCGGGCAATCATGCCCAGGCTGAAGAATCCTTCGCTCGCGATCTCCTGATCACATGAGATGCGATTGGCGGCCCATGTCACATCGGTCGGCAGCAGCAGGAACAGGTGGTCGCTCGCCTGTTCCCACAAGAACTCGGGCCGCATCGCCGATCGCCACGTGTCGACGATGGAGGGGTGGCGGAAGTAGGCATACACGCCGGGAACGAGACCGTGGACGCGATGAACGAAGATGGCGAGATGCACATGAGGGGGCCAGTCGAGCGCGTCGAACGGAGGCGACGAGGGACCGAGCTTCGCAAGCATAGCGACGAAGACTTCGCGCGGAAGCGCGGATCGGCCGTCGAAAGCCAATGCGCTTCGCCGTTGAAGGATCAGCGCGCGCGGGTACAACGCTTGGACATTGGGAGTCGGGCCTGCCTCCGCTTGTCTCGCCGAAGCTTTGGCGTCGGCGGAAGCGTTCGTGTCATCAGTGCGCGAAGGCGGAGAAGTTGGAGATTGGGAGCGAGAACTTGGAAGTTGCCCCAAATAGCGCGTCGCCTGCGTGACCTGCTCGATGATGGGCCACTCATCGTGATCACGACTCAGTACGTTTGCACGCCCGTGCCATGTGGCGCGGCGGGCGGCATCGACCAGTGAAGCCGGATCTCCCGTTGCCCACGAAACGGATGGCGCAACCAACGCCAGGCATTCCGGATGTTCTGGTTCGGAATCGCCTCGATCTTCCTCTCTGTCCACACCGAGGAGGGTTGCCAGTTGCGCGTCCGACCACTGTGGCAGCAGCCTGAGGGTCCAACCAAAGAGTGATGCCGACACACGAAGCGCGGCGATGGCATGGCCAACATCGTGTTGACAATACCGAAACGCGCGCTCCCCATACTTCCATGCTTCCCGCCATTGAATCGAGGTGAGCGCGACGAGGAAGCCCTGGCTGCCTTGAAGAAACGCCTCCCATATTTCACGGGAAAGAACGGCGCGTTCCTCGAGCGCGTGCTCCCCTGGCGCGTAATGGGAGATGCGGCCGTCGTGGATTAGATAAGCCTCGGTAGGATGGAGGTTGCCGCTCGATGGGTTGACGCGCAGCGCCCAGCGGGTCTCCCGATAGGCTTTCCACGCGGACAGGCCCATCGCGTAGCGCAGGAACCACGCAATTGCGTCGCGGTGGAGCGGCACCGCAACGCCACGGTCACCTCCCCTATCGCTCGGATCTCCCTCTTTATGAGGGAGCGGGATCAGCCGCGCGCCGGGGTAGCGGCGGAATGGATCGGGCTGCGTCGCCCAATCCAGGTATCCACGCGACCGCGCGAATCGGCCGAAATAGTGCTTGGTGGTCTCGTGGTAGTCGAGTGAGACCAACGGCGCAGGAAACCCCTATTTCGAGAGCGTAGCCAGGCGTTTGTCGATTTCGACGATCGCCTGGGAGAGCTGCTGTTTGCGCGCCTGATGGGCCGTGCTCTCCATCTGCCGCTGCATCTCGGTGCGCGCCAGACGCAGTGACTCTATCTGTCGTACGCGCTCGGGATCGAGCCCCTTGGCACCCTGCTTGGCATTGCGTCGTTCTTGCTCGCGCTCTTCCATCCGCTCGGCGAGGCGGGATTCCGCGTCAACGAGTCCTTCACCTGCATCACCCATACTCTCCGATTATCAACATACAAGCGCCCGCGGCACAATCCCTTGATAGTGGTGGCGGCTGGTGGACCGTGACGGCGGGCTGGCTGGGGTGACCGGTAGCACCATCCACCAACCACCATCTACGATCAGCGAGCATGTCGCGTCGTTCAGCTCTGGACATCTTTCACCCGGCGGTTGCCGAATGGTTTACGAGCACATTTTCGTCACCGACGACGCCGCAACTGCTCGGCTGGCCAGCAATTGCACGCGGCGAGTCGACGTTGATGCTGGCGCCCACTGGAAGCGGAAAGACGCTCGCCGCTTTTCTCTGGTGCCTGAATCGCCTGATGTTCGCGCCGGCGCCGCCACCGCAGTCGCGGTGCCGCGTGCTCTATATCTCCCCGCTCAAGGCACTCGCCGTCGACGTCGAACGCAATCTTCGCGCCCCGCTCGAGGGCATCGCCGGTGTCGCTCGTGCACACAATTTGACGATCACGTCGCCGGAAATCGCGATTCGTACGGGTGATACGCCGGCGCTCGACCGAGCTCGATTCGGGCGCGAGGCTGCCGACATCCTGATCACCACGCCCGAATCGCTGTTTCTGCTGCTGACCTCGAACGCGCGCGCGCGCCTGACCACGCTCGACACCGTCATCATCGACGAGATCCATGCCCTCGTGCCCGGCAAGCGCGGCGCGCATCTGGCGCTGTCGCTCGAACGGCTCGAAGCGCTGCGCGCGAACGGGCGGCAGCCGTTGCAGCGGATTGGACTCTCGGCAACACAGCGACCGCTCGACGAAGTCGCACGCTTTCTGGCCGGAGCGGCATCAGGTTCCAAACCGCGTGCGCGTGCACGCGCGCCTCGTCACCGCCCGAAACCCGCTCGCGCTGCGCGCGCTTCGACGACGGTGGAAGCGGAGCTCCGCGACGAGCTCACGAGCGCGAGTGAAGCGATTGCCTATCGACCGGTGACGATCGTCAATGCCGCCGAGAAGAAACAGCTTTCGCTTCGCATCGAGGTTCCGGTCGAAGACATGGCGCGCCTGACGACAGCCGTGAAGGCTCTGGAAGAGGGTGCACCCCGAGGTCCGGTGCGCCCGTCGATCTGGACGTCAGTGCATCCGCGTCTCCTCGAGCTCATTCGCGCTCACCGATCGACGCTGCTGTTCGTGAACAATCGCCGGCTGGCCGAGCGGCTGGCGAGTGCCCTCAACGACCTGGCGGGTGAACGGCTCGTGCGCTCGCACCACGGCTCGATGGCGCGCGACGCGCGCAGCGAAGTCGAAGAACTGCTGAAAGCCGGCGGCATTCGCGCGCTGGTGGCGACCTCCTCACTCGAGCTCGGTATCGATATGGGCGCGATCGACCTGGTCGTGCAGATCGAGGCGCCACCATCGGTGGCAAGCGGGCTTCAGCGCATCGGCCGCGCGGGACATCAGGCCGGGGCCGTCAGCGAAGGGATCGTGTTCCCGAAGTTTCGCGGCGATCTGATCGCGTGTGCCGCCGTGACGCGGGCGATGCACGACGGACAGGTCGAAACGACGCGCTATCCCCGGAACCCTCTCGACGTCCTCGCACAGCAGATCGTCGCGATGGCGGCCATGGATCCATGGAGCGTCGACGAGATGTTCTCTCGGGTGCGGCAAGCCGCCCCCTTCGCCGAGCTGAGCCGCCGCGCCTTCGAAGGCGTACTGGACATGCTGTCAGGCCGATACCCTTCGGACGAGTTCGCAGAACTTCGTCCGCGAATCACATGGGATCGCGTCCAGGGCATCGTCACCGGACGCACCGGCGCCAAGCGCGTCGCCATCGCCAACGCCGGAACGATTCCCGATCGCGGACTGTACGGCGTCTTCTTAGCCGGCGCCGATCGTCCGGTGCGCGTAGGCGAGCTCGATGAAGAAATGGTCTTTGAGACCGAGGTGGGAGAAACGTTCACACTCGGTGCCTCGACGTGGCGCGTCGAGGAGATCACCCACGACCGCGTGCTTGTCTCGCCGGCTCCGGGAGAGCCGGGCAAAACTCCGTTCTGGCACGGCGATCAAGCGGGACGCCCGGTCGAATTGGGGATGGCGATCGGAAAGCTCATTCGCGATCTGCGCGCGACCCCGAGGAACGCAGCTATCGATCGACTGGTTCGCCTTCACGACCTCGATCTCGCCGCCGCGGAGAACGCACTTCGCTACCTGGACGATCAGGCGGCAACCGGCGCAGTGCCTGACGATCGCACGCTCGTTATCGAGCGATGCCTCGACGATCTCGGCGACTATCGGGTCTGTCTGCTGTCGCCGCTCGGCAGTCGCGTGCACGCGCCATGGGCCATGGCGGTTACTTCGCACGTTCGCCGCCAGACCGGCATCGACGTCGAGGTCATGTGGGGCGATGAAGGCTTCGTCGTCCGATTCCCGGAAGTCGAACGGCCGCCAGATCCGATGATGCTCCTGCCCGAACCAGAGGAGATCGAGGGGCTCGTGCTGCGGCAGCTCGGCGCAACGTCACTCTTCGCCGCCCGCTTCCGCGAGACGGCCGCGAGGGCGCTCTTGCTCCCGAGACGACGACCGGGCATGCGGACACCGCTGTGGCAACAGCGCAAGCGAGCCTCCGATCTCCTGGCCGTGGCCTCGCGCTTCGGCTCGTTTCCGGCGCTGCTCGAGACGTATCGCGAGGTGTTGCGAGACCACTTCGACATGCCAGCGCTCGTCGACGTGCTGCGGCGCGTGTCGAAACGCACGATTCGTGTCGCGACAATCGATTCGAGCACGCCGTCACCGTTCGCGGCCTCGCTGCTCTTCAGCTACGTCGCCAATTACATATACGACGGTGATGCGCCGCTGGCAGAACGGCGGGCTCAGGCGCTGTCGGTCGATCAAGGCCAGCTGCGGGAACTCCTCGGCGACGCCGAACTGCGCGAACTGCTCGATCCGGCCGCGCTCGCCACGGTCGAACGGCAACTTCAGTACCTCGACGAGAGCCGCCGCGTGAAGACCGCGGACGGGATCCACGATCTGCTGTTGCGTGTCGGTGACCTTACCCGCGAGGAAATCCAGGCGCGCACGGCGATGCCGGATGCGTCATCTGCGATGCTCGATCTCGAACAGGCTTCGCGCATCGTCCCGGTCGTGATGGCGAACGAGCGCAGATACATCGCCACCGAGGACGCGGCGCGCTACCGTGATGCGCTTGGCGTCACGCTGCCGTCCCGCCTTCCTGCGGCGCTGCTCGAACCCGTTCGCGATCCCGCAGGCGATCTGGCACTGCGCTTTGCGCGAACGCACGGTCCTTTCACTGTCGACATGCTGGCGCAGCGCCTTGGCCTCGGTCCGGCAATTGCCGAATCATTGTTGGCACGCCTGACCGAAAGTGGGCGGCTCGTGCAGGGAGAGTTCCGGCCCGGCGGCGTCGAACGCGAATGGGTCGATGCCGACGTCCTGAGACGACTCCGAAGCCGGTCGCTAGCTCGTCTCAGACGCGAGGTCGAGCCGGTGTCGCCAGATGCGCTCGGGCGCTTCCTCGTCGCATGGCATGGCATCGGCTCGGAACGGCGTGGGCTCGAAGCCCTCCTCGATGCCGTCGAGCAGTTACAAGGGGCGTCACTTCCCTTCTCGATCCTGGAGCGCGATGTTTTACCCGTGCGCGTTGCCGGCTATCAGCCCGCGATGCTGGACACATTGATGGCCGCTGGTGAGGTCGTCTGGGCGGGTGTCGAATCTCTTGGAGAGCGAGACGGACGCATCGCGCTCTACCTCACCGATCACATGCCGCGCCTGCGCGCGCCGGTCACGTCATCCGATTCCAATGAGCCCTCTGGGCGCGCCGCGGAGATCCTGTCGTATCTCAAGTCGCACGGCGCATCGTTCTTCGCCGCGCTGCATGAGGGCACGGGAGGCGGATTCCCGGGTGAAACGGTGACGGCCCTCTGGGATCTGGTCTGGCGGGGACTGGCCACGAACGACACGCTGCATGCGCTGCGCGCGTACATCAGCGAGGAAGCGGCCAAGCCGGCAAAGCGAGGTCGGCCAACGCCGTTCAGGTCCCGGCGTCTCGTGCCCGCAACCGCGGAGGGACGTTGGTCCCTTGTCGACACCCCGCGTGCGTCACGGTCCTCGACCACCGAATGGAGCACGGCAATCACGCACCAGCTCCTGGCACGCCATGGTGTCGTCACCCGAGAGACGACAGCACACGAACCTGTCGGTGGCGGGTTCTCGATCGTCTATCAGGTGCTCAAAGCCATGGAAGATGCCGGCCGTGTTCGCCGCGGGTACTTCGTGTCTGGTCTGGGGGCAGCCCAGTTCGCTATGCCGGCGGCACTCGATCTGCTCCGCTCGCTGCGCGATCCCCCCGAGGACTTCAAGGCGGTCCTGCTGGCGGCGACCGACCCGGCGTCTCCGTACGGGTCGTTGGTGAAATGGCCGGCGAGCGGATGGGCGGACGAAATCGCGCAACTCGCAGGCCATGCTGCATCAGGATCGGACGACGGAAGTCGCGGCCCGACGCGCACCGCCGGCGCCCTCGTGGTGCTCGTGGACGGGTTTGCCGCCGGCTATCTGCGGCGCGGCGAACGGGAGTTGCTGCTATTCATGCCTGCGGCAGAGCCGAATCGCTCGCGCGCGACGCAAGCCGTGGCGCGCATGTTGGTGCAGCTGTCAGCATCGCGTGAAGAGGGCCGACGAGGTTTGCTGCTCGCGGACGTCGATGGCCTGCCGGCGTCGAGTCATCCCGCAGCGCCGTTGTTCATCGAGGCGGGCTTCATTTCCACGGCGATGGGACTGCAACTGCGACCGCCCAGAGAGCCGAACCCGTGAACGGAGTCGACGGAGGGCACGGGTTGCCACGGAGCAACGGCGAAACGGAGAACGAACGGAGGCGCCATGCCGCTGATGCGCTTGGCGCAGGTTGGATACAGCGCTCTCTCCGTTTGATCTCCGTTGCTCCGTTTCACCGTGTCGAGCCGTTGCCTCCGTCAACTCCGTTAGGCGATTCGTTCGCTACGGATGGCCAGACAACCGACGACGCTGATGCGCCAACACCCGTTGGATGAAGTTGTCACGCACAGCGCGATCATTGAGACGTCGTTCATCTTCGATAGGCATGTCAGGAAACGCCGTCACGAGCGCTTCCGCAAAGAGCCCGCGGCCATCGCGCGACACCCCGCCCTCTCGATGGACCCGAACTCCGTCGAGCCCGCAACTCGGTGAGTCTGCCTTCAGCACGTAGCCATCGAGTCCCGGATCGAGAAATTCTCGCACTCGTGCCGCAGAGAAGGTGACCATCGTGTGGGTCCAGTCCGTGCGGCTCTGGACTCCAAGCAGACGCACGCGAACCGCGCCAGCTGCGACTCCATCCGCGCTCGCGACGAGATCGATCGCCTCACGCGGCGTGCCCATCCCCGCTTCGACTTCCGGGCAGACCGCTACGAACTCGACGACAGATTCGAGCGTCGAGACGAGCACGTCGTCTCTTTTGTGTCCGCCGTCGTATCGCACTTCATCGCCCAACAGGCAACGCGAGATCCCCACGCGCGGGCGGTCACGATTGTCGGCCATAGATGGATTCTACGAGTACGGTTCGATCGAACGCAGAACACGAACCAGGAACGCGGAACCGGAACCGGGAACGGCTTCCCGTCATCTCGATGCTTGAATGAATCGATCCGCGCCGTTAACATGAGCGCACATGGCAACGCAGTGCTCCTTCGACATCACCTCCAACGTCGACCTGCAGGAAGTGGATAACGCGTTGAACCAGGCACGCAAGGAAGTCGCGCAGCGCTACGACTTCAAGGGCGCCAAGGCATCGGTCGAATTCGATCAAAAGGAGTCGAAGCTCGTACTCGCCGCCGATGATGAATTCAAGCTGAACGCGTTGTGGGAGATCGTTCAGACGCGGCTCGTGCGCCGCAATGTGCCGGTGAAGAATCTGACACGCGGACCCGCGACGCCGGCGGCCAACGGAACCGTGCGTCAGGAAATCTCCCTCCAGCAGGGCATTCCCTCCGAAAAGGCCAAGGACATCGTCAAGTACCTGAAGGACGCCAAGTTGAAGAAGGTCCAGGCCTCGATTCAGGGCGACCAGGTACGCCTGACCTCACCGTCGAAGGACGATCTCCAGGAGGCAATGCGGCAGTTGCGCGAACAGGATTTCGGCGTCGCGCTGCAGTTCGGTAATTACCGCGGCTGATTACCCGACGCCTGCTCGCTGTTCGCGGTTGCCGGTTTCGCTGAGCCGTTACCGTTTTGCTCCAGCCAGTCGGCGATCTGCTCGCGCGACCACTCGTGGTGGTCGTTGAGATGAACGATCATGGCCGAGAGCAGCAGGCGCTTCTTGCAGCCTTCGACCGGGCACGCTCGGATGATGCCCTCGAGACAATCGAAGAAGTTCGTGAGGTCCCGTGTGGGCCGCTGGCCTCCCATGTCGGAAGCCAGCCGATACATGCCTTCATACGCGGCGCCCAGAGCGCATGACGCCCGTCGCCCGATGAAGTAGTCGCCGAAGGCTTGCTCGGGGCGGCGCGACGCGCCGGCGCGAATCGCCGACGCCAGTTCCTTCGTACCATGATGTTCGTCAGCCACGACACTCGCCTCCCGGCTACCGCAGCCTGTCCCGAACCGAAGCGACGCAAGTCTAACCCCTAATAGTCAAAGCGCGTGCCAATAACTGCTGCCTTCAAACCAATGCTGTTCTGGCATTGCAGCACGAGTTGGCGTTCAACTCCGGGACGACCCGTTCACAGGCGGACAAATGTTCACGAGCGGATGGCCTGAAGCGTGACGTTCGGCCGCCGCTACGCTGACCGGTCGGAGCTACCTTCACGCAAGGCGCGCGCTTCGCAGTCCTCGTAGGCCATCATGAGTTGTCGATACATCCGGTGATGATGAGCGTCGGGCCTGATCGAATCACTCAGCGGGCAGACGACCCCTGCAACGACCTCGTCCCATGAGAGTGGCCGTCCATCGTCGGCGTTCACGGCGTGAAGCGCGCGCAGTGCAGCACCCATCGCAGCGGAGTTGCTGACATCGAATCGCTGAACCTCGGCGCCGAAGACATCCGCCATCACTTTCAGAATCTGACGATTGCCCGAGCCACCACCGGTCGCATGTATCGTGTCGGTCTCCACGCCCATCCAGCGAGAGTGCAGCGCCATGGCCATCTGCTGCCCTTCGACGACGGCGCGGACGTTGGCCGGCGCGTCCTCAGGTGAAAGACCGAAGCGGCGAGCCCCCGGGCGTGTGACAGTCGGCGTGATCTCGGGGTCGAACCACGGAAGCATGATTTGTCCGTCGTTGCCGGCCGGTGTTGCTTCGAGCGCACGCGAAAACTCTGACCAGCTCAACCCGTAAGCGTCGCGGACTCGCTCGCGTGCCAGCGACCCGTTGCTGAAACAGGTCAGCCCCATGTAGTCGCCGGTCGGTGCTCCGAACACGTGCCCCGTTCCTTCTGCGTCAACGCTCGGCTCCTTCATCAGGCCGAAGACGGTGTCGCTCGTACCGAGGGAGATGGCGACGGACCCGTAGCGCACAAGCCCAACGCCTACGAGGCTGCATGGGTTGTCGCCAGACCACACCACCACTTTCGCGGCTGGCAGGCCATGACGCTCCTGCCAATAGGGCGCGAGGCGTCCAATCACGGTCGACGCCGGCACAATTTCGGGAAGCTTCGAGGCGAGCGCTGGCGCAGTGGCTTCGACTGCAGGCATCCACCACTGGCTCGAGGAGAGCGCCATCAGGTTCATCCCCGACCCGTCGCCGGGATCGACCGGCGCGTGCTCTCCAATCAACAGTGACGCAAGAAACGAACTGACCAGATGCACGCGAGCCGTCGCGGCGTAAGCATCCGTATCGTGCTTGAAGAACTTCCTGATTTGCGGTGCGGTAAATCGTTCGAAGGCACGCGAGCCCGTGTGGCTCGATAAGGCTGTCTGCCCGCCGACGGCGGCCGTGATCTCGCGACACTCCACGGCAGTGCTCGAGTCCATCCACACCGGTGCAACCGCGCGTGCGAGCATCGCCTCTACCTGGCTCGCGAGCGGCCGCCGCGGATCGAGGGCTGACAGGCGAGGACGCGCTTCGGCGTTCAGATACACGCTTCCGTGCTGCTGCGCCGATCCTGAGATTCCAACCACTCGGCTCACATCGATCCCGCTGCCCGCCAATCGACCAAGCATCACGTCGAGCGCTTCGGCCCACATGATGGGTGACGAGACCGCGATAGCGGGATCGGTACGCGGCAGAATGCCGTGTTGCGTGCCGTAATGCGGGAGCGCCTCGTCGAACTGCAGTGACGTCTGGAGAACGACCCGACGCTCGTCGCCTCGCACCTCGATCACCACGGCGCTGATGCTCTGCGTGCTGGAGTCGAGACCGACGAAGAATTTGGAGGGGCCCATCGTAGCGTTCATTTCGTCGTAGAGCGCAGGCTTCAGCCTGCGCGATATCCCACGCAGGGGCTTCCACCTTCGCCGAAGGCTACGGTGGACGGGAAAGCCCCCGCTCTACGTCGTTTTCGAAAATGTGCTAGCCGGACCTCAGGCCGAGTAAGAGGTCGACGAGCAGTTGGTCGAGTCGTTCGTACGCAAGCCGGCGCGACGCGAGAGCCTGGCGATCGAACACCTGGTCCTTCAGCTCCTGCGCACGTGCCTTCGTGTATGGACCAATGGCGGTATCCGCGCCTCGAATCTCGGCCAACAGCCCCTGAATCGCCGCGTCGGCCGCGAACTCTCGCGCTTTTGCCCTGAGCGCCAGGTAGGTGCGCATACAGCCGCAAGCGAAGTCCCAAACTCCTTGCTCGTCCTCGGTCCGATAGGCGTGTGCATCGAAGTGACGCGGGCCTTCGTAGCCCGACTCCTCGAGCAGCTTGACGAGAAAGAACAACGGCTTGATCGACTCTGACGCGAAGCGTAGGTCCTGATCGAAGCGGCCAGGCTTCTGATCGTTGAGATCGATATGAAACAGCTTCCCCGCTTCGATCGCCTGCGCCACCACGTGATAGAAATTCAATCCCAGCATGTGCTCGTGCGCGACTTCGGGATTGACGCCCACCATCTCGGGGTACGCGAGTGTCTCGATGAACGCCAGGTATGATGCCGTGGTTGGAAAGTAGATGTCGCCCCGTGGCTCGTTCGGCTTGGCCTCCAGCGCAAAGCGCAGCGAGTAACGCTGATCACGCGCGTATTCGCACAGGAAATCGATCGCCTCGCGAAATCGCTTGATCGCCTCGATGGGATCTTTGGCGGCGTCGACTTCCGCACCCTCGCGACCTCCCCAGAACACATAGGTGCGCGCGCCCAGTTCCACCCCGAGATCCATTGCTCTCATCGTCTTCTGCACGGCATACGCGCGGACACGAGGGTCGTGCGAGGTGAACGCCCCGTCCTTGAAGACCGGATCGGTGAACAGATTGGTGGTCGCCATGGGCACGGTAACGCCGGTGGCGTCGAGAGCTTTGCGGAAGTCACTGACGATGCGATCGCGCTCGGCGGGCGTGGCGTCGATCGGCACCAGATCGTTGTCGTGAAAGTTCACTCCCCAGGCGCCGATCTCGGCAAGGCGATGAACAGCGACGACAGGATCCAGTGGCGGTCGAACGAACTCGCCGAAGGGATCGCGCCCTCGATTACCAACCGTCCAGAGACCAAACGTGAATCTGTCCGCTGCGGTGGGTCTCAGAGTCATGTGTCCGGGTTATCCACTGGAAATAAACGTACGCGGCCGCAACGCTGAAAGCACGACCACCCGGTCAAGGCCGTCGCGGCACCGGCAGGTCCAGGTTATCGAATCCGTTCTTGAAGTCCGGGTCCATCGCAGCCAGGTCTGCGCGATAGCTGACCGCGTTGGCGGTTGGGAAGTTCGACGGGACCTTTTGCGTCACCCGACCGGTGGCCACCCACTCTGTTCCACGCTGCAGCGTCACAACGAAGTCGATCGAGCTGAGCGCGGTGATGTCGTGCCCCCACGTGGTGTGAAACACGCGGCCCTTGCCATACGTGAGCACCATGAGTTGCGGTTCGTCATGTCCTGAGCCGGCGTTGGCCGGATCGGAGTAGGCAGTTGCCAGCACTGTCATGTTCCTGCCCGGGCCACGCAGCCGCGCGTACAACTCGTCGCCCTGGTGCATCCAGACCTGAGGCAGCCCCCTGGTGATGGGATGAGCGTTGTCGCGCAGGGTGACTTGAAACGGCACGCGCCGGCCATGGCTGCCCGCGCGCCCGGGAGCGGAATCCGAGACGAGCTTGCCGTCGCGGTAGTACCAATATGGACCGGCCTGCTCGCTTCGATTGCGCCAACCGCCCACACCCGTCATGTCATTGAACGCCGGCCAGCTCGCGAACGCATTGTCGGCCGCATGGACAGCGACGAGCCCTCCGCCGTTCTTCATGTAGTCCTCGAACGACGCCTTGAGCGGCGCCGGCCAGCGGTCCGCGGGCGCGTCGTAGTTCATCAACACGGCGTGAAACGTGTTGAATTCCGGCTTGAACGTGCTGAAATTCGCTCCCACTGGCGGAGCGGTCACCACGGTGACGGCAAAGAGCCCGGTCTCGTCGAGCATCTTCTTCAGCACGGGCGTCACGTGCTGCCAGTCGTGGTACGGTCCACCGCTTTCCCCGTCGAGGATCATCACGCGGATATCCGCGGCAGCGCGCGGATCCACGGACAGAAGCGCGACCATGCCGACGATCCCTGAAATGATGCCGTAACGGAAAGCCACGAACGAGCGATGCGTCATCCGGCGAGAGGATCCGTCGAGATGAAAGCAAGGTCAAGCCAAATGCGATCACGAATCACCACGTTCTCGGTCATACTCGTGCAGCACATGTCCAGGATCTCCGTCTTGTATCGGATTACCAGGTTCTGCGTCGTCGGGCTGGCCATCATCTGCAGTGACGTTCGAGGCAGCGCTCAACAGGCCGGACGTGGACAAGCGAGCCCGGCAGCACAACCGCCACCCAAGACCGAGACCACACAGGAGTATCCACGCGAACAGGTCGAGGCTGGGCGCACTCGATTCGCGGCGCAGTGCGGCTTTTGTCACGGGCGTGACGCAGCCGGCGGTGAAGGCGGACCCGACCTTACCCGATCGACGATGGTAGCTGCCGACGTGCGCGGCGACAAGATCCTACCCATCGTGCGTTCGGGGCGATCGGACAAGGGCATGCCGGCGTTCACGCTGCCTGATGCCGACCTCACGGCCATCGTCGCTTTCATTCACGATCAGAAGACACGGGCGGACAACGCAACTGGCGGTCGGCGTGCGGTCGATGTCGCGGATCTGCTGAGCGGTGACGCGACGGCCGGCAAGCGGTACTTCGATGGCGCGTGCGCCAGATGTCACTCGGCGAGCGGCGACCTTGCAGGCCTCGCGACTCGACTCGAGGGACTCCCGCTGCTTCAACGCATGCTCAACCCCGCTTCAGGAGGCCGAGGCAACCCATCGCCGCGTGGAGTCCCCACTGTGCGCGTGACGACCGGTCCCGGTGAGACCGTGACGGGAAAGCTGGCTTACCGCGACGAGTTCACGATTGCGATCACCGACGACGCGGGGTGGTATCGATCGTGGCCTACTCGCCGAGTGCAGATCTCCGTCGACGATCAGTTGCAGGCTCATGTCGATCAGTTGGGTAAGTACACAGACCGCGACATGCACGACGTGCTCGCGTATCTACAAACGCTGCGGTAGCTGGCGCCTACGATCGCACGGACGGCGGGTCTACACAGCAAGACCGCCCGACGACGGACCCGGCTGGAGTGGATCACGTAGGCCGGGTCCTGATCGTTGGACCCGGCTGGAGCAAATCGATGAAGTTCATATTGATCACGATTGCCGCACTGACTTGCGTGGGTCAGGCACGCGCACAGGGACTTGATCCCGCCGCACTGCTCAACCCGCCGGTCGACACGTGGCCGACTTACCACGGCGATTACTCCGGCCAGCGACACAGCCGGCTCACGCAGATCACTCCGGCCAACGTACATCAGTTGACATTGAGCTGGGCGTTCCAGACTGGTCAGACACAACAAATCAAAGCCACGCCCATCGTCGTGAACGGCGTCATTTACGTGACAACGCCCGACAACCTGTGGGCGATCGACGCACGGTCGGGACGACAGATTTGGCGATACACGTACCCGGCGAACGACGGCTTTCACATCGGTCACCGCGGCGTGGCTATGTATAAGGACTTCATCTACCTCACCACGCCGGACGCTCACCTCGTAGCGCTCGACGCCCGCAACGGCACGGTCAGATGGGACATCGTCATTGCGGACGCGAAGCGAGGTTACTGGTCGACCAACGCACCGCTCCTGATCCGCAATCACCTGATCGTCGGGGTTTCGGGAGACTTCGACAATCTTCCCGGGATTCTGAAGGCCTTCGATCCGGAGACCGGCACGACGCAGTGGACGTTCTACAGCACGCCTCCCGTGGGCACGCCGAACGCTGAGAGCGGGGGTGCGACCGGCGGCCAGATGTGGATGACGGGCACGTACGATCCGGCGTTGAATCTGCTTTACGTCGGCACCGGGAACCCCACTCCAGTACTCAACGGAGCGGTGCGTCCCGGCGACAACCGGTGGACCTGCAGCATCGTCGCCATCAACCCGGACACGGGCGCCCTGGTGTGGGGATTTCAAGCGTCGCCGCACGACACGCATGACTGGGATGCGTCTGAGGTGCCGGTCCTCGTCGACGCCGACTTCACCGGCACGCGACGGAAACTGCTGCTCCAGGCCTCGCGCAATGGCTATTACTTCGTCCTTGACCGCGAGAACGGCAAGAACCTCCTCACCACGCCGTTTGCAACGGTGAACTGGGCCAAGGGCATCGACCCCGAAGGACGCCCGATTCCACTCGAGGACAAGGAGCCGACGCGCGACGGGAGGTTAGTTGCGCCCGATGAAGCCGGCGGCACGAACTATCGTTCACCGAGCTTCGATCCGGCCACAGGTCTTCTCATCGTCAGTGCCCACGACGCGTATGGCATCTACTTCTTCAAAGAGGAGCACGGCAAGTACGGGTGGGCCGGCGCGGATTACAACGTTCACGGGCGCGGCGTGCTGCGCGCCATCGAGTATCAGACCGGAAAACTTCGATGGAGTCACGATCTGAGCGGCGGGGCCGGCAGCGCCGGCGTGATGACTACGGCCTCGGGACTGACGTTCACCGGTGATTCTGCAGCGAGCGCCATCGCGCTTCGCACGAGCGACGGCTCAACGCTCTGGCACTCGGGCATCGGCCGCGTCGGCAACGGGCCGGTTACCTACGAACTCGACGGCCGCCAATACGTACTGCTAGGGGGCGGAAGCGCGCTGTACGCGTTCGCGCTTCCTCAATGAGGTCAGGCGCGAGAGTCAACGAGGCCAGCCATGAGGTCTGCGTGAAGTAATCGATGGAAGAGATGTTCACCGGCCTCGCGGCGCACGGAGAGCCTCCCGGCGTCGTACGCGCGCGACGCGAGACCGCGTTGGACAGAGAGACAGATGGCAACGTCCTCATCCTGGATCTCGTGACTGACCGCGATACTGGCAAGGCTCTCTGTACGCGCGCGCTCTGATACGTCGGTGAAGTAGAAGTCAAAGACGACCTCCGTCTTGTCGACGCCGCGTGGAATCACCAGGTTGGTATCCATCGCGCGCCCGTAGCAGTTGATCATGAAGTTTGGATAGATCCAGTAGTAGAAGGCGTGCTCACCCTGTCGCACGGCCCCTGTTCGGGCCTCGGCGCCCTCGCTCACGATCGGGCTCCACTGCAGGCAGAAGCGCTCGCCCGTTTCGATCGTGTACTCGCGCGAGCTGAGAACACTGTCGAGCCCACGATGAACGTGCGGAACGTGATAGCCGCCATCAAGGTAGTTGTCGACGAACACCTTCCAGTTGCAATCGAGCGTGTAGTGCCGACGCTCCATCCAGTGCAGCGATTCGAAGCCACGCGCCGCGAGGTGACTCGAGAGATCCGATCCGAGGAATCCACTTAACGGCGGACCACCAGGTTCGAGCCTGACCCACACCCACTTCTCTGCCTCGGCACAATCGACAGGCACGAGCCCATGCGACGCACGATCGAAATCGCCCACGCCGGCGAAATCGGGTGTTCCTTTCAGCGTGCCGTCAAGGGCGTAGGTCCATCCGTGATAGGGACACCTGAACTGCTGCGCTGAACCGTGGCTCTCCGTCGCGACCGCGGCGGCGTGGTGACGGCAGACGTTGTAGAAGCCGCGCAGGGCATGGTCAGGTCCTCGGGCGACGACGATGGGCTCTCCGCCGGGAAGTTCGCAGGTGATGTAGTTACCCGGAGTGATCAGGGTGTCGACGCGACCCACCACCTGCCATGTGCGCCTGAACACCGTGCGACGCTCGAGATCCCAGACACGTGGGTCGACGTACCACGCCGCTGGAATCGTGGACGCCTGCGCCAGCGGCGCGTCTGCGTGATAACGGGCGATGATCTCTGCGATGGAATCTGGCATGGCCACAAGACTTCACAGTATTTTCGGATCCCAATCAGTGTAACGATTTCGCCGAGACTACTGCATAGTGCCCACCGCGAAAACTCGACGCTTATACTTGGTCGAACATGTTCAAAAGGGGCCTCGCTCTGACGCGAGACCGGACTCTCGTACTCCTCGCGGCGATCATCGTCATCGCAGGCGTACTGGTGTACGCGAATAGTCTTTCCTCTCCGTTCATCTTCGACGACCAGACGGCCATCATCGACAATCAACGGATCCGACAACTCTGGCCGCTCAGCGTCCCGCTGTCGCCGCTACGAGAGACGCCGGTCGCCGGCCGCCCGATTGTCAACCTGACGTTCGCCCTCAACTACGCAGCCGGCGGCATGGATACCCGCGGATATCGGCTGACGAACCTGGCCGTCCACCTGCTCGCCGCGCTGACTCTATTCGGGCTCGTGCGCCGCACACTACTGCTTCCTTCGGTTGCTCCCACGTTTGTCGCGCAGGCCACGAACCTGGCGTGGATCGCCGCGCTCATCTGGATGCTGCACCCATTGCAGACCGAGACCATCGACTACGTCACGCAGCGCACCGAGTCGATGATGGGACTCTTCTACTTGCTCACGCTGTACTGCAGCGTGCGGGCGCTCGCGGGACGTCAGGGCCGATGGCAGGCAGCGGCGATCGTCGCCTGCGCGACGGGAATGGCTTGTAAGGAATCGATGGCGACGGCGCCACTGACCGTCGTTCTCTTCGACTACGCGTTCGCGGACCGCGCCCTGCTGCGCAAGGCACATCGGACGAGGCTTTACGTCGGTTTGGCATCAACCTGGGTGGTGCTCGCAACGCTCATGGCATCGGTGCCAAGGACGACCGTTGGCTTCGACACGAAGGTCAGTGGATGGACGTATCTGCTCAACCAGGCGCCCATCCTGCTCACCTATCTGCGCCTGACGTTCTGGCCGCGAAACCTGGTTCTCGATTACGGGGTCCCCCAACCCTTGACGTTGATCGATGTGTGGCTGCCGATGCTGGCGGTGACGGCGCTCGCCGTCGTCGTGCTCATGCTGCTCGCTCGCCGACCACAGGTCGGCTTCCTCGGCGCCTGGTGCTTCATCACGCTGGCGCCAACATCGAGCATCATCCCGATCGCCACGGAGGTTGCGGCCGAGCGGCGGATGTACCTGCCACTCGCGGCACTCGTGGTGCTGATCGTGCTCGGCGTATACAGAGCCTGGATCGCGCACGTCACGACTCGACCACATCACGTCGGTCTTGCCGGCGCGCTGTGCCTGTGCCTGGCGCTTGGTGTGGCAACGATGCAACGGAACCGCGAGTATGGGTCGAAAGTTTCGATCCTGCAGACCACAGTCGATCGCCGTCCGCATCCGCGCGCTTACCAGATGCTGGCCGTGGCGCTGAACGATGCCGGGCGGCGTCAGGAGGCCATCCAGTACCTCGAGCGGGCCAAGGACGATCCGGTGTCCAGCTTCATGTTGGGCGTCGAGCACGTTTCCGGCGGCGAGCTCGCCCGCGGTGCCGAAGAACTCGAGCGCTTCATCCAACTGGCGCCCACACATGTCAGAGTCGTGGACGCGCGGGAGGCGCTCGGCCGCGCCTACTCCGCGCTCAACCAGCTCGATCAAGCGGCTGCTCAACTGACCGAGGTGGTTCGCCTGCAACCCGGCAAAGGACCCGCTCACGCATACCTCGGCGAGGTACTCCTGCGACAGGGGCGCACTGCCGATGGCGTGCGGCAGTTTCAAATCTCGGCAGAACTACAACCCGGCAATCCCGACGCGCTGCGTCTGCTTGGGATCGCGCAGGGGCAGACAGGGCAACTGGACGCTGCCGTCACGACATTCAAGCGGGTGATCGAACTCGATCCGCTGAATGCCCGCGGCCATTACCTGCTTGGAACGGCACTGGCGGCTTCCGGTCAGGTTGCTGCGGCGGTGCCGCACTTCGCGCGCGCCGTCGAGCTCGATCCGCAGGACACCAAAGCGCGCGCTGATCTCCAGCGCGCCGAGTCCTACGTGCGATAAGGCTGCCTCCCGCTGCCCTGCACCGGAATACCTTGCCCGGTGAGCACTTCGTGCTGCAGCGCGTACATGCACGCGGCCGCTTCGTCGATCCGTTTCACGAAGGCGATTGAACCCTGCAGGATCGGCTTGAGCCTCTCGCGGTCCTGGATGCGCGCCGGCGGATATTCGTGTTCGACGACCAGGTGCGTGCTGGCGGCGTCGAGCGGCAGCAGTTCACGCGCGGCGAGCTGATGATCCAGCCAGTCAACGGTGCGGTTCTGCAGATAGGCCAGCGGATCATGTCGTGCGGTGCCGGGTAACTCGTGTTCACACAACACGACCTGCTTCTTCCAGGCATTCAGTTGGTCGGCAGGCCGGTCTGACGGCTTGCCATCGATCCAATCTCCCCTCTCCATCGTCTGCCCGCCGTAGCCCCACGCCGAGACGCCCTTCGCGTCGATGACCTGACCCTTCACGTGAAAACCGCCGATGAGGAAGCCGTATCCCTCGTCCTTCAGGTACTGAAAGATCGAGCGCGTGTCCTGCCCCATCAGGATCGCGTGTGAGGGGTCGTAGTGAATGCGGAATTGATCGCCGACCCCGTGCTTCTCGCAGATTCGGTGCAGCGCAATCCACGCACCGGGCGTGTACGCGATGTTGTTGTGCCAGTTGTCGCCAATCGTCCATCCCGGCATCGGGCACTGCTCGACGCGATAGGTGAGCCCGCGCTCTTTCGCCGCCTTCAGCAGCGGGATGAAGTGCTCCTCGAAGTCGAGGAGGTTCTCGTCCATGCTGCGCTGTTGATTGCGTCCGACGAATCCGCAGACAGCGTTGGCACCAAGACGCACGGCCGCATCGAACACGCGCAGCAGAAAATCATGTTTCTTTTGACGAATCGTCCGGTCGTGATGCAGAAGATTGTCGAAGTACCCGAGGTCGGAGAGTCCGACGCCGGTCGATTTGATCGCCGCGTGGACGCGACGCGCCCGGTCGGCGTCGAACGGGCGTCGCAAGTCCAGGGTGTTGGCGACCGGATCGAGCATCGCCTCCGGCGGCACGTCGGCCTCGGAGGGATGAAGAGCCGCGGAGAGTTGAATGTAATCTGCCCCGAGCTCACGCGCGAATGCGAGCCAGTCTTCGATTGCCCGATCGGGATCGGCATCCCGCTGGTCACGCGGTGTCAACTCCTGCAGCGCGGCCGTCAGGATCCCCACCTTCATGAACTTTGGTTCGAATCCAGACGGCTTGAAAGGCCGCGTTTGCAATTGAGCCTCGCTGGTCATACGCGGGTCCACGCGCCGCCGTCTGCGGCGCTTTCGAGAATCGCATCGACGATTCGATTGGCGCGGAAGCCGTCTTCGAAGCTGGCGACCATGGGCGGAAGCGGGGGATACGGTGGTCCCGCCGCGATGCATCGATAGATCTCGCGCAGCACGTTACAAAACGCATCCGCCCACCCCTCCTGATGGCCGGCTGGTAGATGCGCAAACCCCCGCGCGTCGGCGTCGAGGAGCGCTGGATCCTTGTGCAGCACTTCGTTGGCCTTGTCACGATGGCCGACCCACAGCTCGTTCTGCGCTTCCTGCCGCCAGACGAGCGACGCGTTCGCTCCGCACACCTCGAGCACGAGATCGTTCTTGTGCCCGCCGCACACCTGGCCGACGGAGAAGCTCCCGCGGGCGCCGTTGTCGAATCGAAGGAGCACTGATGCCAGGTCCTCGACTCGGATGTCGACCAAGTCTCCCTCGTCGCCGCCTCCCGTCTGAAACGCGTCACGCGATCCGAGCGGCTTCCTTCGTTTCTTGATGACCGTTGCGATGTCGCCGAGAACATGCGTAATGCGCAGGCCGGTCACATGCTGGGCCAGGTCGCACCAATGCGACCCAATGTCACCGAGCGCCGACGAGGGTCCCCCTTTCTCGGGATCGAGCCGCCACGAGTAGTCAGTGTCCTTGAGTAACCAGTCCTGCAGGTAATGTCCATGCAGGAAATGCGGCGTGCCAATCTCTCCACCGGCGATTGCCGCTCGCGCCTGCTGCACCATCGGGTTACCGCGGTAGTTGAACGTGACGGCCGCGACAACGCCAGCGCGCTGCGCTTCGTTGACCAGGCGCTTGGCTTGCGCGGCGTTGACGGCCAGCGGTTTATCGGAGACGACGTGCTTTCCTTTCGCAAGCGCCGCTGAGGTGACGTCATAGTGCAAGTGGTTAGGCGTGGCGTTGTGGACGACGTGGACGTCCGGATCATCGAGCAGGGCTTGATAGCTGCCGTAGCCTTTGCGTGCGCCGAGCGCCTCGGCCTTTGACCGTCCCGATTCGTCGTTGCTGCCGGCAACCGCGACGATGTCGACGAAGCCGAGGCGCCTGACGGCATCGACGTGATGTGGTCCGACGAACCCCGCGCCCACGAGACCCATTCCGATGCGATTCATTCGGTCTCCACTCTCTGGTCTGTCTCAGGCGGGTCTAATGACCCGCCTGGACGTGCGTCTGTCCGTGCCGCATTTTGCTCGACACAGCAGCCGCGAGCAAATAAGCCGCACCTGTCGGCAGGAGTGAGGGACTGTCGAGGGCCGGATCAAACCTGCGTGGACGCTGGCGCTACTTGCCTACCATGTGCTTTGCGTCGCGTTCGTTGTCAGTGCAGTGGTAGTCGAGGAGATCTGTGTCGAGTACGAGCCGCTGAGTAAGTGTCACCGTCCACGGGCGCGTGTACACCTTCGGATCGTCGAGGGTCACCTCGATCTCGAGCCGACCGTAGTTGACGCGCCGGAATTTCTCCGTCAACTTCGCCGCGTCGCTCATCGGACTACCGATGCGATCGATCCACGTGCCGTCGCGAAACCCGTTGCTCGTGACAACCAGCGAGTCGCCGTCCCAAGCGCCAATGGAATATCCGTTGAAGGTCGGCGTGGGATCGACCGGCAACGGTCTTCCGTCCATGAATATCTGGCGGTAAGTCACGTCGCGCTCCGATAGGATCACGAACAGGTCGGGGAGTTGTAAGAACTTCCTGTAGGGCGGGAACGTGAGAATCCGGAGCGCCCCACCCGGCTTGCAGAACCCAACAGGGTCATCGCGTCCCAGTTGCTCGGTGCGCTCCTTTACGAGCGCCGCGGCCCATTCCTGATACGGCAAGCCGCCTTGCAGCTTGGCGCCGAAGTTCAGGAACTCTGCTGCTGCCGGGTAGTCCCCGCATCCCTCCGGCCCGCACGGCCGCGGCTCGAGTTGCCACACACCGGACAGGTCCGGTTTGCCGGCAGCGGTGCGCGGAGCCGGCGCGGACAGGTCGGGTTTTCCGTCCAACGTGCGCGGCACGCCGCGGGTCGGATAGTTCAGCCACTGCGCGTGAAGGGATGCGCTCATCACGATCGCGAAGGCAACCGCCAGGCGACTGCTGCTCATGCTCGGCATTATCCATGAATCGCGCCGTATTGGGGGACGCTCGTTTCGGTCGCGACCGCATTCACTAGTCCTTCAACGCGGAGCGCGCGGAGGTGCAGAGATGACAAGCGAAATCGGATACGCCACGGGTCGCCGCGCTTCGCGCGCCGATGTGCCGCGCGTAGGGCCGGCTCGACCCGCGGCCCCCTGCGTTGCTCTGCTTCCCTGCGGTCTCTGCGTTTTAGCCCTTCCCCGCGCCCCCTGCTTCCTCTGCGCTTTACTTCGCGTAGAGCTCGCGGACACGGCGCGCATCCGCGGCCGACAGA
>Ga0075418_10000293_pt1 | contig 50567 bp, 38 predicted proteins | sample SoiMetdeltSBSDD2_FD_81776 | JGI IMG/M metagenome (GOLD analysis project Ga0075418, IMG submission 81776) | Bulk soil microbial communities from a Populus tree surrounding site in Tennessee, USA - Soil MetaG P. deltoides SBSDD2 | ecosystem: Environmental > Terrestrial > Soil > Tree plantation...
AAGCGGTTGGGTTTCAGGCGCATCGCAACGCGCTACGACAAACTCGCTCGGAACTACTTCTCAGCCCTGTGCCTCGTTGCCGCCGTGGCATTCTGGCTTTAATCAATTGAGTCTGGACCCTAGAACAAGACCCGGCCTACGATCCAGCCCCTACCTGTCGCGGAAGCTTATTCGCCCCAGATGATGAGTGTCATGCGCGTTATCTCCCTTATCCCTTAAGCGCGTTTACGCGTAACCTGATTCAGGGAGCGGCGTAAGCCGCTCCGATAGACGCTGGCCGCAGGACGACATCAGGCGCAGCCTGATGTCGTCCCACAGTTGCCGCACTTGTAGCAGCTGCCGCTGCGAATCATGATCGACCCGCACGTGCTGCACGGCGGAGCGTCTTCCTGATTCCGCAGTGCGCCGAACTCCGATTTCTTGTTCACCTCGGTCCGGCTGGAGCCGGACACGACGGTCGAGGAAGAACCAGAATCGCGAGTCGCCGATCCCGGACCCCGAGTCCCGGATCCCGAGTCCCGGGCAAGCGGCTCGTCGGCAGGTTCCTCGCGCAGATTCACCCCGGCGCGGAACTGCGCCTCGGTCGACAGGAACTTGGTCGCCATCCAGCGGAAGATGTAGTCGACGATCGACTTCGCGAAGCGGACCTCGGGGTTCTTCGTCATGCCCGACGGCTCGAAGCGCGAGTGGCTGAACTTGTCGACCAGGGTTTGCAGCGGCACGCCGTACTGCAGGCAGTAGGACACTGCCTGCGCGAACGCATCGGCAAAGCCCGAGATCGTCGATCCTTCCTTGGCCATCACCAGGAAGATCTCTCCCGGCGTGCCGTCCTCGAACAGGCCAACGGTGATGTAGCCCTCGTGCCCGGCGACATCGAACTTGTGCGTGATCGAGTTGCGCTCGTCGGGCAGCTTGCGGCGCTGCGGACGCTCGACGATCTTCACGACTTCCTTGACCACTTCCCGCACCTCGGTGACGTTTCGCGTGTCGGCCACCTGCGCCTTCGACGTATTCAGTGGCTGCGTGCGTTTGCTGCCATCGCGGTAGATCGAGATCGCCTTCGCGCCAAGCCGCCACGATTCGACATACGCCTTCTCGATGTCCTCTACCGTCGCCTCGCGCGGCACGTTCACCGTCTTGCTGATCGCGCCAGAGATGAACGGCTGCGTCGCGCCCATCATCCGGATGTGACCCATGTAGTGGATCGACCGGTCGCCGTTGGCCGCCTTGAACGCGCAGTCGAAGACCGGCAGGTGCTCCTCCCTGAGGAACGGCGCGCCTTCGATCGTCTCCTGCTCGTCGATGTGGTGCACGATCGCTTCGACCTCTGGCTTGGTATAGCCAAGCTTCTCGAGCGCCATTGGCACGGTCGTGTTGACGATCTTCATCAGACCGCCGCCCACGAGTTTCTTGTACTTCACGAGTGCGATGTCGGGCTCCACGCCGGTCGTGTCGCAGTCCATCATGAAGCCAATGGTCCCGGTCGGCGCCAGAACCGTCGCCTGCGCGTTGCGGTACCCGAAGTCCTCGCCCAGTTCGACGGCCTCGTCCCAGGCCTGCTTCGCGCCGGCATACAGATCCGCCGGCACCTGCTTGGCGTTGATCTCCGAAACGGCATCGCGATGCTTGCGCATGACCCGCAGGAACGGCTCGCGGTTGACCTCGAACCCGGAGAACGGGCCGCCATGGTCACGCGCGACCTTCGCCGACTGCGCGTAGGCTTCGCCCGTCATCACCGCCGTGATTGCGGCGGCGTAGGCGCGCCCCTCGTCGCTGTCGTAGGGCAAGCCACGCGACATGAGCAACGCGCCCAGATTCGCGTAGCCCAGGCCAAGGGGTCGAAATTCATGCGAGTTCTTCTCGATCGCCTTGGTCGGATAGCTCGAGTTGGGAACGATGATCTCCTGCGCCGTAATCAGTGTGCGGCACGCGGCCTTGAACGCCGGCACATCGAACTCGCCATCGTCCTTGACGAACTTCATCAGGTTGATCGACGCGAGGTTGCACGCCGAGTCGTCCAGGAACATGTACTCCGAGCACGGGTTGCTGGCGTTGATACGCGCCGTGTTTGGACAGGTGTGCCATTCGTTCACCGTCGTGTCGAACTGCATCCCGGGATCGCCGCAGACCCACGTTCCCTCCGCGATGCCACGCATCAGCTCGCGAGCCTTGTAGGTCGTCATCGGCGATCCATCGCGGACCGCTTTCGTCGTCCAGTCGCCGTCGTCGAGAACGGCGCGCATGAAGTCGTCAGTGACGCGCACGCTGTTATTGGAGTTCTGGAAGAACACCGACGTGTACGCCGTGCCGGTGAACGAGCCGTCATAACCGGCGTCGATGAGGGCCCAGGCCTTCTTCTCCTCCTCGACCTTGCAGTTGATGAAATCCATCACGTCGGGATGATCGGCATTGAGGATGACCATCTTCGCTGCCCGTCGCGTCTTGCCTCCGGACTTGATGACCCCTGCGAACGCGTCGTAGCCCTTCATGAATGAAACCGGACCCGACGCGGTGCCGCCACCGGCAAGCAGCTCCTTCGACGAACGGATCGACGACAGGTTGCTGCCGGTGCCCGAGCCGAACTTGAAGAGCATGCCCTCGGTCCTGGCCAGCGTCAGGATCGAATCCATCGTGTCCTGCACGGAGTTGATGAAGCAGGCCGAACATTGCGGCGCTTTTTCGAAACCACAGTTGAACCAGACCGGGCTGTTGAAAGCCGCCTTCTGATAAACGAGGAGATGCTTCAGCTCGTGGCTGAATGACAGCAATGCTTCGTCACTTGCAAAGTACTTCTGCGTGCGCGCCCACCCCGTGATCGTGTCGACCACGCGGTCGATCAACTGCTTCACGCTGCGCTCGCGCTCCGGTGTTCCGATCTGGCCCCTGAAATACTTTGAGACGACGATGTTGGTCGCCTGCTGGGACCAGGTCTTGGGAATCTCGACGTCGCGTTGCTCGAAGACGACCTTGCCCTTTTCGTTGCCGATAACCGCGGAACGAATCTCCCATTCGACCTCGTCGGACGGATCGACGCCAGGCAGGGTGAAATAGCGCGGGAACTCCAGACCTGGCATCAAGGGTGCCTTCGACTCGGCTTTCCTGGACCTAGTCGAGGGGTCGAGAGCTCCACTCTGAGTAGCCTGCTGACCAGCGGCCGCAGCTTCGCGGGCAGGGCCTCTTTCCATGCTCTCCTCCGAATGTCGCTGGGCCCGATCGGGCCCGGCCTACCTTTAGGGACGTACCTCCCCCTGTCGGTGACGTCCGGAAATTCTGTTTGTGGTTGGCGCGCGAGACGTCCTGTGGGCTTTCCCGACTGGCCGGAGGCTGGGAGGCATCCTGCCTTGCTACACCTCGTTGAGCGCCCGGAAATAGTGCGCCCCGTTTACCACTTTGTCAAGTGAGCAACCACAATATATTGCGCACATCTTTTAGGGCATGCGCAATATGTTGGTTGTATTTTAGATCGAGCGGTGGGCTGCGGGCTACAGGCTACGCGCTTGAAACTGCTGGAGTTAGAGGTCTCGCCGCAGGGGCGGACCAACCTCTACTACCGCCCCAGCAGTTCACTTGCCAGCTTGGCCGCCTTGTCGGCGAGGGTCTCGGCGAAGACGTAGTTCCGCTGCGTCAACGCTTCCCCCGCCTGTTCGCTGAAATCTTTCGCCTGCTGATACTGCTCTTTCCCTGCGAGCGAGAGTTTCTGGTAGTCGACGTTCCCCAGGTTGCGAGACGCCGTCAGCAACAGCGCACGGATCTTTCGATCTGCTTCAGCATCCGCAGGCGCAGTTGCAGCCCGCAACTCACGCTGCGGTTCCGGTACGGGTTGAGGAGGCTGAGGCGCGGGCTCTGGTTTGTCTTCCGGGGGCGCAGCCGCCCGGCGAGGCGGCCGGCGTTGCGGGACCGACGGCGCTTCCGCGGCCGGCGTCTCTGGAACGACGGGACCGGCGGCGAGCGGCTCCACTTCCTCGACGGGCGCGAACACCCGGGGAGGCGGGATCGGCATCGCCAGGGGCGGACCGTCAGGAACCGTTGCGGCTCGCGCTTTTGCGCAGCCGGTGGCGGATGCCGCCGACAGCGCGACTCCTAACGCGATCGCGAGCCAACTTCCGAGCCGTCGGGAGGAAGTGGACGCGGACACCGTGATTGCGTGAACTGGGAGTTGGGAGTTGGGTAGCTGGGAGTTGTTCCCCATCTCAGACCCCATTCGCTCGTGGCAGCAACACTCGGAAAGTGGTCCCACGTCCGGGCGTGGACTGCACCTCGATTTCCCCGTCGTGCATCTGGATGATGCGGTAAACCATCGATAGTCCGATTCCCGTTCCTCGCTCCTTCGTCGTGAAATACAGATCGAAGATGCGGCTCAAGTGCTCCGGCGCGATACCGACCCCGGTATCTTCAATACGAATCTCGACCCGCTGACGTGACGCCGGACCCGATACAAGACGGAGGCTACCACCCTGTGGCATCGCTTGACAGGCATTGATTGCCAGATTGAGAAGTGCCTGCCGCAGCATAGCCGAGTCGCCGTTGACGCTCAGGGTGGAGACGGGCACATCAGTCGCCACCTTGACCCCGTTCTTGGTGGCTTCTGTCTCGATAATCGGCAGGATCTCTTCAAAAAGCCCGGCCACACGGACGGGCTGGAGTCGCAGGTCTTCGGGACGCGTGAATTTCAGGAAACCCTGCACGACCTCATCGAGCCGCCGGATTTCGCTCTCGATGATTTCGACGTGCTCGAGCGCGCCTTGGACGGGCGCCGGAAGGGCCGTCGCGCGAGCGGGACCCAGCCCGAGCGTGCCGCCGGCCGCCGCTACCTGCGCAGGCTCGAACGAGGTGGCCAGCGTTCCGCGGATCTTGGTCCGGAGCAGCTCCAGGTGAATCATCATCGCATTCAGCGGATTCTTCACCTCGTGCGCGATCCCGGCGGTGAGACGTCCGAGCGCCACCAGTTTTCGCGAATAGGCCAGTGTCGACTGCATGCGAGAGAGGTGCGCGAGGTTCCTCGAGACCAGAAGCACGCCCACCAACTCACCTCGCATGCCGGCAATCGCGTGTGTGACAACGAGCTCCTCGTCGCCAGGCTTGGTGTCGGACTTCGGCTGCAGTGCCTTCCAGCCGCGGGGTAGTGGTCCGGTATCTGAGGTACGGCCGGGCACTGTGATGGGCTCGGTTGCGTGGCCCTGAATCTGGATCGGGCCCCGCGACTTTCGCGTCGCGAGCGTTTCCTCGACCAGCGTTCTATACGGATGGCCGCTCGGCAACAACCCTTCGAGCACGCGTCCGATCGCATCGGCCGGCAACGTATGTTGCATCGCCGGGTTGCTGAACAGCAGTTCTCCCGAAGGGTTGAAGAGCGCCACGGCATCTTCGAGGTGTTCGACCGCCGACTGCAGGTTTGCCTTCTGGCCGGCGAGCAACGTGCGGTCTGCCGACAACTGCTGGCTCACCGTGTTGAAGAAATCACCGAGCTCACCGAACTCGTCGCCCGCCGGAAGGTCCAGCGTGACACCGAACTCACCTTTGCCGAGGCGTGTCAAACCACCTCGAAGAACGTGAATCGGTCTCAAAAGGAGCTGCGCAAAGATACCGGCGACAAAGACAGCGATCGCGAGCGCCGCCGCCCCGGTGAACAGGGCGTCGTACAACAATTCCCGGAGCTGACTCCGCATCAGCAGGGTGGAAACACCGATGCGAATCGATCCGAAGTCGTCGGCTCCGCGCTTGAGCGGCTCACGCACTTCGAGCGTCTGCCCATCACCCTCGAAGATCACGCGAAGCTTGCTCATCGGAGTGTCCTTGATGACGGCTCCGAGGTCGGCCCGTTCGGCTAGCGTGCGTCCCACCTGCGCACGATTGTTGTGAACGATTACCGTGCCGTTGGTGTCGACGATGGCGGCAAAACTGATGTTGTCGCCGTAGATGCTGGACTCGAGAATCGAGCGAAGGCCAGGGTCCTCCCGCAGCGCCACATAGGGATCGACATCGCCGGTCACGATGCCACCCGCGCGATGGAAGATCGTCTTGGCGAGCATTTGTCCACGCGACAGGCTTTCCTGAAGCACCACATTGGCCAGACGATTTGTGTACAGCGCGCTGAGCGCCACCACCGCCAGGCCGACGATGGCGGTGACGCCAACGATCTGTTTAATGCGGATGCTCAGGCGCATGGACTAGGTCAAAAGTCAAAAGTCAAACGTCAAAGGTCAAAGGTCAAAGGTCAAAGGTCAAAGGTCAAAAGACGCTATTGCGGTACGGACTCCTCCTCGGTGCGCTTGCCGCGACCACGCAGCTTGTTGAGCTTATTGTGCAAGGTTTTGAGGCTGATTCCCAGGATCTCGGCGGCGCGAGTCTTGTTGTCGCGCGTGTGCTCGAGCGTCATGAGAATCAGGCGGGTCTCCGCCTCTTCAACAGTCGTACCAGGCGTCAATGACAGCGTTGGCTTTACGACGTCGGGCGATTCCGTCACGAGCGGAGGCAGGAGTTTAGGATCGATGAACTCGCCGGAACTGAGGATGACGGCGCGTTCGATCACGTTCCGCAACTCGCGGATGTTTCCCGGCCAGTTGTATTGCTCGAGGATGCGCATGGCTGCCTGATCGAGCGCTGACACCTTCTTGTTATTGCGCGCGTTGAAATCGGTGAGGAACGACTGGACCAGTAGCGGAAGATCTTCCTTTCGCTGGCGCAGGGGCGGAAGCTCGATCGCGAAGACGTTCAGCCGATAGAACAAGTCTTCCCGCAGCTTGCCGTTCTTGACGGCATCAGCCGGATTCACGTTGGTGGCGGCGATTACGCGAACGTCCACCGTCTCTTCGCTGCGCCCCCCCAACCGCCGGAACTTCCGTTCCTGGAGAACGCGCAGGAGTTTCACTTGCGTCGACGGCGTCATCTCGGCGATCTCGTCGAGGAACAGAGTCCCGTGATCGGCCAACTCGAAGCAGCCGGCGCGTCGATCCACGGCGCCGGTAAACGATCCCTTCTCGTGACCGAAGATCTCGCTTTCGAGGAGGGTTTCAGGGATAGCCGCGCAATTGATAGGGACGAACGGCATCTGCGCGCGCGGACTGAGTTGATGAATGGTCTGTGCGACCAGTTCCTTACCGGTGCCCGATTCGCCGGAGATCAAAACGGACGCGGAGGTCGGCGCCGCCTGCTCGATGATCTGATAGACCTTCCGCATTTGCGGGCTGCTGCCGATCATCTTTCCGTAGGTCCCATGCTCGCGCAGTTGTTTGCGAAGCACTTTGACTTCGCGCAGGGTGTCCTGCCGTTCCACGATCTTATCGAGCAGGATCTTGAGGCGCTGTGGCTCGATCGGTTTTGTCAGATAGTCGTAGGCCCCCTCCTTCATCGCCTCGACAGCCGTCTCGACTGTTCCTTGTGCGGTCAGGATAACCACGGTGTAGTCACTGCCGTCGTCCTTGAGCGCGCGCAGCAATTCCAGGCCATCGCGCCGCGGCATGACGAGATCGCTGATGATGATGGATGGCCGGAACACCGTAATGCGTTGAAGCGCTTCCTCTCCGTCGCCTGCGGAGTCCGCTGTGAACCCCCACGTACGCACAAGCTCAGTCAGGCCGACTCTCGTACTGGGTTCGTCCTCAACGATGAGGACTCGTTCGCTGGGTGTTGGGGACATTCCTGTTGCCTCGTGATGATTCGAATTCTACTACCCGGTCATTTTTACACGGTTCCACCGCGTGCCGTAGACTGAAACCGTGGATCAAGACGCAAGGCCTGATTTTCAGGCCGCTACTCCGGTCGAGCTGGTGCCCCTGCCAAACGAACTCACCGTTTGGCAGCAGCGGGTCCGCGCGATCCTCGAAATTCTCCTATGCTCGAGCTTGCCGACCCAATTTCTCATCGCCGGCATCCTCGGTGCGCTTGGAATCGCGCCGCGAACGGGCGACCAGCTGTCGCTGACGTTCGTGTTCGTCTTGTCACTCACCGACAGCGTCGTGCTCATCGCGCTCATGGTTGTGCTCGAGCGCGCACGTGGCGAGAGCGCCTGGCTCCTCTGGCGCGGCCGGCGTCCGCTCACTGGCGAAACGACCCTCGGCTTTCTCCTGGTGCCGGTTGCCGTCCTGATGGTTGGGGTGCTGATCGGCATCATCCGCACTTTTGCACCCTGGCTGCACAACGTCCCGGAGAACCCGCTCGAGGATCTGGCGGCCGGAAGTCCGGGGGGTGCCGCACTCTTCGGCGTTGTCGCCATCATCGCCGGCGGCTTGCGCGAAGAACTCCAGCGCGCCTTTCTCCTGCAGCGATTCGAGCGTCACCTCGGTGGCGCGGCGCTCGGCGTGGTCATTCTCAGCGTGGCCTTTGGCCTCGGCCACGCGCTACAGGGGTGGGACGCGGCGATTGCCACCGGCACGCTCGGGGCTTTCTGGGCCGTGGTCTACTTGCGCCGCCGCAGCAGCATTGCGCCCATCATCAGCCACGCGGGGTTCAATTCGATCGAAGTGCTCCGTGTCGCGCTCACCGGATCATAATGACCCCGGGGGTAATTTCCTTCTGAAACCACCGGAAATTACCCCCGGGGTCGTTACTTGCTAACGTTCGCTCCGACAATGACGACCTCGGATCGCATTCGTAGATCGCGGATCCATTGATCGATGGTCGCGCGTAGTCGATCGGCGGACGCCCGTTGGCGCGCGATGGGTTCCGCCTCCTCGAATGGCATTCGTACACCGTCGCGCATGAATTCGGCAGGATGCTCATCGTAGTATCGGCGCGCTTCGTCTTCGGTTGCCTGCGCGTTCGTGCCGAAACGTTGAGCGATGTACGCGCGAATCCGAAGTGTCTCGCGGGCCAGCTGACGGATTCTTTCATCGTCGAGGCCGGTCGACGCGGCAAGGGCCTCGAAACGCGCGCCCACCCGCGCTCTCATTGCCGCCACTTCCTCGGCGACCGCCGCCGCGGGAGGCTCAGGCGGGGAGAAGCGCGCGACCTCATTGAGCTGGAGCTGCCGATCGATCGCGCGCTGCAGGCCAACCGCCTGCGGATCCTCGCCCGGCTTCACGTCGACCAAGCCCAGTTCGATGGCGGCCCGCACATCCGTCATCGTCACTGCAATCGTTCCCACTCTTGCAAGCACGCGATCGATCAGCTGCTGCCCGTGGATTGTTGCTCCGTAATGGAAAAGGCAGAAGGCAGAACACAGACTGAAGAACGCTCGTCGAGACCACTGCGTGGCTCGCGCCATCATTACCTGGAACTCCACGAGTGCATCCCTGTCTGCATTCTGAGTTCTGAGTTCTGAGTTCTGAGTGACGCGGCTCAGAAGGGTTGCCCCAGGAGAATGTGCAGCACTCTACTCCGCTCCTGCACACCGGGGACCAGCTCACGCGGGTCGAGATTGAAGCCGAGATCCAGTCGAATCGGTCCGACCGGCGATCGATACATCACACCGAACCCCGCGGTCGGGCGGAGGTCCGTAAAGTCGATCTCCCCTGCGCGCGCAAACACGTTGCCGGCATCGACAAAGCCGGTTGCCTGCAAAGGCCCCACGACGCCGATGCGCAATTCGCTGTTCAGCACGACGACACCGTTGCCGCCGGTTGGGAACCCTGTCGGCGTGATCGTCTTCTCGTCACCGAGCCGGTCGAGCGTGAAACCGCGTACCGTCGTGTCGCCCCCGGCGAAGAAGCGTTCACTGGCGGGCAGATCCTGAATGGTGACGCCCTCGACCACACGGGTAAAGCCATGGGCAAGACCGACACGGGCTCCGAGTGCGAGCACGATGCGGCGCTGCGCGGGCATCCGGTGATAGTAGAAGCCCTGTAGATACGTCTGTACAAAACCAACTTCAGAACCGATCGCACGCGCGGCGAGTTCGCCATCCACGATCATCATCGTCCCTGTGGACGGGTCGAGCTGATCGTCGCGCTTGTCACGGATGAGCGAGGCCGACACCTTGGACAGCCGCACGGTCGGAAACAGTCGGTCGATGAGCGGCGGCGGCGCATCAGGCGTATAGCGTTCATCGAACAAGCGGGTTTTCTGAAATGAGTAAAGCCCAATAGCGCTGTAAATCCTCGACAGCCGGAAGCCGGCTTCGACGCGCGCCTCTTTGCGGTCGAAGTTGAAACTCGATCGCCGGGCCTGCTCCACCAGACCGGTTACCACGACCTCGGCAGGTGTATTGAACGCCTTCGGCTCGCGGAACTGGCCGAGCACACGATATTCGTAGAATCGACTTCCGAAGTCGTCCAGTGGCTGTTGGTTGTCCAACGGCTGTCCCGTGTCGGGCAACGGGACCTGGACGGCAGGCGGATCACGAGGCCGGACGGCGAGCCGGGTGAACAGATCGACGCGACGATTCTTTCCCCACAGGTTGCGGCGGCCAATTTGAAAGAAGCCGCGAGGCGCCACTTCGAACCGTTCCTCGGCAACACCGTTCGCACCAGTCCTCAATAGGGAGCCACCTTCGAGACCGCCGCCGAATCCGAGCTCGGTCGGCGGAGATTCTTCAACCTCAACCAGCACGTCCCGCCGTCCGTCGGCCCCTGTGCCCACCGGTTCAATCTGCGCGCGGCGGAACATGCCGAGCGCGAACAGCCGCTGGCGGCTCTCCACCAGCGCCGAGTAGCCAAGCGGCTCCCCCTCGCGCAGCGTCAGCTCCCGCTCGATCGTTCGAGTGCTGATCCGGCGGTTTCCCACGATGATGATGTGATCGATGATCACCTGCGGACCCTCGGTGATCCTGAACACGACGTCCGCCCGCGTGTTGTCTTCAGCGAACGTCGGTTCCGAGGTCACGACAACGCCGTCGTATCCGCGATTGCGGTACTCCAGGTCGATCCGCTCGCGAGCGCCGACAATCTCGGATTCCGAGAATGCCTGCCCCTCGGACACCATCGACAGGTTGCGCAGCGTCGACTCGCCGATGGCCATGTTGCCTGAGAAACTCACCATGCCGATCAGCGTGCGCGGCCCCTCAACGATGGCGATCTCAACGTCGGTCGGGCGATCAGGGTCGGCGGCGTTCTCGGGTACGAGAACACTCTCGCCCGACTTGACCTGGACGCGCGTGAACCCGCGGGCTCGGTAGAGTCGCTCGATCGCGCCGATGCCGGTCGCCACCGCGGACCGGACGAAGGGTTCGCCCGGCTTCAGTCGCATGAGCGGCAGGACGTCCATTTCTGGAATCGTGGTGTTGCCCGTAATCGAAATGTTGCGCACGAGGTAACGCGGACCGCGGTCAACGGCGAACGTAATGACCAGCTCCTCCTTCTGCGTCTGGCTGGTGTAGACGGCATTCGCGTCACGGTAGCCGCGTGCGTAGAGATAGGCCTCGATGGCGCGGCTCGAGTCCTCGAGCAGGTCTTCGTCTGCCGAGCCCTCGGTCCGAACCGGCACCAGGCGTTCGCGCTCGGCTTCGGGCAGCGGATCGCCGGTGAATCTGACCACCACGCGAGGACCCCGCGTCAGGTTCACTGAGACGATGGCACCGTCCTCGGTGATTTCGCTCCCATGGCTCGCGCGCGCCTCGTAAAACCCGCGTGCGTGCATCGAGTCCTCCCAGGCCCGCAGCTCGCGTTCGATCACGTCGTCGTCAAACGGCTGGCCTGGCTTGACGTCCGGCAGCTCGGTGACCGTGCCCTGGACATCGGCATCACGCTGGGTGAAGCGCCTATCAGCGATCGTCAGCCGCCGACCGGCCTCGATCTCGAAGACGAGGGTCGCGCGATCGGGGTCGTGTGTCTCGATCAGACGGGAGGTGATGCGTGCATTCGCGTAGCCCCGCCGGCGGTACTCCGCTCGCAGCGCCTCAATCATCTCGGGCGCGCGCGCCGCGCGTGGTGAGTTGCCGAACCGATCGGCGACAACTCGAAGAAGAGCGTCCTCGGGCAGGCCGAGCATGCCTTCGAACTCGATGCGATCGATGGGATGGAGCGGCGTCAGGACGTAACGCACGCGAATCCCGGCGGCTACATCCTCCGCCAACACCTGTACATCATCGAATCGATTGAGGCTCATGAGGTGCGCGATGGTTTCGCGCACGTCCTTTGCGTTGAGCGGGGAGCCGACTTGCGTTTCGATCAGGCCGGCGATGAGCGGATCGGTAACGGGCCTGCCTTCCTGCTCGATCACGAGCTCCGCGATCGTACGGCCGATCTGCGCAATGGCCGACTCGTGATTCAACAGGCAAAATGCTAGCAGGATGGCCGTGCGACGCAGCCACTTCCCTTTCGTATTTGGCATTTGGCCTGTTGAACGACAGTTCATCTAGAACGTCCGCCTCACCCTCAGCTCGATCGCGTAGGTCTTGTCTTCGTTCCGCGACAGCAGCCACGAATAGCGATCCGACTGATCGTATTCGAGCAGGATGATCTGGTCACGCGTGGACGATGAGAGGCTTCGCGAATAGGTCAGATAGACTCGATCGGAGATCCGCTTTCCGATGGTGACACGCGCGGCGAGGTCCAGCCGCGACGACTGCGTATTGGGATCGATGATCGACGGTGTGATCTGAAACGTGTCGACACCGAAGGTCTGCTCGACGACACGACCGACTTCCGACGAAACCGGGCTCGCCAGCGCACGTGCGGCGCGCTCGCGCACCAACTGCTCCTGCGGGGTCACGGCGCCCTGGTACTGACGAAACTCGACGTCCTGGCCGGGTGCGACGTCGCTCAAGAGCAACGCCAGCAGTTCAGGCTCCGGCAGCGGAGGATCTGCCGAGAATTCCAACGAGGGGACCCACGGGCCCGTGGCTCGCACGGTTACTCGATATGTCTCGCCAGGAACGCGGACACGCGTCTCTGTCTCGAGATCGAAGAATGGTTCAATCTTGTTCGGGTTGTTGAATTCAACGCTTCCGCGGTTCAGCACATAGCGCCGTCCCTCGAAGAGGAACTCGCCGCGCGCTGCTTCGGCCCGTCCGAAGAGTAGCGGACGGTCGAACGTACCTTGAAGCTGAAGGTCCGCGCTCGCCGTGAGACGAACGCTGCTGTTGCGGACCTGTAGCGTCTGCGGCGCCGTGATCTGAATGTCGTAACGCAGCGGAATGGTGGGCTCGGCGGGTGGCGGGAGTGGTGTTCCCTCGTTGCTCGCCAGATCGAGCAGACCGCCATTGGCGGAAAACGGACGCACGTACACAGCGTCATTGACGGTTACGCGACCCGAGAGCGTCGCCGCCTGCATCGTGCCCTGCAGCGAGAGCTGAGCATCGACGAGCGACTGCATCCCCTCGGTAAGCCTGAGACGCATACCGGTCCCGATCATCCTGATATCGATTTGGCCGGGAAGGTAGCCTTGCTTATCGATGCGGCCTCCGAACGCCACATCGCCGCGGGCAAGACGGCCCGTCAGCCCGTCCAGCGCCACGCCGCGCGTATCGAACTGCAAAGTGCCGCTGATGTTCTCGAGCGCATGCGGGAGCGTGAAATGCCGGATCCGGCCGTTGCTGATGTCGAGCTTGCCGCTGACGGCCGGATCCTCGAGCGGTCCCTCGAGAGTGGCTGACAAGGCTGCTGTCCCGGAGCTCCGGACGTTGGCGACAAAACCTTGGAGTACGGCGAGGTTGGCATCGCCCGTCATACGTACAGCGATGCGGGAATCGTGGAGGTTGACGACGCCCGTTACGTCGAGCTGCGTGTCTTCGCCCGCGAGACGCATGTCCGTCACACGGACCGAATTGCGATCCAGGGCGATGCGGATGGGTCTCGCGTTGCGGAGCGCGTAGTCGAAGAGCCGAAGATCGAGCCGTTCGACGGTGGCATCGACGAGGAGGTGATCGACATTGGCGAGCTCACCCACGACCCGGATCGAGCCGCTCGCAACCGCCGTCGTGTAGGGGGAAAGCTGGGGTTGGAACGCGCGTACGTAGGGATCGAGCGACGTGTCGCTGACCGTGATCGTCAGTTCCGTGTCGAGTTCGGGCGTCAACGCGACGCGACCCGATGCGGACACGGCCAAGCGAGGCGATGCGGCCTCGAGCCGTACGGTCAACAGATCGTTGTCGACGCCCAGATTGCCCACGATTTGACCGATGCCCTCGTCCGCAACGAAGACATCGCGGACCGTCGCACGCACGTCATATCGCGGCGAGTCGAAGGTCCCGCTGCCGCCGGCGGTGAAATCGATTAACCCGGCGATCGGGCGCGGCGACTTCTTCGCGGCCGCCAGTGATTCGGCAGAGATCGACCGCGCATCGAAGTTGAATGAGTAGGTGCCGTTCCAGCCGACGAACGCGGCACCGGTTCCACGACCTTCTCCTTTTGTGACCTGAATATTCTCGAGACGGGCTCCCTCGAGCTCCAGCCGGACTCCGGCGGTGGCCGACTCGAACGGCTCGCCGTATGCGATGCCGTCGGTGATCTCCATCGTTCCAAGCCCGGAGGGCGAAAGGTACCTGCCGTTGATGTCGAACTCGCCGCTGAGCGTGCCGTCCACGTCGTACTCGTCGATCGTGAAGGCGTGTCACAGGTCGGCAACGGGCCGGCCACGAATCTCGACCCGGGCATTGATTTCTTCGCCGCCGTCGCTGCGCGGATACCCGATCGAGAAGCGTCCAGTGGTTCTGATCCGCGAATCGCCCGATGTAATGACGACGTCGGAAACGTCTACGTAACTGTTCTGGATGACGGCCGCCCCTTCGACGGCTCCCCAGACAACGTCCCACGCGCGCATCTGCTCACCAGAGAAGTCACCCTCGATACGCGGACGTCTGAAGGTCTCCGTCATTACGCCGTCAAACGTGCCGTATCCGCCGATGGGAATCGCGCGCGTCCGAACCCCGAAAGCCGTGAGCAGTCCGGCGAACACGCGATCGCTTTCCTGCCAGTCGGCACTGGAGACATGAAACGGGATCTGAGAAGCGCCACCGTACGCCGTCTGCCCCTCGAATTCGACCAGGGTCGATTCAGTGGCCAGTCGACTCGGAGAGATCTCGACTTGCTGCGGCCCAAACGCATATACGAGATCACCACCGATCGGCACGGGCTCGAACGGAGTAAGCGGGCTGAACGGGCCGGCCGGCTGACCACGGCTCTCCACCGCACGAATTCGGTCGATCGGCATCTCGCGCGTCATGACCGTGGAACCTTCAGGTGGAGTGAGGTGTAGTTCGCCTTTTCCGGTGCGCTCCGAGAATCGGCGCAAAGGCCACTCGAGCACGTTGTGACCCGACAAGCGGCCTGCAAGGCGGATCCCATCCGTTTCGAGGAAATTCGTGAACGCAGTGAGATCGAGGTTCTCCCATCCCGCGTCGAATGTGGCTTTCGGCGTCACTCCTGGTGCATTCAGCGGCGCCATCAAATAACTGAACCGCGCGTTGCCGCCGTAGATCTTCGTCGTCGCTTCATTGATCCGAAGCACCTCCGGTGTCCATCGCACCTGGCCCTGCAGGTTGTCGAACCGGTAATTGCTAACCCCAGCTGTCGTGCTGACGAATGTCCCCTTCAGCTCACGACCGGTTCGGGTTGTGCCGTTGGGCATCGGCTCCTTGAACAAGTGAAACGTACCGTTGAACTGGCTCTTGCCGCTCAATGTGAACGTGTATCCCGTGAAGAAGAGCTCCCGCATCTTCGGAAGATCGATCGTGGTCTTCACTTCCAGCATCAACTCGGGCCAGTACGACAGATTCACGTCGCCGTGCAGCACTGACTCGACACCTTCGGTCTCGAGCTTGATGCGATCGAACAGCACGCGACCGCCTTCGATTGTGAAGGTCGAGTTCATGTCTGTCCGGAACGGGACGTATCCCTGAATCGTGGTCAGGCCATCCGAGAATCGGGCCTGGCCGGCGTACACTCTCCCCGGACGCGCCACGGTCACTTCCAGGTTGCGCGCGACAATTCCCCACGGTGTGTTGTGATCCTGAAACGTGAACATGCCGCGGCCAGCGTGCACGTACTGAAGCGTGGTGGTCCATGAGCTCGGCCCGCGCGGTCCCCTCGGCGTCAGCTTGGGAAAATTCTGAGTGCCATCACGGTTCGTCTCGACGTGCATTTGCCAGTCGGTCAGCTCAATCGCGTCGAAGACAATGCGGCGGTTGAACAGCGTGCGCCAGGGCATCGACAGGACGATGCGCTTGGCGGTGAAGAAGGGGATCGATTCGGGCTTGAGCCCTTCGATCATCACGTCTTCGAAGATATAGCTGCCATTCCACAGCACCACGTGCATGTTCCCGATGTGCAGTCTCCTCTCCATGTACCGCGATCCCTGTTCCTCGGCCTGCCTCCGAAGAGCGGGACCGACATCTGCCGAAATCGTGGTCACGAAAGTCACAGCGAGGATGACGGCACAGACCATCATCGTGCGTCGCACGAATGTGCGCACGATCCGCGTCACGGGGTGAGAGAGGATCTGAGCGTAGGTCACGTCAGCACAACGAGCACGACATTGGCTTCCACGGGAGCGCCTTCACGAACTCGCACGTCGGCGACGGTACCGGCCCGGGGAGCCCGCAGCTCGTTTTCCATCTTCATTGCCTCGACGACGACGAGACCCTGGCGCGCAACGACAGCGTCTCCCGCCTTCACCAGCACTTTCACAATCCGGCCCGGCATCGGCGAAACAATCTCGATTGGTCCCACCGCTTTCGCCGTGGCTGTACCGGCGCCCGAGCGCCCTCGGCCAGGGACCAGCAACGTCACCGGCACGACGTGACCAGCGACGCGCACGATGTGCTTTCCTCGCGCCTGCCGCTCGATGGCGAACTCATAACTGTCGCCATGCCGCGACGTCGGATCATTTTCGAAGGGCGGTGGACCGGGTTGGTTTTCAACCGATCGCACCAGCATCGACCACCGATCGTCGACACGCGCGAGGTCGACCCACATGGCTCGTCCGTCCACCTTGACGGCCCAACCGGGCCCTGACCGTCGCACCTCGATCGTACGTCGTCGCTGGCCGGTTTCCACCTCGAACCTCACCGGCGAAGACTCTCTTTCCGTGCTCGAGCCTTCCAGCTCCGCTCGTGCACCAGATCAGACTCGTCCAGGTCCCGAGCCGGTGAGTTGGCCACCGTGGCCACAGCAAGCGCGGGCTTAGCAGCGAGAGCAGACTTAGAGGCCTCAACCAGACAGGCCGCCACGGCAGCGACCTCTTCGAGGGACGACTCTGCCTCGCCGAAGGGCTCGCCGGCACGCTGCTGCAAGAGCTCGTCCAAGAAACGGGTATGAAAACGAGCCTCGACGAACTCAGCGCGCGCCAGGAGCCACTGCGAAAAGGGCACAGTAGAGTGCACGCCGCTTATCTCGTATTCCCTGAGGGCGCGCCGCATCCGGGCAGTCGCCTGAGCACGATCCTGGCCCCACACGATGACCTTCGAGAGCAGTGAGTCGTAGTAGATCGGAACCTCGGTTCCCGGTTCGACCCATCCATCGTCGCGAACGCCGGGTCCGTGCGGAGCACGGAGCGCAAGGATGCGTCCGGGAGAGGGCATGAACCCCAGGTCGGGATCTTCGGCATAGACACGACACTCGATGGCATGCCCGTTCGGTGTCAGCGTGTCATCTGACGACAGCGTGAGCCTCTCGCCTCGTGCGATACAAATCTGCCACTGCACGAGATCGACCCCGGCGACCATTTCGGTGACCGGATGCTCGACCTGCAGCCGCGCATTCACCTCGAGGAAATAGAAGTGGCCGTCCTCGTCCACCAGGAACTCGACGGTACCGGCATTGGTATAGCGAGCCTGCTTTGCAACCGCGACGGCCGCGTCAGCCAGCCGCTTCCGCAAAGCAGAGTCGACCGCAGGCGACGGTGATTCCTCGACCACCTTCTGATGACGTCGCTGGATTGAACACTCGCGTTCGACAAATGGCCTGATGTTGCCGTGATGATCCGCGAGGATCTGAATCTCCACGTGTCTCGGGCGCTGAAGGTATCGCTCGAGATAGACGGACGAATCGCCAAACGCTGTCGCAGCCTCAGAGCGCGCGAGTCGAATCGCACCCTGCAACTCCTCCGCGCTTGTGACCACTCGCATTCCTTTGCCTCCCCCGCCCGCCACGGCTTTGATTAAGACGGGGTACCCAATGCGCGCGGCCGCGTCGGCAAGGTCGGCGACGGACGCGTCCGGTCCGAAGGACATCTCGGTCCCGGTGACGACGGGAACGCCCGCGGACGCGGCGATTTGCCGCGCTGTGGTCTTGCTGCCCACTCGGGCGACGGCGTCTGGAGACGGGCCGATGAAGGTCAGTCCTGCTTCATGACACGCGCGAGCGAAATCCGGGTTCTCAGAGAGAAACCCATATCCCGGATGAACGGCATCGGCTCCCGTGACCTGGGCGGCCTGTAGGATGCGGTCGATGCGGAGGTAACTGTCGGCGGGGGCATTGCCACCGAGCGCCACTGCCTCGTCAGCCATGCGCACGTGACGTGCCGCTCGATCGCACTCCGAGAAGACTGCCACCGCCCCGAGGCCGAGGTCGCGGCAGGCGCGGACCACGCGCACCGCGATCTCCCCGCGGTTGGCGATGAGGATCTTGTGCAAGATCCCGTTGATTCTACCTCACGCACTCCGAGTGGTCCGGATAGCCGACATGCCCGGAGCGACGCTCGTTGAGCTTTCGACCACGTCAACCAGCGCGGCACCGATCGCGGCCCGTGATGCCTGACGCCTCCTCGCCGTGAAGACGAGCGCTGGGTACGAACCCAGCGCTCGCATGTCAACAGACCAGCGCGGACATCGTTCGCGTGTCCGGTCTTCGTCCGTCCATCCGCGCCGCGGCTTCCGCGCCCGCGAACAAACCTCTAATCGTCGACGCCACCTCCAACGCTGACTGGATGCGAAGCGTGACGGTTCCGCCGTCCTCGCCCGTTCGATCACGATCGAGCCACACGTGTCGCACGCCGAGCGCACGCGCGGGTGCGATGTCGTGATACCAGCTGTTGGCCACGTGCACCCAGTTCGACCGGGCGACGCGAGTCAACATCTCGAATCCGCGGAAGTGCCATCGCTCCGGCTTGTACCCGCGAACACGCTCGGCGGTCAGGACCATATCGAACGGCGTTCTGAACAGGCGATGCGTTGTCCAGAAGAGGTCGTCGTCGCAGTTGGTCAACACTGCGAGTCGATAACCCTTGCCGCGCAACTCTGCCAACATGGCTTCGACATCGTCGAACAGACGCATCGATGGCCATGCCCGCATCAGCATCGATCGCGCCTGGTGCACAGGCAGACGCACCCCTTGCTCGGCCGTCGCCCGCACGAGTGCGGTAACGAGGACGTCCTTGTACGACCGATGCGGATATTCCCGCTCGACGATGCGCTCGTGCGCGTGATACGCACGAATCACGTCTGTCGCGGCGCGTCCTGCGATTGGGTTGAGAACCTCATCGAACCACGCCTGCCAGTCGACGAGCGTCCCGAAGCAGTCGAAGGTGACCCACTGATTACTGACTGACACGACAAACCTCCCCGTCACAAAGCAAAAGGGCCATCACCCTGCTCGGATGATGGCCCTTCGAGATCTCGAAGAAGTCTTGGTTCCTTACATCATCCGAACCAACCTGGCGGCGTGAAATCAATCCAACCAGCCGCCTTTGTCACACGCACAGCGACCGCTACGCAGAGCGCCGCGGCCGTCGGCATGCAGTTAGGAATGGCGGTGGTCAGGTGCACAGGTCTCTCCGGGAAAAACGCGGTTGCCTATGATAACGCTACGCGGGGAGAAACCGAACAGGAAAAAAATGGGCCGCCCTTAAAGCGGGATATTGCCGTGCTTCTTTGGAGGGTTGCGATCCCGCTTGGTGTCGAGCGCTTCCAGGGCGGCGATGAGTTTTCGACGCGTTTGCCGCGGAACAATGACTTCGTCGATGAACCCCCGCTGCGCCGCGATGTACGGGTTGGCAAACTTTTCCCGGTACTCTGCGGCACGTGCTGCCCGCACGGCGTCCACGTCGCCGGCGTTCTCGAGCTCGCGCCGGTAGAGGATGTTAACGGCGCCTTCGGCCCCCATGACGGCAATTTCCGCGTTCGGCCACGCGAAGTTCGCATCCGCGCGAATGTGCTTGCTCGACATCACGCAATACGCGCCGCCGTACGCTTTGCGCGTGATCACCGTCAGCTTGGGCACCGTCGCTTCGGCGAATGCGAACAGCAGCTTCGCGCCGTGCCGGATGATGCCGCCCCACTCCTGGACGGTTCCCGGAAGGAACCCGGGAACGTCTTCGAACGTCACGAGCGGAATGTTGAACGCGTCGCAAAACCGTACGAAGCGCGCCGCCTTCACGGACGCATCGATGTCGAGCGTGCCGGCGAGATGAGCCGGCTGGTTCGCGACGACGCCGACGGGCCGCCCGCCAAGCCGCGCGAATCCCACGACGATGTTCTTCGCGAAGTGTTCGTGTACCTCGAGAAGCGCGCCGTCGTCGACGATCGCGTGGATGACGTCGAGCATGTTATAGGCCTGATTCGGCGCCTTCGGCACGACGTGATCGAGCGACTCGTCTTCGCGGTCCGGCGGATCCGAAGCCACCCGCCGTGGCGGATCGTCCACGTTGTTGCCGGGCAGAAACGAGAGCAGTTCGCGAATCAACTGAATCGCGCTCTCGTCGTCTTCAGCGGCGAAGTGTGCCACGCCACTCTTCTCGTTGTGCGTCAACGCTCCGCCCAGTTCCTCTTTCGTGACCTGTTCATGTGTGACGGTGCGAATCACATCGGGTCCGGTCACGAACATGTAACTCGTGTCCTTCACCATGATCGTGAAATCGGTGATCGCTGGAGAGTAGACGGCGCCTCCCGCACACGGCCCCATGATGGCCGAGATTTGAGGGACCACGCCCGAGGCGAGCGTGTTGCGCAGGAAGATGTCGGCGTAGCCCGCAAGCGAGAGGACACCTTCCTGGATGCGTGCGCCTCCGGAATCGTTGAGGCCGACCACCGGGGCGCCCATCTTCACCGCGAGATCCATGATCTTGACGATCTTGGCGGCGTTGGTCTCCGACAGCGATCCTCCGAAGACGGTGAAGTCCTGCGCGAATGCGTAGACGAGACGACCATCCACGCGGCCATGCCCCGAGACAACACCGTCGCCTGGCACGATCTGATCGGCCATGCCGAAATCACGGCATCGGTGCGTGACGAATGCGTCCGTTTCTTCGAAGGTGCCGGGGTCGAACAGCAGGGTGATGCGCTCGCGAGCCGTGAGCTTTCCGGCTTCCCTCTGGCGTCGACGTCGTTCCTCGCCGCCGCCAGATTCGGCCTGGCGCCGCATATCCGCCAGTTGCTCCAGCGGATCTGTTCCGGCGTTCACGCCTAACGAAGAATCTCTGTCGTTCACGCGCGGCGTGTCAGACCTTGGCGGCCTGGGCCTTTTCCCAGTCCTTCAGGAACCGTTCGAGGCCGATGTCGGTCAACGGATGCTTGAAGCACTGCTCGATCACGGCCGCTGGGACTGTAACGACGTCGGCGCCCATGCGCGCTGCTTCCACGACGTGGATCGGACTGCGAACGCTGGCGACGAGCACCTCGGTCGAGAACTCGAAGTTGTCGAAGATGTCGACAATCTCGCGAACCAGGCTCATGCCGGTCGTGCCGACGTCATCCAGCCGACCGACAAACGGGCTCACATAACTGGCGCCGGCCTTCGCCGCGAGCCATGCCTGTGTCGCCGAAAATATCAACGTGACGTTGACGCGGATGCCGCTCGACGCCAGCGTCTTGCATGCCTTGACGCCGTCTTTCGTGAACGGCACTTTGACGACGATGTGCTCGTCGATCGCGGCGAGACTTTTTCCTTCGCTAATCATTCCGGCAGCGTCGGTCGCTACGACTTCGGCGCTCACCGGCCCCTGAACGGTCTTGCAGATCTGCTTCAGGATCTGGCGGTAGTCGCCGGGCTCCTTCGCCAGCAGCGACGGGTTGGTCGTCACGCCGTCGAGGATTCCGATTGCCGCGAGCGCTTCGATTTCCTTGAGGTTGCCTGTGTCGACAAAGAGCTTCATACCACTACTCCGCGCGGGGTGGAGGTCCGCGCCTACGCCGGGGGACGAGTATCTGAAGTCAGTGTGTCACCGGCGGCGCCGCGGTGCAAGGCCAGCGGCAGGAATCAACTGCCAACTCCGGCGTCAACTCCCAAATCCCAACTCCCAACTCCCAAGGCGGCTGGGAGTGATATGGGAGTTGGAAGTTGGAGGTTGGGAGTTCGTTATGTGGTAGCTCGAACGTACTTGTTGAACCAATCGATCGTGCGTTTCCACGCCTCGTCGGCTGCGGCCTTGTTATAGCGCTGTGGCGTCGCGTCGTTATTGAAGCCATGGACGGCACCTGGGTAGATGTGCCCTTCATGCGTCACGGTGGCTTTCTTCATCGCCTCATCGTACGCGGGCCATCCGTCGACGAGCCGCTTGTCTTCACTGCCGTGATGCACCAGCACCGCGGCCTTGATCTTTGGAACGTCCTCGACCGGAGGGGCGCCACCATAGAACGGCACCGCGGCGGCGAGATCCGGTCCCATCCGCACGGCGAGAGAGTTGGCGATGCCGCCTCCGAAGCAGAAACCGGTGACGCCAAGTCGACCCGTGCTGTCGGGCCGTGACTTCAACCACACTGCCGCTGCGTACAGGTCTTCCGCCATCTTCATGCGGTCGACCTTCCCGAAGAGCGCTCCACCTTTCTCATCATCACCCGGGTAACCACCGACCGAGGTCAAGCCATCCGGTGCAAAGGCCATGAAGTCCGCAAGCGCGAGGCGACGAGCGATGTCTTCGATGTGCGGATTCAGCCCGCGATTCTCGTGCACGACGAGGATGCTGGGCAGCTTGTTGTTGCCAGCCTTCGCCGGCCGGGCGAGATAACCTTTGATGCTTCCATTGCCATTCGGTGACGGCACGGTCGCATATTCGGTCTTGAGACGCGCGTCGGTCGGCGACACCTGCTGCGCCGCCGCGTAGTTGGGCATCAACTGGTCCACGATGGCCGCGGCGGCGACAGTCGATACTGCCACTTTGTTGACGCGGCTCATGAAGGCCCTACGGTCGATCTCGCCGTGAATGAACTGGTTGTAGGCTTCGATCGCCTCGGCAGGTACCTGTATCTTTGTCTGCTCCATGGCCTCTGGCTCCTTTCGCAGATTCCCCTTCTTTGAAGACGGATAAACGCGGCGAAGAATATCACTCCGGACCGGCCGTCGTCTTGCACCGAACGGCTGAGGAAGGCGTCCGCAGGCCGTGCGCAATTCCGGTTTTGTCGTCGCCATGTCAATCCTGTAAGTCCATCCATGTCAAGGTTTCGCCGTCTCCGTTGGCCCAGATCGGCGCGTCACGCGAAGGGACACGCGATTGCGGTGGCTCCGATCCTCTGGATCATGGCGGCCGTCGTCGGGTTCACCGGCGCGAGCGATCGTGGTGTTGCCGGTCCGTTGAAGGGGGCGGACTTCGTTCAGTACTACACGCTTGGTCACCTTGCGAGCGCGCGCCAAATCGAACCGATGTACGACCCGTCCTTGTATCACCAGGCGCAGGTCGACCTGATTCCGGAATCGGCTCGGGAAATCTACCCTCCGGTCTATCCACCCCAAGTGGCGGTGATGTTTGCCCCCGTGACCGGGCTGTCGTACCAGCGGGCACTACTTATCTGGTGCCTCCTTACGATCGTGGGGTACGCGTTGATCGTACGGAGCGCCTGGAAACATTGCGCTGAAGTACTCGCCGATCGGACGTTCGTCATTGCCGCGGCGTCCGCCTTCCCGCCGTTCTGGAGTCTCATTCTTCACGGCCAGGTCACGCTCGTCTTGCTCGTCGCGTTTTGGGCGGGATGGCTGGCGCTCGATCGGCATCGTCACTGGCTCGCCGGGTTTGCGTTCGGCCTGCTGGCGATCAAGCCACAATTCGGCCTTCCACTCGCGGTCGTCGTCCTCGCGTGCGGCGAATGGAGGATGCTCGCGGGCGCCGTCACGTCGATCTTGGCGCAGGCGGCCGCGGTCTGGTTGATGCTCGGTCCCGATGCGTTCACCGCGTTCGCCGGCTACATCCCGACTATGGTGGCGTATGAGGACATGCTGGAAGCGAACCCAGCCCTGAGCCACTCCGTGCGTGCCGTCACACGGCTCGCGCCGAACTGGATCGGAGTGCCGATCTGGGCGATCGTCTCTGCCGTCCTGCTTTGGTACACCGTCCGGGTGTGGAAAAGCCGCGCGCCACTCGGCGTGCGGCTCGGCGTCGTTGTGCTGGCATCCGCGCTCGTGAACCCGCACATGATCATTTACGACCTCACGGTGTTGGCACTGCCACTCGTGTGGTTCGGCGCTTACATGCAGGAACCGGCGCAGCGCGAACACGCTGAGCCCTATTGGATGCTCGTGTACTGGCTCTTCGTCACGACATTCATACCCACGGCGGCCGTTATTGGCGTTCAAGCCTCGGTCTTCGTGATGGCCGCCCTTCTGATTCTGGTCGACCGCGCTGTCCAGTCCGACACGAACGCGGCGAACTCCGCCGACGCGCGAATCGCGGCCTGACGAATACGCCGGCCGACTCGCTACGGAACTCGTCCAAAGGGCGTGATCCGTGGAACTTTTCCATTCCCGGGTGCAATCACGTCGCAGATGCAAGACGCGACGAGTGCGGCCGTCGAAGACCTTGGCGATGCTGATCTGATGCAGAAGGCAGCACACGGCGATCGCGATGCATTCGCCGCTCTGTATCACCGGCATCACGCCATGGTTTACCGGTTCGCGCGGTTGATGACCGGCTCCGATAACGCCGCCGAAGATATCGTTCAGGAAGTTTTCCTGGCGGTGATGCGAGACGCGGCCCGCTACGACCCGACGCGCGCCGCGCTGCCGAGCTACTTGTACGGCGTGGCCCGCCACCAGACGCGACGACGGCTCGCGAGGGATCGGCAGTTCGTTGCGATTGAAGGCTGTGCGTCGGATGTGAATGAGCCTGTGGCAGACGGTGATGTGAGCGCAACACTCGAACGGCGTCAGACGCTGCAGCGGTTGCGACGTGCGATCCTGTCGCTTCCGCGACGGTATCGCGAGGTCATCGTCCTCTGTGATCTACAGGATGTGAGTTACAGCGATGCCTCGACCGCGCTCGGATGTGCCGTGGGGACCGTCCGCTCGCGTCTCCATCGCGCGAGACATTTGCTTACGCAGAAGATGGGGTGCGCAGTCCCTAGTCAAGAGGATCACTCACGACTGACCGAGAGGTGTGCGTGATGAAGTCAATGCCGTATGAGGACGCGGATCTGGCTGGTTCCCTCGACGCCCTGCGCCAGGATGTCGCGCGCCTCGAGACACCGTCGCATGTCGAGACGGCAGTGCTGGCGGCGTGGGATCGTGCGCACGCGCCGCGTCGTGAAGAACTCGCGCGCAGCGTGTGGCGCAAGGCAGCCGCCGTTGCCGCAGCAGCCATCATTGCCGTCGGACTCGGGCAACTGGGACGAGAGCTTCACCGAACGACGCGAGCCTCAGTGGAACCAGCAGTGGAGAGCAGAACGTTACTTCTAGTCGGCGAACCCATTCTGCGGGGAGAACCGGTCCGCGTCGTCCGCATGCGCGTCCCGGCCTCGACGTTGACGGGGCTCGGCGTTCGATCGGCCATGGGCGACGCGGCTGCGCATGTCGACGTCGATCTGATCGTCGGGGAAGACGGCATCGCCCGCGCCATCCGGGTCGGCATGTAAAGAGGCGCGTGGGACTTCAACGGAGACGAAATCTATGTTTGCTACTCGATTGTCACTGACGTTGATCGTGGTGCTCGGCCTCGCCACCACCATCGACGCCCAACAGACCGACACACTGTTCACGCTGCAGACCACGGTGACCACATCGCCGGTCGGCGTCATCGAGTCGGCGCCGCTCGAGGCGATCACGAGCGTCCCCAATGCGCCGTTCTCGGCCGACGCCGAAACCGAATTTACGCAGGTGCTCGGCGATGGCAATCGCATCGAGCGGCGCTTCTCATCGATGATGGCGCGCGACAGCCAGGGGCGCACGCGGCGCGAAGAGGAAATCGCGCTCGTCGGTCCTCTCGCCGTCGATGGTCCGTCGCCTCGTCTCGTCACGATCCTCGATGCAGTCGCTGGATACTCGTACACGCTGGACGAACGTCAGCGCATCGCGTATCGCAACCCGATGGCGATCGCGAAGTTGCGCGACGGCCACGCCTACGCCTACTCGGCCGACCACAAGGAGGGAACCAGGGTATGGGTGACCGAATCGGGCGATCACGCGGCGTGGACGGCAGCAGATAAGGCGAAGGTCGCGGCGGTGGCAGTTCCCGGCCAGAAACTCCTCGCCGGCGACAAAGCCGCCTCCAAGGTCACGACGGAAGCGCTCGGCTCCCGGATGATCGAGGGTGTCATGGCTGAAGGCACGCGCTCCACGTCGACGATTGCCGCAGGAGCAATCGGCAACGTACTGCCGATCGACGTCGTCACCGAACGCTGGTACTCCCGCGAACTGCAGATGGCGGTGCTGATCACGCGCAAGGACCCTCGCAGCGGCGAGTCGGTCTATCGCTTGCGAAATATCGTCAGGACCGAGCCGCCCCTGGATCTCTTCACGATTCCTTCTGATTTTCAGGTTCGAGGCGGCCAACTCGGTGGATTCAGAGTCCTGAAGAAGGTCGAAGAGGAGAAGGTTGAACGCCGGTCGAAGGAATAGAACGTCGTGTCCGGCTTCTTGACCGCCGTAGCCTTGGCGGAGGTGGTTAGCCGGACCGTGACTTACCTGGCCGTGATTTCTACCCGTTCGGATTGGGTGCTGACGTTTGGTTGCGGAGCCTGGCTATCCACTGCGGTGATGGCGTAAACGTAGCGAACGCCCGGCTTGACGTTCTGGTCGGTGTAGCGCGTTTCCTTCACCACATCGTCCGTGATCTTCGTCAGCGGCTCGGTGCCCTCCTCGCCGCGCCACACGAGATATCCCTGCAGGTCCCGTTCGCTATTCGGCTCCCAGACCAGGCTGATCGCGCCCTCTGCGGCAATTGGCGACAGGCCCGTGGGCGGGGCCGGAGGAAAGACGTCGATCGTCGTCACGCAAGCCGGCATTGACGGATGGCTTTCGACGGCGGTCTCGTTTCTCCCGCGAACTGCTGACACCGAGTAACACTGACGACGGCCATCACCCTGAAGAGGGTCCATGAACCTGAAGCCGTCCAATGGAGTTGGTGTCAAAAGTGCTAGTGTCGACGTGGCGGCGTGGCTTCGAGAAGTCTCGGCCACGGCCGTCGTCTTTTCAGGCGCTGGGACCGAATCGGCCGGCGCATCCATCTCCCGATACACGTTGTAGCGGGTAGGTCCAACGGGCAGAGTGCCCCCCGCTGCTGCCGGCGGCCCGTCGTCGATCGGCGAAGCCGGTGGCAATGGGGCGCGATCGAACAAGAACCCGAGTAGCCCGCCGGATGGTTCCCAAGTCAGTGTCACGGCTTGTTCGTTATAAGTCGCATGCACATCGGCGGGCGAATCGGGCAAGGGCGTCAGGAGGACTTCGACGACGGGACTTGGAGGGCCCGGACGTCCACGTTCGCTGAACGCCACGGCCAGGTAAAAGCGCTTGAGGGGAGCGCGAGTGTCCTCCTTTTGCGCTGGAACCGCGGTCTTCGTCGATGCCAGGGCGGTGCGAGCCAAGGGCGGTCCCTCAACCAGCTTGTCGGACGTCAGCGCGTCGCGCACCATCGTCGCCGGAAGAGGAGCGCCCGGAACTGAATCGATCTTCCCGACAAGCTGCGCGACCTCTGTGAAACGTGGAACGGGAGGCGCGGTGCGACCGGTATAACCGTAGACGTCGACGCGGGCGAGACTGACCGGCGTCGATTGGTCGACGTTCTGCGCCGGCAACGCGAGATTGAGGATTACATCGTCGCCAACGCGCCGCGCCGTGAGCTGACTCACCGCGGCCGGCACTCGGACGAATGGCGGCAGCGGGGGCCCTTTCTTCCCGCACCCAGCCGTTAGAGCGAGGACCAACACCCAACTCCCGAGTCGGTACCCGCTGTTCATTCCTAGGAAGCGGCGAGCGGCGTCTCTCGCACGAGATCGCGCGCCGCCAGCTCGCTCGATGACCGTCGCGCGACATCCGGCGTCTTGAAGCGCCTGACGTCGATTCCGTACCCGCGCACCTTGTAGTTGAGGATCCGTTCGGTCGTGTCGAGCAGCCGCGCGGCCTTGGCGCGATTGCCTCGCGTCGTCTTCAGCGCATCGATAATCAGATCGCGCTCGTAGCCAGCAACCGCATCCTTCAGCGACACACGCGTGACGGTGCCGGACGAATCGGCAGTCTGCAACGACGGCGGCAGATGATGCCCATGCACGACCGCGCTGTCGCATACGAGCACCGCGCGCTCGAGCGCGTTCTCGAGCTCACGAACGTTGCCCGGCCAGTGATAGGCGGTGAGCATGTCGATCGCCGGCGTCGAGATGCGCTTGATGACTTTGCCGTGCTCGCGTGAGAACTTCTCGAGGAAGTGGTCCGCCAGGAGCAGCAGATCCGCTTTTCGTTCACGCAATGGCGGCACGAAGATCGTAAAGACGTTGAGCCGATAGTACAAATCCTCGCGGAGCGTCCCGTCGACGATGGCCTTCTCCATGTCCTTGTTGGTAGCCGCGATCAGACGCACGTTGACCTTCACGGTCTCCGTCCCGCCGAGACGCTCGAATTCGCGTTCCTGCAGCACTCGCAGCAGCTTCACCTGCGTGCCGAGGTTCACATCGCCGATCTCGTCGAGAAACAGCGTTCCGCCTTCCGCCATCTCGAAGCGCCCCTTCTTCCGGGTATTGGCCCCGGTAAAGGCGCCCTTCTCGTAACCAAAGAGCTCGGACTCGATCAACGTGTCGGGCAGCGCCGCGCAACTCACTTTCACGAACGGCTTCTTCGCCCGCAGTGAGTTGTAGTGAATGGCGTGAGCAATCAGCTCCTTGCCCGTTCCCGATTCACCTCGAATCAGCACCGTCGTATTGGTCTGCGCCACCTGCGCTACCTGCTCGTACATCTGCCGCGTCGGACCGCTGGTCCCGATGATGTTCGAGAAGTCGTAGCGCTCCTTCAACTCCTGGCGGAGATGCGTGTTCTCGTCGACGAGCCTTCGTCGCTCTTCCTCGACGATACGTTGGATGTTGAGGGCCTGGGCGATCATCGAGCTGACGATGCCCAGGAACTTTACGCTGCTGTCGTAATCGCGATCGGGCTGGAACCGGAGGTCGACGGCCAGCGCTCCGACGGCCGCGCGATTGAGCGTGATCGGCACGCAGATGTAGCTCAATTCCTGCTTCAAGCTCTCCGGCCGGCGCGGCGCCAGGTTGAGAAAAGCCGGCTCCTTGCTGATGCGCGGCACCACGATTGGCTTGCCGCTCTCGACGACCTTGCCCGTAATCCCCTCGCCGATGCGAATGCGAATGGTGCGGGCGCGATCCTCGAAGCCTTCAACGGCCTCGACATGCAGTTCGCCGTCGCGCAGCAGCGTGACCATGCCGCGCACGACGCTGTGGTGGCGCATCAGCGTGACCAGCACGCGCTGCAGAGCTGATTTGAAATTGAGGGTGCCCGAAAGGGCCTGGCTAATCTCGAGCAGTGTCGAGAGCCGGCGCGCATCGCGTGCTCCGGTAGTATCCGATCCGAGTCTGGCGGCAGGCATAAGCGTCTCCTACATTTCTGCGCGGTGATTCGAAGTTCGAACCAAAGCTGTCGTCGCTCGATGCCAGGAGCAACGCGTTTACCCGCCAGCGCGTCTTGGGGCCTGCGGCCGGGGGATGTGGACATCCCACCGAGGGTGACTTTTTTGTAGTAACGAAAAGATCACAGCACGAATGTGTGCCTTTTCGCAAACTTCTTCAGTCCCTGCATTCTACCGGATTTCCGACAGAAAGCTAGCAATTGGCAGGATTCCGCCGCAATCGGCGCGTGGCGCGTGCTTTGCCTTCGCCAAGGCGCAGGATGACCCTTACACCGGCGCGGATTCTCTCGTTGTTGCTGCTTCTCTTCTCGACGCCCTCTTCACTGACGGCGCAGACGTCCAACGACGACCCACACAAACACATTCGCACGACCGATCGACGGCTGCTCCGTCTGCTTCGGGACGGCGTCCGCGGCTCCGACACATTCCGCCGTCTCGTCGATCGACTTCGAGCATCGGACGTCGTCGTCTATCTCGAATGCGGTGGCGGCGATCGATGGTCGGGCGGCCGCTTGACCTTCATGTCGGCGGCAGGCGGGTATCGCTACGTGCACGTGCGAGTGGCGCGCCTGGCATCGGCCGACGTCCAGATCGCCCTCATCGGGCACGAGCTTCGACATGCCGTCGAGATCGCCGACGCACCCGGCGTCGTGGACGCGTCGTCGCTGGCGCGCGAATACGAGCGGATCGGCTATGTGAATCCGCGCGTCTCACCGGGCGTCTCGTTCGACAGTGACGCCGCGGTCGAAGCCGGGCATCGGGTGCTGCGCGATCTCTCGGGCAAAGAGCGCGGTCGACTTCCAACCGCCAACCTCCAACTCCCAAGTGCTGCGTACTAGCGGAAGTTTGGGAGTTGGGAGTTTCTACAGAATGTACCGCGAAAGATCCTCGTTCTTCACGATATCAGCGAGCATGCGATCGACGTAGGCGGCATCGATCGTGATTGTCTTGTCAGTTAGTTCAGGCGCGCTGAACGACAGTTCGTCGAGCAGCCGCTCCATCACGGTATGCAGGCGCCGCGCCCCGATGTTCTCCGTCGAGTCGTTGACCCGCGCCGCGAAGTCGGCAATGCGATCGACGGCATCCGGCGTGAACGTCAACAACACCTCTTCGGTCCCGAGCAGCGCCGTGTACTGCTTGACGAGCGCATTGCGCGGTTCGGTGAGGATGCGAACGAAGTCGTCGCGCGTGAGCGGCTCGAGCTCCACTCTGATCGGGAATCGTCCTTGCAGCTCTGGGATGAGATCGGACGGCTTGGACACATGAAACGCGCCGGCTGCGATGAAGAGGATGTGATCGGTCTTCACCATCCCGTGCTTCGTGTTGACCGTTGTGCCTTCAACAATCGGGAGGATGTCCCGCTGGACGCCTTCGCGGCTGACGTCCGGCCCCCGGCCGCCGCCCCCGCCCCCACCGTCGCGGCTTGCGATCTTGTCGATTTCATCGACGAAGATGATTCCGGTCTGTTCGACGCGTTGCACCGCTGTGCGACTAACCGATTCCATGTCGACGAGCTTCGATTGCTCTTCAGCCACAAGATGATCGAAGGCCGCCGGCACCTTCAACCGCCTGCTCTTGGAACGGCCACCGAACATGTTGCCCATCATGTCCTTGAGGTTGACGCCGATTTCCTCCACCGACGATCCGGCGATGATTTCGAAAGACGGCATCGCCGGGCTCTGGACGTCAATCTCGACGACGCGTTCATCCAGGTGCCCGTCGCGCAACTGCTCGCGCAGGCGCTCGCGGGAGCGGCCCGATTGATCGCGCACCACCGCCGGGTCTTCACCTGGCATGGCAGGACGCGGCGGCGGCAGCAGGAGATCGAGCAGGCGATCTTCGGCGGCCGATCGCGCCTTCTCACGGACCTCTTCGCCTTTTTCGGCGCGCACCATGTCCACGGCCAGTTCCACCAGATCGCGCACCATCGACTCGACGTCCCGGCCGACGTAGCCGACCTCGGTGAACTTCGATGCCTCGACCTTGATGAACGGGGAATGCGCGAGGCGGGCCAGTCGCCGCGCGATCTCGGTCTTGCCGACTCCGGTGGGCCCAATCATCAGAATGTTCTTGGGCGTGACCTCATCGGCGATGTCCGCGGACAGCCGCTGGCGGCGTAGCCGATTGCGTAAGGCGATCGCCACCGCGCGCTTCGCCTTGGCTTGTCCAATGACGTATTTATCGAGCTCGGTGACGATCTCACGCGGCGTGAGCGAGCCCACCGCGGTCGTCGTGCGTTCAGGAAGGGAGATGGCCATACGTCGTATCGCGGAGGCTTCTGCGCCCGCCTCAGTCACAGTTCTTCAATCGTGAGATTCGGGTTGGTGTAGATACAGATGTCGGCGGCGATCCGCATCGACTCTTCGGCAATCTGACGCGCCGATAGTGCGCTGTGTTTCACGAGCGCGCGCGCGGCCGCCATCGCGTATGCGCCTCCCGAGCCGACGGCAACCACTCCATCATCGGGCTCGATGAGATCGCCGGTGCCCGAGAGCAGGAACGTAGATTTGCGATCCGCCACGACCAGCATCGCCTCGAGACGACGGAGGTAGCGATCCGTACGCCAGTCGCGCGCCAATTCCACAGCGGCTCGCTCGAGATTGCCGCGATACTGCTCCAGCTTCGACTCGAAGCGCGAGAACAAGGCAAACGAATCCGCCGCCGACCCGGCAAACCCCGCCAGGATGGTCTCGTTGTACAACCGCCGAATCTTGCGCGCGCTCTGCTTCACCACGGTCGCGCCCAGCGTGACTTGCCCGTCGCCGGCAAGAACGGTCTGGTCCTTGTGGCGCAAGGCCAGGATCGTCGTCGCATGCATCATTGCCAGTATATCGAGGGGCGGAGTCGGGATTCGGATTCGGGCGTTCCAGGTTCCGGGTTCCGTTGGGAGTTGGCAATCGACGATGACTCCCAAAGTGTCCTGCTCGGCTGGCAACGGAGGACAGTCGGACGCCGGGGATACAATGGGCGCTGTCTTTCTGGCCAAATCTCACCGTTGAGACTGGCAGCAGTGTTGCTCGAGCATAGGGTATGCGCGCCAAAACTCTCTTTGCCGCGGCGATCGTGGTTATCTCGTCGGCAGCGCTCGTGTCGCCGATCGAAGGGGCTCAGCGGCAACGCTGGCCGGGCGGCGACTCGAGGGGGAACGGGAACGGCGGCGGTGGCGGGAACGGCGGCGGTGGCGGGAATGGTGGTGGTTCACGCCAGGCAGGCGGCGGGCAGCGTCAGGAAGGTGGCGGCGGGCAGCGCCAGGAAGGTGGCGGCGGGCAGCGCCAGGAAGGTGGCAGCAGGCAGCGCCAGACCGGAGAACGTCGAGCCGAATCGCGCGATGGCAACGGCGGGGGACGGAGGGAAATGACCGCCCCGCCCCCGACGAGATCGGCAGAGGGGCGCCAGACCAGGCGGGACCCACAGCCACAGGTGTACGCCCAACCACCACAGAATCGTCAGGCCCAGTCGCGCAGGCCACCTGACTCGTCGTACGTGCCAGACATTCGGCGCGGCACGAGCGAACGCTGGGCGACCGATGGACCGGCTGCCGCACAACCGCGTGTCGCCGTTCCTCGCCCGGGGTACTCCACGGGTCCCAATCGTTACGACGGCAATCGCAACGGCTACCGCGTGTATCCCGGCAACAAGTACAACTACTACCGCTACTACCCGTACAAATCGTATGGATACGCGCGGCCCTATGACTACTATCCGTACGCCTTCGGCTACGGTCCGCACGGCCGCGGATTGTTCTACTTCGACCTCTATTACAACTCGTACGTCTTCTATCCCCCCACCGTCGTTCGCTACGACAACTACGGCTCCTATTACGGCACGTACGGATACCCCACTGGAGAACTGCGCCTGCAAGTGCGGCCACGCGATGCGCAGGTCTTCATCGATGGCTCCTACGCGGGCACGGTCGATGATTTCGACGGCACGTTTCAGTCACTGCGACTCGAGGAAGGCGAGTACAAGGTGGAGATCGTGCTTCCTGGCTACGAGCCACTCGACTTCGACGTTCGCATCATCCCGGGCGAGAAGGTCACGTATCGCGGCGATCTGATTCCCGAACAGCAGCCGCCGACGTTCCCGGAACCCCCGCCGCAGCCCTGAGGATCGACGCCGCAGTTGGGAGTTGCAGCGAGCCTCCATATAATCCGCGGGTGACTACGACCACCACACCTCCACCTCAAGCTCTCGAGCGGCGGCTCGGTCCTTTCGACGCAGCGGCCATCATCATTGCAAACGTCATTGGCGGCGGGATTCTCTTCAGGTCGCCTGCGGTCGCTGCTGCCGTGCCCGACGCGCCCTGGTTTCTGCTCGCATGGGCTGCGGGCGGCGTGCTGGCATTCATGGGCGCGATGGCCTACGCAGAGCTCGCCGCCCTTCGTCCAAAGGCCGGCGGGGAGTATGTCTATCTGCGCGAGGCCTACGGGGGACTTGCCGGTTTCCTGACGGGGTGGACCTCCTTCGTCGCCGGCTTCAGCGGCGCGATGGCGGCGAGCGCTGTCTTCCTCATCACGACGCTCGATCGGTTTATTCCTGGCGTTGCCAACGAGGCGCCACTGCTCGCCGTCCCGGTGCCGTTTACCTCCGTCGTGTTCACCTTCTCCAGGCACACACTGGCAGCAAGCGCGGCCATCGCCGTCGCGGCCTTTATTCACATCCGAGGTGTCGGGCCCGGGCGCGTCGCGAGCAACGTTTTGACGACGCTGAAAATCACGGCGTTCGTCGTCTTCATCGCGTTCGGGTTGACGGCCGGCACGGGGCAAACGGCGAACCTGACGCAATCGGCCGGGCCCGTTACGGTGACTGGCTGGCTCTTCGCTTTCATCCCGGTGATGTTCACGTACTCGGGTTGGAACGCCGCGGCATACATGGCAGAGGAAATTCGCGATCCCGGGCGCAACGTCCCGCGCGCGCTGTTCCTCGGAACGGCTGCCGTCACAGTTGTCTATCTTCTCATCAACGTGCTCTATCTCTACGTCATCCCGATCGACAAGCTGGCCGGCGTTCAGGGCAGCGTGCTCGACGTCGTCGCCGAAGGGTTGCTCGGCGCGCGGGCCGGAAACATCATGGCCGTCGTCGCGATCGTGAGTCTTGCGGCGGGCATCAACGCGTGGACATTTGCCGGTCCGCGCGTCTACTTTGCGATGGCGCGCGACAACGCATTCTTCAAGAGCGCCGGGCGTGTGCACCCGAAGTACAAGACGCCGGCGGCGTCGATCATCGCGCAAGCCTTGTTCGCCATCGTGCTCGTCCTGGTCGGCAGTCTCGACTCGATCGCAAACTACGTCGGTTTCTCGATCACGCTGTTTGCGGGTGCGGCGGTGGCGGCGGTGTTCGTGTTACGCGCGCGCGAGCCGAACGCGCCACGACCCTTCAAAATGATCGGCTACCCGCTGACACCGGCTATCTTCGTGCTCGTGAGCCTGGCGATCGTGGTGAATGCTTACTATTCGGATCCACGAGTGACGGGACTTGGAACGCTGATCATCCTGGCAGGAATCCCGCTCTATATCTTTTTTCAGAAGAGACCCCGGGAGTGATTTCGACAAGCATCGGTCGCCGAAATCACCCCCGGGGTTTTCCTATTCGGTGAGCAACTGGCGATCGATCGTGTAGTCGCCGATCTTCACCCAGTTCCGCGAGCCGTGCTTGCCGAAGATCTCGACGCGAGCATCGACGAACTGCTTGTTCTGCAGCATCTGAATGCGTGATTCGGATCCCGTGTAACCGCGCTCCGATCGCAGCACCAGCTCGTCGCCCTTGGCGCCGGGAGCGAGCCCGTCGGGGCCAATGCCCCGTACGAAGTGTGCATCCCACTCCTCGGCCTCGCCCACGCGGCGAAATACCGCGTTTATCTGAACCCGGGCGATCGCCTCTGATGAAACGTTCTGCAATCGCAGGGTGATGCTGGGCACGAGTTTGTTCTGGCCGTCGACCACCCCGACGTCATACCAGCCCGTATGAATGTCGGTAATGGTGAGATCCTTCTCCACTTCGCGTGCGCGGCATCCCGCCACGAGCACCAGCATGCCGAGGCAGATGGTCAGACGAGTCAGCATGGCGGAATTGTACATAGCCACTGACATAGACACCGTGGCGTCTGCCGTGTTCCGTCAGTACTCGCGAACCTCGACTTTCTGCCGCGCCTCGTCCAGGGTCATCTTGCCGGCGCGGAAGGCCGTCAGGTCGCTCCCCTTCATCCGGAAGATGATGGTGCTGAAGTCGGTCGCGTCACCCGGAATCAGTGGGTCTCGCGGCACGTTATCGCGAGCGGCAACGGTCAGCCATTCCTCCGGACCAAGGTTCAGTGGTCCACTGTGCTCGATCATCGCATCGATGAGCGCCGCCTTGACTTCCCGTGTGTACCCCTCAGCGGGGTTCTGGAGCACGCGTGAATCGACATTGGGAGGGGTGACCTCAACCTGGCTCGCTGTTACGGCTCCAGCCGGACCGCGCGGCGTGATCGGCGCCTGGGCTTGAGCGCGCGTTTCGAGCCTGCGAACAACCTGCGCGAGTTGTGGCTGGTAGCGTACGTCCATCTGCGCGACCAACTGCTTCAGTTCAGCCACCACAATCTCGAGATCGCGGTTGTCGCTGTTGATCATGTAACGCAGGGGCCACGTCACCGGCAGCCGCAACATTGGCACCCCGACGTCGAAGAAAATGCCGTAGCCGTCCAGACGGAATCCATGCACCTCCGGGAATCCCGTGAGCATCGGCGGATCGGGCGCCACGGCCTTGACCTGCCTCAGGAGATTGTCTGCACCGATCTTGACGGCGCTCTCGAGCGTGCCTTCCATCATCGCGATGCGCTGCCTCGCCCTGACCTGAGCGTCGTCAGCTTGTTGTGCCGACACCGCCGTACCAGCCAAAGCCACCGCGATTGCCAATGTCGTTATTCTGACCATAGTTCTCTTCACCATCTACACGCTGATTACCGCTACCGTGCCTGCTGCGAAACTCTGATGAAGTTGTTGATGCGATCGATCGCTTCACGTTGCTGACGGATCTCAGTCCCGGCCGCGCCCTGGAACTGACCGACAGTCTCCCGCACTGTCGCCATATCAATCCGGCGCTGAGTTTCGAATTCGCGCGCCATTTCTACGGACCGCAGCGTGAACTCCCGGCGCTGCCGTTCTTCGCTTTGCGCGACGAGGGCTTCGACCTTCTTCATGATGTCGTCGTCGGAGGCACTCACCTGACGGACGGGCGTCGCAGCCGTGCTTCGCATCTGCGCCATCTCGGCTCTCAGGCGCTGCTCCAAGTCCGACAAATCGGTTTGAGAGGCTGTGTCGATCGTCACCGCGGCGGGCTGACTCGAAGACGCTTGCGACGGCACGGTCGGGGGGCGACGCGCCAGGCCGACTGACAGCCCTACGCCGAAAATGAGCAGGGCCGCGACTGCCTGCGCCCATGCCGGCAGCGGCGCACGCCACCATGGCAGCCTGGGCTCGGGTGCCGGCACCGACATCTGGAATCGAAGCTCCGGCATCGGAGGCACCCAGGCTTGCAGACGTCCGCGCGTCCAACTCAGGCCATCGATTTCACTCGAGCATGCCTCGCATCGTTTCAGATGCGTCGCAATCACTTCCCGGATTTCCGGCTCACACTCTTCATACATGTAGGCGACGAGCGCGCCAGTGTCTCCACACTCGAATGTCTCGCTCATGTCCGTTTCACCAATTGAGGCATGCCCTGGCCTCGACGCTCGAGTTGTCGCCGCAACTGCGAAAGGCCTTGATACAGGCGCGTCTTGACCGTACTCAGCGGACACCCCTGCATGTCCGCGATCTCCTGAAACGTCATCCCGTGATACTCCTTCAGGATGATGGCCGTACGCTGTTCCTCGCTCAGCGACCGCATGGCATCGGCCACGATCGCACTGAGCTCCCGCCGCGCGACCAGATCTTCGATCGATTCGGCCGGCTCTGTCTCGGCAAGCAGGGCGGCCGGATCCACGTCTTCCGGCATTTGCGAGACGGGGGCTCGCTGCTGCCGTCGGATCCAGTCCCGGCACAGATTCAGCGCGATGCGATAGAGCCACGACGAAAATTTCGCCTGCCCCTTGAAGCCCGGTAGCGCTCTGTACGCGCGGAGGAACGTATCCTGACAGACGTCGCGCGCGTCCTCTTCCCGGCCGAGGACTCGATAGGCCAAAGCAAAAATCGGCCGCTCCCATCTCACGATGAGCTGATTGAAGCTGTCTACGTCACCCGACCTGGAGCGGGCGACGAGCTCCTCATCGGTGCGCGTCATCAGCAAGAAACGAACTGTCCGTTCGTATGTAAGACGGTCGCGGGTCGCACACGGCCTTAACCCCGATCATACGGCGGCCGCGCGGCTGAGCCGGACGGTATCTCCGGGCTAATACGGGACTCTAAGTCTTTAAAACCATGCAGCTTACACCTGAGAGCGCCGAGCCGTGCGGTATACAATGAGATTGGAGCACGCACGAGAGACCTGTGCCCTTGAACCTTCCTACGGACGAAAGCTTTCTGACGACTGAGGAGGTCCTCGCCTACCTCAATGTCAACCTGCGCACGATATACCGACTGATTAAGGCCGGAAGCATTCCGGCGGTCCGCGTCGGCCGGCAATGGCGTTTCCGCAAACGGGATCTCGACACCTGGCTCGAGAGTCAACGCCACAACGAACCGAAGTCGATGGCCACGATCAAGTCGCGAAGCCGAATCCTGCTGGTCGACGACGAGGAGAGCATTCGCAGATTACTGTCGAGGATGCTGGAGTCCGCGTACGACGTGGAGGCCGCCGCTGATGGCGAATCGGCGATCCGGCTGATGCGGGAGCCGGACGCCCACTACGATTTGTTGATCTCAGATTTGAACATGCCTGGCATGGACGGACTGGCGCTCATTCGCGAGGCACGACGCATCGACTCGGCCCTGGCAGCCATCGTCATCACCGGTTACTCCTCCGAATCACTTGCTATCGAGGCCCTGAACCTCGGCGTAGCCGGGTACCTGACGAAGCCGTTCAGCACGACGCAGGTCCTGGCGGCGGCGGCAAAGGCGTTGGGCGTACGGTCGGCGTGATTCAACTTTCTGATCTCACGAAGTCCTTCGGCGACCGCGTTCTGTTCGACCACGTAACGTGGCAGATCGGAGATGGCGAACGCGTCGGCCTGTGCGGTCCGAACGGCGCCGGCAAGACCACCCTGCTCAAGATCCTCGGGGGACTCGAGGAGTCCGATTCGGGTGCCGTCGTCAAACCCGTAGGACTGTCGATCGGCTACCTGCCGCAGGACGGCCTCACTCACTCCGGCCGCACGGTGTTCGGGGAAGCAAGCAGCGCGTTTCAACCGCTGCTCGACATGAAGGCCGAAATGCACGATATCGAGCACAAGCTCGGTGATGCGTCGATCCCGCAGGACGAGCATGACGCGATGCTGTCGCGCTATGCCGAACTCCAGGATCGGTTTCGGCTGGATGAAGGCTACAGCATGGACCTTCGAATCGCGTCGGTCCTGCGCGGCCTCGGGTTCAGCAGCGAAGACGCCGAGCGCCCCTGTGAAACGTTCTCTGGCGGCTGGCAGATGCGAATCGCGCTCGCCAAGCTTCTGCTCGGCCGGCCGAACCTTCTGTTACTCGACGAGCCCACCAACCATCTCGACCTCGAAGCGCGCAACTGGCTAGAGGAATACCTCGGCTCCTATCCCTATGCGGTCATTCTGGTCTCGCACGACCGCTACTTCCTGGATGCCGTCGTGACCCGCATCACTGACGTACACCTGCGAAAGCTGACGGACTACGTCGGCAACTACAGCAAGTACGTCGAGCAGCGCGACGCCATGCTCGAGCGGCTCCGGCAAGCGAAGCGAGAGCAAGACGAGGAAGTTGCGCGGGTGAAGATGTTCATCGATCGCTTCCGCTATCAGGCGACGAAAGCCGCCCAGGTACAGAGCCGTATCAAGCTGCTCGAGAAGGTCGTCCCGATCGAAGTGCCACCCGAGCGCAAGCGAATCCATTTTCGCTTTCCCAATTGTGCGAAGAGTGGGCGCACCGTGCTCGAACTGAAACACGCGGCCAAGGCATACGGATCGCTGAAGGTCTTCGAGAAAGTCGAGCTGCACATCGAGCGCGGCGATCGCATCGCGCTCGTGGGACCGAACGGCGCTGGTAAGTCGACACTGATGCGGCTGCTCTCGGGAGAGGAGGCGCCAAACACCGGGCAGCGGATCGTCGGCCACCAGGTGGTCATGGAGTATTTCGCGCAGGACGAGGCCACGCGCCTCGACCCGACGCTGACCGTCTACGAAACGCTCGAGACGGGATCTCCCAACGACATGGTGCCGGCGATCAGAAATCTCCTTGGCGGCTTTCTGTTCTCGGGCGACGATATCTACAAGAGAGCGGGTGTGCTGTCAGGCGGTGAGCGAACACGTCTTGCCGTGGCTCGAATGCTGTTGCGGCCATCGAATACGTTGCTGCTCGATGAACCGACCAACCACCTCGATCTGGATTCGAAAGACGTGCTCCTCGAAGCGCTCGAGGACTATGGCGGCACGCTCGTCATCGTGTCGCACGATCGATATTTCGTAGAGAAGCTCGCCACTAAGATCATCGAGATCGGTCACGGGCAGGCGTTGGTGTACCCCGGGACCTACAAGGAATTCCTGTGGCACAAGGAGCACGGAACCGGGACTCGCGACCCGGGATCCGGGATCCGCGCTCAAACGACTTCAAAAGCGGATCAACAACCGAAGGCTCCGAGCCGGAAACCAGCCCCCCGCGCCCCGAGTCCCGAGTCCCGAGCCCCGAACCCCGCATCCGGAGTCCCGAGTCCCGACTCTCGCGAGGCCCGCAAGCAGCAAGAGGCCGAGCGCAGGAAGAGGGACCGAGAGGCCCAGGCCCTCCAAAAGCGGATAACCGACCTCGAGGGTCGGATTGCCGAACGCGAGGCACAGGTCAAGGAGCTGGAGGCCCGAATGGCTACTGCCGGTTTCTACGACGACCGAGAAGGATCAAGGCAGGTTGTCGATCGTCATCAGGCCCTGATGTGGGAAGTTGGTGACCTGATGGCGCAATGGGAAGCGTTGCAGGAGCACGCGCAGGAAGCCCAGGGTTCTTAACTGTTTGATGCCCTTCGCACGCTCCGAAACGTAAGTCACCGCCTTCCGCGCGTACGGAAAGCGCAGTACACTTACAATTCTGTAATTCCTGTCGCACCGATTCTGTCTGGATTAAGCCCGAAAATGCCGATTGGTGAGTGGATGCCAAAGTTCGGCAGCGGGCATGCCCTTTGCCTTTTCCAGACTGCCTTGAGGTCTGTTTCGTGGAGCCTCGTGTGATGACCAAGTCGCGTCCTCGCGTAGCGCCACCGGCGTCGGCCGGGCGGTCCGCCGCGGGCCCAGTCCGCGACGCGGAAGGTGTGTCCACGACGCACGCCAAAGGCACGAGCGACGCGTTTTTCAGGCACATCGTGTCTGGAATGCGCAACGGCATCCTCGCAATCACTCGCGACGGCCGCCTGGCTCTGATCAACGACGAGGCCTATCGCATCTTCGGAGTCGCGGCGCGACCCGGCGACGTGGGGCAACCGCTTGCGTTGGTGCTCAAGGACCATCCCGACGTCGTTCGCGTGCTGACCGGCGCCTTCGATCTGCACTTGCTGCCCAACCGCGTCGAGATGCGCCTGAAGCCGTCCAACAAGGTCATTGGCTACACCGTGACCTTCGTTCCCGACGACGGCGGAAACGTGATCGGCGCGGCGATGTTCTTCAAGGACCTCACACGGGTCGAGCAGTTGGAGGAACGGGAGCGGCTTCGTGATCGCCTCGCGGCTGTCGGCGAAATGGCGGCCGTCATCGCGCACGAGGTCAAGAACCCGCTTGCCGGCATCGAGGTGATGGCTGGCCTGCTGCGACGGAGGATTGCGGATACACCTGACGCCGCCGTCCTGACCGACATCATCAAAGAAGCGAAGATGGCAAATGCCATCGTCCAGGAAGTCCTCGACTTCGTTCGGCCGATCCGGCTTCAGGTGGAACACACCACAGTGGCCGACGCGGTACAGGGGGCGATTCAGCTGGCAGATACGAAAGCCCGCCGCGGCAATGTGCAGGTGTCCGTCGGCATCCCGGAGGGACTACCCCAGATCCAGGCCGACCAGCACCAGCTCACCCAGGTGTTCACCAACCTCCTGATGAACGCGTACGAGGCGATGGGCGGCTCCGGGCACGTCAGCATCACGGCAAGCCGTCTCCGGCTCGAGGACGGCACCGAGCAACACGAAGCTGTTCTGGTACAGGTCTCCGACGACGGCCCGGGCATTCTCCCCGACGTGGCGGAAAAAGTATTCGACCCATTTTTCACGACGAAGCCCCAGGGGTCAGGGCTGGGACTGGCAATCGTTCGAAAGATTGTCGACGCCCATGACGGACGGATCGACTTGCGCACTGCAGTAGGGCAGGGCACGACGATTCGGGTGACGCTGCCGGTCACCGGCGGCGACGAGGACTAACTTAGGAACTCGCGTGTGTTGGTGAAGTTGGGGACTGCGGTTGCTCGGAGATCAGCCGGTTCATCACGGCCAGTTGGGCGCGGGAGCGCCGGACACAAGCGAGCGGTGGAGTAAATATGGGACGGATACTGATTGCTGACGACCACGATTCGCTGCGCCGGGGCCTCGCCCAGGCGGTGGCCGAAGCCGGCCACGACGTCGAGGAGGCCCCTAACGGTAACGCCGCCATCGAGAAACTCCACGAGGGGTTCTTCGATGTTGTCGTCAGCGACCTGAAGATGGGAGGCAGCACCGGTCTGGAAGTCCTCAAGACCGCGAAGACGCTGCACCCGTCGACGGCCATCATCCTGATGACGGCGTTCGGCTCGGTGTCGACGGCGGTCGAGGCGATGAAGTCGGGCGCCTTCGACTACGTGCAGAAGCCGTTCGAGATCGAGGAGATGGAGGTCAAGATCGAGAAGGCGCTCGAGATGCGCCGGATGCAGAACCAGATCGACTACCTCCGTCACGCCCAGGGGGATATCTACGATTTCGACCGCATCATCGGGTCGAGCGGTGCCCTGGAGAAAGTGCTCGCTGTCGTTCGCAAGGTTGCCAAGAGCAACACCACCGTGCTCGTGCGCGGAGAGACGGGAACCGGTAAGGAACTGATTGCCGGCGCGGTCCACCACAACTCATTGCGTGCCGCGCGCAATTTCGTGAAGGTGAACTGCGCGGCCCTCCAGGAAAATCTCCTCGAGTCTGAGCTGTTCGGACACGAGAAAGGCGCGTTCACGGGCGCCGACAAGCAGCGCATCGGACGGTTCGAGCAGGCCGATGGCGGCACGCTCTTCCTCGACGAAATTGGCGACATGAGCGCCAACACGCAGGCCAAGATCCTGCGCGTTCTCCAGGAGCACGAGTTCGAGCGGCTCGGTGGCACGCGCACCATCAAGGTGGACGTCCGACTGATCGCCGCGACCAACCGCGATCTCCCGACCATGGTCGAAGCAGGCCAGTTCCGCGAGGACCTCTACTACCGGCTCAATGTCGTGACGATGGAGATGCCGCCCCTGCGCGAGCGCAAGGACGATATCAACGAGCTCGCGAACTTCTTCATCCGGCGGTTCTCTGGTGAGCTGAAGAAGAAGATCGTCGGGCTGGAGCCGGAGGCATTGAAGCTGCTGATGCGCTATCAGTGGCCGGGCAACATCCGCGAGCTCGAGAACGCAATCGAGCGCGCGATGCTGCTCGCTGAAGGCAGCCACATCGCGGTCGACGATCTGCGCCTTGGTGACTTCGGCACGAGCGGATCACCGCGCGAGGGCGCGTCGGTCGTGAAGATCCCGCCGACCGGTATTCCTCTCGAAGAGGTCGAGCGCATCGCGTTGATCGAAGCGCTCAAGATGTCGAACTGGGTGCAAAAGGATGCGGCGGAACTGCTGTCGATCAGCCCGCGCGTCATGAACTACAAGATCAAGACGCTCGGCATCGATTTCCCGCGGAGCCGCCGGGCGGCCGCCATGCAGCATCACGAGGCGAACGCGCTGAGCGCGTAGCGATCCCGCCTCTCGCTAGGTCCGTTTGGCTCGGGGATGGGCCTTGCGGTAGACGTCGAGCAATTGTGCCGCGTTCACGTGGGTGTAGCGTTGCGTCGTGGACAACTGCACGTGCCCGAGCAGTTCCTGGATCGCGCGCAAATCGGCACCGCGCTGCAACAGGTGCGTCGCAAAGGAATGTCTCAGCGCATGCGGGCTGATGCCGAACCGCGTGCTGCACGATGCAACGTAGCGCGCGACCAGACGCTGCACGCTGCGACCAGTGAGGCGCGCGCCGCGGAAGTTCAGGAACAACGGATCACGGCTCTGGGCTTTGGGCCGTCGGCTCTCAGGAGGGCTTTCTGAGTTCCCGTTCGCGCGCAGGACGGCCCGCACCTTGAGCCACTCGCGCAGTGAGCTCTCTGTCGCCGAGTTGAAAGGCACCAGCCTCTCCTTGGCGCCTTTGCCCATCACGCGCACCATTCGCGCCCGCAGATTGACATCCTCGAGATCGAGGCCGACGAGCTCACTGAGGCGCAACCCCGACGCGTAGAACATCTCGAGGATCGCGCGGTCGCGGCAACCCAAGGGGTCCGAGACGTCGGGCATCTCGAGCAAGCGCGTCATCTCATCGATCGACAAGTGCGCCGGGATCTTTCGTTCGCGTTTGGGCGACGCGGCAAGAGAAGCGGGATCCGAATCAATCAAACCCTCGCGCCGAAGGAAGCGCCCGAAGGCGCGAAGCGCCGAAAGCTTGCGCGCGACCGACGCGCGGGCGTGGCCCTGTCGATAGAGCTCCGCCATGAATGCACGGATGGTTCCGAGCTGCAGATGCGCCGGTTCCAGGTTGGATGTGTCGAGGTGCTGCGTGGCGAAATCCAGGAACTGGCTGATGTCGCTCTCGTAGGCAGCGGCCGTATGCGCCGACGCGTTGCGATTCAGCCGGAGGTGCTCGAGGAACGCGGCGAGCTGGGATCGCACGATGGTTGAAGTATGCAGTAGGCAGTAGGCCGTATGCAGCAAATTTACGACATGAGATGTGGACCGCCTACCGCCTACTGCCTACTGCCTACTGCACACTGCTCGATCCATTCATCCAGCGCCGAAAGCGCGCGCATCGACGTTGCCGTCTTTCGTTCTTCTTTTTTCAGCCGCCGTCCGCCCGGGCCCGCGTCTGGCGGCGGCATGATGCCGAACGTGATGTTCGTGGGTTGATAGCCGCGCGGATCGGCGTGAGACACGTAGTACGCGAGTGCACCGATGGCGGTCGTCCTCGGCGGAACTCGTGGCTCTTCGCCACCGACGAGCGCAGCCGCAGTACGCCCCGCAATCAGTCCCGACGCCGCAGACTCGACGTAACCCTCGACGCCAGAGATCTGTCCCGCGAAGAGCAGGTCGGGCCGCATCTTTGTCTGCCATGTCTCGCGAAGGACGCGCGGACCGTTGATGTAGGTATTGCGATGCACCATCCCGAAGCGAGCGAACTCCGCCTGCTCGAGACCCGGAATCAACTTGAGCACGCGCGCCTGCTCTCCCCATTTGAGCTGCGTCTGGAAGCCGACGAGGCTGAAGTGATCGCCGGCGAGATTGTCCTGACGAAGCTGCACGGCGGCGTACGGCGATCGTCCCGTGCGTGGATCGATCAGACCGACAGGTTTCATCGGTCCGAAGCGCAACGTGTCGCGTCCGCGGTGGGCCATCACCTCGATGGGTAAGCACCCTTCGAAAAACTTCTCCTTGTCGAGATCGTGAACGGTCGCCGATTCCGCGGTGACGAGCGCGTCGTAGAACCGGCCGTATTCCTCTTCGGTCAACGGACAGTTCAAGTAGTCCCCCTCCCCATCGTCAACGCCGCAGGCGACTTCAGGCGGGCCTTCACGCCCGCCGGGACGTCCTCTCAGGCTCCGGCCCCATCGCGAGGCGCGAAACACCTTGCGCACGTCGAGACTCTCTGCCAGGACGATGGGGCTGATGGCGTCGTAGAAATAAAGGTGTTCCGCTCCCACGAGCGAGGCAAGGTCTGCCGACAGCGCCGGTGAGGTCAGCGGACCGGTTGCGATGATGAGCGGATACATCGCGGGGTCCGCGGGGATCGCCGCGATCTCTTCACGGACGACCGTGATCAGCGGATGCGCGTGGATGGCGTCGGTGACAGTTTGCGAGAAGCGCTCACGATCGACTGCGAGGGCTGCGCCGGCCGGCACACGACTGCCGTCCGCGGCCTTCATGATCAGCGAGCCGAGATGCCGCATCTCTTCTTTCAGCAGTCCGACGGCGTTATCGAGTTTGTCCCCGCGGAACGAGTTCGAGCAGACGAGCTCGCTGAGCCGATCAGTCTTGTGGACGGCGGTCGGATGCACGGGGCGCATTTCGTGCACGACCACGGGCACTCCAAGCGAGGCAGCTTGCCAGGCTGCCTCGCTGCCCGCGAGACCACCGCCGATGATGTGAATGGGCACGTTTGTTCAGGCAGGTCTAAAGACCCGCCTCTACCTGACAGACGTAGCGGCGGGCCTTCAGGCCCGCCGAATCCAAGAAGATATTACGCCCCAACGGCCTTTCGGCGGGATCGGCCCGTGGCCGCGGTGGCCTTCACAGCGCGTGGACGGGTACGCGCCCGGCGTGCAGTTGGCGCAGCATCCTTCCGCGCGGCAAGCAACTCTGCCGCCTGTGCGTAGGTCAACGCCTCGGGCGCCGTCGTCTTCGGAATGGAAGCGTTGGTCGCGCCGTCGGTCACGTACGGACCGTATCGTCCCGCCAGCACCTTGAGCGTCGTGCCGTTCTCCGTGAGCTCACGCAGCACCTTCTTCTGCGCCGCCGGCCGTCGGCGAGACTGCTTGGGCGCTCTCAGCAGCGCAAGCGCAGCATCGAAGGAGACGTTAAACACATCTTCTTCCGATTCGAGCGAACGGAATTCGTCGCCGTGCTTCACGTACGGACCGAAGCGGCCGAAGTTTGTCGAGATCGGTTCGTTGTCGTCCGGGTGAATACCCACGATGCGCGGCAACGAGAGAAGCTTGAGCGCTTCTTCGAGCGTGACAGTCGAATCGGTCATGCCCGCCTGCAGCGACGCTCGCTTCGGCTTCGCCGCCTTCTGCCCTTTGCCTTTGGCTTCCGGCGTCTCTCCGAGTTGAACGTAGGCGCCATACCGACCGTTCATCACATAGACGTTCTGACCGGTGGCGGGATCGACGCCGAGTGTCCGCGGCCCCTCCGCCTTCGCGCGCACCAGTTCGAGCGCCTTGTCGACTGTGAGGTCGGCGGGCGCGACGTCCTCTGGCAGCGATGCGGTGCGCCCCGGACCGCCCTCGGCCACTTGCACGAAAGGCCCGAAGCGTCCGATGCGGACACGCACGGCTTCGCCACTCTCCTGATCGACGCCGAGATCGAGTACGGGGTAGTCGGCCTTTTCAGCGCCGTGCTCGACGGCGCGAAGCAGGCCGCGGTGCTTGCGGTCTCCGTAGTAGAACTGTTTCAGGAACGCGATCGATTCGCGCTCGCCGCGCGAGATCTCGTCGAGGTCTTCCTCCATCTCCGCGGTGAAGTCGGTCTCGACGAAGTCGCCGAAGTGCTCGCGGAGCAACTTGGTGACGGCAAATGCGGTAAAGCTCGGAACGAGCGCCTTGCCCTGGCGGAATACGTAACCGCGCCGGGCGATCGTGGCAATGGTCGGCGCGTAGGTCGATGGGCGACCGATGCCCAACGTCTCGAGTGCTTTGATGAGTGACGCTTCCGTGAAGCGCGCCGGCGGAACCGTTTCGTGGCGCTTCGGTTCGGCCCCCAGCAGCGTGATGGGTGTGGAACTATCGCGATGAATGCGATCCCCCACACTGCACTGCGGCAGGATGGCTTCCTGTTCCTCGAGTTCGGCGGCGGGATCGTCGCTCCCTTCAACGTACGCGCGGCGGAAACCCGCGAACTCGATCGCCTTGCCGCTGGCCGTGAACACGGCCGTCTCGCCCGCCGGCCCTTGCGCAGAGATCTCCAGTGTCGTCCGCAGCACGCGCGCATCCACCATCTGTGATGCCATCGTGCGCTTCCAGATCAATTCGTAGATGCGCAAGTCGTCGGGGTCGAGGGCGCCTTCGAGCTGACTCGGTGCGAGACGGAAATCCGTGGGTCGGATCGCTTCGTGCGCTTCCTGCGCGTTCTTGACCTTGGTCGCGTAGCGACGCGCCCCGTCGTAGTACTCCGCGCCGAACATCTCGCGAATTACGCGCGCCGATTCGTTAAGCGCCTTGTCCGACAACGTCGTCGAGTCGGTTCGATGATAGGTAATGAGCCCTTCCATCTGACCGTTGCCGATGTCGACGCCCTGAAATAACCGTTGCGCGACCTGCATCGTCCGCTCGGTCGAAAATCCGAGTTTGCGACTTGCCTCCTGGGTAAGGGTCGACGTCGTAAACGGAGGCGCCGGGCGTTCAACGCCAGGCTTCTGCTCGACTGATGTGACGGTCCACGGCACGTTCGCACGAACCGCCTCGACCAACTGTTGTGTCGCTGGCTCGTCCAGCAGGCGGACGCTCTGGTTCTTCAGCACACCGGTTTGCGCATCGAAGTCCTTGCCGGTGGCGATGCGCTGATCGTTGATGCGAACGAGCGTGGCGACAAACTCGCGGCCCTCGCCTTTCATCGAGGCTTCGAGATCCCAGTACTCGGCCGAGCGGAATGCGCGACGCTCTTCTTCGCGCTCGACGATCAACCGCACCGCAACGCTTTGCACTCGTCCAGCGCTGAGGCCGGTCTGCACCTTCTTCCACAGGACCGGCGAGAGCGTGTAGCCGTAGAGCCGGTCGAGGATGCGCCGGCTCTCCTGTGCGCGAACGAGGTTCTCGTTGACGTCAGAAGGATTGTCGAGCGCCTCTTTGACCGCATCCTCCGTGATCTCGTGGAAGACGATCCGCCGGACAGGGACCCTCGGCTTGAGTACCTGCGTGAGATGCCAACTGATCGACTCACCCTCTCGGTCAGGGTCGGTCGCCAGCAGCAGCTCGGACGCCTCCTTCACGGCAGTCTTGAGGTGCGCCACCTGTTTGCGCTTATCGCTCGGGACCACGTAGTACGGCGTGAAGTCCTGCTCCACGTCCACACCGAGCCGGCCCCAGTCCTTTGCCTTGATCTCTTTCGGGACGTCGGAGGCCGACTCCGGGAGGTCGCGAATATGGCCGTAGCTCGCCTCGACCCGGTATTTGTTCCCGAGGAAGCGGCCAAGAGTCTTTGCCTTCGCAGGCGACTCGACGATAACCAGCGGTTTAGCTGCCATTCCTAAGGTTGCCTGTCAGTTCTCTCGATGACACTAACACGTTCAGATCGCTCGTAAGAAACGACCACCGCCCGCGCGCCGAACAAATCCGCGGAGCTCGAGATCGAGCAAGCGGGGCAACAGGCGCTTCGGTTCGAGTCCCGAGAGCGCCGTTAACTCGTCCACATCATAGGGATGGCCAGGCGTCATCTCACGAATCAGGGGATCGCCCGAAACCCCTTCTCGGGAGCCGTTTATCGGACTTCCGTGAACGTCGGATTGCGCGCTGGACCAGCCGAGCTCCCTAACGATATCGTCCGCAGTCTCCACAATCTTTGCGCCATCCCGCAACAGAGCGTGGCCGCCGGTATTCCTTCCGGTCAGTACGTTTCCCGGTACGACCATCACCTCCCTGCCCTGGTCGAGGGCGCAAGAAGCGGTGATCAGGGAGCCTGACTTCTCGGAGGCTTCGATCACCACCACGCCCCGAGAGAGCCCACTGATCAGGCGGTTGCGCATCGGAAAGTGATGCGGAAGCGGCAGGGCGCCGGGTGGAAACTCGCTGAGGACGAGCCCGCTGCGGGCAATCTCTTTCGCCAGCGTCCCATGTTCAGCGGGGTACACACAATCGAGACCTGATCCGAGCACGGCAATCGTGCGCCCTGTTCGAAGCGCCGCGCGATGCGCCGTTGAATCGACCCCGCGCGCGAGGCCGCTGACGACGACGATCCCGACGGCCGCGACATCGGTTGCCAGCCTCGATGCCGTCTCGATCGCGACCGCAGAGGCGGCCCGTGATCCCACGATTGCAATCGCCGGAGACTCCGCGACTGCGAGCTCGCCTTGGTACCACAAGACCGGAGGAAGGTCCGTCAGCGTGGCGAGAGAAGTCGGGAAATACGGGTCATTCCATGGAATCACGTGAATTGCTGCTCGCTCGGCGCGCTCGCGCACGACGCGCGCTTGCTCGACGAGCGGCGCGGCTTGTTCGAGAAGGCTGGGGTCGTTCTTGAGCCGTTCGGTGAGATTGACCCGGGGAAGATACTCGAGCAGGGATAGCGAGACGGCGTGATCGAGCGTCATGCACTGACTCCTCCCGGCCGACGCGCGCGCGGCGCGGGCCGAAGGCCGTGCACCCAACCCGATGTGGCGAATTATAGGCAGTGCCATCCTCGATTGGCAACGACAGTGGCGAAAAACCGTGGACACCTTTCAGGGCGCGATCCGGATCGGCGTCAAAAACTCCTTATTTTCCGTGGTACATGCCTTGCTCTACTACTCTAGCCCTCGATCGGTAATCCACTTGCGCCCTGCGAGAGCGAGTGACTATAGTGAGGCCACCTCCAATGCGCACTGCCGCTGTTCCGTTGGTCCTCTTTCTTCTTACGCTCGTCAGCGTTCCGCTTCAGGCGGACGCGCGCTCAGACGCGAAGAAACAGGTCGAGTTTGGAATCGCGGTTGCGCAACGCGGGCTCTGGCGCGAGGCGATCTACCGCTGGGAACGCGCGGCTCAGATCGATCCGAGTTATGCGCCCGCTCACAACAACCTGGCCATTGCTTATGAACACGAAGGCGATCTCGCGAAGGCGCGCGCGGCGTATGAACGGGCGCTCGAGCTCGAGCCCGGCAACGCCCTGATCAAGCAGAACTACGAGCTGTTCAGAGAAATCAATGATCGCACGACCGCTAAGAACACTCAGTAGCCTCGTTGCAGTTCTGCTGGCAACGGCCTGCACGAACTCCTTCGAGAT
>Ga0075418_10000294_pt1 | contig 50565 bp, 58 predicted proteins | sample SoiMetdeltSBSDD2_FD_81776 | JGI IMG/M metagenome (GOLD analysis project Ga0075418, IMG submission 81776) | Bulk soil microbial communities from a Populus tree surrounding site in Tennessee, USA - Soil MetaG P. deltoides SBSDD2 | ecosystem: Environmental > Terrestrial > Soil > Tree plantation...
CCAGAATGTCCCTGAGCAGGTGGTGGCCGGAGTTCTCGGGCACGCCGACCTCGAGCACGAGCAGGGTGATGGCGATGGCGAACACGGCGTCGCTGAAGGCCTCCATACGCGACGTACGGACGCTGATCTGCCGTTCCTTGTCCGGCTCGGTGCCTTCCTCCGCATCGCCCATGCCACTGATTGTCACGAAATATGATGTTTTAGTGGTGGATTCGCGTAGGGCGCTGATGCCGCTGGCACTGGCCCAGTTCATCTGCAGCTTCGCCGGCTCCAATATGAACGTGATGATCAACGATATCAGTCACGATCTTGACACGACGGTGCAGGGCGTGCAGGTGGCGATCACCATTTTTCTGCTGGTGATGGCGGCGTTGATGATCCCGGGCGGCAAGCTGACCGACAAGTTCGGCCGCAAGCGGTGCTTCAGGGCGGGCCTTGCCCTCTATGGCGTCGGGGCTCTGCTCAGCGCCGTGTCACCCGGGCTGGGCGTGCTGATCCTCGGCAACTCGATCTTTGAGGGTGTAGGGACGGCGTTGCTCATCCCGCCGGTTTACATCCTCACGACGCTTCTGTTCACCAGCGTCATGGCCCGCGCCCGCGCGTTCGGGGCGATCAGCGCGGCGGGCGGCATCGGCGCGGCGGCCGGGCCGCTGCTGGGCGGCCTCATCACGGCGGCGATCAGCTGGCGGGCGGCGTTCGTCTTCCAGGCTCTGGTGATCGCGGTCATCATCTGGCTGAGCCGCCGGGTCCCCGACCCGCTCCCGGCCGATCCCAGCCACCCCTTCGACACCGGCGGCGCGATCCTTTCGGCAGTCGGCCTGGTGTTCATCGTGATGGGCATTCTGGCCGCCGACAACGACTTGCGCTGGACGGTCTTCCTGCTCCTGGCCGGTCTGGCGTTCCTGACCGCTTTCTTCCTTTCCACGCGGGCCAAGGAGCGCGCGGGGCGCGAGGCGTTGCTGTCGACCGAGTTGTTCCGAAACCGGACCTCCAACCTCGGCCTCGTCACCCAGAACACCCAGTGGCTGCTGCTCATCGGGGTGTCGTTCGTGGTCTCGGCCTTCCTGCAGGTGGTCCGCGGGTACGACGCGATCCAGACCGGCGTCATCTTCACGGCGACCACGGTGGGTCTGCTGGTGTCCTCGCTCGCCGCGGAGCGCCTTGCCAAGCGCCGTCCACAACGGACACTGATCATCGTCGGCTTTGTCGTCACCATCGCGGGAATCGGGACCCTTCTCGCCCTCGTGATCGGCACCCCCACGGCGTGGGCCTTCGCGCCCGGGCTGCTGCTCATCGGGCTCGGGCTCGGGCTGATGCTGACCCCGTCGGTCAACGTCGTACAGTCGAGCTTCGGCGACGAGCTGCAGGGCGAGATATCCGGGCTGTCGCGCAGCGTGTCCAATCTCGGGTCGTGCCTGGGCACGGCGGTGGCCGGGACGGTGATCGTCGCCGGGATCACGGCGACGCCGGAGCGCTCATATGGGCTCGCGATGGTGGTGCTCGCCGTGATTTCGATAGGGGGACTGATCGCCGCGGTGCTGCTGCCCCGGACCAAGCCGGCGGGAGTCGCCTGACGCTCTGGCAGCCGCACGTCGGTACGCGATTCGCGTCAGCGGACGGCCAGACGGATCTCATCTCGGGTATGGCCGGGCACATCATCGGCGTGTTAGCCCTGTCCCGGATGCTGGGACACACCGGTGCCGAACCACCGCCGCAACGGTTCGATCGCCTCGACCTTGGCGCAGCAGGCGACGAGCGCGCACCAGACTCGATAGTTGTCCCCGCCGCCTGCCATCTTCTTGAGCGCTTTTGTCGGTGGCTGGTTCGGCCACCACTCCTGCTCGTCGGCCAGCGCCGCCTCCAGCTCCTCAACCGCGACAGCGGTCAGGCCGGCCACGATCTCTGGATCCTTCCGCAGCGGCGACAGCAGGTAGGCCAGCAGCAACCCGAGCGTCAGGAAAGGCAGCGCCGCGATTTCGTCGCGCCAGTCACCCGGCTCGTGTAGCCGGCACCACGCCAGGAAGCGCACGGCATCCTCGGTCGCGTCCGGACCGAGCGCGACCGCCGACTCGACCAGCGCCGCCATCGTGCCTGCCGGCTGAGGCCCGTCCTCAGCCCGGATTATCACCAGGCACGCGAACAGCCGCGCGGCATGCCCCTGTGGATCATTTGGCTTGCCATAGCTCGCCAGCTCGAGCACCTCGCGCGGCGGCCACCACACCTCTTGCGGCAGCCGCTTGACCACCAGCAGCTCCTTGATGGCTTGCTGGTGCTCCTCGACCTCTTCGCCGTAGTCCAGCGAGGCGATCTCGCGCAGGGTCTCCGCGGTCAACAAGGGGCGCACGTAATCCCGCAGCACCATCTCCGCCGGTCGCAACGCATTGACGAACGACAACAAGCGCTGGTCCACCCAGCGACCATACGACGAACGCCCGGTCGGCCACGACCCAGATTTCGCGAGCTACCTTCAGACGGCGGCCGGCGCGAGCCCGATCACCACACCCAAGGCCGGGAGGTGACGGCATCCTCGGGACCCCGCTCGTGCTCCAGCGGCGACCGTCGGCTCGGGTGATCGTGCCGACCACGTTCGACCTTGACACCCAACGAGATCGCCGACGCGATCCGGTCTGTCCACAGTGGAGACACGCTTTTCGCGCCCACGGTCACCCGGCGCCTGGTCGAGACCTAGGTGCACGCTCGCCGGCGCGGGCTGTCCAACGCGGAGTTCGGGCAGGAGCTCTTCATGGGCGAAGCGGATCCTCACCAAGCTCGGCCTTGGAGATCGTGTCCGGATCCATCGGCGAGCGCGTAGCAAAGCACGCGCCCGCCGACCACGAAACTGGGCGGTCACCGCGGCCGAAGATCATTCGCCGAGCGCACACAGCCACCATACGGTCCTTTTAGGGCACGACGGTGAGTGCGACGGCGGGGGCGGCGTACGCGCGGCGCCCGGCGCTGTCTTCGACGAACAGGATCAGCTGGTAGCTGCCCGGGGCTACGTTGCTCCAGACGGCCGAGTACGGGGCGGTGGTGTCGATGCTGATGAGGTGACGCTGCAGTTGCTGGTTGACCCATTGGTAGGCCCAGAACTCCACTTTGGTGACCGTGCTGCCGGGTGCGGTGGCGGCGAACGCGGAGATCGGGATGGTGGCCGGTGCGGTGTAGGTGGGGTTGTTGTTGAGCGGGCTGGTGATCGCGCCGATGGGCCAGTCCCCGACCGGGGGTACCGAGGACGGTGATGCGGGAGCCGGCCCAGCGACTGCGGTCCCCGCGGCGTTGGATAGCGCCATGGCCATGCCCGCGATAGCGGCGAGGGCAACCAGCGTGGTACGACGCCTCATTTCGCCTCCTTCATTCATCTAAGAACATAAGTATTTCACAGCCTGATGGATCGTCATCTCCGGCCGTGGGCTTCAGAATCGAATGATCAAATCCGAATGGGAGTCGGAGGCAAGGATGGGCACTCGCAGTGCGGCTGCCGCTGCTGACCGGGGAGGGAGTACGGCGGAAGCTGGTCACGCGGGCACAAAGAGAGGGCACATCCTTCGATGGGATGTGCCCTCTGAGCTCGTGGGCGATACTGGGATCGAACCAGTGACCTCTTCCGTGTGAACAAGGTCAACTCCGCCTCGGCACATGGGCATCTCGCAATATCGGCTGGTCACGCTGTCGGTCTGCGTTGGTCCAAAGGGGTGCTGGTCATCGTGATTACGGAGATCGTCTCCCAGTTTTCTCCTAGCACGAGAGTCCGGCGCTGGTCCCCTGCTTGGCCTCTGGCTTCCCGTCGCGCAGGCTTCGCCCTGTCGGGTCACGCCTGCCCGGTCCAGGTGGAGCGCCCTACCGGACGTACGACCTGGACCGGGCAGGCGTGGTCTGGCAGCCTCTGGTGCGCGCCGGGTGGCCATTGGCACACGGCCTGCATCCCGGAGCGTCCAGATCCAATGGGCGGAGCCCTTGGCCGCCGGAGGCGATCTTCTCGGCCCCTAGGGGTCGGCCTCCCCGGCGAGGGGCGCTTTTCCGCTCTTGCGACGGTAGCCGCGTGCTGGTGGTCTGCCCTGATGTTGCAGGGGATACCCGATCGACCCGGAGGGGCGAGGTGTTCGCTCGTCGGGTTGAAGGGGTTTTGCTTCTCCGGATTTTCCTCGGGCCGAATAGGCCCGGCCGTGTCGACGAGGCGACCTGTACTTGCCACGACCGTCGTCAGCTGTCCCGGAGGCACCGGTGTGCCGCGTGCGGTGTCCCTGGGCCGGGGGAATGTGGACCGTTGGCCTTACCCTGAGAAAGTGCTTGATTGGGTTCGGCAGCACCTAACGAGTTCCGAGGCGCTATCAACATTGATCGCCACGGTGGCGTTGCTCATCTCGTTGATCACCCTTCGCCGCCAGAACGTGCAATGGCGCGAGGGCGGCCCTGCGGCGAGTTGCGCGATCTACCCAGGTGCCATGTATGAAGGCGGACAGTTTACTGGCGTACCAAGCGCCGTGGTAGCAAACGCCTTGCGGCCCACCGACACCGTTTCGCCCGTCGTTGTTCTCAGGGTGTCGGGCACCGGCCGCCTACCGATCTACGTCTCATCCGCTCGTTTCGAGACCATGCATGTGTTCCGTGGCCGGAATTGGCGCTGGTGGAAGCCTTGGTCCTGGCGAGACCGCCACCGGCTTACCTGGTTTGGAATGCCAGTCTCCGGTGGTGACCTGTGCCAGCAGATCGACGTCGCCCAGCGTAGGGACTTCGCGTTTGCGTGGGGTCCTATCAGGTCGATTGCTGACGAAGCCCACCACCGGCGCGGACCGAGTACTGTGCGGGCAGTGGTGGTCCTTGGTAATGGCACCGTTGTCCAAACCAAACCGATGAACATGCTAAGTCCCCCGGAGGGTTCGATGTCGCACCTAACTTGCGACGATCAACCCGTCCCCACTGAGCCATGAAAGAGGCCTAGCGCTGGATCTCCGCCCCAGGCTCGGCGTCCGCACCGACTTGACGGACGCCGAGCTTCATCCTGCCCGCCGCCGTCTTCTCCACGGTCCGGGCCGACGCGCCGGGAGCGAAGCGGCAAGGCGCGTCGGGCCTAGGGCCGTGGGAGCGGGCCGCTCGCGGCCCGCCTTGAACACGTACAGAAAATCGTCACAGCGCGTAGGGGCGACGTTGGCTGATCGTATGGCGTAGTGTACGGTGATTGTTATGGCGAAGGTTACGGTGAACATTCCGGATGAGCTGATCGAGGCGGCAAAGCGGCACGTGGTTGCTGGCGAGACCGTTTCCGGTCTGGCTGCTCGCGGTCTGCGTCTGGAGGTGGTTCGGCGTGACGCGCTGGCCTTGGCTGCGGCTGGGTGGCCGCCAAGGGCTGAGGTCGACGACTGGGCGGCGACGTTGGAGGCTGACCGGGCTGCGAGTCGCCGGTGAAGCGCGGCGAGGTCTGGCGCGTTCAAACCGTTGCCATGCAACGACTTGTGCTGATCGTCCAGTCGGACGCTCTTGCGGCTATCTCCCCGGGCTTCCTCGCGGCGCCTCTGTATGAGCAAGCGCCACCAACGCGCACGCTCATTGCCCCTCCGGTTCAGGGTGCGTACGCCGATCTCTCAGACACGGGCCGTCTGCTGGCAAATAGGTTCGTAGAACATGTCGCAACGGCCTCCAACGAGGAGATGGCGGATGTGGCGATAGGACTGAAAGCGGTCTTTGATCTGGACTAGCGTCAGGTCAGGACGGCCCGCCGACCATGCTGCACAATGGGTCTGTGACATCGGGGCCTGACCCAAAAGCGGAGTGGTGGACCACTGCCGACGTGGCCGCATACCTGCGCGTGCAAGCCGCGACCGTTACCAATTACCGCAAGCGTGGGCAGATGCCCCCGCCTTCCCAAACGATTGGGCGTACGCATGCCTGGCGGCCGAAGCAGATCATCGAGTGGCATGCGAGCCGCCCACGGCCGGGTGTCGGCGGCAGACCCGCACGCTCCTCGGAGGAGGAAGCAGACTCGTAGCCCACGCCGGTTAAGTGGTCGCTCCTGCACCGATTGCGCGTACCCGGTCGATGAACTCAAGCGCCTGGGGCGCATCTGCGAAGCGCCGTCGTAGCATGTCGGTTAGCTCGCTTGAAACCATGAGTAGCGATGGGAGCGACTTACGTTGACCGGAAAGGGCTTGCTCGCCGTAGGCGATCGCGCCTTCGAGGTCGCCAGCTCGCGCCGCCAGCACGCCAAGCGTCAGCTTAGCCTCGGCCGCCCGCATTGGTTTAGATTCCGTACCATCCGGCTCGGTAGACGATCTGATTACTTCGGTGGCGTAAACCTCCGCGAACCGGTTCTCGCCAACGAGTCGGTATCCGTCCATCGCATAAAAGTCGAACTTGGCCGGGTCCACGACGAAGTGATGGTTAAGGTCCTCGGGATAAGGGAGGCTTTCTAGCAGGGCTCTCCCCTGCTCCAGGGCCAGCTCTACTTGCCGCCGGTCGCCGATCCGTGCCCACGCCTTGGCGCGTTGGCCTGCAAGTTGGACGGACACCGTTCGACCTGGCGCGGCGTCCTCGCCGGCCTTTGCCGCCGCGATCGCCGATCGGTAGTCGCCCTGTGTCAAGGCATACCAGGCTCGCATCTCGTGCGCCCACCCGATGACATCCGCGTTATCAGCCTCCTGACCGAGCGTCAGCGCGGCCTTGCGTGTCGCCTCAGCCTGGCCGCGTTGGCCCATGTCGTACTCCACACAACCAACTAGGAGCGCAACCCATCCAGCGAGCGTCAATATCTCGCGGTGCTGTGCCAACGTGAGACGACGGTCTAGAAGACCCGTGATGCGGCGTAGCCATGCACGGCCTTCGACCTGAAGCTGAGCGGAATCCATGAAGGGGTACTCGCAGCAAAGTTGGTCGGCAGTAACGCGGAGGGCGTCCAGTGTCGGCTGAGAAACATCAGAAGCACGCAGCCGCGAGATGATTTCAAGGGTTTCCATTCCGGTTTCGCGAAGCAGGTCATCGTCGGTGCTACGGCGACGAGGAAAGAATGCGGCGGTAACCGTGCCGAACGTCTTGGCGATGAGGGCCTTGTAGAAGTCATCAGGCTCTGTATCGCCTGCTTCCCAACGCTTCCAGTTCCTGACCAAACTCGACTGCTCCGGCAGCGTGACGTCCGCATTGGCTTGGAGCGCCCGCACGGCATCGGCCTGGGACCAACCGTGAGCCGTACGTTCGGCTCTGATCCGCTGTGCCCAAGCGGGCCGGTCATCGTCACGCGTCAGCTCATCCTCCATGCGCTCAGTATTTCTTGACATCCATAGTGACACGGTAGGGGACAACGGCACGTCCCCATGGATCCGCTAGGCGTCCCCATAGTGACACCTGTGCATTAGATCAGGTGTACGGGATAGTCGTAGCAGCAAGAAAGGCGTCTCCCGGCCATCCCGAAAGTTGCCGGAACTAGAGATCGTTTCCGCCAGTCAAACTTGGCACATCCGAATACCAGTTGAGTTGGTATTCTGGGTGCGCATAAGTCGAAGTCAGGGGGTAAGGACGTGAAGGCAGGGTTGTTCGGCGATCGTGCGCCGGGTGTGATCTCGGTGGTGGAGCCGTCGATGGCGCGGTGGTATGCGCATCGGGCTCGGATCGCGTTTTTCGTGACCGCTGTGGTCACGGGTCTGGTGGTGTTGGCGGTGCTGTGGTCGAGGCGCCAGCTGTTCGACCTTCCGCTGGTGCCCTCGATCGTCGCGGTGGTGTTGCTGGCCGCGATCGCCGGTACGGCGTGTGGGCTGGTTGTGGCGACGGTGGTGCGGGCGTGGCCGGTGTTGCGGGCGTTGTGGTGGTGGGCTCTGGAGATCACCGTGTTGGGTCTGCTGGTCACGTCGATGCTTGGGTTGTCGCAGGTGGCGCTGTGGCTTGCCCTGGTGGTGCTGGCGTTGGTGGCCGCATCGGTTGGGTTGGTGGGTCCGGTGCGGCGTCGGGTGGTGGCGTGGGCGTGGTGTGTGATCGTCCGTCACCGGCTTCGGTTGTGTTTCGCCGAGTTCATTCGGGCGACCACCCGGGCGCGGCCTGCAAGTCTGCCGTTGATGCTGTGGGCGCGCACGACGCCGGCGGGTGAGCGGGTGTGGGTGTGGCTTCGCCCCGGCCTGGACCTGTCCGATTTGGACGGCAAGACCGGTCCGATGGCGGTGGCGTGCTGGGCCGGTGAGGTGCGGGTGGTACGAGCCTCGACCCGGTACGCAGCCCTGATCCGCATCGACGTGACCCGCCGTGACCCGCTCACGGGCGTGGTGGTCTCCCCGCTCGCTACACGGTTTGGGCCGCTGGATGACCCGACGCCAGTCTCGCCGGGGATGCCGCCGCTGGGCCTGGATCTGAATGAGGTCCCCGAACCCGCTCCGCAGCAACGCAACGGTCGTGGCTGACCGCCTCCGTGCCGACCGACGTGGTGTTCGGCCGGTGCGGTGGCCGCCAGAACGGCGTCCTACCAACAAGTTTTCGAAGGAGTGGGTTTTCGTGGCGAATGAGCCAACGGTGACGGTGGTCGGCAACTTGACCGATGACCCGGATTTGCGGTTCCTGCCTTCGGGCGCGGCGATGTGCAAGTTCACGGTCGCCAGTACACCGAGGGTGCTCGACCAGGGGTCGGGTCAGTGGAAAGACGGGGAGACGCTGTTTTTGATGTGTACGGCGTGGCGGGATCTGGCCGAACACGCGGCCGAGTCTCTGGCCAGAGGTACGCGGGTGATCGTGACTGGCCGTCTGCGCCAGTCGAAATGGGAGACCGACGACGGACAGAAGCGTTCCGCGTACGGGCTGAACGTGGACGATGTTGGCCCGTCGTTGCAGTTCGCCATGGCGAAGGTCAACCGGATGACCCGTTCCCGCAACGGTCACGTGCCGGAGGCGGCGCCGGATGAGTCGTGGGACGCGGCCAGTTCCACCCGCCCGGTTGCAGCGATGGCCTAAGGGAGGCCTGTGATGTCGGTGTCTACCTTGGCCGCGCCACAGCGTGATGCCGCGCTGCGGGCCTACTCCGGGTTGTCGATTTTCGATCCGGTGGATTTGGGCCTCAACGAGTCCGGCCTCCGGGTCCTGCTACTGCTGATCTTCCGAAATATTCTGATCGGCGGCGAGCCCGGGGCGGGTAAGTCGGCCCTGTTGAACCTGATCGTGGCGCACGCAGCGCTGTCGGCCGATTGCCGTCTGGTGCTGCTCGACGGAAAACAGGTGGAGCTGGGCCAGTGGCGCTCCTGTGCCGACGTGTTCATCGGCCCCGATCACGAGCGGGCCATCCGGACCCTGATCCGGCTGCAAACTGTGATGAACAACCGTTACGCCTACCTGGTCGACTGCGAGCGGCGCAAGACCATGCCCGGTGACGTGTTCACCGCGATCCTGTTGGCCATCGATGAGATCGCCTACTTCTCGGCCACGGCGGGGGACAAGAAGCATCAGGAACTGTTCTCCATGCTGCTGCGGGATCTGGTGGCCCGGGGTCGGGCGGTGGGGATCATCGTGGCCGCCGCCACCCAACGCCCCTCGTCCGACATCATCCCGACCAGCCTGCGGGATCTGTTCGCGTGGCGCTTCGCCGGCCGCTGCACCACCGATTCGTCCTCGGACATCGTGCTGGGGCATGGCTGGGCCGCCAAGGGCTGGTCGGCCAACACCATCTCCCCTACCAATCAGGGCGCGGGTCTGCTCATCGCCGAGGGCGGCATCCCGCAACTGGTCAAAACCGCCTACCTGACCGATGCCGATTGTGCCCGCATCGCCCGGCACGCGGCAATGCTGCGCGCGAGCGCGAGGGAGAGGGATTTGTGATGGCACGCTTGGCGATTACCGGCCCGGGTGCGCCCGTGCCCGAGGTGGAGGATGTGGCCGGGCACCCGGTGTGGTGCGCGGGCGGGCATCGTTGCACCGCCGAGACGATGCCCGCCGGTGAACATGTGTCGATCCCGGAGATCTGGGAGACCGACGTGGGCCGGTTCGTGGCCACCAGGCATCGCGGCCCCGACCGGGTCAACCGGATGGAGCTGCGGGTGGTGCTGTGCCTGGACCCGCGTGAACCGGTGGCGCAGGGGATGTGCCGGCATCTGATGGCCTTGACGTACAAGGTGGTGCGTCGCGCGTTCGGCTACGACCAACCCGAAACCCGGCCAGTCGGCCTGAGTTGATTGGACAAAGACCATGGCAAACAGAGGCTTCGTCGGGTTCGTCACCGACAACACCGAGAAGATCACCTACGTTCATGACGAGTCACGCCCGCAATATCTGGGCAGGTATGTGCTGGCGTGGCTGCGGCGCCGCGCTGTAACGGACGGGCTCGTCTCGGCCCGGCGTAAGGCGGCGGCGCTGCGACTGGTCGGCCACGATGACACCCCGACCCCGGCCGACGCTGCTCGGCTGGCGCGGTGGACGGACCTGAACGTCAGCAAGCAGAGCACCGCCGACTGGTATTGCCTGCTGCGCCACACCCAGGGCCGCCCCAGCGCGATCCTGCAAGCCGGGGTCGCTATCGACGCCAGCGACGTTCCGCTGGACAGCGTGTGGACCGAATGGGGCTACCTGCTCGACTTCGACACCAACCGGTTCGAGGTCTACCGAGGCTCGCAATACCAGCCACACACCGAGGGCCGCTTCGCTTCCCGCACGCCATTCGCCGATGCCAATGACGGCTTCGACTGCTACTCGTGCGCGCTGGTGGCCGCGTGGCCGCTGACCGCCTTGCCCACCTGCGGGGAGTTCATGGACGCCTACTACAGCGGGTTTAAACCCGCGTTGTTGGTGTCGGCCTGACCTGACCGTTTCCGTGCCCGCCGAACAGGTTCGGCGGGGTGCGGTGGCCGCCAGGCCAAACCGACAACACCAGACCAAGCCCTGAGAAAGCGGCTGGTGTTGTCGGCCTACCACAACCCTCGAAGGGAGCGGTTGCGATGCAGTCTACCCAAAAACCGGCTGGCACAGCCGATGTTGCAGCCGAAGTTGCAGCCGAAGTCACGGCCGATGTTGCAGCCGATGTTCGCCCGGCATCTGGGACGTTCGCGGCTCTGAAGGCCGCCGCGCCTGGGGTGACCCCGGCAGCCACGTTGCGGGCCGCCGCCCGGTATCTGGCCCGCTACGGCTGGATTCAGGGCAGCCACTACGAACTTTCCGCCCGGGTGTTCACCCCGCCGGCGTGTGTGGTCGGGGCGATCGCCATGGTCTGCTACGGCGGGCCGGTCGAGTGTCCGGCGTATCAGTACGACGAACCGGGCTTCGACGACTTCCAGGAAGCCCTTTCGCACCTGGACTGGCACCTGGAGGCGCACCGGTATCTGGAGCCTCACTGGCTGATCGAGGAAGCGGGCTACGCGTACAGCTTCAACGACACCAAAGGCCGCACGGCCGATGAGGTCATCCGCGTCCTTCACGACGCGGCCGACGAGTGGGACCGTGCCTTCCTCGCCTCCGCTAGCGAGCTGGCGCGGGTGCTGGGCATCCAGGGCGGTGACCGTCGATGTCACGCCGACCTGTTGCTGTGGCTGGCCAACACCAGCCCTCAGGAAAAGCGGCAAGGGTGGCTGGGCGAGGACCCAGACGACGAGTGCGATGGTGACTTCGTCGAGTCGCCGGCCGATGAACTGGATCGTGTCTTGCGGAATGTGGCTGACATGTACCGCCGCATGGATGGCGGTGTGGCATGAGCGACAAGACTGCGGACATCGTCAAGGACACGGTCACGACGACGGTGAAGCCGACCGTGCGGGCCAAGCGGGCCAAGCGGTATCGGGACACGGTCACCGAGTTCGACGCGTTCACCCGCCGGATCCTGCGCGCCTACGGCAACCGGGTGGCCGTTGGGGACATCGAAGCCCTGCGGTGCCTGGCCACGCTGTCTACCGAGCTGGACGCGACGCTGCGCCTGGCCGTGGCGGGGCTTCGGGCCACCAAACCCAAGCCGCACAGCTGGCAGGCGATCGCCGACATGCTCGGGATTTCCCGGCAGGCCACGATGGCCCGCTACGGCGATGCCGCCGACCGCGGTGCCCTGGACCGGCGTCTGATCGACGCGGGCCTGAACATCACAGCGGCAACTCTGGTCGAGGTGTTCGCCGACCACCATCCCGGAACCCCGCCGGTCTCGGCGTGCCCGGGGTGCGGCTACCGCTACCCCGACCAGGTAACCGATTGCCCCACCAACGCCACCGTGCGCCCGCTGCTGCGGCGCAGGCGTGGCGAGGATTCCAAAGCGTTGGACCGCCTTTCCGGCGTCCAACTCGCCGATCTGCTCGACCTCAAAGCCGCCCGCACCAACCGTGTGGCTGCGGCGAGGTCGGCCCGACCGGCTGCCAGTCCTGCCCACACGGAGCAAACCCTGTTCCCGCTGCACGGAAAGGACTGAGCGCCATGACCAATCCCTTGTTTGACAACCTGGCCGATGATCTGTCGAATCTGTTTGACAGCCGGTCGGCCATCGTCTGTAAGCAGTACACCGAGTACCGGGCTATGTACGCCCAGATTGTCTATGACCTGCTGCGTATCGCGGAGGTCAGCAACGCTCTGCACTACAACGACCGGCACACGATCATCGTCGATGAGGTGCAACTGTACTTCGCCGAAACCGGCGTAGACATCACCTTCGACGACCCGTACGGCGATGAGGACAACACCCAGTTCGTCAGGGTGGCAGCGCCGTACACACCGTCGGCAGTGGCCACGGTGGTGCAGGGCATCCTGCACCTGCTCAACACCGGCTGCGCCCCGTCCACATCGGATAATCCGGTGTGCTGCGGCAAGCCGATGACCGAGGGCGACCCGGAAGCGTGGTTCTTCCCCGGCGAACCGTTGTACCTGGAGCATGTCTACCACTGCCCGAAATGTAACCACACCAAGCGGATTGAGGTCACCGAACCCCGGGGCGCTTCTGTCGCCGTGGAGGTGACCCAATCATGACCGAAAACCTGTCCCAAACCATCCGTAACCAGTTCTCCACGATGCGTCACCTGTACGCCGGGTCGATTCACGAACAGCTCCGCACCGGGGATGTCGTCGATCACCTGTACTACGACGGCTGGCACACCATCGTGGCCACCAGACAAGACACGCTCGGCGGGCGTCGGGTGACGGCGCACGTCAGCGCGGAGGGCGTGTACCTCACGTTCCCCGACCGTGACGGCGACAGTGTCACGATCCAGATCGCTGTGCCGTACCGGATCGGCGCGGTCGCGGCGGCCATCGAAGGCTTGCTGGCCACAGGGCCGCGTCCGCCGTCGGCCGAGGAGGATAACCCGTGCTGCCACCACGTCGAAATCGTCGACCGTGACGAGATTGACCGCGTCGCCGCCCAGTGGGGCTTCACCGTTCCGGACCCTTCGCTGTCCACAGTGGACAGTCCGAAGGATAACCGGTACTGCTGTGGCGAGCTGATGGCGCAGTTGGACACGGAAGTACTGCGCTACCCCGACAGCGACCGCGTGCAGGTAACGCGGACCTACATCTGTGTGCTCTGCGACGGGAGCACTCGCATCGAAGTCACCGACCTGGCCGAGGCCCAGTACATCGCCTCGAACTGGTGGAGGTGACCGGGCGATGACCATCTCAGAGAATAGGCGCTACGCCGCTGCTCTCAGCCTTGTAGACGATCGTACGCGTCGCAGCGTCGCCAGCGACTTGTACATGTTGCTGTGGGCATCGCGGGTTACTAACGACCTGCACTACGACGATGACGTTACCGTGACCGTCAAAGACATCCGGTGCGTTGTCACTGCCAACGAAGTAGAAATCGTCTTTCCCGACCTTCACAGTGACCCTGAAACCGACGTACTTGTTGTGGTCAAATTGACCCCGGCTTACCTGTTCACGTCGGTTGCCACCGTGGTCGAGGGCCTCCTCACCGTGCTTTATCAAGCGGAAGGCGGCCAACAGTGACCACCCTATTGATCAAACCGGTGCGGGTGCTGGTCACCGGATCACGTACCTGGGACAACAGCGAACTGATGTTCGCGGTCCTGGACGGAATGTTGCTGGCCACGACCGCGCAGTATCTGACCGTGGTGCACGGTGCGTGTACACGCGGGGCAGACGCGATCGCCGATGACTGGTGCGCCCGTCGCGGTGTGCCTGTGCAGCGGTTTCCCGCTAACTGGCAACGCTACGGCGATGCTGCCGGGCCAATCCGCAACAAGGCGATGGTGGCATCTGGCGTTAACCGTTGTGTGGCGTTCATCCGCGACAACTCCCCAGGGGCAACCGGCTGCGCCAACCTGGCCGACGCCTCAGGCATCTTCACCATCCGCTTCCTGACCGGAGGCATGCGATGAACACGATACTGTCCGAAACCGTTGTCCCAGCCTGGATCGCCGCTGCCTTGGGCGTGGCCACCGTGGCCATGTTCTGCGGGGTGCTCCTGCTACTGGCACGCTCCAAGCGGGCCAACGCACAGCACGACCGGACCGCACGGGATGAGAAGATCCTGCGGCGCCTGTTTGTGGCCGCGTTGATCCCGACCCTCGTGGTGATCGGCGCGGTGATGGGGATCAGCTTCGTAGGCCTGTCGAGCTTTGCTCGCCATGACATGGGCTGGCACTCGTGGATCAGCCTGATCGTCCCGCTGTCCCTAGACGGGATCAGCATCACGTTCGGATTCTGGGCGTTCGTCGCGGTCAAACGCGGCAGGCACCCGGGACGCTCCGAACGCATCGTCTACGTCGGGGCACTGATCTCCGCGTGGATCAACTTCAACCACGGCCGTGCCGAATGGACCGGTGCCGCAGGCATATACCTCGGTTTCCTTTCCCTGGCCTCGGCGTGGATGTTCCACGAACTGCTCACCCAGTTCATGGACGCACAGCACACCGTGCCCAGGGCACGCCGCAACGGCATCCCGATGTTCGGGGAACGCTGGCTGTGGGCACCCTGGTCCACCCTGATGGCCCGCCGTGCCTGGGCGGTCCACCCACCAGCACCAGAGGTGAAGCCCACAGCGGCCAACGCGTTAGCCCATCGGGCCAAGGTTAAGGCGCTCGGGCACAAGGACATCAAACGGCTACAGCACCAGGCAGCCGTCGAGGCCATCGCCCGGGAACTGGGCCACACCAACACCTACACCAATTCCAACCACCTGGCCGTGCCACCCTACTACGTGGACACGGCCGAAACCTCAATCATCCCAACGACACCAGTCCCTACCATCAGCCAACCATCCACAGTAGACACGTCATCGGCCGTCCCGGCGACCCTGCTGGACTCGGCCCTGACATCGGTAACCACGGCACCGATCGGTGTATCGGTCCCGTCTCCGGCAGAGGTGGCCGAACGGATCACCCCACGCCGCACCCCAAGCCCCGCCACGATTCCGGCATCCGTACCCGGCACGGCTGAGCGTTCCACCCGATCTCGTACCAGCAGCCCGACCACCCCGGCACCAAGGTTGACACCCTCCTCCACAGACCTTCCGGTCACCGCGACGCAGGCTGTCCAACCACCGTTGCCGATGGTGGACCCGGTCCTGCTGGCAGAGGCCACCGAGGTGGCACGCCAGTACCACGCCGAACACGGCACCAGGATCACGGCAGGACAGCTCGCCGTGCGGATCCACAAGGACACCAAGACGGCTGCGCTTCTGCTCCAGGCGATCGACGACACCCCGACCGCTAATCAAACCGTCAACGGCACACCGGTGAAGGCGAGCCGGTGACCGTCTCGATGCTGCGTGTCGTACCCGAAGCAACCGCTTCGGGTACGGCCCCCTGCCCCGAGCCGAACCCACTACAGCTCAAGCTATTCGCCCGCTCCGGCGACACCACCCGTCAAGCCGTGGCCCGGGCGGCACGCGACGACTTCCCCGACTGGCTCGACCACGTCCGCTCAGCCGCGCAGTGTTCCCGCCCGATGCGGCTATCGGGCACCATCACCACCTATCACAGCACCGGTACGGGAACCGCCACCGACCCGTTCACCTACCGCCTGTCCACAGTGGACACCGCCGACCTGCCCGACGGGGTGATCTACAAACGGTGCGGCAACCGACGCGCCAGCGTCTGCCCATCCTGCTCCAAGATCTACCAACGCGATGCGTATCAGATCATCCGGGCGGGACTGGCGGGCGGCAAGGGCGTCCCGGACACCGTCGCCGCGCATCCGGCCATCTTCGCCACCCTGACCGCCCCCAGCTTCGGCACGGTGCACAACCGGGTGGTGGCCCGGCACACCTGCGGCAACCGGGCACGCTGCGATTGCCGCCCCGAGATCTGCCACCCCCGACGCGACAGCCCGCGGTGTCCGCACGGGCGGCCGGCGTTCTGCTTCGCCCGGCACGAGGCCATCCACAAGGGCTCCGGTAAACCTGATCGGCGCATCGGCACACCATTGTGCCCGGACTGCTACGACTACGACGCACACGTCGTGTGGAACCACTACTGCACCGAACTGTGGCGGCGCACCAAACAAGCCATCGACCGCGAACTGGCAAAGCTGTGTCAGGCCAAGGGAATCGACCCGGTCACCGTGGGCGTCAGTGCGTCCGGTAAGCCGGTCACGAAACCGGCGGCGCAAACCAGCTGCGGTAAGGCGGCTGAGTTCCAACAGCGTGCGGTGGTCCACTTCCATGCCCTGATCCGCCTGGACGGGCGCGACCTCGACGATCCGGACGCGATCGTGCCGCCCCCGGCCGAGCTGACCGTCGATGACCTCGACGCGGCGATCAGGGCGGCGGCCCGGTCGCAATCGTTCGACACCCCGCCGCACCCGGACAACGTCAACGGCTGGCGCATCGCGTGGGGTGAGCAGATCTACAACCTGCCCATCGTACTGTCCGGCCACGACCAGATCGACGACGCTCTGGTGGCCAAGTACGTGACCCGGTTCGCCGGCTACCTGGCCAAATACGCCACCAAGTCCACGGAGGTGACCGGGCACAGCTCGGCCCGCATCACTGAGGCCACTATTGGCCACTACGGCGATGCCTCCGGCAACCATGTCCAGCGGCTGATCGCCGCGTGCTGGCGCATCGGCCGACCCCACCGCACTGAACTACTGGCCGCCGCCTACAACCGGCTTCTCAAGGCGATCGGCGCCACCGGTTTGGAGCTGGGTCGCCTGCCCGAGGGCGACACCCAACGGCAACCGGCCCTGCTCGACTGCCTGCACACGACGATTGACCAGCTGGTCGAGGTGGCCGACAGGGCGCCGAAACCGCTACACGGGCGGCCCGGTAACGCCCTCGGGCGTCCGGCTTCCGGTGCGGTGAACCCGTGGGTATGTCCTGCCTGTGGTACCCGATGCCGCACCACCCAGTGCCTTAAATGCGCTGCACCGCAACACGAGCAGGCACGGCGACAACTGCGGCTGCTGTTGCTGCTCCTGCTCGCCGGAACCGTCCAGGCACCAGAGGAGGAAGCGGCCCCGTACGCGGGGCTTCGCCGGTGGGTACACATGCTCGGCTTCCGAGGCCACTTCTTCAGCCAATCGGCACGGTACTCGATCCGCTTCCGCGTCCTGCGCGAAGCACGCATCACCTTCCGCCGCAACGAAAACACCGCACCCACGGCGGAGGATGCCGACGCTGACCGCGACGGCGAGCACACCACGCTGCTCATCAACACGCTGACCTTCGCCGGTGTCGGCTGGCACACCACCGCCGACGCGATGCTCGCCCAAACCTCCTCAGCACTCGCTAGAGAACAGCAACAACTCGCCCGTCACCTGATGGCCAACGCCGACTTCTAGCAAGAACACATGCAACCCAGCTTGACACCCTTCACGAAACAGGAGGTCACACCCCATGAGCGGCCAAACACCCGTGCTCCACCTCCCGGCGGAGGTGGCACGGATGCTGCGCTGCTCGGAATGGTGGGTCAAGGAGCAGGCACGCAAGCGCTGCATCCCGTTCAGCTGGATCGGTGGCAGCTACCGATTCACCGATGAGCACGTCGCCGAAATCATCGCGCTGTTCGAGGTCCGGCCCGGCGACACACCTGCGCGGGCACCGCAACCTCGGCGGCTCGCTCGCCGGTCCGGTGGCGGCGTAGACAACGAAAACGTGATCCAACTGCGGGCACGCACGCCACGCCGCTCCCGCAACGTTGCCGTCCCGGACCAGGCGGCGGCCTAACCACGACAAGGAAGGGGGACAACCACTATGGGATACGCGGAAAAACGCGGCGACTACTGGCGAGCACGCTACAAGCTCTCGCCGGGCAAGTACGGCACGGTCCAAGACGACGCTGGCACCACGATCCGTTTCCGCACCAAACGCGAAGCCGAGACCGCCGCCAACGACGCCGAGGCCACCGTGCGCGCCGGCACCCGGCGCCATACCGTCGAGCGGATCACGTTCGGCGAATACGTCAACATCTGGTACGCCCGGCAGGACCTAGCACTGTCCACGATGCAGAACTACCGCCATCACATCGAGGAACACTTACTACCCGCCTTCGAAGGCAGCGTCATGCCCGGCATGCGTCGGGAGGATGTCATCGCCTGGGAACGGCGGGAACGGGCGGCGGGCTACGCCGAGTCCAGCATCAAGAGCTGGCGCTCCACCCTGCATCTGATCCTGGCCGACGCGGAGGAGGAGGGGCTGATCACCTCGAACCCTGCGGCCCGGCGACGCAACCGGGGCAAGCGTGCCGGTAGATCCCGGCGCCGAGGTCCGGAAAAGGCCATCACCACGGCTCTCGGTGTGCTGCTCATCGCTGAGCGGGCAGCACTGCTGTCGGGTCGTGATGACGAGCTCGTAGCCATCCTGCTCAAGGGCTTCACCGGGATGCGCTGGGGTGAGCTGGTCGGCCTGGAAAGCTGCTACTTCCGCCCGACCAGCGTCCGGATCGAGTGGCAGCTGTACGAACTGGACAACGGCGTGTTGCACCGCTGCCCGCCCAAGGACGACTCGTACCGTGACATCCACACCCCGGACTGGCTAAACGGTCTGGTATGCGATCACATCACCCGAACCCGGCCCAAGCCATGCCCATGCCACAGCCAGACCTACGCGTTCACTGGGCATCGGCCATCCAACGGAGCGCCGCGTAAGGGCGGGGCAACCCTGGCGGATGTGGCGCGCCGGGCGGGTGTCTCGCTGTCGCACACGTCGGCGGCGCTGAATCATCCGGAGGAGGTGGCGGAGAACACGCGGGCCGCGATCGCCTCCGCGATGGTTGAGCTGGGTTACGTGCGGGGTGGCTGGACTGGTGAGCTGGCGGCGCACTGGCGGCGCAACGGCTTCGCCACGTGGCTGTTTCATCCTGCTGCCACCGGTCGATTCCCCAAGAAGGGCAAGCTGGTGGCCCGTCCGGTGCCGGTGCTGGGCGATCCGTGGCCGGGACTGCCGGTGCGGGGCCGCAACGCCACCGGACGCGCGGATGCCTGCTGGCTGCCCATCGCCTCGGGCCTGACCCCGCACAGCCTGCGGCACACCTACAAGACCCTCATGGAGGAGCTGGGGACCCCGGCCAAGCTCATGGATCAGCAGATGGGCCATGACGACGGGTCGGTGCAGGCGCGTTACTCCCACGCCACCCAGTTGATGGTCCAGCGGCTCATGGAGGGCCTGACCGAACTGTGGGAGGCGGCCCTGGACATCCGCCGAGAGATGGCGCCGGGTTCACCGGTTGCCGTGCTGGATCGCCTGCTGAGGAAGGGAGAGCTGGAATGACGTGGAAAGATCGTCTCCCAGGTTTCTCCCCGGAGCGCTCACAGAGATCAGCATGGGTGTCGCGAGCGATCGAGAAGATAGGCTCTGAGCTGCGGGATATAGATGGTGGGCGATACTGGGATCGAACCAGTGACCTCTTCCGTGTGAAGGAAGCGCGCTCCCGCTGCGCCAATCGCCCGCAACGGATCTAGACTCTATCACGCTGCGGGCGAGAAGGCTGGGCGGGTTATCGCCCGGCGAGCAACCGGTTGACGGCGGCGTCCACGTCCAGGTGATCGGTCTCGCGGCCGCGAGGTACGACGACGTAGGTGCGGCGGAGGAACCGAACGAGCACGCTGCGTGGAACCTCGAAGAGCGCGTTGCCGTCCGGCGACGACAGGGCCAGCGCGACGAAGTCGCCGCGCGGCGTGGCCCACGGCCAGACCCGCACGTCGCCGATGCCGGCCGGCTCGTCGAGCCCGGTCACGAGCAACTCGCGGGCAAAGGACCAGCTGACCGCCTCACCCCCGGCTGATTCGGCGTGAAACAGGACGTGTACCGCATACGGATCCGCCGGATCGTACCTCAGGCTGGCCCGCACCGGCAGCGATGTCGCGTCGGGCGCGACGAGGCGCAATGACGTCTCGACCTCAACGGTCGTTGGACGAATGGCACTCATGGACGTACTCCCCCCGGCTGTGCGACGGAGCTCACCCGCTCCGTCCTTCCCATACTCACGGTGACCCTCCCCTTTACGCTCCGCCATGCGTCGATCTCACCCTCACGTGGGAAGTTCGCAGGAAAGGCGCAGCTCAACGCACGTGCTAGAGGTAGAATGCCCGCTTTGGCCGTGTCTATCGGTTGGTACGGTGCGTCGAGTCCCGTCGACACACTCCGGTAACGCCCGGTGACAGTTTTAGGTGACGGGCGACCTGAAAGGGAGGTGCCGATGGGTCAGGATCCGGCGCGGAGGTCGGTCCCTCCCCGATTCGCCGACCGCGTCCGAATTACCTACCAGGTGATCCGGGCAAACCCCCTGGGCGACCTCGCGGTGAAGACCCTGATCGCGGCGTGGGGCGCCCTCGTGGTGGCGGTCGGCATCGTGCTGATCCCGCTTCCCGGACCGGGTTGGCTGATTGTCATCCTCGGCCTGACCATCTTGGCCATCGAGTTCGTCTGGGCCCGGAACCTGTTGCGCTTCACGCGTGACAAACTGCGGGCGTGGACGCGCTGGCTGGGGCGTCAGCCACTGTTTGTCCGGATTCTGTTCGGCCTCGCGGGCTTGGTCTTCGTCGGCGCCGTCGCCTACCTGACGCTCAGGTTCAGCTTAGGCCTCGATGCTTGGCATTACGTGACAACTCATTAGCCCGGCCACTGACCGGCCAGGCCCCGCCGACCATCCGGATGACTTGACCAGGGCTCAATTAGGCGATGTGATCTAAGTGATCCGGTCGCGCCCGTCAACCTCCCCAGGTCAGCGCGGCCGGATCCATCTTTCTCGGCTGATCGATGACTCAATTCGGGACCGCGCTGATTACATTCGCCTGAGCCGTCTCGACGAGCTTCTCCCGGCTCTGGGTGAGCCGGATCCGGTTCGGGTCAAGAAAGTCGATCAGATCAATCAGCGCCCACTGCACATGCACCTGGCGTATGTTGCCGTACCAGTCCTGCGTCAGGAACGAGTCGACGTCCTGGCGCAGCCGCTTGAACCACGCCTCGAACGCCGGGTCTTTGTCCAATTTGGAGGCGAACTCGGGGTAGGTCATGCAGTCCTTGCCGCCCGGCGTGTCCACCATCATCAGCTCACCGATGGCCCGCTGCTGCCCGCGGAAGAGCCGGAACTGCGGCATCAAATGTTCATGTATGTCAAGGAAAATCCGGGACACGCCCTCGAGGTGGCGATTGAACTCCCGCGTGCGCTCCTCGCTACCCAAGTCGAGGAACCGAAGATCGCGCCGGATTATCTCGACCCAGCACAGGTACTCAGCAATGGCGTAAACAGTGAAATCGCGCGCATACCGCTCCTCCTCGGGGTCTCCACAGTGGAGGAACCGGTGCAGATAGTCGCCGCCGACGCCGTTGTGGAACCTGCTCTGCAGGCTGTTGGCCGCCAGGAGCAGCGGTTCGCGGTACCTGCTGATTATCTTCTCGGTCTGCTCGGCCTTGCCCTGCAGATGCCGCTCCAGCTGCAGCCGATGCTCCAACCGGCTCGACCGTTGCGCCATAAAGCCGGCGACGAGCGCGGCGATGACCGACAGCGCCGCGGAAGCGATCGCGACAAGGCTTCCAGTGTCAAGCACGGCTCAATCTGGACCAGGGCTTCTTGGCTTGTCAAGCATTGTCAAGGGGTACCCCGCAGGTGGACAAGTGCGGGCGAAACCGTTAGGTTTCTCGGCCGGAGGGATAGTCAAGACAACATTCCGCGACCTTGTTCACCCGGGGGGAGTGACCTGCGGCGCGGCGCATCGTACCCTTGGACGTGGTCAGTGTGAGAAGTCGTGGCTGGAGCATCCGCGCCAAGATTATGACGTTGGCAGTGGTGCCGCTAGTAGCCATCACCGGATTGGCCGTCTTCGGGGTCGCCGCGACTGTCGGACCTGCGCTGAACCTGTTGGAAACCAACAAATACGACCACGCCGTCACCAGCCTGGGCGAAGTTCTCATGGTGGAGTTGCAGAAGGAACGGCGCATCTCGGGCAACGGCACCCCGGCCGCGCCGGAGCTGGCTGATCAACGGGTCAAGACGGACGAGGCATACCGGGGTTTCAAGAACCGTTTCGCCGACGACAACGGCCGCGAGTCACTACCCGCCGGCCATGTGGTCACGGTCGACAATTTCGTCTCCAATATGGACGGTCTGAGTCAGATCCGGGCCGACTTCGACTCCGCCAAGACCGACGCCTCCGCCACGGTTTCCCGCTACAACGATGTCATCGACGCCGCCTATGTCATGTTTGCCCCTTTGACATATGTCTCCGATGCCCACCTTTCTGACGTCGCCCACACCATCTACGGCATGAGCCGCGCCCGTGAACTGCTGGCCCGCGAGGACGCCATCGTCACCGCCGCCATCTCCGATCAGAAGATCACGGCGCCGGAGCGCAGCAAGGTGCTGATGGCGATCGGCGCGCGCCGGCAGCAGCAGGACGAGGCGATGTCCCGGCTGACGACGGAGAACAAGGCGGCGTACCAATCCATTGTCACCAGCGATGCATACACTACCCTCTATGCGATGGAGGAGTCGCTCGGCAAGCTGACCGGTGGGGAGAAGGTACCCATCGATCCCGCGATCTGGCGGGCGAGCAACGACACCGTCCTCAACCAGCTCGACCGCACCGAGGACAAGGCCGCCGCCGACGCGCTCAAGGTGGCCAACGAGGTCGGCGTGGCGGCGTTCTCCCGGCCCCTCATCGCCGGCCTGGTCGGCCTGCTCTGCGCGGCGCTGGCGCTGGTGCTCGCCCTGCGCACCGGGCGTTCGGTGGTCCGCCGCCTCGACCGCCTTCGCGTGTCGGCCCTCAGCGTCGCCAACGAGCAGCTGCCCCGGGCCATCGCCGCGTTGCGCCAGCCGGGACCGATCAGCTCGGCCAACGCCGTCGATCCCGCGCTGGCCGTGTCGCTGGTCGCGGTCGGCAGCGACGAGGTCGGGCAGGTGGGCCACGCCTTCGAGGCCGTGCAGCGCACCGCTATCCGCGCCGCGGTCGACGAGGCGACCCTGCGCCGGGGCATCAGCGACGTCTTCCTCAACATCGCCCGCCGCTCCCAGGCCCTGCTGCACCGGCAGCTGACCCTGCTCGACCGGATGGAGCGGCGCACAACCAGCCCGCAGGAGCTGGAGGATCTGTTCAAGCTGGACCACATGGCCACGCGCATGCGGCGCCACGCCGAGGCGCTCGTGATCCTGGCGGGCTCGGCGCCGGGGCGCGGCTGGCGCCACCCGGTCCCCGTCGTCGACGTGGTGCGCGGCGCGACCTCCGAGATCGAGGACTACGTCCGGGTGTCGCTGGAGCGCCTGCCCGAGGTGCGGGTCGCCGGCCGCGCGGTGGGCGACCTCATCCACCTGCTCGCCGAGCTGCTGGAGAATGCCACGTCGTTCGCGCCGCCGCACACCCAGGTGCGGGTGCACGCCGAGGTGGTCGGCAGCGGGCTCGCCCTGCAGATCGAGGACCGGGGCCTGGGCATGAGCGAGCAGGAGCTGGCCGAGGCCAACCACCGCCTGGCCGACCCGCCCCTGTTCGACCCGGCCCACAGCGCCCGTCTGGGCCTGCTGGTCGTGGCCAAGCTCGCCGCCCGCCAGGGCATCACGGTGCGGCTGCGGACCTCCCCCTACGGCGGTGTCACCGCGGTCGTGCTGATCCCGGCCGAGCTGGTCGTCACCGATACCGGGGAGCAGGCCACGCAGACGCTGACGGTGCCGGTGGCCAAGAAGGAGATTTCGGCGCAGTCCTTCGTCGAGGACAAGGCGAACGCGGCCACGGTGTCGATTGTGGATGGTCTGCCGCGCCGGGTGCGCCGGGCCGTCCCGGAGGACACGCCGCAGGCCGAGCCGGCGAAGGCCGCCGCCGTGGCAACCGACGACGAAGGTGCGGTTACGGTGAACCTGGCGCGGGAACAGGTACAGCGCAGTGCCGACGAAGTGCGCTCGCGAATGGCCGCGTTCCAGTCCGGGTTACAAAAGGGCCGTGCCCACGCCGACGCGGCGAAAGCACAAGAACCGCAGGAAGGGAGCTCCCACGGTGGGACCGACGATGACGCGACACGCGACCGACTGGCTCCTTGACGAGCTGCTCACCCGGGTGCCGCAGGCGCGGTGCGCTGTGGTGCTGTCCGTCGACGGCATGCTCACGGCCGCCTCCTCCGGCCTGCCGCGCGACGACGCCGAGCACCTCGCCGCCGTCGCGGCCGGCTTCTCCAGCCTGGCGAGGGGGGCGGGGCAGCGCTTCCAGGGCGGCTCGGTGCGCCAGACCATCGTCGAGATGGAGGAGGCGTTCCTGCTAGTGAGCACCGCCGGCTCCGGCTCCTGCCTGGCCGTGCTGGCCGCGCCCGACTGCGACCTCGGTGTGCTCGCCTATGAGATGACCATGCTGGCCACCCGGGTCGGCAGCCACCTGGCCACGCCGTCCAGGCCGGGGACAGATGGCCGCTGACCGGGTCGAGCAGCTCCCCGACGACGAACCGGCCTGGTGGGATCACGAGGCCGGACCGGTCGTGCGCCCGTACATGGTGACTGGCGGCCGCGTCGAACCGAAGACCGAAAACCTGGATCTGATCACGCACGTGGTGGCGATCTCCAGCCTCGCCGCCCAGACTCCCAGCCCCGAACACCAGGCGATTCTCGCCCTCACCCAGGAGCCCCGGCCGGTCGCTGAGGTGGCGGCCCGCGTCGACCTCCCCTTGGGCGTGGTGCGGGTACTGCTGTGCGACCTGCTCTCCGACGGCCTGGTCGCCCGCTACGACCCACCCCCGACAAAAGACCTACCAGACATCGACACATTGCAGGCGGTTATCCATGGACTCCGTGCGCTCTGACGCCGCGCCGCCCCAGGCGCTCAAGATCCTGATTGCCGGTGGCTTCGGCGCCGGCAAGACCACCATGGTGGGTGCGGTCAGCGAAATCACTCCCTTACGCACGGAGGAAGTGCTCACCACCGCGGGTATGGACACCGACGACACCACCGGTGTCGATGAGAAACTGACCACGACAGTGGCGATGGACTTCGGCCGGATCACGATCAGTCCATCGTTGGTTCTCTATTTATTTGGTACCCCGGGCCAGAACCGGTTCTGGTTCCTCTGGGATGAGCTGGCCACCGGGGCGCTCGGGGCCGTCGTGATCGCGGATACGCGGCGTCTGGCGGATTCCTTCGCCGCCATCGACTACTTCGAGCAGCGCGGCACGCCTTTCGTGGTCGCCGTCAACTGCTTCGACTCCGAGCAGGCGTACACCGAAAAGCAGGTGCGCGAGGCGCTCGACATCGACGGTCACGTCCCCGTGCTGCTGTGCGACGCTCGCGACCGGGTCTCGGTCAAGAACGTGCTGATCACGCTCGTGGAGCACGTGCTCGTGCGGGTGCGAGCGGCGGTGCCCGCGGGCGGATGATCTTAGCGCCGCCGGCGACTGACCAGGAAAACGACCGCGACGATACCGGCCACGACCACGAGGCAGCACAGGACGCCGGTGAGGCCGAAGAAGCCGATACGTGGCCTGCGGCGTTGCAGCTCCGCGACGACGCCCAGCTGGTCGGCCCAGGCGGCGGCGGGCAAGGCGAACGTGGACAGGAACCCCGTGGTGACTGCCGCGACCACGGCCGCCCAGATGCGAGTCATGATCCCAGAGTAGGCGGCTCAGGCAAGGCCACAGCAATATTGGCGCGTGCGAATCAAGGCGCGGTATCGGGGCGCGGCGGTGAAAGCGCGGTGGACAGTTTGGCGGGCGCGACGGTCCGGTAGGCGTCGGTGACGATCTCGGCGATCTCGGTCCAGTCGACCGGGACGTCGAGGTAGACGCCGAGCCAGCCGCGATGGCCGACGTAGGGCGGGCGGAAGTAGCGCTGCGGATCGGAGGCGACCAGGGCCTCCTGAGCGCCGGGCGGGGCCGCGCACCAGAAGGCGAAGCGGTCGTCATGATGGTGATCCGCGAGGGTGACGAACTGTTTCTTGCCGCGGATGAACCAGGCGGGCTCGCCGTGGCTGAGGCGCTCGGAAACCTCAGGCAGGGCAAGGCAAAGCGCCTGCAGGCGGTCAAGCTGCTCACTCATGGGTGTCATAGTGCCTTGGTAGGGTGACGGTTGTGAGTGATCTTGCGAGCGAAAGCGGCGAGTCGCGGCGGGATGCCATGCCCAGACCCGCCGAGCGACAGGCCACCATCGTCCGTCGGGCAAGGGCGGATGACATTCCGGCCATCGTGGCGATGCTCGCCGACGATCCGCTCGGGGCCACCCGCGAGACCGATGCGGGCTTTTCCGGGTACAAAATGGCCTTTGAAAAAATATCTTTGGACCCGAATCAGATGCTGGTCGTGGGTGAGCGGGCAGGCGAGGTCGTCGCCACTATGCAGCTCACCCTCATCCCCGGGATGAGCCGGCGCGGCAGCAGCCGTGCCCTGATCGAGGCGGTGCGGGTGCGAGGTGACCAGCGCGGCCGAGGCATCGGGCGGTGGCTCATCGGCTGGGCCATCGACGAAGCGCGCGCCGCCGGTTGCGCGATCATCCAGCTGACCAGCGACCGGTCGCGCACCGACGCGCACAGGTTTTACGCGTCGCTTGGCTTCGAGGCGAGCCATGTGGGGATGAAGCTTATGTTGTGAAACCACTCTTGATCGTCGATGCGGCGAATGTGATGGGCTCGGTGCCGGACGGCTGGTGGCGCGACCGCCGGGGTGCGGCTGAGCGGCTGCGGGATTCCCTTGTGCCACAAGCGAAAGACTACGATGTGGTGCTGGTGGTGGAGGGTGCGGCGAGGGGGGTTGATTCAATTCCGGGGGTACCGGTTCACGCTGCGCCGGGTTCGGGCGATGACGCCATCGTGGAGCTGGTCGCGGCCTCGCCCGACCGGAGGGTGGTCGTGGCGACGGCCGATCGCGAGCTGCGCCGGCGAGTGACCGATCTTGGCGCGGAAGTGATCGGCCCGCGTTCGATCCGAGGATAATGCCTGGGTATGGCGGGGAAGTTTGAGCTCTACACCGACGTGCGGGGGCAGTGGCGGTTCCGGCTCAAGGCCGAGGACGGACAGATCGTGTGCGTGGGCGAGGCCTACCGGACCAAGGCGGCGGCGATGGAGTGCATCGAGAAGATCCGGCACCATGCCGATGCCGAGGTCCACGAGATCAAGAGCGGATGACGAGACTCGAACTCGCGACCCTCACCTTGGCAAGGTGATGCGCTACCAACTGCGCTACATCCGCATTGTTTTGCTCTGATTACCTTATCGGGTGCCGTGCGCCGGCTGCCACCGGGTTACCCTCAGCGCGTGAGAGCGCTCCGTGGGCTGGTGGTCGTGTGCGCGTTGGGGTTGGTGACGGCGTGCGGTTCGTCGCGGCCCGAGCTGGTTCTGCCTTCGCTGCCGTCGCCGTCGAAGTCGGTGGCCCCGTCGCCCGTGGCCTCATCGGCCACGTCGCTGACGTTGGCGTTTGGTGGGGATGTCCATTTCATCGGCCGCACGCTGCCGCTGCTGGACCGGCCGGAGACGACATTCGGGGCGTTTGCCGAGCAACTGCGGGCGGCGGACTTCGCGATGGTAAACCTTGAGACGGCGGTGACCGGGCGGGGGTCGCCTCAGCCTAAGACGTACCACTTCCGGGCGCCCGTGAGCACATACGCGGCGATCAAGGCGGCGGGGATCGACGTAGTGTCGATCGCCAATAATCACACGCTTGACTACGGTCAGGTCGGGTTGCTTGACACGCTGGACTCGGCCGCGGCGGCGAAGATGCCGGTGGTGGGCGCCGGCAGGAACGTGGTTGAGGCGTATGAGCCGTATGTGACGACGGTCAAGGGCGTTCGAGTGGGGATCGTCGCGCTGTCGCAGGTGCACGAGCTGTCGGAGCAGTGGAAGCCCACCGCCAACCGACCCGGGATAGCGATGGCATTCGATATGGGTCTGTCGTTGGCGGCGGTGAAGAAGGCTCGGGCGATGGCGGATCTGGTCATCGTCTATCTACATTGGGGGACCGAGGGGTCCAACTGTCCCAACGGGGAGCAGAAGAGCGCGGCCCGCGCGCTGGCCGAGGCGGGAGCCCAGGTGATTGTCGGGACGCACGCGCACGTGCCGCAGGGGGATGGGTTCCTTGGGTCCGCATATGTGCACTATGGCCTGGGAAACTTCCTCTGGTACGGCCCGTCGAAGAGCACCGACACCGGGTTGTTGAGCGTGACCGTTTCGGATGCCGGGGGCTGGAAGGTGACAAACCGGGTGTTCACCCCGGGCGTGATCAGCGGCACAGGCCAGGCCAGACCGGTCACCGGCTCCGCGCTAACCTCCATGCAGCAACGGCTGGCCCAGGCCAACGCCTGTACCGGCCTGTCCCGCAACCCCTCATGAGACACCCCCGAGCCGATCCGGTTTGCCGCCCAGGGGTGGTCTCAGCTAAAGTTCTCTGCTGTCGGGCGCTCCGGTGCCCGGCCATGCGGATGTAGCGCAGTTGGTAGCGCATCACCTTGCCAAGGTGAGGGTCGCGAGTTCGAGTCTCGTCATCCGCTCGGAGGCCGAAAAGGCGCACCACGGTGGAGTGGCCGAGAGGCGAGGCAACGGCCTGCAAAGCCGTGTACACGGGTTCAAATCCCGTCTCCACCTCGCACAGCAAGGACAAGACCAATACCACGGGCGATTGGCGCAGTGGGAGCGCGCTTCCTTGACACGGAAGAGGTCACTGGTTCAAACCCAGTATCGCCCACCAGCTCAGAGGGCACATTCCATCGAAGAATGTACCCTCTTTTCATGCCCGAGTGACTAAGCCTCCGTCGTTGGCTACTCCTCAGCCTCTCCTTCAGCGTCTTCGGGATCGAAAATCCGATCCATCGCGACGGCGCCGGTGAGCAGGACGGGCCGGAGTTGGTGCCGGTAGACCGCCTGGGTGACCCTCGTGCCAGCGTGGCCGCATAGCTCGGCGATGTCTTCCAGCCGCATCCCGTCATCGGAGAGCAGCGAGACGAAGCTGTGCCGTAGCTCGCGTGGTGTCCAGGCGCGCGGGTTCAAGCCTGCTGCCTTGGCGATTCGGCGGAACGCTCGCCGTACGTTGGCCGCGTCCAGCTCAGTCCCCACCCCGGACACGAACACGACTCCTGTTTCGTGCCAACGGTTTCCGGCTTCCTCCTTAGCCACCTTCTCGGTACCAGTACCCGGTCAGCCAGTGGATGTCCCGGACGGTAAACCTAAGAAGGTTGCATGATCAATCTGCTCTTACTGGTCAGGCGTTCGACAAGTGTCTAACTGCGTGACTGCCGGCACGCACAGAGGGGAACACCCGCGTACGCCGAGGGACCGTTTCCGTTGCTGGCAGGCTACAACGTCGCAGATCAGTCTCGCAGCACCGTCGGCAAGCCGAACCTTGGTGAAACGCCCCTCGCTGTCTTGCCGCTGCCGGCACCGGCGAAGGAGCCTCAGTCCGCGGCTCACCCTTTCCCAAGCCGGCCGAAGTCGAGCGCCAGTTGGATGGCCGCGATCGATCGCGCATCCCGCAATCTTCCCGATTCGACGGCTTCCCTCACTCTCGACAGCGGCAGCCGGACGACCGCCATCTCCTGCTCCTCGATGTCGTCCGGATCGTCCGATGGCGGCCTGGCCGCGAGTTCGGTCAGGCCGTCGGCCCGGAAGACGTGCATCAGCTGGTCCATCCAGCCGGGACAGGCCAGCAAAGTGGACACGCGCTCGATTCGCCCTGGCGTGAAACCGGTCTCCTCGGCAAGCTCCGCCGCGGCCGCGTCTTCGAGTTGCTGCCCTGGCGCTACCTTGCCCATCGGCAACGCGAGCACATGAACTCCCACCGCCGCGCGGAACTGGTTGACCAGCAACAGATCCGCCTCGTGCACCGCGACGATCGCCACCACCTCCGGCGAGTGCAGAAAGCTTCGCGTGCGCACCGAGCCGTCCGGTGCGGCGACGGTGACCCGGCCGAGTCTGACGCCGAAGGCATCGGTACGGACGATCCTGGACAGCTCGCGGAACCCGTCTCCCATGTCAGCTCCAACCGTCCGCCATCGCCTCCACGATGACCGTACCGGCTTCCGCGGAAACCGGCGGGCCGCTGACCGTTGAGTCGGCGTTGCCGCTAGCGGGTGGCGCCGTCCGGCTGGGTCGACAGCGGCTCGGCCACCGGGAAAATGATGGGGCTCAACAGGTACTGCCGCCGCCGTGATGTGGGCTTGTGCGAGATCGCGCGGGCAAGCAGCGCCTGCATCTTGGTGATGAGGTCGGTGAGCTCGGCCTGGGTGAGCCAGAGCGGAATCTGACGGTACCCGACCAGGTCACGGCTGGGATCAGCACCGCCGTGATCGAGATACGAGCCGAACTCGGCGATAAGAGCCGCCATGGCGGCCGCGAAGGCGCGGCTGTGCGCCTCGATCGGCATGTTCTCGGCCGCTTCCTGGTCGACCGTGGCGCGCCGGCGGTTGAGCCGGTAGCAGCGCTCGACTGTGCCGCGGACGCGCTGCTCGTCGACGACCTCGATCACACCCGCGGCCGCGAGCAGCCCGACGTGGCGGTAGAGGCTGGTGTGCGGGATGTCGGGCAGGCGGGCCTGCAGATCCGCCGTCGTGCGGATGCGGTCGCCGGCGAAGGCATGCACGATGCGGATCCGCACCGGGTGCAGCAGGAGGTCGAGGCTGTTCAACTCATCACTTCCAATTATGGTATTATTGCTGCTGTCGGTACCATAATAACCGCGTACCCAGGAAGGATGCACGAGCTGATGCGAGCGCAAGAGATCCTTACGCCACCCCTTGGGACATTCGTGCCCGTGGCCGGCCTCCGTTTGTTCGTCGACCGCCGCGGGACCGGTGACCCCGCGGTGGTCTTCCTTCCCGGCGCCGGCCTGACCGGGCTTGATTACTGGCCGCTGCGGCAGCGGGCCGGAGAGGGACGGACAAGCGTTGTGTACGACCGAGCCGGCACCGGATACAGCGAGCAGGTCCGGCTGCCCCGCACCGCGGCGGCGGTGACCGATGAGCTTCACCAACTGCTTGCCACGCTTGGCATCAAACGAGCCGTGCTCGTGGGCCACTCGCTGGGCGGCCTGTATGCCCGCCACTACGCCAACCGTTTCCCCGACCAGACAACGGGCCTGGTACTCCTCGACCCCGCACACGAAAGCTACGACGCCTACATGCCGGCTGAGCTGACCGCTAAACGGCAGAGCAACAAGGCATTCGCGGTCCTCAACGCGGTCACCGACATCATGCTCAGCACCCGTGTCACCAAGGCCGCGCTCGGCCGTATCCCGATGGTGCGCAGATATCAGGCGCTCTATCGCGACCTGTTCAGCCGCGAGATGGCCGACTGGCCCGAGGATCTGGCAACGGCGCTTGTCGAGCGGCACGTCAGCCTTGACTGGCTCACGGTTGGCCTGCGTGAAGCCCGCAAGCTCGATGACCTGTACGCCGAGGTCCGTGATACCGGCCCGATGCCCGACATCCCGCTTGTCATCCTGTGCTCGATGAGCACCGACGGCTTCCAGGACGCCGTCTCAATGGGACAGTCGCCGGACTTGGTCCGCCAGGAGATTGCCGCGAAACTCCGTCTGTACACCGACATCACAGCCGACTTGGCCCGGGCGCAGGTGCGACCCGTTGACGGCGGCCACGTGACACTCGCCTTCCGCAACCCCGATGCCGTTCTCACCGCGATCGACGACGTCTCCCGATAGCACGACCTCCCACGAACGCACCAAATGTTTCACCCCTTGCGATGCTGGAACTCAGAACGAATGTATGCGCCCGTTCGCTCCGGTCACAAAGGACGGTTCCTGCGCATCGACGGAGTACCGATCCATGTGCGCGAGCAAGGCGCCGCGGGCAGCGACAGATCACCAGCCGTGCTGGTGCACGGCCACTTCGGTTCGGCCCGGCAGTGGTCACCGCTGATGACCCTGCTGGGCCAAGCCATGCCCTGCGTCGCGGTCGATCTGCCGGGATTCGGGCCCACCCACCTCCGGTGCGCCACAACACCGGCGCCGCAGCGGAAATCGTGGCCCGCATCGCGGCGGCAGTCCATGGCCGCCACACTGATCCGCACCGTCCTGCCCACCCGATTTTCCTTGCTCCGCATGGCCGGCCAGATCGAGGTGCCCACGTTGATCCTTTGGGGCGCGGACGATACGACGCTTCCGGTATGTCACGCCCGGGAGCTGGCAGAGCTCATGCCCAAGGCGAAGCTGGCCGTCAACCGGTGACCGGCCACGCACCGCACCTTGTGGCGCCGCAACGAGCAGCCGAACTTATCGGCGCGCATGTCGCCTTGTGCGCGACCCCGCCTGAGTTGGGCCTGGAGCCGGAAATGGGTTTACCGGGTAGCGCGCCGGGTAGCAATATCGCGTGGCACCAGGCTTTGGTGAAGCTTCTTGATCGGGTCAAGCACAGCCGGCCCGGCTCGAGCGGGCTTGGCCTGCTGCTGACGGCGTCGAGGATAAGCACGAGCCGTGAACACGGGTCGTAAGTCCACTGTGGACAAACAAAACTTTACGTGCCCGCGAAGGGAGTGCCTGATGGACGGAATCGTCCTGCTGAAGGAAGACCACAAGAATGTCAAACGGCTGTTCCGCGAGTTCGAGAAGACCCACAAGGACGCGACGAGCGCGGCCAAACGCAAGCTGGTGGACCAGATTCTGCATGAGCTGATCACGCATGCGTTTATCGAGGAGACGATCTTCTATCCGGCGGCGCGGGCCGAGGTTCCCGACACCGACGACCATGTGCTGGAGTCGGTGGAGGAACACCATGTGGTGGCCTGGCTGTGCTCCGAGCTGGGGACCCTCGACCCGAGCGATGAGACGTTCGACGCGAAGGTCAAGGTCTTGATCGAGAACGTGGAGCACCACGCCGAGGAGGAGGAGAACGAGTGGTTCCCGCAGGTGCGGGAGGCGTTGGGCCGCAACCGGTTGGCCGAACTCGGCCAGCAGATGGAGGCGGCCAGGCCGAAGGCGCCGGCGGATCCGTTGGCATTGATGTCGGCCCGGTCGTGAGCTTCGATCCGGCAAGCACATCAGGAGGCTGATACCGATGGCCGAGCCGCAACAGCAGCCACCCGGGACCCTGGGCGCGATGCGTGACAAGCCCGACCACGGCGAAGAGTCGTACCGGGGCAGCGGACGCCTGGAGGGAAAGGCGGCGATCATCACCGGCGGGGACAGTGGGATCGGCCGGGCGGTCGCGATCGCTTTCGCGCGCGAAGGGGCCGATGTCCTTATCTCGTACCTGTCGGAGGACGGGGACGCCCGTGACACCGCGAAGCTGGTGTCGGCGGCGGCCGGCCGCAAGGCGGTGCTGATGCCCGGCGATATCGCCGAACTCAAGCAGTGTCAGGCGATCGCGGACAAGGCCGCGCACGAGTTCGGGCACATCGACGTTCTGGTCAACAACGCCGCGTACCAGATGACCCACGAAAGCCTCGAAGAGATCACCGACGAGGAGTGGGTCCGCACCTTCGAGATCAACATCACCGCGATGTTCCGGCTGGCCAAGGCGTGCCTGCCGCACATGGGCGCGGGTGGGTCGATCATCAACACCAGCTCCATCAACTCGGACATGCCGCGGCCGACCCTGCTGCCGTACGCCACCACGAAAGGCGCGATCGCCAACTTCACCGCGGGGCTGGCGCAGCTGCTGGCCGATCGCGGTATCCGGGTCAACGCGGTCGCTCCGGGACCGATCTGGACGCCGTTGATCCCCTCGACGATGCCCCCCGAGCACGTGGCCGAGTTCGGCAAGAACACCCCGATGGGGCGGCCGGGGCAGCCCAAAGAGGTCGCCCCGGCGTATGTGTTGCTCGCCTCGGACGAGGCCAGCTACATGTCCGGCGCTTTGATTCCGGTCACGGGCGGCAGACCCATCCTGTAGCGAATCCTGTAGCGAACTGTCTGAATGTGGAGTTGGATGCGGCGGCCACCTCGGGCGCCAAAGGCCGCCAACCACGCGCCGCGGTGGCCGCCGCCGACCAGCCCTACCCAAATTCGTCGCGGGATAACCGCTAAAGCGGCTCTAAAGCGGCTCGGCGTAATAATCTTCGTCGTCCGGGTCCTCCGCGAGATCGGACGGGCGCTCCGTGTCGGGATCGTCGATACCCTCATCGGCCGGCTGACGCTCGAACGTGTCGTCCTCCGGCGGGAACGAGCCGTCAGCGGAAAGTATCCGTTCCTCGTCTGGTTGCATGGCTGCACCCCCCAACTACCCCCAACTGTTGACCTGCCCGCTATACCCCGCTTGCCGGGTGTGCAGTCACGTCCACAGCCGCTTTGGGCGGGGCGGGCGGGGTACCGCTGAATCGAATGTGAATTAAGGCGAGGGGGGTAGAATGGCCGGCGCAAATTCGATCACGGCAAGCCGGTGACGGACGCGGCGCCGCAACGATCCCAACCCGGAATTGTGGCCGGTAAGTCCTATGTGGACGGTGCGGTCGGCGTTCGTGAACGGCCGGCGCCTTGTCTACCGGCGACGGCCGGCGTCCGGCGCACAATCCCCCAGACCAGCCGGACCGGCCGCCGCCGATCGTCGGCTACCCACAATCGCCACCGGCTAACCTCGACTTTCGTATTCCGGCTAGACACCGCACGCGTCTTCGTTCCTGGCGTAGTCGCTATAGCTTGCCACTGGCAGCCTGAGGTGAGTTTCTCATCCGCCCGCGGCCCGGCCGCCCAACCGGGCTACCTTTCCCCTGCCGGGGGTTGTTGATGACCGGCCCTGACCTGGGTGCCTCCCAACGCTGCTTAGACCACGAGTTCGACGAGCGGCTGGCCACAGTGCCGCCCGCCGCCGTCAGCGGTGACACGGCCGTCCTGCGCCCGCGTGGGGAGTTTGACCTGGCCAACCGGCGGGAGCTCGACACCGCGATCCACGATGCGGTCATCAGCGGCTATGGGCAGGTCATCGTCGACCTCAGCGAGGTGACGTTCATTGACGCCAGCGTCATCCACACGCTGCTGCGCAACCAGCGGCTGGCCGAGTCCAGGGGCCGTAGGTTGAACCTTGTCAACGCGGCCGCCACGGCGGCGCTGATTCTGCGGGCGCTGCACATCGGCCTCCCGCTCTGGGACGGCACGGAGCAATCGGACGGCTGAGAGCCCGACGCCCGTTATCGCCGCTGCAGGGTATGAGAGGGCGTCGTGCCATAGGCGGTGCGGTAGTGGGCGGCAAACCGGCTGTGGCTGGCGAATCCCCAGCGGGCGGCGACATCACTGACGGTGGTGGTGCGGGGGTTTGCCGCGAGCAGCTCGTGGTGGGCGTAGGCGAGGCGGACCCGGCGCACATAGGCGGTGGGTGTGGTGTCCAGATGGCGGCGGAAGGCCAGTTGCAGGGCGCGGATGGTGACGTGGGCCACGGCGGCGATGTCGGCCGGGCTGATGTCGCGGTGGGCGTTGCCCTCGATGAAGCTGACCGCGCGTCGCAATGTCGTGGGATGCGCGTCGTGGCGGTCTTCGATGGTGAGGTCGAACCGGGCGTTGTTGGGAAAGGTGCTCAGCGCCGTCGCGGCCAGCAGCCGGCCGATGTTGGCCGCCAGAAGTGGCGGCGTGGCGGCCATGCCTCCGTCGAAGGTGTCGCGGACATAGGCGTGGGTTCTGAGCCAGACCTTGGCGTCATGTGATGTGACCGGGTGAAAGCCGGTGAACCGGATCGGCTTGGCGGGTCCGGCCGGATTGCCATCGGCGACCTGAAGGAGAACGGTCGGGTCGATGCCGACGCATTCGACCTCGAGGCTATCGATGCTGGCATGGGTGGGAATGTCGGGCTGGGAGGCCAGAAACACATCGCCGGTGACATGTGTGCGGCTGTCACGGCCGTGGTGGAAGGTGACCGATCCATCGATGACGTGGCCGAAGTACAGCACGCCCAACGGATCGCCTCTGGTTTCGCAATTCATCTTGAACGTGACGTGGTGCAGCTGAACGGGTCCAATTATGTCCTGGCTGATCCGCAGAAAGGCATTGCCGCCGGGAACGTGGAACCGCCGGACGCGGTAGAGATTGGACAGGATATGGTGGGTGGAATCGATTTCAGCTGTTTCAAACAGTCTGGTCATGGGGCTTCTTCCGGATGGCATCCCCTCTTGCCTTACGGGTACCCGGGAAACATCAACATGAAACCCCGCGCATACTCACCCGGCATAGCCGCGTCACTCGGTGAGCAACTGCCGGATCGCGGGGCCGAACTCCGGATGCTTCAGCGCGGCGGCGACCTGCGCCCGCAGGTAGCCCGTCGGGTTGCCCGTGTCCCACCAGGTCGCGTCGATGATCCGGCCATAGAGGCGCCCGGTGCGGGCACACTCGTCGACGGCCGCCGACAGGTAGATCTCGCCGTCGGCGCGGGAGTGGGTTTTCACCCGGTTGCGCAGATTGTCGACGATGGTCGGCGTCACGACGTACCCGCCGATCGAAGCGTAAAGCGACGGTGTCAGGTCGGACGCCGGCTTTTCCACCAGGCCGGTCACCCGCACCGTAGGTCCGCCGCTGTCCTCGTTCACCATGGCCATGCCGTAACGCGAAACCTCTTCCGGCGCAACGGTCATCAACCCGATGACGGGCGCGTGGGTGGCCTCGTACGCCTCGACCAGCTGGCGGGCGCGCGGCACGGAGGAGGTGAAGACGTCATCGCCGCAGACCACGATGAACGGCTCGTCGCCGATGACGCGGGCCGCGTTGAGCACCGGGGTGCCGTTGCCGTAAGGGCCGTCCTGGTCGGCGTACCCGTTCTTGCCCTCGGCCCGCAGCCGCGACATCGAAACATTATAGGTATATCTATGAATCTTATGGGCTATGGCGCGTACGTCCTCCCGCCCGCCTAGATTGTCCACATGCGAAGCCGGTCCCGGATCGGCCGGGACCGACGGTTGATGGGTGGGGAGCCGCGATATGCGAGACGGCGATCGGCCCGGCCGGGTCCTGGCCGGGATGCGGGAGTTCTACGAGGCTGCGCCCGGCCGGGCCGACGATCCTGAAACCGCCGGGCGACGCGCGCTCGCACTGTTTCACGACGCCGCGGCCAACGTTCCGGCATACGCCGCCTTCCTGAAGGCTCAAGGCGTCGACCCGGAGGCGGTGCGGGAGGTGTCGGATTTCTCGAGCGTACCGATGCTCACCAAAGACAATTACCAACGCCGATATCTTTTGCCGCAGTTGTGCCGGGGCGGACGGCTGGACGCCTGTGACATGGTGGCGGTGTCGTCCGGTTCCTCCGGCACGCCGACCGTGTGGCCGCGGTCGGTGCTTGACGAGCGCGCCGTCGCGGCCCGGTTCGAGCAGGTCTTCCACGACAGCTTCCGCGCCGCCGAGCGGCGCACGCTGGCCGTGGTGTGCTTCGCCCTGGGCAGCTGGGTCGGCGGCATGTACACCGCGGCCTGCTGCCGGCATCTCGCCGCCAAGGGGTACCCGATCACGGTGGTCACGCCGGGAAACAACATCGATGAGATCCTGCGCGTCTTGCCCGAGCTGGGTCCGTACGTGGACCAGGTGGTGCTGCTGGGTTATCCGCCCTTCCTCAAGAACGTCATCGACACCGGACTTGCCCGGGGCGTCGGCTGGAACCGGTACCATATAAAGCTTATTCTCGCCGGCGAAGTGTTCAGCGAACAATGGCGTGACCTGGTCGGCAGCCGGACCGGCATGACCGATCCGCGGCTGGACTCGGCCTCCCTGTACGGCACAGCCGACGCCGGTGTCCTGGGCACGGAGACGCCGCTGAGTATCGCGGTGCGGCGGTTTCTGGATGGCACACCGGCGGCCGCGCGGGAACTGTTCGGTCAGGACCGGCTGCCGACGCTCGCGCAGTACGACCCGGCCGGGCGCTATTTCGAGACCCAGGACGGCACCTTGCTGTTCACCGCCGACGGCAGCGTGCCGCTGGTGCGGTACCACATCGCCGACGAGGGCGGTCTGGTCGGCTACGACGAGATGCTCGCGTTCTGCGCCCGTCATGGCTTCGACCCGCTCGCCGAGCTCGACCGGGTCGCCACGGTGGTGCGGCGGCAGCCGTTCGTCTATGTGTTCGGGCGGTCGCTGTTCACCGTCTCCTTCTTCGGCGCCAACATCTACCCGGAGAATGTCACCGTCGGCCTGGAGCGGCCGCCGGTCAGCGAGTGGGTGACCGGAAAGTTCGTGCTGGAGGTCATCGAGGACGCCGACCGCGACCGCCACCTATCCATCACCGTGGAGCTCGCGCCCGGCGTGGACCCCGACCCCGGCTACGAACCGGTTGTGGCCGAGTCGATCCGCGCGGCGCTGTCCCGGCTCAACAGCGAGTTCGCTCACTACGTGCCCGACGAGTACCAGACCCCTCGGATCGAGCTGCGCCCCGCCGGCGACCCGCGGGACTTCCCGCCCGGCGTCAAGCACCGCTACACCCGCCCGCAACCAGGCATTCGTTGAGCGCGTTAGCCGATTGGGGGGATCCTCTTCGGTACACATAAGGAAAAGATATGCAGAGCACAGCCTGGAGACGGTGGGCGGTACTGCCGCTTATTCTATTGACCGGCATGGCGATTCCGGCGCCGGCCGCCGCGGCCAAGCGGGGTATGGGCCGGGCGACCGAGGTGGCGATCGTGCTGCCCGGGGCGACCTCGGCGGAGGGCATCGCCAAGGGGCGCGGAAACACCTTCTACGCGGGGGATCTGTTCGCCGGCAACATCTACACGGGCGATGTCAGGGCCCGGACCGCCGAGCTTTTCATCGACGTGCCCGACGGCCGGCAGGCGGTGGGCATGGCCTTTGACGGCCGCAACAACCTGCTTTTCGTGGCCGGCGGCATGACCGGGCAGGGCTATGTTTACGACACGACGGACAAGTCCACGGTCGCCACGTTCCAGTTCGGTGCGGCCGGTACCTCGTTCATCAACGATGTCGTGATCACCCGGGCCGGCGCCTGGTTCACCGACAGCCTCCAGGCTCGGCTCTACTTCGTGCCGATCGACAGCACCCTTGGCGAGTTCACCCCGCTTGAGCTGAGCGGACCGGCCGCCGATGTGGGAGACGCCTTCAACCTCAACGGTATCCAGGCCACGCCCAACGGCCAGACGCTGATCGTCGCGCACAGCGGCAACGGTCAGCTTTACACCGTCGACCCGGACACGGGGGCCAGCGCCCTCATCGAGGGGATCAGCGTCCCGAACGTCGACGGGCTGGTGCTCAGGGGCCACCAGCTGTGGGCGATACAGAACTTCTCCAACCAGGTCAGCCGGATCCGGCTCGCGCCGGACCTCAGCAGCGGCGAGGTCGTGGGCGTCATCACCAGCACCCTGTTCCACGAACCCTCGACCGGCGCCCTGTTCGGCAACATCCTGGCCGCGGTGAACACGCATTTCGCCACCGGGATACCGCCAACGGCGCCCGAGTATGAGATCGTGCTGGTGCCCGCGCGCTAGCGGATCGGTTTGTCGTACCCGGGTGGGATGCTTCGAGCGTGACAGCGCTGAGGATCCTCAAGGGCGACGCGACCAAGCCCCAGGCTCAAGGGCCGAAGATCGTTGCCCATGTCTGCAACGACGTCGGCGGCTGGGGCAAGGGGTTCGTCGTCGCCGTCTCGAGGCGGTGGATGGAGCCCGAGCGCGACTATCGCGAGTGGCATCGGGAGCGCGCGGACAACGACTTCGGGCTGGGCGCGGTGTGCCTGGTGCGGGTGGAGCCCGACCTCTGGGTCGCCAACATGGTCGGCCAGCACGACATGAGGGCGACCAGCGCCGGGCCGCCGATCCGCTACGAGGCGATCGAGCAATGCCTGAACACGTTGGCGGACAAGGCATTGGAGCTGGGTGCCTCGGTGCACATGCCCCGGATCGGGTGCGGGCTCGCGGGCGGCACATGGGATCGGATCGAGCCTATCGTTGTCCGCACGCTCTGTGAGCGGGATGTCGAGGTGACCGTCTATGACTACGGCTGACGGGATGGGGGCGCTGCCGCCCGAGGCGCCGGCGGCCGACAGAGCCGCCTCGAGGCCGTTCCAGTCAAACATCGGGTAGAAGATAACCGGCCCCGAGGAGGGGCCGGCAACTCAGCGGAGGTTCCAACAGGCGTTGCACTCCGGTTGCGGTCTGAGCTCGACGATCTCGGCAATCACCAATGTGCTTGAGGTGTCGAGATTGGACACTGAGACGGCCCCGACCGAGTCCGCCGTGATGAGGGCGCATGACAGGCGGGTCGATGGGTCGGGCATGAGGCATACGCCTAGCTGTTGTTGCTTGTTCAAGGCGACGACGGCGTCAAATGTCGTGCTGCCCACGGGATCGTAGGCTCCAAGCATGCCCGGGTAAACGTATGCCGCCGATTCGCCCGGGGCGAAGGTCGCCACGGCGAAACGGTACTTGCCTTCCGCCGCGCAGCCGAGCGAGCCTGGCATCTCGACCCGGATCACGTTGGGCGCCACCACCTCAAGCGACACCGACTCGAGTTCCAGGGTGCCGGAAGCGCACGGATAGGTGAACCAGGTGTCCTGTGCCGCAACGGGTTGCGGCAGCGCCAGCGGAAGCCACAGCAGCATCACCATGGCCAGCAGTCGTTTGATCATCATTCCCCCCTTTTCTCAGGCGGGGCGGCGGCTTTCGCCGCCCCGAGCGCCAGCCCGAGCTGGAACCTGTTGTCCACCCCCAGCCGGTCCATCAAGGCCCGCAACGAATACGCGATCGTCCGCTGGCCCAGACCCAACCGCTGGGCCACGACGGTGTCGGGGTGGCCCTCGGCCAGCAGGGCGACGATCGCCTTTTCCCGCGGTGTCAACATGATCGGTGGTATCTCACGCCTCCTCGGGTCGGTGGCGGTGGCCCAAACCTCCTCGAACAGCGCCACCATCGCCGAGACGATCGCGGGCTGGTCGACCTCGAGCGCTCCGGCGGCCAGATCGAACGGATCGGCGGGCAGCAGCGCCACCCGGCGGTCGAAGACCATGAGCTTGGTCGGGATGTGGAGGCGCTCCCGGTATTCGCCGCCGGCGCCGCTGCTCAGCTCGCAGACGCCGGCATCCGACGGCACGCCGCAGTTACGCAGCCGGATCCCCTTGTCGCGCATACGCTTTTCCAGCGGCTGGGCCGCGGACACCGCGTCCGTGGTGAAGCTGGGCTCCGGGTTGAGCGACAGGTGCTCGTGCCGCTCGACGGCGATGAGCTGGCCTATCCTTTCCCGGGTCGCCCCGTGGCCCACCAGGTGCGTGGCCTCGAGGCCGTCGGGGTGCGGTCCTTGCGGCAGGGCGGCCCCGCCCACCAGCTCGTGATGATGCCGGGCCCGCTCCCGCGGCTCGGTGCGCGGTCCGGTCAGGCGGCTGCGCCGCCCGCGGCGAAGCGCCGCAAGCACCTCCGTGACCGCGCTCGCCCGCAGCACCGTCCGGCCACCCGATCCTTCCAGCGCCCCGGCCGCCTGCAGCTCCTCGGCGGCGGCGTCCACCCGGCGCAACGGCAGACCGAGGTCGCGCGCCAGCCACCTGCCGCTGCGCGGGCCGAACGTCACCAGCGCGCGATACAGCAGATCCGCATCGGGCGACAGGCCCCAGCGCACGAGGGAGGGGACGGGCGCCCCCGTGATCAATCTTCGTTCGTCGTCCAATGTTGTTCCCCCCGATCAACACGGGCCCAGGCTAACCCGTGGGCTTTTCAGATCGCTTTCATGGACGTTTCAGCCCGGCCGGATGGTTGGCGCCAGGGCGGAGATCGTTGCGGTGCACACAGTGATGCGGAGTCGCTTTTGCACTGTGAGCGCCGCAACGATCTGATATCAAGCGCCGCGAGTATCGCGGTCATGTGATTGTCGGAGGGCACTGATAGCCTCCCGGGTGCAGCTTCGAGGAGGGCAGATGTCGCACTTCACCCGGGTCCGGACCAGGCTGACCGACGAGCCGACGATCAAGCAGGCGCTGGTGCGCATGAGCTACAAGGTGCTTCCCGCCGATGACGGCGTGCACGGATGGCAGGGCCAGCGGGCCAAGGCCGCGTTCAAGGTGCGGCCGCCGCGCACGCGCTATGAGATCGGTTTCGTGCCCGAGGTGGACCGGGGGTTCAGCGTGGTGGCCGACTGGTGGGGCATCAGGGTGGTCAAGCAGCAGGAGTTCATGCAGCGGCTGACCCGGGAGTATGCGTTTGTCGCCACGGTGACTTCCTTGGCGGCCAAGGGTTTCGAGGTCCTGCAGGAGACGGTGGAGCGGTCGGGCGAGATGCGGCTGGTGCTGCGGCGGGCGGCGGTGTGAGCCATGGCCGACGAGATCATCGAGGTGACGATCAGCCCCGACGGCAAGGTGGCGATGCACGTTCAAGGGGTGGAGGGCATGGCCTGCCTCGAGGACACGCGCGAGCTGGTGGCCCTGCTGGGCGGCGAGGTGGAGAGCCAGGAGCTGACGGCCGAGGCCTATGTGGAGGTCTCCGAGGAGCAGCGGGATCGGCTGTGGCACTGACCTGGAGAGTGCATGCCACGGTGCCGCGTTCGCTGGCCAACGGGCCGGGTGAGCGGTTTGTGGTGTGGACGCAAGGGTGTTCGCTGGGTTGCGCGGGGTGTTTCAACCCGGAGACGCATGCTGTGCGGGGTGGGTCGGTGCGTGAGGTGGCGGAGGTGGTGGCGGAAGTGCTTGCCACGTCCGGGATCGAGGGGGTGACGGTGACCGGTGGCGAGCCGCTGGAGCAGCCGGAGGCGCTGGCGCTGTTCGCCCGGGAGGTGAGACGGGCCGGCCTGGGAGTCGTGGTGTTGAGCGGGTTCTCGCGGGAGGAGATCGAGGCGAGTCCGGCGTTGAGCGCGGCGGTGTCCGATGTGGACATGGTGGTGGCCGGGCGTTATAACCGGCGGCTGCATCTGGGCTCGGGCCTGCGCGGGTCGTCCAACAAAACTTATTGGGCGCGCACTTTGCGGTACAAGATGGAAGATTTTGAAGGACTGCCGGAGGCAGAGGTGTTCATCGATCCCGAGGGCACGGTGACCCTGACCGGGATGGTGGGTGGCCTGTGACAACGGTCAGTGATGAGATCAAGTTGTACCTGCGAGCGCGCGTGCCGTTGATCGTGCTGGTGACGGTGGAGGAGCAGCGCGCGCTCGACGTGCTCGACCAGGTGCGCCGGGATCGGGATCACGGTGCGGACCTCGTGACGTGGGACATCGCGGATCGGTTCAGGTCCAAGGCGGGCAGGGCGATGCCCGACGCCGCCACGCCCGAGGCGGCCCTCGACAAGATCCGGGAGATGGTCGGCAAGGAGAAGGATCGCGCGGATCTCTATGTGCTCAAGGACTTTCACGAGTTCTGGGGCAAGAGCCCGGCGACCAAACGCAAGGTGCGCAACCTTGCTCATCATCTTGTGTACACGCGCGCCTCCCTGATTGTGACCATGCCCGTGCGCGACGTGCCGACCGAGTTGAGCGACGACCTCGTGCTCGTCGACCTGCCCCTGCCCGACGCGGTGGCGCTGCGGCGCCAGCTCGACGACCTGATCGGCAACACCAGCGGCGTGCGTTCCGAGCTGACCCCGCACGGGCGGGCGCGGCTGGCCCAGGCGGCCCTCGGGCTCACCTCGACCCAGGCCGCACGGGCCTTCGCCAAGGCGATCGTGCGCGACCAGGTGCTTGACGAGCAGGACATTCAGGCGGTGCTGGAAGAGAAGAAGGCCGTGATCCGGCGGTCACAGGCGCTCGAGTTCTACTCCGCCGATGAGACTCCGGATGACGTGGGTGGGCTCGAGGTGCTCAAGCACTGGTTGGAGCTGCGGGAGCGGGCTTTTGGCGAGGAGGCCGCGGCTTACGGGTTGCCCGCGCCGAAAGGTGTTGCCCTGATTGGGATTCCGGGCACGGGCAAGAGCCTGACCGCCAAGATGGTGGGCGGGCTGTGGCGGCTTCCCTTGCTGCGCTTGGATGTCGGGGCGCTGTTCGGCTCCCTGGTGGGTGAGTCCGAGGAGCGGGTGCGCCGGGCGCTCGACCTCGCCGAGACCGTGGCGCCCTGCGTGCTGTGGATCGACGAGCTTGAGAAGTCGTTGGCCAGTGGGGGTTCCGGCGACGGGGGCACGAGTCAGCGGGTGTTCGGGACGATCCTGACCTGGATGCAGGAGAAGACAAAGCCGGTTTTCGTCGTGGCGACGGCGAACGACGTGTGTTCGTTGCCGCCGGAGATGTTGCGGCGCGGGCGGTTCGACGAGATCTTCTTCCTCGACCTGCCGACCGAGGCCGAGCGCCGCGAAATCATCTCGGTGCACCTGCGCAAGCGCGGGCGTGACGTGCGCTCGTTCGACCTGGCGCACCTGGGGCGGGTCTCGGACGGCTACGTGGGAGCCGAGCTTGAGCAGGCGGTGATCGACGCGATGTATCGGGCGTTCTCCGACAACGGGCGCGACATCACGACCGAGGACGTGGCGCTCGCGATCGCGCAACTGGTGCCGCTGTCGCGGTCGCAGCGGGAGGTGATCGAGGGTCTGAGGGCGTGGCTGCGCGAGGGGCGGGCCAAGTCGGCCTCGTTCGCGGAGGCGGCGCTGGCCGCGGAGTCCCAGGTCCGACTGGAGTTGGCCTGAAAGCCATGGCGGTGACGCAGGGGAGCGCGGTGGCAGGGCGCGCGGGCGGATGGTGAGCGGGGGCGGATGGTGAGCGGGGGCGCGGATGGCGGTGAGTGAGCGCGAGGCGCGCAGGCTAAGGGCGTGGGCCGAAGCTGGGTCCGGGCCACGGTTTGGCTTCTGGGCGCGGCGGGCGTGGCGCAAGCTGGCCAAGGCCGCGGCCGGTGGCGATCCCGCCCCACTCGAAGTGTTGTGCGCGATGGCGGTCGACCCCGAATCGGCCCGGCAGGGCGATGCCCGGACCGCCGTGGCGACGATCTGGGTCCGGCGGCGGAGTCCGGCGCTGCGCGAGCTGGTGGTCAAGACCGGGGCGATGGCCGGCCCCGCGACCTGGGAAGCCAACGGTTCCTGGCGCAGCCGATGGTGGGGCGCGCCGGCCCCAGCGACCGACGGCGGGGCGCGGCTGGTGACCGCGGCTCTGCACAAGCGGTTGCACGAGAATTGGACGCCTGAGGATGCCGGGGACATCGCGCCGCTTCTGTCCGATGTGGACGATGATGTACGGACGGGCGCCGACGCCGCGGTGCGGGTGGCGGATCGGGGTTTGGTGGAGGCGCTCTGGGGCGCGGTGGAGGAGACGACCTCGCCGCTGGCGGCGGTGCTGCTGGCGCATCCCACTCCGCCGCCGCAGGGGCATCTTGACCGGGTGTGGCGGGAGTGGCTGGCCACCGCGTCCGATCCATTGTGGACGGCGCTGAGCGGGTGGCGGGTACCGGGCGCGGCCGACGACGTCCAGGCGGCGAGCCTGGTCGCGGTCGAGCCCGACCTGCGGCGGCTGACCGAGCCGGATGTGCGGCCGGTGTTGGTGGAGTGCGCCGGGCGAGGCAAGCACCCGATCGCCGCGATGGCCCAGGGGAAGATCCTGTCGGCGGCCAAGGATCGCGAGCTGATGGACGAGGTGTGCGAGGCCGCCATGAGGCAGCCGAACCTCGCACGTTCTGCAAGCGGCACAAGCTCGCCCCGTCGGATCCCGTTCGCCGGGCACTGTTCTTCGTGCTGACGCGGCAGCCGGAGCAGCTGCGGGCGCTGGATCCGGACGCGAGCCTGCTGTCGCTGGCCTATGCCAGCGCGGATCAGCGGACGCGCACGCGCCTGCAGAAGGAGATGCTCACCAGCGGGTCGCTGGATCTGGTGCGGGTGCTGGCCGGCGAGGATCGGCGTGGGCGCATTCATGTGATGAGCGAGGACGAGGTCCGGTACCTCACCGAGCAGCTTGCCGCGCGAGGCGCGTGGGAGGACCTGTGGCGCATCGTGCTCGAGCTGCCGCTGCTGCGCGGGGTGCGGCTGATGCGGTTGTTCACCGGGCCTTGGGCGCCAAGGGACGACGACACGCGCGAGCTGTTCGGCCGGCTCTCCACGGCCGACCCCGACACGCTCGAGCGCGGTCTCAAGGAGATGCACGACCTGTGGCCGGTCGCGGTCAAGCAGGCGCGGATCAAGTTCCAGGGCAGGGTCAACGACGTGTCGTTCGCTCCCGACGCGGCGCTGCTCGCCGTGGCCGGATCGGCGCGAGTGGCCGGTGTGGTGGACCTGACGCGGGGCGAACTGACCGAGCGGGTGCAGGGATTCGGGGCGTCGGTCGGCCGAGTCCTGCATCTGGGCGGTGGGGTCTTCGTGGCCGGAGAGCGTACCAACAAAAAGGAAAATGAATGCCGGGTGGTCAGATGCGCCCAAGGACGGGCCGAAACCATTGCGGCCGTTAGGGGATCGGTCACGTCCCTGGCGGCGGCCGGGCCGGGGCGCTATGTGGCCGGCACGCGGTCGGGCGAGCTTCTGCTGGGCGCCAACGCTTTCGACCCACCGCGGCGGGTTGAGATGGCCGAGCTGGGGGAGGACCGGCAGCAGGACTGGCCGAGGACGGTCGCGGCCGACCCCGACGGGCAGCGGCTCGCGGTGCTCGGGCGCACACTGATCCTCACCGACGGCAAGGCCTCGACCGTGCTGGCGCGTGGATACCAGCAGACCGTGGTGGCGCGGGCGGTTTTGCTCACCCCCGAGCTGCTGGCCACCTCCGACCAGCTCGGCGACATCAACGTCCTTAGACACCAACGGTTGGCGCTCAAGTCGATCGCCAAGACGACCGTGGAGGGGATGGGCGGGCTGGCGGCGCTCGCGTCCCGCAAGCAGCTCGTGGCCGCCACGCGGGCGGGGGAGCTTCACTTCAATGAGCAGGTGACGCTGCGGCCGGCGGCGGTGATCGCGGGGCCGGGCGACGGTGGGCAGGCGACGAGCCTGCATGTGGGATCGCGTGGGGATTTCCTCGCCGTCGGCTACGACTCGGGGTACACCGACATCTACGACCTTCGCATCGGTGACCTGCCGTCGCTGGTGAGCCGGCCGCTGGCGAGCATGGTCCCGGTGCACTTGGGTGTGCTGGCCGCCGCGCGGCGGGTGCGGGAGGTGGACGGGGCGCCGGGCGAGTTGCTGGGCCTGTTGCGGGCCTGCCTCGAGCACCGCTTCAGGTTCGACATCGAGATCAGTGAGACCGTCGCGCTGGCGACGGGTGAGTACGACATCGCGCTGCAATAGGAAGGCTTCATGGCGACACGGATCGGCATCGACTTCGGAACGGCGAACACGGTTGTGGCGCGATGGGACGACGCGCTCGATCGGGGCGAGCCCATCGACCTTGGCCGCCTTGACGTGCTGCGGCCGGGTGCGGCGGGCGTCATGCAGCGGGTGGTGCCGTCGGTGATCGCCTATGCGACGGGGTCCGGGGAGCGCGTGGCCGGGGCGCGGGTCACGCCGGAGATGTTCACCGATCCCGGTTTCGCCGTGTTCAGGTCGACCAAGAGCGTGATCACGGGGCGGATCAAGGACATTCCGCGCGGGGTTGGGGACATGGCGGTCACCCCGCGGCAGGCGGCGACCCGGTTCCTCAGCGATGTCATGACGGCGACCATGTTCGCGGTGGGCGACGGTGATCTGGAGATCGTCGCCACGGCACCGGTGGAAGCCTTTGACACATATAGGGATTGGCTCGTCCGCGAGGTGAGCGAGGAGGCGGGGCTGGCGCGGCTGCGCGTCGTCGACGAGGCCACGGCGGCGGCGGTCGGCTACAGCGCGCGGCTCAACCCCGGCGACACCTTCATGGTTTTCGACTTCGGCGCGGGCACCCTCGACATCTCCGTGGTGCGGGTGCAGGAGGCGCAGGCGAGCCAGGCCGGAGGCGCCGGGGTGCGGGTGGTGGGCAAGGCCGGGATCGACTTCGGCGGGGACAACATCGACCTGCTGCTGGCCGAGGAGGTGGCGAGCGGGGTCGGGCTGCCTTATGGGGATACCCAGCTGTACAACCGGCTTTTCGCGCAGCTGCTGCGATCGGCGGAAGCGGCGAAGGTCACATTGACGGCGGGGGATCGGGCGCGGGTGGCGACGGCCGAGGGCGACTACGGGCTCGAGGTCGGGCGGGCCGAGTTCGAGAAACTGTTGCGGGACAAGGATGTCCTGGGGCGGGTCGGGCGGGCCTTGCGGGCGGCCCTGGACAAGGCGGCCGGGGCGGGGTTCGTCGCCGACGAGATCCGCAGCGTCTTCCTGGTCGGCGGGACCAGCCTCATCCCGGCGGTGCAGGACGTGGTGTTCATGCAGTTCCCGCCCGACCGGGTGCGCATCGACCGGCCGTTGGAGGCCGTGGCGGCGGGCGCGGCGGGGATCGCGGGCGGTTATGAGCTGCACGACCACATCCAGCACGACTACGTCATCCGGCACGTCAACCGGAACACGGGCGAGTACGAGTTCGAGCCGCTGGTCCCGGCGGGCACCGAGTATCCGACGCCCACGCCGATCAAGACGATGACAATAAAGGCGGTGCGCGACGGGCAACGGAATCTGGGGCTGGCCATCTATGAGCGGGCGCACGCGACGTTCCGGGATGCGAGCGCCGACCTTGAGATCATGTTCGACGCGAGTGGGGGCGCGCGAGCGGTCGCGGTGACGAGCCAGCAGAAGCAGGAGCGTTCCTCGTTGTGGCTCAACGAGGACAGCCCGACCTTCCTTGAGGCCGACCCGCCGGCGACGGCCGGCGCGGACAGGTTCCGGCTCGACTTCCGGGTCGACGCGCAGAAGAGGCTGACCGTGTCGGCGTTCGACCTCGAGCGACGGTCATGGGTGCTCGATCGGCAACCGGTCGTGCGGCTGTCGTAAAGGAGTGACAATGTCGCATTACACGCGGGTCCGGACCGTGCTGAAGGATCCGGAGATCCTGGTCCTGGCGCTGGCGGATGTCGGGTTCGCCAAGATCGAGCGCCATGCGCAGGCGCAGGCGCTCGTCGGTTACCAGGGGGACAGGCGCGCGCAGATGGCGGAAATCATCGTGCGGCGCAAGCATATCGGGCGGCTCAGCAATGACATCGGCTTCGCCCGGCGCGGCGACGGCACCTTCGAGGCGATCATCAGTGACTTCGACCGGCGAAAGTACGGCCGGCCGTGGTTGGATCGGCTGGCGCACGCCTATGGGCGGCGGGCCACGCTGCGGTTCGCGGCCGAGCATGGATATTCGGTCGAGGAGCAGGTCGAGCGGGGGCAAACCAGAATCCTGCTGCGAAGGTCTGGCGCCTGAAATTCTATCTAAGTAGAGTTTGGGGCATGTCTCGCCGAACAGCACTGTCGCCGCAGACCATCGCGGTGCTGCGGCTCCTGATGGAAGTGCCCGACCGGTGGTGGCACGGCTACGACGTCGCCCGGCGCACCTCGCTCAAGTCGGGCACGCTCTACCCCATCCTCATGCGGCTGCACGAACGCGGGCTGCTCGAAGCCGAGTGGGAGGAAGGGCCGCCGTCCGGCCGTCCGCGGCGGCACAGGTACCGCCTGACGGGCAAAGGAATGACCATCGCCGAGTCGGCAATGGAGGTGAAGCGTGAGGGACAAGCTGCTCGGCCGGCTGATTCTGGTGCTGCTGCCGCCGCACTGGGGTGAGGCGGTCGTGTCCGAAGCGGAGCACGTCGAGCCGGGCTGGTCACGCACGCTGTGGTTGGCCGGAGGCGTGCTCGCCGCGGTGAAGGAGGGTGTCATGTCGATCCGATGGGGAGCCTGGGCGGCGATCGCCGCAACGATGTCGCTGGTGGCCTTCACCTTCTGGAGGTATCCGGTGGCTTTTGGGGGCGGTGGCGGGCCGCTGTACGACAGCCTGATCGCGGTGCTGCTGCTGGGTTACGCGGTCGCCACCTGGTGGGTCACGCGCCAGAGTGGGGCCGGTGTCCGGTGGGGCACGCGGTTCGGCGTCGCTGCCGCGGCCGTGGCCGCGTTGGCCTCGATGCCTTACGGCCTCTCCCCGGTGGCGCATGCGGCTCTTTTGGGGGTACCCGTCCTGCTCGCCTTCGCCGCCATGAAAGCGTTGCGCGACAACGGATCGCCGGTGCAGGCGATGATCGCCGGTGGCTGGGGCGGAGGCATCGCCGCCCTGGCCGCCTTCCTCTGCTACGGGGTGATGGCCGTGGCCGCACCGGAGCGCCTCCCGATAGACCCGTCCGTCGCGTCGCGCCACAGCGGGGCCGACCTGATCGCCGCGAACCTGGGCGAGCAGTCGGTCGTCTACATCCTGGGGCTGGCTGGCTGGCCGATGGTCGGGCTCCTCTCGGCGGCCTTCGTGACCATCGCCGCCGGGTCGAAACGACACGGACCCAACGCCGCCTAGCCAGAGGCCGTTGATCGTTGCGCTCGTGGGTGTAATTGCGGGCGGATTTCTACATCCACAAGCGCAACGATCAACCGCGCGGGCGGCCACGCGGAAGGCGGGCGGCCACGCGGAAGGCGGGCGGCCACGCGGAAGGCGGGCGGCCACGCGGAAGGCGGGCGGCCACGCGGAAGGCGGGCGG
>Ga0075418_10000297_pt1 | contig 50235 bp, 38 predicted proteins | sample SoiMetdeltSBSDD2_FD_81776 | JGI IMG/M metagenome (GOLD analysis project Ga0075418, IMG submission 81776) | Bulk soil microbial communities from a Populus tree surrounding site in Tennessee, USA - Soil MetaG P. deltoides SBSDD2 | ecosystem: Environmental > Terrestrial > Soil > Tree plantation...
CCCCGCGCATCCCGGGGCACGTGGCTGGCCAGGAGGCCGAGCAGCAGCTCGCGCACCTCCGGACCGTGAGCCACCGGGAGAGACTGGAGCTCGGAGAGGACGATTTCGCCGAGGACGTGCTCGTTCGAAAGCACATGCGCTCCCGCGCCCAAGGACACTGTTTGCAGGTCGCCGTTCCAGGTCACGAGGCGCACCGCGCTCGGATCGGCGATCAAGAGGTTGAAGCTGTTGTAGAGCTCGCGCTCGAGCCCCTGCTCCAGGCGGCGGGCGGCAGCAGCGCCGTCGGGCTGCGCCAGCACCTCGCTGCAGAGCAAACCCCGCGACCGCCGCCGGGGGTCGAAATCGCCATCCCGCCGGTTGGTGATCACCACCACGAGGCCGGCGGCGTTGGTGCCGATCCACGTGCCCCCGGCCTGCTCGTCACGCGGTCGCAGGACGCGCATGCCCTCGAGGACGGCGGCGGCCGGCGTCGTAGCCGGACGGGCGTAGGCCTCGTCACGGCTCGCCGCCACCACCAAGGGCAGATCCTCAAGCCAGCGCACACCCACGATCAGCACGCACACGGACGCCACTTCCCGGAGAGTCAACCATTGGCACGAGCCGAGTCGGCATCGGGCCGCGATGGCGACACCACCCAGAGGATCAGATAGAGGATCACCGCGGTGCCACCGCCCAGGCCGAAAAGCACGAAGAGGACGCGCACGAGGGTGACATCGATGTTGAGGTATTCGGCCAGACCCACGCAGACGCCCGCGATCTTCTTCTCGCTCTCGATGCGATAGAACTTCCGCGCCATGGCGCCGCCTCCAGGTGGATCCGTCCCAAGGTAGCACAGGGCCGCACGAGGCATCACCAGACCTTGGCATGTGCATTGCCCCAATAGCGGACGAAGCTTCCAGCGACTCCGTGATCGTGTCGCGGCGGCTCCTGCCTCCGACCTGGGACGGACAGGATGCGACGTGGACGCAGAACGATGCGCCTCGCCATCGGCGCTGCTTGGTTGCTCGTCTGCACCGCACCTCCCTGCCATGGTTTCACCGTCGACGCCCGCCGGCTCGCCATGGGCGGCGTCGTCATTCCGGGATGCCAGGAGCTGCTGGCGCTGAACGTGGCCTACCACAGTGTCCCGGCCCGACCGGGGGTGACGGGCGTGGTCGTTCCCCTGCCGCTCGGCTTGGTGCAGCTGACCCAGGACATGCCGACCTTCGATCCGCAGAACGAGAACTTCTCCGTCACCCGCTTGGCCAACCTGGCGATGAACCCGCCTTTCTACCTCGAACTGAGCCGGCCTTCGGACCTGGACGGCGACATCACTCTCCGGGTGTCACGCAACGAGTTCTCCATCCTCTTCGAGGACGCGGAAGCCTTGCTGCCGCAAAAGCCGTTCGAGGTGGGTGGAGTGTGGTCCGTCCCCACGGTCGGTACGGCGGTCGGACACACCCGCACCTATCTCTCGCCGCTTCTCTACCTCGAAGGAGAGCTCGCCTTCGACGACGCCTTCTACGCCGTCCTGGCCCGAGGCGAGCCCCTACAGCCCCATTCCACCTACGAGCTCGACGCTCGCGGCGAGACGCTGGCGGGGTTCTCGGTGCACTGTGCCTGGAGCGCGCCGCTGCGGACGGACGTGCGAGGCAACGGACTCTACGCCGGCGCCGGTGCCAAATACCTGCTCGGCCTCGGGATGTCCCACGCCACCTCGCAGCTCGCCCTGAGCACGGCAGACACGATCTTCGGGGCGCAGAACTCGCTGCGCGCCGATTACAACGCCCGCATTCGCTACGCCGAGTTCGGCCAGATCGGCAACGGCTACGGCATCGATCTCGGCCTCGGCTACCGTGCGGGCGCCGTGGACGTCGGCGTCGGCGTGCGCGATCTGGCGGCGCGCGTCCACTGGGGCCACACCGTGGTGTGGGAATCCGTCCTGGATCAGGCGACGGGCCAAGTGCAGAACACCCTCGTCGCTCGCAACGAACCCTTCGTGCAGAGCTTGCCCACCCAGGGCACCTTCAACATCGGCTGGATGGGAAGAAGCACGGCGCTGGCAGCAGACGTCACCTCGAGCCGTCTCGGCACCCTGGTGCACTTCGGCGCCGAGCGCCGAGCCGGGCCGCTGGCGATGCGCGGCGGCGTCATGACCGACTACGACGCCCGTTTGCAGTGGAGCGGCGGCTTCGGTATCGGCGCCAGCGGTTTCTCCTTCGACGTGGCGCTGCAGTCGCACCACCGCACCTTCACCGGCGAGCGTGGTCTGATGCTGGCCACGTCCTTCGGGGTGCGGTGAGGAGAACGAAAGCGTGGAGGGCAGAATCGATGACACCCATGGATGCATGGACACGAATCGCCAGGAGGCTCGCCGGGCTCGTGCTCTCGAGCTTGCTCTTGGGCTGCATGGACAACCGCATCACGCTGGAAGTCGACGTGGCGAGCTTCCTGGCTCCGAGCGACCGGAGCGGCCCCTACGACGCACCCGCGGGTTCCCCCGCGGTGGACCACGATCTGCCACCCATCGAGGTCCGCATCGAAGGCTACGACCAGCTGAACAAAGCGGAGTCGGTGGATCTGGAGCTCGAAGTCCGCTTCGACAACCAATCGGGACAGGGCCAGGTTCGCTTCAGCTTGTTCTTTTCCGACAGCGCTACCGGCCTGTTCGAAACGCCGGCAGTGGCGGTGGCCGAAGCGCCTCTCGCCCCGCTCACGGCGAGCACGGGGACCGCGTCGATCCATGGCGATGCCCGCCTGCTCGAACTCTTCCAGAACCGGCAGATGTGGATCGGCATCCGCTTGCACTGGGCGCCCGAGACCGCCGACGCCCTGGTGGGGGATTACACGATCACGCGTCTCCATGCCACGGTGGTGTCGAACCTGGATCTGTTGTGATCCTCCGGCGCGCGGGGGCCGTGCCGGGATTCAGGGCGAGGACAGATTGATCAGCGCCGGCTGGGGATCGCGATCCCCCTGCCCGTCCACGGCGCGGGACTCGATCGTGTGCAGGTCGTCGTTCTCCTGCACCTGCAAGCGGCCGGAGAGGTTGGCACCCTCGCGCTGACAGTCTTCCAAGCGCCGCCACGCCCCGGGACCACCGGCGCGCGTCTCGCGGATCTCGATGGCTTCGATGAATCCGTCGCCGGGAAGCGCGTCGAAGGTGATGAAATCCAAGGCGCGCACGCCCGCGGTGACCACTTGGTACGCCATCCGCGTCTCCGGCGGTGGGCGGGTGAGACCTGGAGCGACCTGCACCCGGTCGGTGAAGGTCGAATCCCGTCCCTTCACTTCCACGGTGTGAGTTCCTTCGGGCAGGTGCACCCAGACGACGCGGTCGAGCGAGATGACCATCTGAATCACCTGGCGGGCCGAGCCTTGTTGCACCACCGGTGTGATGCGAACGCCCGTGTCGGTGCGCTCGACGCGGAGCTCTTGCAACGACCAGTTGCCGTCCGGTCCCACCGTGCCCAGGAGTCGCACCGCCAGGGACTCGGAGGGCGCGAGCACGTGGGCGTGCAGCACCGCGTCCACCTGCGCCACCGCTCGTGCGGCGGACACCTTCCCGTTCGCTCCCGCTTTCGAGCTGCTGTCTCGAGTCTCCGTGGGACCTCCGGGCGCATCCGGCGCCGGAGGCGCCCCGGGTGGGCGCTGGCAGGCGAGGCAAAGACCGAGAACCAGTGTGACGAGAAGCCGGGCACCGCGACCCCTACCGCCCTCGAGAATCGACGAGCCCATGTCTCCTCGCTCAGTGCGTGCGCGCGATGATCACGTCGATGCGGCGGTTGAGCGCCCGTCCGTCCTCGCTGTCGTTGGAAGCCACCGGCTGAGTCGAGCCGCGCCCCACCGCGGTGACGCGACTCTCCGTCACCGCGGCATGTTGCAGCAGCCAGTCCCGCACGGCGTTGGCGCGCTCCGTGGACAGGCGCTGATTCTTGTCGGCGTTGCCCTTCCCGTCGGTGTGGCCCTCGACGACGAGCCGCGCTCCGGGGAAGGCGCGCACGGCTTCGACGATCTTCTGTAGGAGCGGCTCGCTCTCGGCGGGAAGCTTGGCGCTGCCGCTCGGGAAACCCAAGCCGTGGAGTCGCAAGACGACGTCGCGATCATCCACCAGCACCTTGCCCTCGGACTGGGTGAACATGTCGCGGACGGCGGTGACCGTGTTCGCCTCCTCGCGGTACGGCTTGAGCTCCGCCACCATGCCCTCGAAGTCGCGGACGTGGTCCTTGAGCTCGGTGATCACTCGCTGGAGCGAATCGGCCTGATCGGTGCGGCGGGCCAGATCGATGCGCAAGCGGTTGCGCTCCCGCACCACGCGGTCGCCCTCCACCTGCAGCTGCTGCAGCACCGGCCCCAGGCCGCGGCTGAAATCGCCCTGCAAGCCGAAGGGTTCCAGATCGCGCTGCGCCTGTGTCTCCCAGTCGAGGACGAGTGCCTCCATCCGGGCGCGGTTGTCACCCTCGCAGCTCTCTCGAATCGTCTCCAGGAGCCAGGTGGCGTGCTCGGCCTCGCGACGGGCCAGGTCGGCCTCGGCTCGTGTGGCCTCACCGATCTCGCCCGCAGCGATCTGCTTTTCCGTGCGCTCCACCGCATCCAGGGCCCGCACGTAGCTGCGCGGCGCATATTCCCCCGCCTTGCCCTTCTCGGCGGCGACGAGGAGCTGACGTGTCCGCCCGACCAATCCCACGCTCATGGCTTCCCTGTACGTCTGATCGTAGAGCCCGAGGAGCGAGGTCGCTTGCCTTTCCGCGGCGTCCCGCCGTCCGGCTTCGAGCTTGCGCGCTGCCGCCATGAGGACGTTCTCGGCGGTTTGCCACGAGGTGGGTGCGACCGAATCGGCCCGGGCCTCCTTGGCCTGTTGCCGCCGTTCCAGCGGTTTCGGCCACAGGTTGCGGGCGCGCTGCATGGCCTCTTCCAGCTCGCCGAGCCGCTTCTCCGCCGTTTCGAGGCTGGCCGTGCTCTTCTGGCTCTCGGCCGCCACCACCGCCTGCTTCGCCTTCTCGTGCGTGGCCGGGGCGAGCACGGCTGCATCTTCTGCTTCCAGTGTTTGCAGGCTCCGCCGCAAGGACGCCTGATCCGCCGCCGCCGGACGGAGCGCGGCGAGAAGGGTCCAGGCCAGGAGGCACACCACCGCGCCTGCAGCACGCTGCCGTTGCCGCCGCCGCGCGTCACCACTCTCTCTCGCTTCGCACACTGCGTTTCTCTCCACGTCCCTTCCTCCCCGCGCTGACGCAACCACTTGCGCCGGGCCGAGTGTGCCCGGGGTTCCGGCCGGCGTCAATCGCTCTGGACGCCGCGCCCCGGCACCACCTAGGATCTCGGCGCCGTACGCTGGAGGGGCGCTCTCGTGCAGGCCGATCTCTTCGATCAGGACTTGAACGCGATTCTCGCCGCCAGCACCTACGACGATTTCGCCGCCCGACTCCGGGCCTACGACTGCAGACGCTGTACGCTTTGCAAGAGTCGCACCCGCATCGTCGTCGACCGGGGCAACCCCAGCGCCCGGATGCTCATCATCAGCGAGCGCCCTGGTGACAACGAGGATCGCGAGGGTCGCGCCTTCGTCGGCCGTTCCGGCGAACTCCTCGACAAGATCCTCGTTTCCATCGGCATCGACCCGGACCGCGATACGCTCATCACCAACGTGGTGAAGTGCAAGCCCGAGATCGATCGGGCCCCGACGAGCGACGAGGCCACCGCTTGCCTGCCCTTCCTGGAGCGGCAGATCGCCTTGGTCCGCCCGCGCGTCGTGCTCCTCCTCGGGCAAGTGGCCCTCAAGTGGATGGATCCTTCGCGCCGGGAGTTCACGATGGAGGAGGAAGCGGGACGTTTCTTCGAGCTGCCCCGCTACCCGGGAGTGCAGTTCATGGTGCTCTACCATCCGGCTTTCCTGCTGCGCGATCCCAGCAAGAAGCGCCCTACCTGGGAGCACGTGCTGCGCTTGAAAACGTATCTCGAGGACCACGCCCAGATCTGAGCGGCTCAGTGCTGCGACCAGGCGCGGAGCGCGGTCAGCAGTCGCAAGGTGCGGTTGCTCTGCGTTCCAGCGACCACCACCTGGACCTCCGCCTGCCGCGACAGCGCCGCGATCACATCGGTGCTGCTCGGACGCGCCTTCTCCGTGGCGCGCTGCTCGTACCAAAACCAGGGTCGTCCGCCGCGGGGCGGCGCCGCGGTCCAAGCCACCGAGGTCGCGTCCAGGTCCGGACAGTCGAGCGCGATGGCCCCCCCGAAGAGATCGGCGCGCACCCACGCCGCCCAGGTGGCGAAGAGGGCGCTCCGCCCCAAGCCGAGGAGCGTGGCGTTGCCGCGCCCGGTGCGCACGGGATAGGTGCTCTCGACAAAAGGCCGCACCGTGTCCACCAGGAAGTCGAGAAGGGAATCGCCGTGGGCCTGGGCCTCCGCCCCCGGCGGTGAGAGCTCGTGGACATCGCCGGTCGTCTCGACGGCGACGACGAGCATTTCCTGCAGGCCTTCGGGCTGGCGAGCGAGGATCTCGTCCAGCGTCCACTCTTCCTTCCCCGCGGCGAGGGCGGCGTCGAAGAGATCTTGTCCGTCGAGAGCGTAGAGCACCGGGTAGCGCCGCGTGCCGCTCTCGGTGTAGTCCGGCGGCAAGAGAACGAAAACGCGGCGGCGCACTCCTGCGGTCCGCCACTCGTGCACGATCACCTTGAGTTCCACGTCTCCGGAGTAGGTCGTGGTCCGCACCGGTTTCGGCGCTGGGGGAGTCGGCACCTGTGGGGCTGCAGACCGTGCTGGTCCTGCAAACAGCAGTGCTGCCAACAGGGCGGCGCCGCAAAACACGAAGCGCAGCGCGGCACCGCCGGGACCCACGGGCACGAATCGCCGCGCCTGCCGCCGCGCTCGCACACCGCACTCGAGCCGAGAGAGCAAGGGACGACCTCCCAGGGTCGCGCCGATCATGCACGTCGTTTCGCGGCGCCTGCAAGGGACCGGGGCGCTCCGCTCGCGCGGCGTCGCAGCGGGCTTCCCGCCGCTACCTTCGCCCTCCCCCGACGTCCTCGCCGCGGGATGGCACGCGGGTTGCCCTCTTTCCAGGCGCCGGCGCCAAGAACCGGCAACGACGAGTTCTTCGCGAGCCAAGGAGAAGACCATGAACTTCGAGATCGAGTTCGAGGAAGTGCAGGAGAAGAAGCGCTCCCTCGGACTGCTCGTAGCCTGTGCCTTGGCACTCGTCGGTTGCGTGTGTCTCTGGCGCTCGCTCACGTAGTATCTCCTTGACCCGCGATCCACGCGCTGCGGCGGCCGCCCACTCGACGGCCGCCGCTTCATTCTTACCCCGGAGCTTCCTTTTCCTCTCCCCGGATGCTAGGGTGCCTCATCCGGTTCGCCGCCCCTGGCCCGCGCGCGGGCCGACCGCCGCCGCAGGAGGCGCCCCATGGAACGGCCTACGAACCGGCTCCTTCAGGCCACGAGTCCCTACCTCTTGCAGCATGCCTACGACCCGGTGGACTGGTATCCCTGGTCGGAAGCCGCCCTGGCGCGGTCACGCCAGGAGGACAAGCCCATCTTCCTCAGCGTGGGCTACTCGTCCTGTCATTGGTGTCACGTGATGGAGCACGAGTCGTTCGCCGATACGGAGACGGCGACACTCATGAACGCGCTCTTCATCAACATCAAGGTGGACCGGGAGGAGCGCCCCGACATCGACGACATCTACATGCAGGCGGTGCAACTCTTCACCGGCGGGCACGGCGGCTGGCCCATGAGCGTGTTCTTGACCCCCCAACTCGAGCCGTTCTTCGCCGGCACCTACTTCCCTCCCGGACCGCGGCATGGCATGCCGGGCTTCAAGACCGTGCTACAGCTGGTGGCCGACGCCTACAAGGAGCGGCGCGGCGATGTGGCACGCACGGCGCAGCAGGTGGTGTCGGCGCTGCAAGCGTCCCGCCCGCCGGCGGAGGCGGAGACCCCGGATGGCGACATCCTCCGCGGCGCTTTCGCCATTCTGGAACGGCTCTACGATCCGGCGCATGGCGGCTTCGGCGGCGCGCCGAAGTTCCCGCACAGCATGGATGTGTCCTTCCTGCTCCGTTACGGCAGGCGGAGCGGCGACTCGAACGCCACCTCCATGGCCTTGGAGACGCTGCGCCGCATGGCGGCCGGCGGCATCCACGACCAGCTCGGGGGCGGTTTCCATCGCTACGCCACCGACGCGCGCTGGCTCGTGCCGCACTTCGAGAAGATGCTCTACGACAACGCCCTGCTCGCACGGGCCTACTTGGAAGCGTTCCAGGTGAGCGGCGAGCCGTTCTTCCGCGACGTCTGCACCCGCATCCTCGACTGGGTGAGCCGTGAAATGACCGGCCCCGACGGCGGCTTCTACAGCGCCCTGGACGCCGACAGCGAAGGCGCCGAAGGCAAGTATTACGTCTGGACCCCAGCGGAAATCGAGGCGGCCTGCGGCCCCGAGACCGCGCGGGTGCTCTGCACTTACTTCGGCGTCTCGGGGTCGGGAAACTTCGAGGCGCACACCAACATCCTATGGGTGCCGCGGGCTGCCTCTTTCGTCGCCGCCGAGCTCGGGATCACGGAGGCAGCGCTGGAGAATGTCGTCGAGGCCGGCCGGCGCGAGCTCTTGGCGACCCGCGCGCGCCGCGTCCGACCGGGACTGGACGACAAGGTCGTCGCCGCTTGGAACGGCCTCATGATCCGCGCCTACGCCCAGGCGCATGCCGTGTTGCGGCTGCCGGAGTATCGGGCCCGCGCCGAAGCCGCCGCCGAGCTGATTCTGCGCCACGGCCCGCAAGGCCCCTTTCGCACCCTGCGGCAGGGCCGCACCTCCGGCCCCGGTTTCCTCGACGACTGGGCGTGCATGATCGCTGCTTTCCTCGATCTTTACGAAGCGAGCTTCGCACCGCGCTGGCTCGAACTGGCGCAGGAATGGAGCGGGCGCCTGGACGCCGAGTTCGATGATGGTGCCGGAGGCTGGCGTTACACCGGGAGCCAGCACGAGAAGCTGCCGGCGGCAGCGCGCAATTCCCTGGACACCTCGACACCTTCCGGCGGCTCGGTGCACACCGGGAACCTGCTCCGACTCGGCCTGCTGACCGGCGAGGAGCGCTGGCGGGAAAGGGCGGAGCGCAACCTGCGCGCTCAAGGCATGGAGCTGCGGCAAGCCAGCACCGCCATGGGGGAAATGCTCTGCGCCCTCGATCTGTACCTGGGGCCTGCGTGCGAGGTCGCCGTGGCCGGCCGAGGCGACGAGGCCGCCGCCTTGGTGCGCGCCGTCTTCGCCCCCTACATTCCGAACAAGGTCGTGGCGGGGTGGCCGGACGCAGGCTCTACCCCTGAGCTCGCGCTCCTCCAGGGCCGCAGCCTCGTGGGCGACAAGCCCGCCGTCTACGTCTGCCGCGAGCATGTCTGTCTGGCCCCGGTCACCCGCGCGGACCAGGTACGGCAGGCCTTGGAAAAGGCGGTCTTGAGCCCAGCGCGGGAGTCGGCATAGCGGCATCGTTGCGGCGGTGTCCGGGGCTCCATGCTTCGGGCCGAAGCGGCGGAGCCGGGCGGGCACCAGCGGGCGCGATGGGGCTTGCGCCGCCCGGGAAGATGCGTTTCCTTGCAACCGGATCCGCCCCGGCCCGAGAGCAGCGGTGCCGGCTGGGCAGCGCCGGTGGTGTGCTACCATGGCCCCGCTCGGTCGCCGCCCACCCCGCCTTGCTGCGCCGGGGGGCACATCGCCTGCACGCCATGGCCGTGATCGGAAGAACTTCCGCCCGCGGAGGTCGTCTCTCGATGCGCGAACGCCGCACACTGGAGCAGCTTCCGGGGCGGGCGCTCCCGGCGCTCCTCTGCGCACTTCCCTGGCTCACCGCGGCGGTCGTGTGGGCCCAGCAGCCGCAGCCCAACCCCGACGAGATCCAGCGCCAGCGCGAGGAGCTGGAGCGGCGCCGGATCGAGTACAAGGGAGAAAAAGCCCGCGTCGACGACTTGAACGCTCGCGTCGAGCGCTACAAGAAGCTGCGGGAATCGATCCCCTTCAGCAACGTCCCCGGCTCCTCGAACCTGCTCCAGGTGTACGTGAACCGGCACGACGTGCAAGACGTTGCCCGGCAGCTCTACTTCCTGTGCACCGACGCCACGGAAGAGGGCTTCAAGCGCGACTACTGGCGCCCCTTCCTCGTCCTCAACCAGGGCGACAAGTATCCCGGCGGCGTCCCCGAGTACGGGCCCTTCGATGTGCAGCATCCGGAAGAGAACGTCGCCGTGTTCCCGAACGTTCGCAAGCGCGACCTGAGCGCCGTCGTCGCTGAGATCGCCACGGCGGACACGGCCGTCGCTTTGCAGGTCACGACTCCTGTCGTCCAGGCCTACGAGCGCCGGCTGCGCGAGCGGGTGGCGAAGCAGAGCCTGGGTGCAGGGGTGCCGCCACCGGTCACCGGCCCGGCGAGCATGCCCGGGGAGAACACCCTGCCGCTCCTGGCGGCGGGAGCCAAGGAACCGCACGACACCTACCCGCCGCGGCGAATCACCGACGAGGCCTCGCTCGCCGCCAGCGGACGGGTCGAGCGCAAACCCGTGCCGGTGGACCGCGAGATCGCCCTGGATCCGGCGCCGGCGTCCTGGGCCTTGGGGCAGGAAGTGACCATGCTCGGCGCGGGTTACGAGGGCTACAACACCAGCTACGAGCCAGGGAACTTCGAGCTCCTGCCGGAAGGCGGTCCGGTCGCCTTCTTCGGTGGGCGTGATCCCCTGGGGAACCCCCGCACCCAGCCAGGCTTGTACTTCTCCTTCAATCAGAAGCTCTGGCACTTGCTGTTGCTGAACGAAATGGCCTTCGCCGCCTTCAGCGCCGGCGACGCGCCCGCGGTCAACGGGGGCTCGCTCAACGCCGGACTGGACTACGAGATCGGTCCCGTCGGCGGTGCCGCGCTCATCGGCTACGCCGCCTTCAACACCATCGGCGAGACCGATGCGGGTATCTCGATCACTGGCAAGTTGCGCTATGCCCTCGCCCCCCGGGTGTACCTGGGCGCCATCTACACCATCTCCGACGTCGAGATCATCCAATCGGAGACCAACGGGCAGAAGCGCACCGGGATCATCCGCCCCGGTTTCGCCGGCATCAGCCTCACCGTCCGCTGAGAAGCAGACTCGCGAAGGGGGCGCGGTGATCCTGCGCCCAGGAAAGCGGCGCCTGCTGCAATTCCCCTACCGGCGCCAGGCGAGAAGGCCTGAGAACCTCGAGCGCGACGTCGCGGCGGCTGGACTCCCACCCCTCGAGAGCGACGGCGAGTCCCTGCAGGCGACCGAGTTCCTCTCCCAGCGCCGCGGCGATCTCCTTCACGTCGGTGAACGGCACCACCACCACATGGCGATCGAGCGGCGTGTCGTGGGTCTCGCAGCGCCGCAGGAGCACCACGCCCCAGAGGATCGACTGCTCCCAGAAACCGTGCACTGCGCCCAGAGCCTGTTCGAGACGCACGGTCTCGTGCCAGTGCCGAAGCGCCGCCTGCGCCGTGGCGGGAAGAGGGCCACGCGGCCACTCTTTCTCCACCGACGCCAACGCTGCTGCCAGTGTGGCACACCACGCTTCCAGTCCCGGGCCCGCCTCGGCGAAGACCAAGGTCGGCGAGAGACAACCCAGCTGATCGAAGAGCGCCACATCCCGCGCCAGGGCCGCCGCCGTCGCCGCGTTCTGCCCTTGGATCGACACCAGGGCGCCACTCCAGCGGCTGCCATAGTCGAGACAGCGTGGCGGCCGGGGCAGCGACGCCAGCTGCTTCTGCACCGCGGCGATGGCCACGTCGCTGCCCTGGACCGTGACCAGGTCGGCGGCGCTTAGCACGGCGGTTTGCATGACGTCCTCGGCATGGGGCCACCAGAGAACGGCGGTGCTGGCGGCCAACTCCGGAACGAGCGTCGCTAGATCTTCGAGCAGGAACACCGCGAACAGGGGCTCGCGCCTCGCCGGGCGCAGCCACTGCGCCGCGCCCAAGAGCCAGCCACGCAACAGGACGGAGAGCGTGGGTGGGAGGACGTTCCCGGCCAGGATGTGCACCAGACGCCGGGGCAGGCGGCCTTCGCGCTCGAGCTGCTCCAGCCGTGCGACATCAAGACCTTCTTGCGCCCATGCGGCCGCGAGAGATTCTGCAGCGTGCGGCGCGAAGGTCACCTCCCACGCAGCATCCAGGCCCGCGGGCGACAGTGCCGCCGAAAGGGCGAGAGCTTGCCGCCACGGGCCCGGACCGCGAGCGCGCAGTTTCCCGAGGGCATCGGCGAGGTGCTTGAGGCGCGCCGGGAACGAGCGCGACCTCCACACTGTCGCCGCCGCTTCGAGCTCCTGCCACGCATGCGTCACGCCCTCGGCCGCGAGAACCGGAACCTGCAGCTCCGAAGCGCCGAGCGGACGCCAACCTACCGGTGCGGGGCGAGTGGGCAGATGGTAGGAGCGGGGCAAGATCACGAGGTCGGACTCCGCCGGCCGGAAGCGCGCGGTACCTGCTTCCGCGTCTGCCGTGTCCCGCCTGGTGGTGTCCCGCTGGGACGTGTCCCGGTTCTTCGCGTCCCCGTCGCGTTCGAGGTGTTCGTGCATGAGGCCGCAACCGCGCAGCTCGGAGCGCGGGCAGCGTCCGTGGAGGATGAAGCTGGCGCCCCGGGCCTCACCGAGATCGGCGGTCAGGAAATGCGCCACCGTAGCGCGGTTGCCGAGATCGTGATGGGCCAGCAGGGCTGGACCTCCGGCCTCGTGAGGAGCGCGACACGTTCCGGTGCTCGCATCGAGGAGTCGCGGGCGCAGCCAAAAAGGCATGGACCAGACCTCCTCATCGGTGACAGCAGCCGTACCCAGCAAAGCAGAGCGCAGCGACAGCGTGTAGTACTGCGAGGCGAGCTCGGTCATGCCGTATTCCGAGACCACGTGTGTCGTAGGCACGCCCAAGTGACGCCCAAGAGCCTCGCGGAGGGCGGGACGCGAGAGCTCCCGCGTCCGGCCCTTGGTGCCCCCGGTTTCGAAGACGCGGCTCCCTGGGGGCAACTGCACCCACCAACGGGAGGCCGCGGCCGCATCGAGCATCTCGACGAAAGCGAAGGCGGTGCCGAGAAGGCAGACGGGCTCGCCCGCCGCCACGGCTTCGGCGCAAGCCTGGCGCAGCTCGTTCCACTGCAAGCGCCCGGCCCGGATACAAGGCGCGCTCGTTGGCGTCCCCCACCGCCGGCGCACCTGCTCCAGCATGTAGCCGAGGGAGGAGTGCGGCGTCTCGCTCCAGGGAGCGACGAGGAAGAGCATGCGGATGCGCTCGACGTCGGGCAGCACATGGTGTCCGAAGCTGCGCCCGAGTGACAGGTCGTAGAGCGCCAGCGAATCGAGGTGCACGACGCCGGGCCGGCCGGTGGTGCCGCTGGTGTGGAAGCGGGCGCATTCCGCCTCGGCCGGGAAAGTGGCGACGCGGGTGTGGCGCAAGGCTTCGACCGGAAGCGGCGGCACCTCTTGCGCGCGCTGCACTGTCGAGGGCGAGGCACCGAGGGCGCGGGCATGGGCGCGATAAGTGTCCACACGCTCGTACTGGTAGGCGAAGAGGGCGAGGGCGAGGCTCTCGAAGCGCTGCTCCTGCGCTTGCATCGCTGCCGTATCGAGACCGTAGCAGGCCGCGAGCGTGGGGCCGGCCGCGACGAAGCCCGCCGGTGCCGACGCCATCCACTCGAGCAGCGCCGCTTCCAGCTCGCGGCTCTCGGCATCGGCTGGCTGCTGCGAAGCGGAACCCAACATGCGGTGACCCTTGGATCAGACGCTGGCCGGGATGCAGCTCATCAGCTCGTCCAAAACCTCCAGCATCCCGCGCCATTGTGCCGCACCGAGCACGTACGGCGGTAAGAGCTCGAGCACCTCGCCCTCGTCCCCGGCAGGCAGGAGGATCCAGCCCCGCCGGAGAGCGGCGTGCACCACCTCCCGCACCCGCGCGCCATCCGCTCCGTGCGGTCCGCCGCACTCGATACCCCAGAGAAAGCCGCGGCCGCGGATCGCCACGACACCTTCCCGACCGGAGAGCAGCGCGGCGAGCTCCTCACCCAAGACGGCGCCGCGCTCCGCCACCCGGGCGGGCCAGTCCTCCTTTTCCAGGAGATGCAGCGTGGCAGACGCCACCGCCGCGGCGAGCGGGTTGCCGAGGAAAGTCTGAGTGTGACGCGCCTCGCCGCGCGAGCGCTCCCAGCATTGCATCACCGCCTTCGTACCGATGCAAGCCGAGAGTGGCAGCCCCCCGGCGAGGGACTTGCCGAGACAGAGTAGATCCGGAACGACGTCCGCCTGGCTGCAAGCGAACCAACTCCCGGTGCGCCCGAGGCCGGTGAGGATCTCGTCGGCGACGAGGAGCCTGCCTCTACGGGTGCAGATCTCGCGCAATCCCGGCAGGAAATCCGCGGCGGGCACGACGACACCGCCGCGGCCCTGGATCGGTTCGACAAAGACGGCGCCGATCGCTTCACCAGCGTCACTGCCCAGCAAGGTGTCGAGCCGCTCGAGGATCTGGTGCACGGCAACCGGAGCTCCGTCTCCCGAGCTCGCGGCCCCGTGCCTGCGCCCCGGGTAGGGCAAGTGCACGACGTGCGGATTGAGCTGAGCGCGGAAGGGGCCACGGAAGTGCGCCCTCCAGGTGAGTGACAAGGCACCGTAGCCGAGACCGTGGTAGGCGCCCTCGAAGGCGACGGCGCCTGGCCTCCCCGTGGCCAGAGATGCCGTCTTCAGCGCCGCCTCGATGGCGTCGCTGCCGGAGCTGCCGAAGAGCACCACCTCCAAGGCCGCAGGAGCGAGGCGGGCGAGCTGCTCGGCGAGCTCCACCTTGAGAGCAGCGGGATGCACGTCGCCCATGGCATGGACCAGGCGCCCGGCCTGTCGCAGCACTGCCGTTCGCTGCACCACGTGCGTGTGCCCCAGGATGCAGACGCCGAAGGCCGCGGTGAGATCGACGAAGCGGTTGCCGTCGGCGTCCCAGACATTGCAGCCCGAGGCGCGTTCCCAGAAGAGCGGGAAGGTGTCGTCGACGAACGTGGTGTCGGCGCACTCGACGCGCTGCAGGCGCGCCGCCAGCTGGCGCGACCGCAGTCCCGGCACCTCGGTGCGCAGCTGCGGCAGGAGGTCGGGAGGCCCCACGTCAAACCCCGCGCTCGACGCCAGGCCAAAGGAGCTTGTGCAGCTGCAGCTGGTAGCGCGCCGGGACGCCGTCTTCCAGCAGCCACTGCGCCAGCTCGGCGCGGATCGGGCTCTCCCAGGCGGGTGAGAACAGGACCGTCACGCGCTCGTGCAAGCGGTGCTCGCGCAGCGTGTCCCGCGCCCACTCGTAGTCGCGCCGCGATTGGATGACGAACTTGACCTCGTCGTGCGCTGCGAGGAGGCTCAAGTTGGACCAGTCGTTGCGCTCCATCTCCCCGGAGTCGGGCGTCTTGAGGTCGACGATCTTGCGCACTGGCGCTGGCACGGGGGCGATGCTGAAGGCGCCGCTCGTTTCCAGCAGCACTTCGTAGCCCTCTTCCAAGAGTCGTTGCATGAGCGCTACCGCCGCCGGCTGCGCCAGGGGCTCCCCTCCCGTCACCTCCACGAGCCGCACGGGGTAGGAATGCAGCTCATACAGAATGGCGTCGAGACTCATCCAGCGGCCTTCGTAGAAGGCGTATTCGGTGTCGCAGTAGTTGCAGCGCAGCGGGCAACCGGTGAGGCGCACGAAGGCGCAGGGTCGGCCCGCCTGAGTCGACTCTCCCTGCAAGGAGTAGAAGATCTCGTTGACACGCAGTTCCGTGTGCGACATCGCCTCGCCCTCGCCCTTCGCCGGCGCAGCCTTTCATGATAGCGCCTTCGTCACGCCCGTGCCGGCAGCGGCGGTCCGGGAGGGGAGCGTGAAAAGAAGGAGACCATCATTCTGGGCTTGACCTCTCGGCAGCGCAGCGTTAACGTTTCCGCTGCGGGGGAGACGAACCCTGCGGTTAAGGACCAAAAAAGAATCGAGCCAAACGCGAACTTCGCAGTTCGTCCTCGATCCAAGGACCGTGATGGAGTGCCATTGGCACTCCGGATCCTGGTAAAGGTACCTCGGACAGCCGAGGTACCTTTTTTTTCGGCGCCGCAGTGACTCTGACGTCGCCTGAGGCTGGGAAGTACTGGTGTGGGACCCTCGTCGAGGGGAAGTCGTGGACCACTGGCTGGCTGCATTGGCGCAGATCGACACGGCGCTCTTCCGCTGGATCAATGGCGGTCACAACGCCTTCTTCGATCGGCTCATGCCCTTCGTCACCGAGCTCGGCCACTGGGAGGTGCCGATCCTGGTGGCGTGGACGGCGCTCCTGCTCTTCGGCGGCTCCCGCGGCCGCACGGCGGCGCTCCTCGTGGTGCCGCTGTTGGCGCTGAGCGACCAGCTGAGCAGCAACCTCCTCAAGGACCTCTTGGATCGGCCACGGCCCTGCAACACTTTGGCCGCTGTGCATCTGCTCGTCGGTTGTGGCTCCTCCTTCTCCCTCCCCAGCTCGCACGCCGCCAACTTCAGCGCCGTGGCGCTGCACCTTTCCTGGTTCTACCCACGGGCAGCACCCTATCTGGGTGGCTGGGCGCTCTTGGTGGGCACTTCCCGTGTCTACGTCGGCGTGCACTATCCCGGCGACGTACTGGTGGGGTTCCTGGTGGGGATTCTGGCGGCTTGCGTCGTGCGCGGTCTCTACCGCGGCGCGCTCGCGCTGCGGCGCCGGCAGGTTTCTGCCTCGACCGCAAGGTGAGAAAGACTAGCCCTGCGACTCGTTGCGCTGGAACCAGGGCGTCTCGCCGAGGATGCGATCGGCCACCTCGGTGGTGAGCGCGTCGGCGTTGACGACGAGACCGCGCAGGTTCCGCCGCACCCGGCGCGAAGCGCGATTGCACCAGGAGCGGGTCATGGCGAGCTCCTGGGCGCAAGAGGCCCCGGCCTTGAGCAACGTGTCGGTGCGGGACGTCACCGCCACCATGGCGTAGGTGTCGATGACCACGTCGGCGATGCGCCGCAGCAAGTACTGGCGGGCGACGAAGCTACGGCCGTGGCGGCGGAGCAAGCCTTCGACATGGCCGGGCAGGCGGTGCACTGCCGTCTCGATGCGGCTGGCGCACTCCGCCAGCTCCGGGTGGATGTCCCGCAGGCGCTCGCGCAGGAAGGTCTGCTCCACCCGGCGCCCGAAGTAGCGCGAGAGGACGCCGAAGTCACGGGCTGGATGGCGCAGCGCCCGCGCCACCAGCTGCAGCTCCTCGCCGGGCCCGCGCAGCCCCATGCCAGCGATGAAGAGACGCAGGATCTCGTTGGTGCCCTCGAAGATGAGATTGATGCGCGCGTCTCGCAACATGCGGCCGAAGGGGTATTCCTCCATGAAGCCGTTGCCGCCGTGGATCTGCAGGGCCTCGTTGACCACGAACCACAGGGTCTCGCTGCCCAGGATCTTGCAGATCGCCGCCTCCAGGCTGAAGTCCTTGAGGCCGCGGTCGGCGATGCCGGCGGTGAGATAAGTGGCGCTCTCCACCGTCCAGGTGCGCGTGCTCATCTCGGCGAGCTTGTCCTTGACGAGCTCGAACTCGGCGATGGCGTGGCCGAACTGCCGGCGCTGCCGGGCGAACTCTGCAGCCAGCTCGATCAGCTGGCGCGAAGCCCCGACGCACCCCGTGGCGAGACCCAAGCGGCCCTCGTTCAGCACCCCCATGGCGATCTTGAAGCCGCCGCCCACCTCACCGAGGAGGTGGTCCGCCGGCACCCGCACGTTCTCCAGGTGCACCTCGTTGGTCTCCGAACCGCGGATGCCGATCTTCTTCTCCGGCGGCCCGATGACGACACCAGGCAGGTCGCGGGTGACGACGAAGCAGGTGACCTTCTGGTTTTCGTTCCGCGCGCTCGGCAGGTCCACCTTGGCGAAGACGGTGAAGACGTCGGCGAAGCCGGCGTTGGTGATCCACTGCTTGGTGCCGTTCAACACCCAGGCGTCGCCGTCGGCGACGGCGCTGGTTTGGATGCTGCCGGCGTCGCTGCCGGCGCCGGGCTCGGTGAGGGCGAAGGCGGCGTACTTCTCCCCCGCCGCCAGGGCGGGCAGGAAGCGATGCTTCTGCGCCTCCGTGCCATACAGGATGATGGCCTTCATGCCGATGGACTGATGCGCCCCCACGGTCACGGCCACGGCGGCGGAATGGCGGGAGATCTCTTCCAGCACCTTGCAGTAGGCGGTGACGCTGAGACCGCTGCCGCCATACTCCGGCGGGATGATGATGCCCATGACGCCGAGACCAGCGAGCGTGTCCAGCACCTGCCGCGGGATGGCACCCTCGGCATCGATCCGGGCGTCGTCGATGTGCTCCGCGGCGTACTTGCGGATGGACTCGCGCAGCATCTGGACGACCTCGGCCTCGTCCGGACCCATGCTGGGGAAGGGGAAGAGGAGATCTTGGGACAGCTCGCCGGTGAAGGCGCCGCGCGCGAAGCTCCGTGACATCAAGGGCACCTCCTCGAGACCGCCTGGGGAGCAGCAAGGATCAGGCCGCCGCGAGCGGGAAGGACCAGGGCGCCACCATCATAGGGTCGAGAGAGGTGTCGAGCCTTCTCTGGTGTCGAGTCTGCAGAGGGGGAACGCGCCTTCCCCTCAGGGGATGGAGTAGAAGGAGAGCTCGATGCTCGCCGACAGGGAAGCCCGGTTGGTCGGACCGGGACCGAAGGGGTTGTAGAAAACGACGACCCACTCGCCCGGATCGGGGTGGAGATGGAGCTGGGTCGGCCGGGTCTCGCCGTAGGGTGGCTGTTCGTCCGGCAGCTGCGGCCAGAGGATCCGGAGCGGCGGTGGCGGCTGCTGGTTCTGCTTGGCGTCCTCGCGCTCCTGATTCTGCAGATCCGTCTGCTCCTGGGCGAGCACGGCGAGAGGCTTGCCGGCGTTGGCCGGGTCGGCGTACACCGAACGCGCGAGGACGTACGCCTCCACCTCGATCTCGCCTCTCAGATTCGTCCAGTTCACCAGAATCTCGGGGTGATCCTTCTCTGGAACCGAGACGAAGACCTCCACCCGAGTACCACCGTCGACGGGCCGTCTTTGGAAGGAGTCGACCGTCAGAGTGCGGCGCTCCACGCGGGCGAAAGTCTGGGTGTCCTCGCAGGCCGGGAGGAGGAAGAGCAGGGAAGCGAGTCCCGCGCCCATGAACCCGGCCCCCGCCTGCAGTCTTTTCCCCATGCTTCGTCTCCTTGCTCCCGCAGCGCCGGGGAAATATAACATCACTCTGGCGGCGGCGCGAGTCCCGTGGTCGCCGCCCTCCCGGGAGCCCGCTTGAGCGACACTGGACCACAAGTACCAGAAGCCTCGGACCCGTACGCCAAGTTGCAGTACGGCCGGCTCTTCGCCTGGCCCGAGCGCCTGCAGCGGGAAGGCCCCTTCCTGCTGCAGGTGCTGCAGGAAGGACCCGAGCCGAGCCTCCTCGATCTGGGCTGCGGCACCGGCGAGCATGCGCTGCACTTCGCTGGCGCCGGCTACCGCGTCCTCGGCGTGGATCGCTCCGAGGCGCAGCTCGAGCAGGCGCGCCCGCGCGCCGCCGGCACCAGCGCGCGCTTCGTCGCCGGCGATCTCGTCCGCCTGCACGAAGCGCTGGGAGAAGAGCGCTTCGGCACCGCCTTCTGTCTGGGGAACACACTCGTCCATCTCCAGGAAGCGAAAGAGTTGGCAGCAGCGTGTCGCGGTGTCCATGCGGCGCTGCGACCGGGCGGCGCCTGGGTGATCCAGATCCTCAACTACGCGCGCCTGGCCCAAGGCGAGCGCCATCTGCCCCTGCAGTTCCGCCCCGATGCAGAGGGCGAGATCGTCTTCCTTCGCCTGTTGCGCCATCTCCCGGACCGCCGCCTGCAGTTCTTCCCCACCACGCTTCGCCTGCGACCGGAGGCAGCGGTGCCGGTGGAGGTGATTTCCAGCCACGTCACGACGCTACGAGGCTGGCAGCGCGACGAACTGGAGCCAGAGCTCCACCAGGCCGGCTTCGAATCGATCGTCTGGTACGGAGACTTGTGCGGAAATCCCTTCCAGCCGCAATCGTCCACGGATCTCGTCTGCGTCGCGCGGCGCCACTGAGCGCCGCCGCCCCTTTCCTGTCCTTTCACGCCAGAAATCGCCGTATGGCGGAACGGCTCTTGCCAACCCGATGCGAGCAGCCCGGTCCACACGCGACGTCGGGCGCAGCACAGTGGAAGCGCGCGGAACGACCGCCTCCGGGCGCGTCGGACGCGCAGAGCCCAGATGGAGAGGTAGGCGATGAACAAGAGCACCCGGATCCTTCTCGCTCTGGCCGGCTGCGCGCTGCTCGGTGTTTCGAGCGCCGCGGCGCGGATCGAGAGGGTGAACCTCGAATTCAGCCCGTATGCCGGTGCACTCGTGGTGGACGAGCAGCTCGGCTTCACCGAACGTGTTTCGCCCCTGGTCGGGGCGCGGCTCGGCATCGCCCTGTCGCCGCGGATCGCCTTCGAGGCCCAGGGCGGCTGGTCGCGCTTCGAGCTCCCCACCACCGTCGAGCCGGTGCAGCGGGACCTGGGGATGGTGAGCGGGGGATTCTCCCTCGATCTCACCAGCCACGCGCACGTCCGGCCCTTCATCACCATCGGCGGCGGTTACGCCGAGGACATGAGCACCGACGCGGCAGGCGCCATCCAGGATCCCTTCGCCCAGATCGGCGGAGGCCTGAAGATCGTGGGCTCGAGCGGCCTCGGTGTGCGCCTCGAGGCCTGGCAGCTCATGCTCGGCACGCGCAGCAGCGGCACCAACAACGTGATGCAGAACACCGCCATCGGCGCGCGTCTCGTTCTGCCTTTCGCCCGCAAGCATGGCGACATCGACGGTGACGGCGTGGCCGACAACCGTGATCTCTGCGCCTCGACGCCGAACGGCGCCACCGTGGATGCCAAGGGCTGCCCGACCGACGGCGACAGCGACGGCATCTGGGACGGCCTCGATCTGTGCAGCGCCACGCCGGCGGGAGCCAGCGTGGATGGTTCCGGCTGCCCCGCCGACGCGGATCGCGACGGCGTCTTCGACGGCATCGATGTGTGCGCCGCCACCGTGGCCGGCGCGGTCGTGGACGCCCGCGGTTGTCCCACCGATGGGGACAAAGACGGCGTGGTGGACGGCCTCGACAACTGCCCGGACACGCCGGCGGGTACGCGCGTCGACGCCTCGGGCTGCAAGATCTCCCAGCTCGAGTACGAGATGCTCGACACCGGCAAGCTCCGCCTGCAGGGAGTCAACTTCATCACCGGCAGCGCGCAGCTGGATCCTTCCAGCTTCGCCGTCCTCGACGAGACCGGCGAGGTGCTGTCGCGCTGGCCGCAGCTGCGCATCGAGGTGGGCGGCCACACCGATTCGCGGGGCAGCAACGCGACGAACGCCAAGTTGTCCGAGCGCCGCGCTCAGGCAGTGGCGGACTATCTGCTGTGGAAGTTCCCGCAGATCAGCAGCTCGCAGCTGCGCGTGCACGGCTATGGCGAGGAACTGCCCGTGGCTTCGAACGTGGACGAGCAGGGCCGCTCGCGCAACCGTCGCGTCGAGCTCACCGTGCTCAACCGCGAGGAGCTGCGTCAGATCCAGGACTCGCAGAAGCAGCAGCAACAGCAGCAGCAGCAGGAGCAGCAGCAGCCGCACTAGGAGGTTGCGTCAGGGCGTCCGGTCCCGCCTGGGGCCGGACGCCTGGGCGCCCCGCCCCAGGGTCCCGACGTCTGGTCCCGATCTTGCAGATTGCGAGACGAGACGACCCTCTGGAAATGGGCGGGAGAGGCGAGGTCCTCGGCGAAGTGCGTCACGTGTGGTGCGGGGATGGGTCGATGGATGCGACCGAGAACCGCCGCGATCTCCCGCCCTTTCCATTCTGCCCCACGCCCGGCGCTTTCTGCCTCTGAACGCACCGATTCTCCCTGCTCCGATTCCCACCCGTCTCCCCACCTCCGATTTCCACCGGTCTCCCCTGCGCTGATTTCCACCAGGTGTGGTGGAGAAACCGTCAGGCGCCGAATTCCCGCCCCACCGCTTCCAGTCGCGCCCCCAGATCTGCCAGCGGCTCATAAACTCCGGCCGACAAGAAAAGCGTCCCCGCTTCACCCACCGGGACACCGGTTCGCGTCAGGACGAAAGCGCGGCGCGCCAGCGCCTCGCCTGCCGCCTGGGCGTCGTCCGCCAGCTGGAGGGCGTAGTCCACCAGCACCGCACCTTGGTCCTCCAGGAAGACCAGATCGAGACACACCTCGAGAAGGGCGGCGCCGGAGGCGTGCAACAGTCGGGTGCCGCGCCAGAGCTGTGACGCCGCCTGGGCCCGCGCGTGGATCGGCAGAGCGAGAGACGGCAGCAAGAGAGCGAGAGCTGCATCGATCTGGCTCGTGGCGCCGAGTCGCGCTGCGACCTCGCGGGCACAGGCGCCGAGGATGGGGGCCGAGGCGTCGAGAGGCACCTGCCGCAGCACTTCGTGCAGCAAGGCTTCGAGTCCCCGGGCCGTCCCCCACTCCGGCTCGGTGCAGCGGCGGACGCGAGGCTCGCTGCCGCGACGCAAGAGTGCCGCGTGCGCCACAGACCAGGCTTGGCGTGTCTCGCGCAGCACCTCCACCTCGGCCGCCGGGCGCGGCGAAGGCGCACTCCGCACCGGGGGGCGCAGCTCTCCTGCCTGGACGATGCACCATGCCGCTTGCATGGGGGTCGTGGCCCCGGCCGGCACCGGCGCTGGCAGCTCGCCGAGGGGGCCATCCCCCAGCGCTCCCGGGACCTCCTGCAGCGCCTTCAACAAGCCTTCGGCGCGCCGGCCGGCGAAGGCGCCCACCGCCAAGTAGTCCCGCGCCCGCGTTGCCGCGACGTAGAGCAAGCGCTTCTCCTCGGCGCGCTCGCGCTCGCGCTCCCGCGTGGCGAGCGGGGCCCAGCCCGGTGCCTGCAGCGCCGCACCGAGATCTGTGGCTTGCAACCGCATCTCCGCCGTGCCCTCGGCGCGGTCGTAGACGATGGCCTCGTGCTGTGGATTGCCGCGCGCCGCGAGGTTGGCGAGGACGACGCAGGGGAACTCGAGTCCCTTCGCCATATGCACCGTGAGCAGGCGCACCTGCTCCGGGTTCTCCTCCTCCGGCGTCCACTCCGCCAGGCGCGGCGCTTCCTCGTCGAGATCGCGCAGGGCGTTGACGAATTCGCGCAAACCGGCGGGGCGACTGTTCTCGAAGCCGCGGGCTCGCCGGAGCAAGGTGTCGAAGTTGGCGAGGGCACGGTCGCCCTGGGGCTGCGCCCCGTACACCGCCCGGGCCGCGGTGCATTCGAGCAAGCGCGCGGTGACACCGCCGACGCCGCGGCCATGACGTTCGGCGTGCAGCACCGCGAAGGTCTCGAGAGCTGCATAGAGCGGCGATTCCGGCGCCGGCGCCAAGTAGTCGAAGCGGCCACAGCGCTGGCGATGCTGCCAGAGCGCCGCATCGCTGGCGCCGAAAAGCGGTGAGCGCAACGCCGCCGCCAGCGCCAGTTCGTCGCCGGGGTCGTCGATCGCGGCGAGAGCATGGAGCATGTCGCGCACTTCCTGGCGCTGGAAGAAGAGCTTGCCCCCTTCCTGGCGGAAGGGCAGACCGGCGGCGCGCAGAGCATCCTCGTAGTGTTCGATGCCGGAGGTGCGGGCGAAAAGGAAGGCCACGTCGCCGGGCTGCAGTGCCCGTGCACCGCTCGCCTGGCGCACCGGCCAGGCTTCGTCCAGGGCCCGTTGCACGAAGGCGACGAGGGCCAACGCCTCGGCGCGCCGGGCGGTATCGGCATTCTCGGCGCTCCCGGCCGCGGGAGGGACGATCCACACCGCCGGCCCGCCGGTGGTGGCGGCGGGCAAGGGCACCAGAGGGACGTGCCGCGGCTGCGGTGGATGCGCCGCACCGGCGCCGAAGAGGGAAGCGAAGACGCCGTTCACCCAGTGCAGGATCGCCGGCCGGCTGCGGAAGTTCTGCACCACGTCGAGGACCTCGCCGCCGGAGCGCCGCACGATGGCGCAGCATTGTTCGTAGACGTCGAGATCAGCGCGGCGGAAGCGATAGATGGATTGCTTCGGGTCGCCCACCAGGAAGAGCTGGGCCCCTACCTGCACATCCTGCCAGGACAACGCCGCGGGGCCTGTTTCGGCGAGGTAGAGCACGAGCTCGGCTTGCAACGGATCCGTATCCTGGAACTCGTCGACGCAGAGCATCCGCACGCGCCGGCCGAGATCACGGCGCACTGCCAGGTCGTCACGCAGCAAGGCCCGCGCTTCGAGCAGCAAGTCCTGGAAGTCCAGCACTCCGAGCCGGCGCTTCTCCTCGGCGTACGCCGCCAGGAAGCGTCGCGCCCAGAGCAGCGAGCGCCGCAGCACTCGTCCCGCCAGATCTTGCTGCAGCGCCTCGAGCCGTGCTTGCAGCGCTTGCCGCAGCGCCTTGCTCGTCTCCAGGCCCCCAGGAATCCAGGACTCGCGCCGACCGAGCCCGGGCTTGACGCTCGTTCCTTGCAGGAAGAACGCGGGCCACGCCTCGTGATCGAGGTCTTCGAGCGCCTCGAAACGCTGTGCCAGCTGTTCGAGATGCAACCGGCCCCGGTCGTTCCGATCGCGGCAGTGGTCCTGGGCGTGTTGCCAGCTGTCGCGCACTTCCTGTCGCAAGGCTTGCAGACGCGTTTCCAGGGCCTCGGTCTCCGGCGGCAAGCGCACCACCTCGGCGAGATCGCGATTGTCGTAGAGAGCGCGCACCACGCCTTCGAGATCCGGGTCGAGGCGCACGCCGGTCTGCAGCGCGGCGCGCAGCAGCTCGGCGCCGCGCGGATCCTCCAGCTCGCGGTCCACCCAGCGACGCCAGAAATCGCGCTGCAGCTGCAGCGCCTCCAGCTCGTCGAGGACGCGGAACTGCGGATCCAGTCGCGCTTCCGCCGGACGCTCACGCAGCAGGCTGGAGGCGAATGCGTGGATGGTGGAGATCTGCGCCCGATGCAGTTCACCGAGGGCTCGGCGCAGGCGCGCCTGCGCCGCCGCCGGCGCAGCGGGCACGCGCGTCTCCAACGCCTGACGCAAGCGCAGCCGCAGCTCCCCCGCCGCTTTCTCGGTGAAGCTGATCGCCACGATGCCGGCCATGTCGGCGACGCCGCTCTCCAGCGCGTGCAGCAGCCGCGCCACCAGGAGTGTGGTCTTGCCCGTACCCGCTCCCGCCTCCACCACGAGCGGCCGATCGAGGCTCTCCACGATGCGGGTGCGCACCGCCTGATCGGCGGGCTTCCAGTCTTCGGGAAGGAGCGTGTCAGTCATCGTCCTCCGTTCCCTTCCCGAGCGTCTGCAGCTCCAGGCCGAAGTCGGGCAACGCTTGCCAGCGTGCGTCCTGCCGGCTCGCCGACTTGCGCTGCACCAGGCGCTGGATGCGGGCGTCGCACAGACCGCGATAGTCGCAGGCGCGGCAATGCACCCCGTTCTCCCCCGGCTGCGGGAAGAATTCTCCTGCCTCGATCCCGGCCGCCACCTCCCGCACCAGGGTGTCGAAGTCCGCTCGCCGCGCCAGCACCCGCGTGCCAGCCAGGCGTTGCACCTCGAAGCCACCGCGGCGGGTCACGTGGACGAAGCGGCCCTCGCTGTGCTCCAGGCAAGCCGTGTCGCCGCGGCTGGCGGCGAGCAGGTAGAGCACTAGCTGCACCGCCCCGGGTTCGCGTTTTCCGGCGCGGGCCCGGCCGCTCTTGTAGTCCACCACGCGCAGGCCCGGGTGGCGCAGGTGCCGGTCGATGCGGTCGATCTTGCCGCGCAAGCGCAAGGCATCGGCGCCGCGCTGCACCGCCGGCGACACCGGTCCCTCGGGGCCGAAGGCGAACTCGAAACGCCAAGGCACCCAGCCCGGATCTTCCGCCGCCCGCTGCCGCTCCTGGCGCAGGAAGCGCACCAGATCGTCGCGGAGCTGTTGCTTGCGAATGTCCCAGAGCAGCGTCGCCCGCTGCGCTCCTGTCTCCTCGCGGGCGGCGAAGCAGGTGCTCGCCGCTTGCAGCAAGCGCTCGCGCAGGGTCGCGAAGCTGGCCGCTTCGAAATCGACATCGTCCGACTCGAGACCACGATGGAAGGCTTCCAAGATTCGATGGACTAGGATGCCCACCTCCAGCGCGGAGGGTTCGCGACGCTCCTCACGCTCCAGCGGTTCCAACCGCAGCTGCTGGCGGAGGAAGAATTTGAACGGGCAGGTGGAGTACAGCGCCAGCTGCGAGGCGGAGAAAGGCTGCGAGCGCACCCGACCTGCGAGCTCGCTCCGCAGGGCTGCGTCGGCGAGGAGACCGTCGAAAGCGGTGAAGCGCCGGCGCACCTGCCGGGAAGCGGCGAGGGCGAGGCCGCGCGCCGGCCCGGGGCCCAGCAGGCGGACGTAGCGCCGCGCTGCCGGCGGCGGCAGCGCCGCCACGGCGATGTCGTCGAATTCCTCCAGCGAGAGGATGGGTCCGGCCGACGGCGTCTCGCGACGGCGCAGCGGCACGCGCTCGCACCAGGAAAGTCGGGCGAAGTCTTCGTAATCGAGGCGGCGACCTTCGCGCCCTTCCGCCAGCTCGAGGAGCAACTCGGAGGGCAACCGCGCCGCCCCCGTCGCCGGGTCGAGGCGGGCGTAGCCGAGCACCAGCTGGCGGCGGGCGCCGGCGCTCGCAGCCTGGAAGAGCCAGCGCTGCCGCTCGAGCTGGTCGGCACGCAGCGGCAGCGCACCGGGCAGGCCGCTCTTGTCGCCGACGACGGCGCGATCCCGGTCGGGAAGAACGGGATCCTCGGCGACCGGCCCGGGCCACTCGCCTTCTTGCAGACCGGCGAGGCAGAGCACGTCGAAATCCAGACCGTAGAGCTCCTCCGCGGTGCCGAGAGTGACGCCGCCCGGTCGCGACGCCGGCGCCGGCACCCGCGCTTCCCCCAGCAGGTGGCGCAGCGCTTCGCGAAAGTCGGAGCGCGACGGCCGCGGCGCCGGCAGCGCGTCCAAAGCGGCGAGTGCGGCGAGTGCGGCGCGCAGGGCCCGCGTTTCTTCCGTGTCGACAAAGACGCGCTCCACGCACTCCGCCGTGAGGGCGGCGAACTCGCTCCAGCGCGCCCGAGCCGGGAAACGGCGCAGCTCCGCTACGAGGGCTTCTGCGACCTGCGCCAGCTCGGCGCAAGCCGCCGCTGCGGCGAGCGCCGTACGGGAGGGTGCCTCCGCCTCCGGCGGCCGGCTGTCGAGGAGCGCCTGTCGCTCCCGCCTGAGCTGCCGGCGCCAGGCTTCGATGCCGACGCCGAGCCCGGCGCGTCGCGCCACCCGTTCCCACGCCGAGGGCACCGGGTCCGCGGCGATGCCGGCCCACTCCTGCCAGCGCGCCGGAACGAGGAGGAGGAACTCCAGCACCGGGGTGGTGGCGAACTCGCCGTCGGCGAGATCGAGGAGACGCGAGAGGGCGCGGCCGGAACGCCGCGAGGCGAGAGCGAAGAGCGTGGGTGCGGTGATGGGCACGCCGGTCCGCTCCAGCGTTTCCGCCAAGAGAGGCAGCGCCGCGGCCGTGCGTGTCACCACCGCCATGCGGTCGAAAGGCACCTCTCGATCGGCGGCGCGCAGGAGCCGCCGGGCGACCTCCCTTGCCTCCGCCTCCTCGCCAGGGGCCGAAAGAATCTGCATCTCGACGGCCGCAGCAGGAGGAGCGGCCGGTACGGGAACTGGTTGGAAGCCTTCCTCTTGCAGCCAGTCCACCAGTCGAGTCGCCGCCCCACGCGGGCAGTAGATCTCCAAGTCGACCTCTTCGTCCCGCGCCAAGGTCAGGAGGAGCCGGCGCTCGAGCACGTTCAGGGCCTCGAAGCCGTAGATCCACAGCCTCCCACCGAGCGACAGGTGCGGCGGTTCCAGACCAGCCGCCCGCTCCAGCAGGGCCGCATCGTCATCGAAATGGGACTCGAACGAGCGGCGCTGGCCGATGGCGAGCTCGAAGACGTGGCGCAGCCGCGGCCCGAGATCGGCGCCGTGCTGGAGGAGGAAGCGTTCCAGGGTGCGGGCTCGCACCAAACCGGCGGCGGCTAAGCCATCGAAGCAGCGCAGCATGGCGGCGCGGAAGCCGCGCTGGTCGAGAGCCTGCGCGAAGAAGCCCGGGGGTCGCTTCTCCCGTCCCAGGACCCACCGCGCCAGCGTCGCCGCACCCGCCGGCGCCAGGCGCTGGCGCTCTTCACCCCAGCGCGCCGCTGCAGTCAGCGTCGCTGCCAGCTCGGGCCAAGAGAAAAACTGCAGCGGCAAGGGACCGAGACCAGCGGCTGCTGCGGCCTGCGCCAGATGCGGGCCGAGGCGGGGCTGCGGCACGAGGACGCGGAGCGGGGTGAGCGGCGCCGTCTGCCGGGCCGTGTCGAGGTCACGCAGGAGTCCCGCCTGCAGATCGGGATGGAACGGCGCCTCGCGAAAGCAACGGCGCGGTGCACGCGTCGGCATGCACGCATTCTAGCCGCGGCGCCTCGAGGTCGCGAGTTCTCTACTGGGCGGCTTGCAACTGCAGCAGCGCCAACGCTTGCGCCACGATCTCGAGGGGCAGAGCGTGCACGCCGTGGGCGCCGCGATCGAGAAAAATGGCGACCACGGTGCCTTCCGCGTCGACGAACGGGGCACCCAGCAGCTTCGGGTCGATTTCCGGCTCGCCGGCGGCGAAGGCAGTGCTCGCTGGCCACTGCTGCGTGCTGCTGATCGGGGTGAGGAAGCTGGAATAGTAACCGAGTCGTCCTGACTTCCCGGGTCCGACAGAGAGAACGCCGACCCAGAGAGGTTCCTCCGCCATTTCCTTCGGCGCCACCAGAGCTGCTTCCACGTCCTCGGTGAGGTTGCCGCTCGGGTCGAAGACGAGCTTTGCCGGGACGAGGGCGGCGGTGGCGGCCAGGGCGGCGGCGGCCCGAGCGGAGTCCGGGGCCACCTCGAAGACGGTGAACTCGCCGTGCACGTCGGTGAACAGAGGCCGCCACTCGAGAAGCGCCGTGCCGTGCCGACTGAGCAACGGGGAGGAGACGGGTCCGGGGACGACGAGCCGGGCCGGGTCGACTTGGATGACCACGCCGCAATGGGCGAACTGGAAGCCGGCTTCCACGGGTCGCAGCAGGCCCAGGACCGAGGGTCGCGCCCGCCGCGCCGTCTCCCGCCAGGGCCGATCGGTGTCGCGCAGTTGGAGAACGCTCAAGAGAGGGAAGAGGAGGACGAGGACGAGGCCCGCGAATCGCACCACCCGCTCCACCCGCATGCGCTTGGCCCTCCCGCCACTCGAATCTGCACACCGGGCCGCTCGCTCGCGCCGCCCGACGGGTGCACTCAGATCATTGCAATCGAAACAGAATCAATATTTTGCCGAAGAATCCCTGGCTCCCCCTGGGACCGCTTCGTGGCTGTGCAGCGCGAGAACGCAAGATGGTTGCCATCTGGCTGGGCAGCGTTGCCGGGGCTCGGGCTGGTCGCCTTGCCCGGGAGGACCCTGGATGCTAGCATCCTTCCTGACACCGCCCTGTCCGCCCAACCCACAGTCACTGCGGAAGCTAGACCCAGGAGGAGGGCATGAACCGCGCGGCGGAGCCTTACCTCAGAGTGAGCCAGGTCGTCAACGGTTTTACCGCCTCGCGGGTCCTGCACATGGCGGTCGACCTCGACCTTTTCACCTCCCTCGCCAACGAGGGCAAGACGGCGGCCCAGCTTTCGAGCCACCTGGACGTGCAGCCCGAGGCCTTGGAGCTCCTGCTCAACGCCCTCACCTCTCTCGGATTTTTGCGCAAGGAGTCGGAGCGCTTCTTCGATACTCCGGTGAGCCACACCTACCTCTCCCGCTCCGGCCCCAAGTACATGGGCCACCTGATACGACACCAGGCCCGGAGTTGGAGCGCTTGGGGCCGGCTCATGGAGGCGCTGCAAACGGGCAAGCCGGTCTGCAAGCCCGTGCCGATCGACAAAGCGAATGCCGAGCTGGAGGATTTCATCCGCGGCATGCACGAGCTGGCCCTGGCCCGTGGTGACGCGCGCTGGCTCGCCCGCGTCATCTCGCTCGTGCGCTGTCGCACCCTTCTCGACCTCGGCGGCGGTCCGGGGACGTATGCCGCCTTGTTCTGCCGCGCCAACCCGCAGCTCGAAGCCACGGTGGTGGACCTGCCGGCCACCCTCGAGATCACCCGGCGCATCCTACGGGAGTTCGATCTCACCGGTCGGGTGCAGTTGCAGGCAGCGGACTACCGGAGCGAAAAGATTCCCGGCGGCCCCTACGACGTGGCCTTGCTGTCCAATATCCTCCATGCGGAGACGGAGGCGACCAATCTGCAGCTGCTCCGCAATGTGTACGAGGTGCTGTCGCCGGGGGCGCTGGTGATGGTGAAGGATCACGTCATGAGCGGGGATCACACGGAGCCGCAGAACGGCGCGCTCTTCGCTTTGGAGATGCTGCTCACCACCGACGGCCGTACCTACAGCTTCGACGAGATCTCCCGCTGGCTGCAGCGCGCTGGTTTCACCGACACCACCGAGCTGCCGCTGGATCCCCCCTCGCCGGTGTCCTTGGTGCTGGCGCTCCGGCCCGGAAAGCGAGCCCTCGTCCTCTTGCCCCGGCCGGCTGCCAAGAGGGAACCGGCTGCCGGCGCAGTGGCCTCGTCGCTTCCACCTGCGGCCCCCTTCGCGCCCGCCACGAAGGGCGCTGCACCGTCGGCCGCCGCCGGCACCACGCTGCCGGCGCAGGCGTCGCCCCGAGCCGGCGCACAGGCTCCCAGGCCGGGGGCCACGCGCGTCCCGAGCCCAAGCCGTGGCCCTGCCCGCGGCATCCACGCCCGAAGGACCCGGGCGGCATCGCGCCCTCGGTCGCGAGCCAAGAACGCCAGGCCCCCGCGCTCTCCACGCTCCGGGGGCAGCTCCCGCCCCGGCCGCTCCCGCCGCCCCCGCGCCTCGCGCTGACCCCTTGGCGCCCTCGACCGGACTTCGCTCGTCAGCACTCGTCCACCACGAGTGCACGGCAATCGCTACACTGCCTCGATCGGGAGGACACCGATGCAGCCACGAGCCGTGCTCTTCTCTTTTCTCGCACTGCTCCCGGCCTTCGGCACCGCTCAGGCGGCGCGCCACGTGGATTTCGACCTCAACAAGATTCCCTGCTGCGAATACTCCCCCTACGACGCCATCGTGTGGACGGGTACGGACTCTCTCCTCACCCTCGCGAAGCTGGCGGCCTATTGTGCACCGATTCTCTGGTTCTCTCCCGACGAGCCACTCCTCGCCGGGGCCGAGGGAACGGACATCCGCATGCCCACCTCCTTCCCCTTCGAGGCCGCCCCCGATGCTCCGCTGGTGTACTACCGGGTGCGCACCCTCCTCCGGCGCCTGAACTACAGCGGTGCAGGCTACTTCCCCACCCCGGACGACCGTGGCCAAGGGGTGCTCAACCTGAAGGCCGTCGCGGGGATCGATCTCGATTACTTCTATTACTACCCGTCGGAAGCAGGATTCGGCGGCCACCACCACGACGTCGAATCGACCGAGATGAAGCTCGTCGTGTGGGCGCGCCCCCAGTGCAACGATTGCCCTCTCTCCATCATCATCGCCACGGTGAAGTGCAAGGCCCACGGCGTCCTCTGGTACGACAACACTCTCGGCGTCGACCAGGACACGCGTTTTCCGATGACCGTGCTGGTGGAGGAGGGCAAACACGCGGGCTGCACCGACAAGAATGGCGACGGCTATTACACCCCGGGCTACGACGTCAACCGGCGCGCCAACGATGCCTGGGGCGTGCGGGACATCATCAGCGGCGGCCATCTCTTCGCCGGCAGCTTCCAGTCCTGGTTCGCCAAGGTGCGCACCCCGCCGTACCGCGTCTTCCCGCCTCTCCCGGAGGACAGCCCACTGCGCGACGGCTACACCAAGCGCGGCGTGTACGCCGGCGGCTCCGCCCAGTACGAGCTGCGGCCTTTCCCGCGCCCCGACCTGGCCAAGGACGATCCCGCCCTGGTGCCCTTCATCGCCGACAAAGGCGACCCGGAGTGGCCCGCGGTGTCGTCCGCCAGGGACATCAAGAACTTCGGCAACTGGATCACGCAGGAGTCGTTCGTCAAGTCGGTGAACTTCGCCTTCCGCATGGATGGCCGCGCCGGGTTCAGTACCACCTTCCCGCTCTTCATCTTCTGGCACTTCTCCGATCCCTTGACCGGCGGCTGGATCGTGAATCGCCTCTATTTCATGGACGACGGCCTGCGCGACTTCGGCTGGACGCTCTTGTACACCCCGTCCGCCTCACGCTGGCTGGATGGCTATTTTTCCCTGGGCTACGAAAGTGACGAGAACGACCTCAACGAGAAGCGGCGATATGGGGCGCTGGAGACGGGCATCAAGTTCCGCGCCAACATCCGACACTCCAAGCTGTCCTTCCTCTCCAAGCTCACGGACTTCTGGGGAGTGCGAGCCGGTTTGCAGGCCTCGGGGCTGCTGCCGGTGGAGCGGTTCACCTACGTGATCGAGGTGGGTGGCGGAAGCTTCTGATCTTCAGGTCCGAGCGGAGAGCGCCCCCAGCACGAGAACGGCCTCCACTGAGGGAGGCCGTTGCATCGAAGGCGAGGATCGAACTTGGTTTCAGCGGCCCCGGGCGGCCCCGAAGCGGGCGCTGATCGCCGCCGGCGGCGCGGACATCCGCGGCATACTGCCGCCGCGAGGCATGGATTGGAAACGCGGCGCTGCGCCCGGGCTGGAGAAGGAGCCGCGTGACCTGGCCGAAAACCCTTGGAAGCTCCGGTTGGCGCTGCCGCCCGACGACCGCCACCGGGTTGGCGCCGCGACGCGTGCTTGCCCGGCCGGCGTCATGGTCCGGAACCCGTTCCCTTGTCGCCGCGCGATCTCCTGCCGCGCCGCGTTGCTGCGCCCGCGGTCGTAGCCGCCGCGCCGCGCACCCACAGGGGTGGCGGTTGGCGCGCCACGTTGCCGTTCCACGCTGCGCAACTCCCCCCGGCGCAGGGCAGTGCTCGCCTGCGTGCCGTTCCGGATGATGCGGGGAGTCGCCTCCCGGCTCCGCATGCCGCCTGAGGTGGGCACCGTCATCGTCCCGGCGCGCCGCGCGGTCAGGCCGCCGGCGACGCTGTAGGGCGCCCCTGGAACTCTCCGCCCAGCATGCCAGGCTTCCCGGCCCCAGGTGTTCGGATAGTAGTGAGCGTAGTACGTGCCACCGCACCAGCCGTAGTAACCGAAATGCGCGCTGTAGTGGAAGGGGTAGTAGTAGCTGCAATACAGACTCGGGAACGGATCGTAGTAGCCGCCCCAGGCCACGGGGTACCAGTACCAGGGAGCGTAGTAGCCGGCGCTGAAGACCACCTGGCTCCGCGTGTGCACTTCCATGTTTTCGTCGTTCGCCGTGCCGATGAGCGCGTCGAGAACGTCGTCGCTCACCCCGAGCGAGCGCAGCTCCACGATGTCGTCCGCGTTCAGCTCGAAGACGAAGCCCCAGGCCTTGATCTGCTCGAGAACGACCTCATTCGGTACTTGGGCCTGCGTGAGTCGCAGGACTTCGTCCAGCAATTCCGCCTGGAGCTTCTCGTCGTGACCCCAAGCAGCAGTGCTCGCGAGCAGGATGAGAGCGGCGAGAACAACCGTGAGGCGACGCATGAGAGAACCTCCCAACAGGGGCCGTGGGCTCTGGCGCCTCGAACCAACCAACTCAAGAATACAGCGGCGCCGCCGGAAAGTCCCTACCCCCTTTGGGGTTTGCATCGCCGCTGGCCCACGCTCCGGCGGCTCAGGCCCGTCCTGTCCACTCCACCCTGGTGGCGGCGGCAGGCTACCGGGCCATGGGCGGAGGCCCCACGTTCTGCCAGCGATTGGCTGCGAGGTCGTAGTGCCAGCACTCGCCGCTCCGGGTGACCAGGAAACCCCAGCTCTCCATGAACTGGATGTCCTTCGCTGCCACCGGAAGGGGCAGGATGTGGGTTTCCTGGTCCTCCCCCCGGAAGGCCTCGTCGATGCTGAGCCATTTCTTGCGGTCCGGCATGTATTGCCAGAGCGTCCCGTCCTCGCCGATCACGCCCCCCACACCGTAGACTCCGAGGATTCGGGGCGGAGCAGGCCCTTGGTCGCCGCGGCCGCTCTGGAAAGCGACCGAGAGCGCAGCGGCAGCGGCCGCCGCGCAACAGATCGTGGTCGGGAATCGCATCGTTTTCCTCCTGGGCGGGCGCTCGCTGCGGTTTGAACCCAATCGTCGCTGGCGGGACTGCGGTTCTCCAGTCTAGCATCGGCTCCGGGAGGGGGCGCTGCGCCGGCGGCAGCGGTTGGATGACGAAGGGCAAAGCATGGCGTCGTGGCTCCTGGCAGCCGTCTTCGTTTCGCTCGTTTCCATCGCCCTCGCCTTCGTCCCCCTGTTCAACCTGCTCGCCTTCGAGTTCTCCGTCGGCATGGGTGCCCTCCTCGCCTATGTCTCCGGCTGGCGCGCCTGCGCCGCCGCAGCCTCGGCGCGCCAGGTGTTCGTGCCGCGGCAGGCAAGGAGGCGCGGCTTCCCGGGTGCGGCCCTGCTCCAGGTCGGGGTGCAGAATCTCCTCCTCCTCTTCTTCCCCCTCGTCATCATGGGCGCCAACGCGGTCCGCGTTCCCAACTGCAACTGGAGCGAAGGCCTGCAGTTCTATGCCCTCTTCACCGTGCCCGGAGTTCTCTATGGGACGACCCTCGGTTTCGCGCTCGGGCTCGCCCACCGAACCGGATGGGCGCGCTTCCACCTCCTGCTCTGGAGCCTGGCCACCTACGTCTACGTGCTTTGGAACATCGTGCGCCAACCGCCCATCTTCGCCTACAACGCCTTCGTCGGCTTCTTTCCCGGTCCGTTGTACGACCAGGCGGTGCCACTCACGCCGCTCCTGCTCCTGGCGCGAACGATCGTGGTCGTCGAAGCGATCCTGTTCGCCCTCCTCGCCGTCATGCTCTGGGACGGTGTGCGCTTGCGCTGGCGTGCCCTCTCCGACCCCTGGACGGGAGCCCGCGCCGTCGCTGGTCCCCTGGCGCTCTGCGCCCTCCTCGTTTTCGCCGCCTTGCAGGTGAATGCGGGCCGGCTGGGGCTGCGCCCGGACGCCGGAGACATCCGTCGCGCCCTCGGCGGTCACCTCGCCACCGAACACTGCGATGTCTACTACGACGTCCAGGCCTATACGCGAGAGCGCGCCCAGGAGTTGGCCAGGGAGCACGAGTTCCACTACGCCGAGCTGCGCGAGTTCTTCGGTTTCGATGTTCCGGGACGGATCGGCAGCTATGTCTATGCCTCGGCGGAGAAGAAGAAACGTCTCATGGGCGCTGGGGGCACGAGCTTCGAGGACGCGCTCACCGATGAGATCCACCTCAACGCGGCGAGCTGGCCCCATCCGGTTCTGCGCCACGAGCTGGCTCACATCTTCGCCGCCCACCTGCAGCGCTGGTGGCCCATCTGCCCGCAGATCGGCATCCACGAGGGCATCGCCGTGGCAGCGGAATGGCGCGAGGAAAGCGGGCGCCTCGGCCTGACGCCAGACGAGGCCTGCGCCGCCATGGACAGCTTGGGTCTCTTGCCGGACCTGGGCTCTTTGCTCGGCGCCTTCGGGTTCTGGACCCAGCCGGGGGCGCGGGCGTACACGGCGGCGGGCTCCTTCGTGCACCACCTGGTGACGGCGTACGGGATGGAACCCTTCCGCGTGCTGTGGTCCACGCGCAAGTTCGAGCGCGCCTATGGCCGCAGCCTCGACGATCTGGTACGCGAGTGGAAACGAGTGAAGCTGGCGCCGGTGCGGCTCACACCGCTGCAGCTGCTCCGCGCCGAGCGGCAGTATCGCCCGCCGGCGATCTTCGCCCTCCCCTGTGCGCGCGAGCAGGCGCGTTTGCAAACGGAACTCGCCGGGGCCCGACAAAGCGAGCAGTTCGCCCGCGCCGAGAGCCTCTATGCCAGGATCCTTCGCCTCGAGCCCGACAGCCCGAGCCACCAGCTCGGACTGGCGCGTCTCTACCTCGAGGCTGGTAAAGCCGCCGAGTCGCGCCGTGCGCTCCTCGCACTGCTGGACACGCCGGCCCTGCCGCAGTCCTGGCGCGGGCGCGCCCTCGACGAGCTGGGTGACGCCCAGTGGACACTGGGGGAGTTCGAGGGGGCGGCGGCGAGCTACGCGGGGGCGGAATCGTTGGCGGTGTCACGCCCCGAGAGGCGCGCCTTCCAGGTCGCACGAGCGGCGCTGCGAGCTCCGGAGCTCCGCCAAGCCCTCTGCCCCTATCTCACCGAAGTGCTTCCCGAGGCGGCAGGCCTGGCTTCCCTCGCCTGGGTGCGGGCGCAGGTGCCGTCGGCGCCGCTGCCGCGGTATCTCCTCGGCCGCCGCCTCTACTACGCCGAGCGGTTCGCCGAGGCGCGAGAGGAGCTCGGCCCTCTGGCTGCCGCTACCGACACCGTGCTTTCCTCGGACGTCAAACTCGCCGTTCTCGAGTTGCGGGCCCTGGCGGAACTGCGGGGCGGGGCACCGCAAGGGGTCGACTCGACCTTGGCGGACCTGGGAGGCTACGGTCTGGAAGCGGCCGAGGCCCTGCACTTCGAGGACCTGCGCCGGCGGGCCGCCTGGGCCCTGCGCCTGGAAGCGCCTGGAACTCAAGCTCGTGGGCCCCATTGACCGGAAATTGACCGCTTCCCGGCCCGGACCAGGGGCCGTCCGCCGCTTTCCCGCACTGGGACGGCACTTTCTCGCCCCGACAAGCGTAGTATGAGGTGGAAGTTTGGACCCCGGGTTGCGGGCGTGGCGACTCGTTCGGCCACGATGCTGCGGCCCGGGCCAAACCCCCTCTCGTAAACGGACCAGGCGACACCTCCCCCCTAGCAGACCTGATCCGTGCGAACCCCCGTCTCGAACGGGGGTTCGCGGCTTTCGGGAGAACTTGAAGCAGGGTGCTGCGTACCGAGCGCGGCGCCCGGCTCGGACAGCGAGGGGAGGAAGCGTGACGGGATTCACTCCGTGGCGGAGAAAGTCTCCAAGGCGTTGCGTACGGCACCGGAGCTCACGATGCGAGCCCCAGCGCGCAGCATCTCTTCGACGGAGCGGGCCCCGTCACCGACGTGCTTGTTGAAGGGACGGCAGGCGTCGGCCACGATGTAGGCGCCGAAACCCGATTCGAGAGCGTCGAGCACCGTGTGCTTGACCCCGGTTTCCGTGGCCAAGCCGCAGATGAGCAGCGTTTCGATCCCGGCCTTGCGCAAGCGCTCGCCGAAATCGGTGCCGTCGAAGGCGGAGAGGGCGCTCTGCGTCCGGTTCGTGCCCTTGGAAAGGATCCACGTATCCGGCGGAATGACGAGATCGTCGGCGAACTCGGCGCCGTGGGTATCCTGGACACAATGCACCGGCAGTTGTCCTCCATGACCGCGGAAGCTCTTGTGATCCGCAGGCAGCCAGGCGCGGGTGCAAGCGACGAGCAAGCCAGCCGCATGAAAGCCTTCGGCCAAACGGCTGGCCGTTGCCACGACCTCGTTGCTACGAGGAACGGGAAGCGTGCCCTCGAGGAGGAAGTCGCGCTGCACGTCCACCACCACGAGCCCTGTTTGCTGCGTGAGTTCCATCCGACCTCCCAAAGTTCGCCGGCCCCTCTTTTCCTACATTAGTCCATGGGGCCCTCCGGAAGCCGCAAGAAAGGTTCCCTTTGTACCGTTCTTTCCGTCTTCCCCCGGTGGTCCCGGCCGGGTCTTCGGCCCGGCCGCCTCGAGCACCGCCATCTCGCGGCTAGTGTGCTATCCTGACGTGAGATACGCCCCTCGAACGGCCCCCGGCGGGCGGCCGGCCTCCAGCCCGCCTCGTCCCCCGCGGAGGCTTCGTGCCGAGCGCTTTGATCACCGGTGTCACCGGCCAGGACGGTTCCTACCTCGCCGAGTTCCTCCTGGAACGGGGGTACGAGGTGTATGGACTGGTGCGCCGGAGCAGCACCCTCAACTTCGAACGCATCCAGCACGTCCAGGACCGGTTGCACCTGCTCCCCGGCGACCTCCTGGACCCGAACTCGCTGCTCGAAGCCATCCGCGCCGCCCGGCCGCAGGAGATCTACAACCTGGCCGCCCAGTCTTTCGTGCAGACGTCGTGGAACCAGCCGGTGCTCACTGGGGAGTTCACTGCCCTCGGCGTCACCCGCATGCTCGAGGCCATGCGCCTGCTCGCCCCGGAGGCGCGCTTCTACCAGGCCTCCTCGAGCGAGATGTTCGGCAATGCCACGGAATCGCCGCAGAACGAGGCGACACCCTTCCGGCCGCGCAGCCCCTACGGCGTCGCCAAGGTCTACGGCCACGACATCGCGGTGAACTACCGCGACAGCTACGGGCTCTTCGTCGCCTCGGGCATCCTCTTCAATCACGAGTCGCCGCGGCGCGGTCTGGAGTTCGTCACCCGTAAGATCACCGACGGCGCTGCCCGCATCAAGGCGGGCCTGCAGGACAAGCTCGCCCTCGGCAACCTGGAGGCGCGGCGCGACTGGGGTTTCGCCGGGGATTACGTCCGTGCCATGTGGCAGATGTTGCAGCTCGAGCAGCCCGATGATTTCGTCATCGCCTCGGGGAAGACGCATTCGGTGCGCGAGTTTGCCCGGCTCGCCTTCGAGGCGGTGGGCCTCGATTGGGAGGAGCACGTGGTGGCGGACCCGCGCTTCGTGCGGCCCGCCGAGATCCACGAGCTGGTGGGCGACTGCCGCAAAGCGGAGCAAGCCTTCGACTGGCGTGCCCGGGTACAGCTCCCCGAGCTCGTCGAGATGATGGTGCAAGCCGACCTCGAACGCGTGGGGCGCTGACGTGGCGCGCATCCTGGTCACCGGAGCCCGCGGCTTCGTCGGCCCGCACCTGCTCCGGCACCTCGAGGCCCTGGGCCACGAAGTCTGGGGCACCGATCGCCCGGAGACGCCCGCCCCCGAGACACACCGGGCCTGCGACCTCACCCAGGCCGAGGCGGTGCGCGAGCTCGTCCACGACCTGCGCCCCGACGCCGTCGTGCACCTGGCCAGCGTTTCCTCCGTGGCGCGGTCGTTCGCAGCGCCGCAGCAAACCTTGGCGAACAATCTGCTGTCGGCCTGCAATCTCTTCGAGGCGCTGCGCCCGCGCCCGGCGACGCGGGTCTTGGTCATCGGCTCGGCGGAGCAGTACGGGCGGGTGCGGGCGGACGAGCTGCCCTTGCGCGAGGAGCAGCCCTTCCGCCCGTCGAGCCCTTACGCGGTGAGCAAGGTGGCGCAGGAATTCCTGGCGCTGCAGTACCACACGGCTCACGGGCTGGATGTCGTGGTCGTGCGCAGCTTCAACCATAGCGGCCCGGGACAAAGCGACGACTTCGTCCTCCCGGCGGTGGCGAAGCAGATCGCCGCCGCCGAGGCCGGCGCCCGTCCGCCGGTAGTGCGCGTCGGCAACCTCGAGGTCAGCCGGGACTTCCTCGACGTGCGCGACGTGGTGCGCGCCTATGCTCTGCTGCTCGAGCACGGCGAGGCCGGGCGTGCTTACAATGTTTGCCGCGGCCGGGCGGAGTCGCTGCAGAGCCTGGTCGCCGCGCTCTTGCAGCGCAGCCGTCTGCCCCTCCGTCTCGAAGCGGATCCCGCCCGCCTGCGGCCTTCCGATCTCCCCATCCTGGTGGGCGACAGCAGCCGGCTGCGCGAGCGCACGGGCTGGGAAGCAGAGATCCCCATGGAGAGGACACTGGCCGATGTGCTCGACGACTGGCGCCGGCGTCTGGCAGGAAGCGCAGCCCGATCGTGAGCGTCATCACCATGATCCCCGACCGCAACTCGGGGAACGTGTACAACCATCTCCTCTATCAGGCGCTCGAGCGCATCGACCTGCGCTACGTGCAAGTCCCCTTCTCGCTCCGCTACCTGCTGCGGCGCGGTCCGCTGGCGCGCTTCCACTACCTGCACTTCCACTGGCCGGAGATCTTCTTCGTCATTCGCCCGCGGCAACCGCACCGTCTCTTCGGTCTCAAGGGCTACCTGCACCTGCACGCCTTCTGGCTCCTGGCGAAATGGCGCGGCTACAAGCTCGTGTGGACGGTGCACGAGGTGGACGTGCACGACCTGCAGCGTGCCCGGCGCTGGCATGCCGCTTCCCGGCGACTGTTATGGCGTCTCGCCGATGTCGTCTACGTCCACACACCGGACGTGCGGACCGAAGCCGAGCGCCGCTGGGGCGCGCGCGGCCACGTGCACACCATCCCCATCGGCAGCTACGAGGGGGCTTACCCGGCGACACTGTCGCGCTCCGAGGCGCGCCAGCGCCTCAGCATCCCGCCCGCAGCCAAGGCCTTCGTCTTCTTCGGCAACATCCGGCCGTACAAAGGCGTCGACGTGCTCCTCGACGCCTTCCGGGCTCTGCATGCCGACCATCCGGAGGCGCACCTCATCGTCGCCGGCCAGCCGTCCTCGCCTGCTTTCGCGGCGGAGATCGTGGCCGCTTGCCGTGACCTGCCGCGCTTGCACCTGCGTCTCGAGCACGTGCCCGACGCGGAGATCCAGCTCTATCTGCGCGCCGCCGATTGCTTCGTGGCGCCGTACAAGTACATCGAGACCTGTTCCGCCATCTATCTGGCCCTCGCCTACGAGCTGCCGGTCATCATCAAAGCCGAAGGCAACGTCCATGATTTCGCCGCCCACGCCGTCGGCATCTTCACCCGTGAGGCCGCCGAAACCGAGGCCGCCATGCGGCGTTTCTTGGGCCTGGCGCCGGCCGAGCTCGCCCAGCTGCAGGCCAACACCCTGGAAGTCTCGCGGCAGTTCTCCTGGGACATCCTGAAGGAACGCTACCGCGAGGCCTTCGCCGCCTACGAAGCGGACCCGCACTGACCTTGCCCGGCGACGATGGCTTCGTTAGTGTCCCGGCTCTGGTGCCCGCGTCTCCGGCGCGTGCACGGTCATGCACGCTGGACTTGGAGGACGAGCGGTGCCTCGCGGCCGTTCCCCACTCGGGAGCGAAACTCTCGCCCAATTGCGCTTGCCGCGCGACCTTTGTATTTCTCCCGACGGCAGCCGCGTCGTCTTCGCTGCAGCGCGGGCGGATTTGCAGCGTGACCGCATCGGCCACGCCCTCCTCCTCGTGGAGGTGAAGAGCGGCCGGATGCGCCCGCTCACTTCGGGAGCAGAGGACGATCGCGAACCGTGCTTCGCCCCCGATGGGCAGAGCCTCGTCTTCGTCTCCGACCGCGACGGCACGCCCAACCTGTGGCGCCTGCGTTTCGACGCCAGCACCCCCGAGCCGCTCACCCGTCTCGACGGGCGGGTGCACTCGCCGCGCTTCTCTCCCGGCGGACGCGCCATCGCCTTCCTCCACGCTCCGGGTACCCCGAGGCGCCGCGGCGCCAACGGCTCGAGGGCTCGGATCCGACTTTGGAAGAGCAGCGAGGCCGGACCGGAGGTCGACGGCCTCGTCGACGAAACCCGGTCGAAACTGTGCGTGTTGGAACTCGGTGCGCGGCGCTTGCGACGACTCGGGCGAACCGTCGGGCACGACGCCGAACCGGCTTGGTCGCCCGACGGCCGCTCCTTGGCCTTCGTTTCGTACCGGACCGCGAGCGGCGCGCCACGCGGGGACTCCGACCTTTGGGTCGTACCGTCGCGCGGCGGGTCCCCGCGCCTCCTCGGGCGCCAGGACGGTCCAAAACATTCTCCCGCCTGGTCCCCCGACGGCACCATGCTCGCCTACGTGGGCGAGAGCGCAAGCGAGACCGCGGCGGACCTGCATGTGTGGGTAGTGCCCGCTCGCGGCGGGCGAGCCAAGGATCTGCTCGCCACGAGCGAGCTCATGTGCGCCGACGTCTGCACTGCCGACCTCGGGGCCGACAGCGCCGTCCACGCGCCGGCGTGGTCCGCCGACGGCGAGAGCCTCTACTTCCTCGGCAGCCAGGACGGCGCCGTGAACGTCTTCGCGGTGCCCGCAGGAGGCGGCAGTCCGGTGCCGCATACGTCGGGGCGCCATGAGATCGGCGCCTTCGCCTGCAGCACGGACCGGCGCGTGTGGGCGCTGCTGCGCGCCACGCCCACCGAGCCCGGCGATGTTTATGCTGCCACCTTTTCGCGCTCACGCCGGGGTTCGACGCGCGGCCCCTTCCACGTCCACGGGGCGCGCGTGCGCCGGCTGACGCACCTCCACGCCACGGCTCTCCGCGGCAAGCGTCTGGTGCGCCCGGAAGAGTTCCGCCTCGCCGGGCCGCAAGGCCCGACGCTCCACGGCTTCTTGTTCCGTGGCCGCCGGCGGCGCGGACCGGCGGTGCTGGCACTCCATGCCGGCCCGGGAACGATGGCGGGAGCTTCCTACGTGCACGAATGGCAGCTCCTCGCCGCCGCCGGCTATCACGTGATCTGCCCGAACCTGCGTGGCAGCGCCGGCTACGGCGGCGAGTTCCGCCGCTCGTTGCTGGGGAAATGGGGTTTCGAAGATCTGAACGATCTCCACCGCGTGGCCGACTGGGCCGCGTCGCGATCCTTCGTGGACGCCAGCCGCCTGTCTCTGGTGGGGCGTGGACATGGCGCTTTCCTCGCCCACTGGGCCCTCGGGCACACGCGCCGCTTCCGCTGCGCCGTCACCACCGCAGGGGCGGCGCACTTCGCTTCCCTCTTCGGGAGCAGCGACTCGGGCCGGGCTCTGGAAGCCGAGTTCCTCGCCCCGCCATGGGAATCGCACGAGCGCTACTGGCGCACCTCGCCGCTCGCCTACGTCGAGCATCTGCGCGCCCCGCTCCTGCTCCTGCACGGCGAAGACGATCGCCGCTGTCCGGCGTCGCAGTCGCGCGAGCTGTTCGCGGCGCTGGCGCGGCTCGGCCGCCCGGTGGAATGGGTGTGCTTCGTCGGCGAAGGACACGACTTCGAGCGCCACGGCAGACCGCAGAGCCGGATCGAACGCCTTCGCCGCGTTCTCGACTGGTTGGAGCGCAAGCTGTAGGATGCTTCCCCGGCGCCAGGAGGCAGAAGGAGAGCGCATGTCCGAGTTGAGCCGCGGTCTCGAGGGCGTGGTCGTCGGTTCTTCGGCCATCTCCAAGGTGTACGGCGACGAAGGCAATCTCATCTATCGCGGCGTCAGCATCCACGAGTTGGCCCAGCAGTCGAGCTACGAGGAGGTCGTGTTCCTGCTCTGGAACGGGCGCTTGCCCCGCCGGCCGGAGCTGGAGGAGTTCTCCGCTCGCCTCGCCGCCGAGCGGCAGGTGCCGGAGGCCGTGCTCGAATGGATCCGCACCGCCCCGGAGGAAGACTCCATGGCGACGCTGCGCACCGCCGTGTCGGCTCTCTCCGCCTTCGACCCCGACGCCGAGGACACCAGCCTGCTGGCAGCGGAACGCAAGGCCTTCCGCCTGGTGGCCGGGATGGCGACGCTCGTGGCGGCGATCGGCCGATCCCGGGACGGCGCAGCCTTCGTGCCGCCGCACCCGAATCTGCCGCATGCGGCCAACTTCCTCTACATGCTGAGCGGCCAGGAGCCCGATCGGGCCGCGGCGCGCACCTTCGACCAGGCGCTGGTGCTGCATGCGGACCACGGCTTCAACGCCTCCACCTTCACCGCCCGCGTCACCACCTCGACGCTCTCGGACATGCATAGCGCCGTGGTGGCCGCCATCGGCACCCTCAAGGGGGCCTCCCACGGCGGCGCCAACACGCGGGTGATGCAGATGCTGCTGCAGATCGACGGCAGCTCGCAGACGCCGGAGGTGTGGGTGCGGGAACAGGTCGCGGCCGGGCAGCGCATCATGGGTTTCGGGCACCGGGTCTACAAAGTGGAGGATCCGCGGGCGACACACCTGCGCCAGTCCTCGGAGGCGCTCGCCAAGGCCCGGGGCGACGACAAGTGGTTCGTCATGTCCCGGCGGATCGAACAGTACATGGGGCAGGACAAGGGTCTCTTCCCGAATGTCGATTTCTACTCCGCCTCGACCTACTACATGCTGAACATTCCGGTGCACCTGTACACGCCCATCTTCGCCCTCTCCCGCGTCTCCGGGTGGACGGCCCATGTCCTGGAGCAGATGCAGGACAATCGCCTCATCCGGCCGCGCTCCAACTACACCGGGCCAACCGCCATTCCCTACGTGCCCCTGGCGCAGCGCTGATTCAGTTCTCAGCCGCCGCCCTGCGAGCGCGCTTGGGAGCAAACAGCGCAGGGGCAGAGCTCGCGCAGGAGCTCGTAGGAATAGATGCCGGTGGCGTGGCCATCGCTCCAGGTGATGTGGATGGCATAGTGGCCCACCAGCTCCACGGCGGTGGGACGGATGTCCGGGGGGATCTGCTCGCGCCGGAGATGGCGGACGCCGGTCACCTCGTTGACGCAGAGGGCGCAGGAACAGCCGAAGCGCAGGTCGGCGTTGCGATACTCGCTCTCGTGCCCGTCTTCCCAGGCGATGCGGACACCGTGGTTCCCCAGCCTTTCGATCTCGGTGGGAATGACGGACACGCACTCCTCCTCTCACCAGCCGGCGGAGCGAACCAGCCCGCCGGTTCGACGGCGCCATGCATCCTACGCCGCGCTCTGCCGAACCACCAGCCGGGCTCCATGCGAGCGGAGCGTCCGGAACTAGGTTGTCATGGAATGGGGCAGCCACGCCACGGAACACCGCGCCCGCGCCGGGGCGCATGCGGAACCCCACGATGGCGCCCGGGATCGCTCCCGGCCTTGGAATCCGAGTTGCATGATTTCGCCGCCGCCGCCTCAAGCAGCGCGCGGAAGGAGCAGGAAGCCCGCATGCTCGATTCCCCGCCGCCTCGGCTCCGCGTCCTCGTTCTCGACGGACAGCATCGCCAAGCACTCGCCGTGGTACGCAGCCTCGGCCGGCGGCGCGCTGAGGTCACCGTGGCGGCGCCGCGGCCGCATGTTCCCGCTTTCGACTCGCGCTTCTGCCGCCGCCGTCTCCTCGCCCCCGATCCGTGCCGCGACCGCGACGCCTTCGCCTCCTGGCTGCTGCAAACGCTGCGACAGACTCCGCAAGATGCCCTTCTCTTCTTCGACGCTACGACGGCGACGCTCCTCGTGTCGCAGCGCGAAAAACTCCGCCCTCTGACCGGTTGTCCCCTCCCCGAGCCCCGGGTCTTCGAGGCCTATGCGGCACGGGAGACGCTGACGCGACTGGCGGCGGCGCTGGGCGTCGAAACCGCGGCGCGCGCCGCCGCCGCGTCGCAGGCGGTGACGCCGAGGCGCGATTACGCCCTGCTGGCGCTGCTCCGGCGCGGCGATCCCGTCGCCACCTTCGTGCATCGATTACGCGACGAGAGCAGCGAGCAGATTCTGCCCTGGTTCGAGCGCCCCGCTGTGGAAAGCGCCCACCATCCCGAGGTCCGTCGGCTCGGTCTCGAGCTCCTCACGCGGCAGCAGTGGGATGGTCTCGCCACCGTAGGCTTCCGGCATGAGCTGCACGCCGATCGGCTGGTCCTCCTCGGCCTGCACCCGAGCTGGAACGAGGGGATCGAGCTCGCCATCGCCTCGGGCATCGATATGCCCTGGCTGTATGCGCAGCTCGCCGCCGGCCGTCCGATCACGGGCCCGACGCGCTACCGGGTCGGGCGCAAGCGACGGCGCGTGTTCTCCCCGCCGCGAGGCCACGGGCTTCCCGAGAGCGAGAGGCTTTCAACCCTGCGGCCGGACGTGGGGACGGAGCTGTTCTTCCAGGATCCGCTGCCGCACCTGCCCACTATCGGGCGTGCCGCCGGTTGGCTCCGCGCCCATCTACGAGTGCGTCGTCGCAGACTCCGACGCGGGGGATCGCGGCGCCCGCGGCGACTTCTCGTCGTCCACGGCGGTCGTCGCGATCGGGACTGCGACCCAGCCGCCTGAGCCGCGAACGGGTCCAGCACAGCCTACGAACTCGTCCCCGCGGCGCTCCTGGTGGCCCGACTCCGCCCAAGGCAACCGTCAGGGCAAAGAGGCGCGTTGGCGCATGGCCCGCTGCAGAGCTCCGTCCAACGACCCGGGCAAGACCAACATCTTCACCTCCACAGCCACATGCTGCCCGGGCAAGAGAGACGTCTGTGGATCCACGTGCTGGCAGGTGAGCTCGGGATTGCTCCACACGTTGCCCGGCTCGCGCGCGAAGCTCGCCACGACCCAGGCCCGATCGGTGGAGAGCGTGGCGATGAACGGCACATCGACCCGCCGCGCCTTGTTGTAGTAGGTGATGCCGTCTTCGCGCCTCTCGCTCCGCTGCATCGCTACAGGCCAGGTGAAGGAGGCCAGAACCCGGGCAGGGAGCCACTGTTCCAGTGGCGCCGTGAGCCGGCTCGGCACTTCCGAGGCCAGCAACTCGAAGCCCTCTGGGTGATGGACGTAGGTGCGCTCCAGACGCACATCATGAAGGATGCCGGTGAGGCGCGGATCGGTCACCGCAGTGATCATGTCGTAGCCGACGGTCGAGGTGTTGGTGAATTCGTAATGGAAGCGCACGCCATCTTCCTCGAGTGCGGCACGCGCGAGCATCGAGACTCCTCCGGGCAGATCCCGACCGTACTGGAGCGCCTGCCCCCGCCGCGACCACAGGGGTCGATCTCCCTGCCGACCCGTCCCATACAGATACAGATGATCGGCTGTGCTGCTGCCGTGCCTCACTGCAGTGACGTGTTCGGGGAAAAGCACCTCGATCGATCGATCGGACGCCGCCTGCCCTGGAAGGATGATGCGCAGCGTGGGTTGTGTGATCTCCGCCGCGACGAGCAGCCGTAGGCCATTCGCATTCTGGAGAGTGTCCGCATCGCCGATCGATGCCGGGAAGGACTCCGCCAGAGGCGGCAACTCCACCGTGGAAGATGGATGCCCACACCCGAGCGAGAAACCGGTGACGCACACGACGACCGCGACGGTCCATGGGCTCATCCGCTGGGAACTCATGCTCCGACCGCCAACAGGTTCGCGTCGGGTACGACGACCCAGGAACCGAGGCGGGCGCGAATCGCTTCTTCGTCCTGATTCATACGGTTTCTCCCTCAGGGTGCCAGCTTCCGGGCCAGGGCGGCACTGTTTTCGTGGGAAGGCGCATCGCCCGGTTCCGCGCCCAGGCGCGCAAACGTCCACCAGCGCAAACGCTGTGCGTCGATCTCCAGGCGATCGGCAAACCGACGGATCGTGTCCTCTGCATCGGCTTCCAAGCGGGCACGACAGTTGAGTAGATGCTGCGTGGCGTCGTAGGTGGCGTCCCCGACGAAAGGTTTGGGATCGATGGCGAGCCAAGCTTCCCGGCGGGCTCGCAAGACGTTCCCTGCGTGGAGATCGGTCACCAAGAGGACATCGGTCGGCGTGGGACGGGACAACTCCTCGAACAGCTGCAGCGCCTCGCGGGTCCATACCGGATCGGGCCAGGCTTCCTGGCGGGCGATGATCTCCTCCCTCCAGCGTCGCAGCATCTCGGACAGCGAACGGAATGGGTGCGATGAGGGAGCGGGCCGCCAGAGTCGCCGCAAGAGGCTCGCGATCACCACGTCCTGTTCCGGCTCGGGGAGCGTCCGCAGGGTCGTGCCTGGTTCGCAACGTTCGAGCAGCAGGGCCCCGAGGCTCTCTTCCGCTTCGAGAAGCCGGACCATTCCATCGCCGCCCCAGAAGCGCAAGCCTTCGATCTCGTGTTCGCCTTCGAAATGCCGCAGGGCGACTTTGAGTATCGCCGCAGTGCCGTCGGTTCGCGTCGCCGGCGCCACCCAAGAGCAACCCACGTCGCTATGCTCGAACGGCGCCCCCAGCGTCAGCGACCAGCGCTGGGCCAACGCGGCGACCGCATCCGGCAGCTGCTCCAGCCACAAGCGGCCAGCCGGGGAACTTTCACAGTGTGCTATCAATCTGGGTGATATCTTCAGAATCATCGCACGCCCCTGCTTTGGAACCATTCAGCGCGCTCCACACTCTTTGCGCCACGAGGAGTTCAATTGGGACGGGGAAACTCCCAGCACGTGGGCTGCGGCGTTCGCGACCGCACTGGGATCCCTGCCCGCGGCAAGGAGGGCACGCAGGCCAGGTAGACCGCTGTGGCTGAAGGTCATTTTGCACAATACCGCGAGGCCGCTGTAGCCCACATCCAAACTCCCCATTCGAAGAGGTGGATTCTGCAGCAGACTTTCCAGCGTCAATTCCGGGTGAGCGGAGAGATACTGCGCCAGTGCCGGCAGCAGCGCGGCGTAGTCGAGGCCCACGGAGCCACCGGTCCAGGTCATGAGGCCTTCGGCGACCAAGCCAGCCGTGCGGCTGGACACCTCGGGAGCGAGGACGATGTGGGCCAGCTCGTGGCGGTAGTCCTCGCCATGGTCCGGCGACCCGACGTAGGCATGCCGCTGGGCCGCATTCGAGCGACCGCCGACAGCGTCGCCCCCTGTCGGGAAGAACTCCAGCCCGAGGGCTCGCAGGGTTTCACTGAGGTCATCGGTGAAGAAGTAGGTGATGGGCTTGGGTTCCGGAAGCCCAAAGGCGCGGGCCAGAGAGTCGACGAAGGTGGCGGTTGCCTCGGCACGCCGGTGAGCGAAGGCATGCGTCGGGGGATAGACGAACGTGACCTTGCCGAGGGTGGTCCGTCGCCAGTCGCGGGTGGTGCGCGGGAGCGCGTTGCCCAGAACCCACCGGCCGTCCTCCATCGTCGCGTAGACACGGTAAAGAGCGAGCGGCCGAACATCTTGGGTCGAGTCTTCCACGGCGGTGACCAGCGTGCGGATGACGTAGGTCTGCGGCAAGCCCACGGCGGGACTCAGGTCAACGACGGTGAAGTGTTTGAATCCCTGATACACGTATGGGCGGACAAGGTCGAATTGCGCACCGGTCGCGCGCTCGTGAGCCGACCACAAGGTCGCACGGAGCGAGTCCGACGACTCCGTGAGGTAGTGCTTCCAGAGGTCCAAGATCTCGTGCTGCGGCGAGGCGGTCGTGTCCACGCCGAAGCCGACAGCGAGGTGCAAAGAGTCGACCGGTAGCTGTGCTGGTGCGGATTGGAGAAGACCTGCGCCCAAGGTGAGAACGATCCCAGCGATGACGTGCCGCATCGTGACATTCCTCGCCGGCGCCGGCTGCGGCGCGTTGTCAGGCGTCGCGGATCTCGGCAAACAGTCGTCCAATGCTCCTCCGTACCGGCCGGTCAGGCACGCACCACAGAGCAGTTGTAGCAACCAGGGCCCGCATTGTGGATGTGCAGAGTGCTCGCGGTGCCGTTCGCGAAGAGCTGTTGGATCGCCGCTTCGAGTTCGGCTCCGGGAAGGACCTGCGCGCCGACAAGCATGGCTGCTCTGTCATAAGCGCGGATGGAAAGGAGGCGGTGCCTGAACATGACCGGAACCTCGTCGACGGAAGGCTGCGCCGTCCTTGCCTCCCGGCGCACGAAGATCGGTCCCGAGGCGCGATAGGGAGTCGGTACATCGTGATGCGTGAACGGAAGAAGCAGAACGGTCTCGCCCGCCTCCGCGTCCACCAGGCTCACGCGACAGGGAAACCCCGGCTTCTCATCGACGAGCAGACGGCGAGCGCCCGCTGCCTGTAACTCCGCATCGCTTTGATCAAAAAGGGGGGCGAACTGTTCGGCGGGCAAAGCGACGAATCGAAAAGAGTTCTTCATGCGTGTCACCTCAAGGGTTTCCTAGAACCACCAGCGGCTTCGACCCGGTGCAGCCCGACATGACACCGGTTCATGGCGATTTGGATCAGCCCAACGAGCCTCGTATGGATCACCCGATGCCTTCGTAAGGCCTGGTCATGACCTCGAGGAGATGGCCGTCGGGATCCACGAAGTATAATCCCCGTCCACCGTTGTGCTGGTAGATCTCCCCAGCCCGTTCTCGGCCCGGGTCGGCCCAATACGCGATGGCGCGATCACCGAGGCGGGCGACGACGCGGTCGAAGTCGTCCTCCCCCACGAGGAAAGCATAGTGCTGGGAGGAAATCTCGCCGTCGTTCTCATAGAAATCCAGCGAAACACTGTTGCCGAGCTTGACCACGAGCATGGGTCCAAAGGGGATAGGGCCCGGCAGGCCCAAGATGCCGATGAGGAACGCGGAAGATTTCTGCTTGTCCCGGCACCAGACGATGGTGTGGTTCAGTTGTACGCTCACGGTACGATCTCCGGTTTCGACTTCAGGCGCCCGGTGGGGTGCTGCGCCGGCGCTTGTCGACATGGTACACGAGAGACTGATTTCACTCCGACGCCCCCACCACGTGCGCAGGATCGGGTTCCACCCGATCCGGAGCCGCGAGGAGTGGATCCCGACCAGCATCTGACTCATGGGCATGAGTCTTTCATACTCATGGGCATGAGTCCTTCATACTCATGGGCATGAGTCTTTCATACTCATGGGCGTGAGTCCTTCATACTCATGGGCATGAGTAAGTGGCTTCACGTCCTATTCAGCGAGACAGAGGTCCGCGAATCTCCAGCACCTCGCCCGCAGCCGC
>Ga0075418_10000301_pt1 | contig 50148 bp, 39 predicted proteins | sample SoiMetdeltSBSDD2_FD_81776 | JGI IMG/M metagenome (GOLD analysis project Ga0075418, IMG submission 81776) | Bulk soil microbial communities from a Populus tree surrounding site in Tennessee, USA - Soil MetaG P. deltoides SBSDD2 | ecosystem: Environmental > Terrestrial > Soil > Tree plantation...
CATCACCGAAGAGCGCTGATCAACGTTGCGCGTTCGCGGAAAGGCGCTTCCCAATGGAACGGTAGCCCGCGTTCTTGTATTCCGGCGCTTGAGGCACGAAGTCGTCGTCGAAGTTGGGCGGCGGAAATGAGGGCCCCCTCAAAACGTTTTCGGCGGTCGCGACTACCTTGGCCACATCGTGAACGATGCCATTGATAAAGCAGCCCGAGACTTTTCCGCCTGCGTTCACCGCCAGTTCATAGCGAGCATAGCCTTTGAGGCCTGCGTCCAGGTTATTATCGAAAAAAATACAGTTGGCGTAAGTGCTTTGGCCGCCCATGTCGTCGACGCCGTTGCGATTTCCCGTGAACGTGCAGTTTCGCACCTCGGCGTGTGAATTCCAAAAGATCGTCACCGCGCCGTTATTTACGAACGGTCGCTCGCCGGAATTCTTTGCCACGGGGTCGTCGCCCGCGTTTGAGACGTTGCCCGTGAACAGGCAATTGATGATGCGCGCGGAACTCCCGGCCAGGAGATCGATGGCCGGCCCTGTGCTCTGTGCCCGATTGCGGAGAAATCTGCAGTTCTCGATCGAAACCGGAGCCTGATTGAATCCCTGTTGCTGCACGGAGATGCCCGCGCCGCACGGACTGCTGAAGTTATCGACGATTTCGAGATTCCGCAGCGTCGGCGCAGACCGGCCAAAAACCTTAATCCCCCCGCCGTCCGCGTAAAAAAAGAAATTTTTGGGTATCGTCGTGTTCGGTTCCATTTCCCTTGTCCCTTCGTTCGTCACGAAGTTATTCGCGCCCGTAATGCGAAAACCGTCGAGCACCGTGTTGGAAGAGACACCGTCGCCGAAATAAACGACGTGGTTCACCACCGCAGAGCCGTTGGGCTGCCTGAGATCTCTCAGGTCCGGATTTGCAGCGGTCAGTGTTACCGGCCCTTCGGCCTGAAGCCGGATGCCGTCGTGCGCCTCGTTGAACCAAACCAATGCCTGGCGCTTGCCGTCCGGGCGATACTCCCCGGCGTGCACCTTGACGAGTTTGTTCGTTTTGTTGGCCGCCGCCTGCTGCAGCGCATCCTGAATGTTGTCGCCCGGGAATACCTGATAACAATTGTTCGAAAACGTGACCGCGCTGCCGGCCTGCGCGACCACGAGCCCAAGGCAGATCAACACATGGGCGGTGCGTCGCGTCATATGCCGCGAATTGTCATCTTGCTGGCGCGAACCGACAAGCCGCTTCTTGGCGAAGGATTGCTGGAATGTCGCAAAGTGGGTAAGAGTACTCTCCCGTGAGCCGCCACCGTAGACGATGTCAGAAAGCTATCCGACTTTCTGCCCTTGCAGTTTTTTCTGTCGCCGTCTCATTCCTGGTTGGGTGCGATCGAAGCCCCTCCGGAAGTACCGGGCCAACCTCCGCAGTTAAACTGGTTCCTTTGACCAACATGATTCTGATCAAGGCCGGCAGCTTTGTTCGTCAGAAGCAACTCATCACCCTTACCCGCGATTTCTGGCTTGCCGCGCATGAGGTCACCCAGGGCGAGTACCAAACCGTTATGGGAAAAAATCCCAGCAAGTTTCAGGATAACCCGAGCCATCCGGTCGAAAGGGTCGGTTTTTATCAGGCTCAGGACTATTGCGCCGCGATCACCCGGCGGGAGACGCAGGCAGGACGATTGTCCAGCGGCTACGTTTACCGCTTGCCCACCGAAGCAGAGTGGGAATATGCGTGCCGCGCCGGTACCACGAATCTTTTCAGCTTCGGCGACGACGCCTCCATTGCGGATCAATACGCGTGGACTCTGGAAAACAGCGAGGCCCAGACGCATCCGGTTGGCCTCAAGCGCCCCAACCCGTGGGGACTCTATGACATCCATGGCAATGTTTGGGAATGGACCCTCGATTGGTTCGACCACTACCCCGAAAAGGCCTTGACGGACCCTGTCGGACCTACTGGAGGGACCTTGAAAGTCTTCCGTGGCGGCAGTTGGAACCATACAGTCGAACTCGCCCGTTCCCGAAATCGCTTCATGATGTCCCCGACCAACGGCATTAATTTCGTGGGTTTCCGCTTGGCTCTCGGCCACACGATTCGCTGAACATCGGCTCAGGGTCGCGCAGGGTCGACCCACGGCCGTCACGTCAAAATTCCGGGTTCTTCACCATAACAGCCTTGACAGCTCAGCGGGCGTGTGCCTAGGCTCGCAGCCATCACCCATAATCCGGCACTCTTATGAGACCGAAAAACCTTGCCTGGGTTGGGAATCACACGGCTCGTGGTTCGACGGTTTCGCTCAAGGTGCCTCTGCGCAAACCCCCTCTGCTCGCCAGCAGAAGAAGCTCCTCCCTCCTGTTTATGAAGAAGAAGTTACTCCCCTTCCTTGCCGCTCTCCTGTCGCTCATTCCTGTGATTGGCGTGGCAAACGACATTGAACCTTCGAAAGAGTTCTACACGGTGGCAAGAGCGCCCAATCCTATTGTCCTCGATGGCGATCTTTCGGAGTGGACGGGGGTACCCGTGCTGGCTGATCCGAAGTTCTACGTTCGCAATGGCTGCGAAGGCGTTCCTTCATGCAGTAAATTCTCCGGCGGCACCAACGCTACACTGGTTTTGTTCGAGATTTGTGACATCTGCATCCCCGGTACTGCGGACTGGACTGGCCCGGACGATCACACCTCGGCTGTGCAGATGGTTTATGACGCCGATAACGTCTACCTCGGTTTCGTGGTGACGGACGAATATCATGAGAACGCTGCCAACAGCGCCTGGAACGGCGATTCGGTCCAACTCATGATTGCCAACTCCAATCGGACGCAGCGCGTCGCTCTTTACAATTACGCTCTGGGTGGTATCGAAACGGCTCTTGGAAACATCATCGTCGAGCATGAGGAAGGGCCCGGCGGGACGGAGGCTGTCATCACTCGCAACACCAACACGCACCGCACAACCTACGAAATCAGGCTTCCCAAAGCGTCCCTTGGCCTGACATCACTCGCCGGCGGGCCGCAGTTTGGACTCGGGATGGCGATTAATGATGGCGACCAGAACGCGCCGGGGCAGGGCGGATGGGGCGGCTTGGGCGCTCACTCGATCGTTTTTGGTAAACATCCGACGGAAACGGCTCTGATGACGCTCACGAAGGGCAATGACATCGAGCCGGGCAAGGAATTCTACACTGCTACCCCAATTACCAATACGATCGTGCTCGATGGCAACCTCTCTGAATGGACCGGGGCGCCCGTGCTCGCAGATCCGAAGTTTTATGTGCGCAATGGCTGCGAAGGAGTTCCGGCCTGCAGCAAGTTTTCGGCGGGCGTGGATGCGCAATTGGTCTTGTTCGAAATCTGTGACATTTGCATTCCCGGTTTAGCTGACTGGACCGGACCGGATGATCAAACATCGGCCGTCCAGATTGTTTATGACGCAGATAACGTCTACTTCGGCTTCGTCGTCACGGATGAATACCACGAAAACGCCGCCAACAGTGCCTGGAACGGCGACTCGGTCCAGCTCATGATTGCAAATGCAACGCGCACAACGGAGGTCGCGCTCTACAACTACGCGCTGGGTGGTGTTGAAGATAATCTCGGCACGACAATCGTTGAGCACGAACGGCCCATCCCTCCCCCCGGCGTAACCGAAGCCGTCGTTACTCGCAACACGACTACCCACAGGACTATCTACGAAATCAAGCTGCCGAAATCTGCCGTTGGCCTCACGAATCTGACACCCGGAGCACAGTTTGGACTCGGCATGGCCATTAACGACGGGGACCAGAATGCGCCGGGCCAGGGCGGTTGGGGCGGGCTGGGTGCGCACGCGATCGTCTTTGGCAAACATCCCGCTGAAACGGCTTTGATCACGCTCGGCACAGCAGGTGGCGGCGGCACTGATCGCCTGTTTTTCTCTGCGGTCAATCCAACGATCGACTTTTTGGGCTTCCGTGTGAACGACAAAGGCGCGGCAATTTTGGATCCTGCGACGGTCAGCGTCACCATTGATGGTCAGACCTTCACCCCAGTGGCGAGCCCGAAAGTGTTGGACGCAACGGACTTCACCTATACGCCGCCTCGTCCGTTCTTCCCGAACGTGGACCATACGTACTCGATCGTAGCGCGCGATACGTTGGGCAATAGCGTCACTGACACCGGCACGTTTAGAACGCCACCGTATGCGTATCTTACAGCTGCCGACAGGGTCACTGCGAATACCCAGGAGCCTGGTTTCCGCTGGAGTATCCATCAAAACGAGGCCTTCACAGAAAACAGCATCAGCCGCGCTTTGCACCAGTTGGCGGGGCTGCTGGGGCCAAATCTCGCTGATCCCGATGCGCGGGGGGACACGTTCATCGCTTCAATTCCGGGACCGACTGCCAATCACCCCTTTACCTTCCAAATGGAGGAGTTGCTGAACGTAAACGAGCAGGGGGGAGCAACGGAAGGAGAGTTTGGGCCCGATTCTCCGATGCCCGGTCTTCCCGGCCTCGGACAGGCCGCTCCCAGTGACGGCGTGGCTGTTGAAATAGTCACCTACCTGCAGTTGCCTGTCGGGAGGCACACATTGATCGTCAATAGCGACGATGGGTTTCGCACGATCGCCGGAAACATCAATGACATCTTCCTTGGCCAGGTTGCCGGCGAGTACGACGCTCCGGCGGGACGCACCGCGGCAGACACACCCTACGTGATCCGCGTCGCTGACGCGGGCGTTTACGCGTTTAAGACGATTTATCAGGATTCAATCGGTAACGCGAGCATCGAATGGAAATCGGCTAGAGAGGACGGAACGCACGTTTTGCTCAATGACCTGGCCAATGGTGGCATTCTCGCTTACCGGAGCGTTTCAGTTCCCTTGCCCACTGGAATTAATATGGTCTCTCCGCTCCCTAATGCCCAGGGTGCTGCGGCTAACACCCGCATTTTCGCCTCGATCCTGGAAGGTACCCCGGCGGTCACTTTGAGTTCGGTGCAGTTAAGGCTCGATGGGACGCTCACTGGAGCGACGGCGACACGCACCGGTAATCTGATTACGATTGCCCATCAGCCCTCAACGGCCCTCTCGTCCGCACAACACACCGCGGTCCTCTCCTACACCGCCGGAGGTACTTCCCGGACTCAAAGCTGGACGTTCCGCACAGCCCCGGCCTTTGCCCTCTCCCTCCAAAAAGCAGGCGGGAATGTCGACCTTGTATGGACTGACCCGACAGCAGTCCTTGCGGAATCGACGGATTTGGTCACGTGGAACGATGTTATCGGTGCCACGTCGCCTCACCGAATCTCAGGGGATCCGCGCCGCACCGTGTTCTATCGGCTCAGACGGTAGAATAGCGGCGCATTTGGTTGACAAAGACCGGGCATTTTTTGTCCGGTCTTTTTGTTTCAGGGGTGCGGTCCGCCCTTCAGACACGGGTAGCACTTCTCAGATACCGGGCTGCGGAGAACGCCCTATTCCTCATTCGCGGAGGGTAGCGATCATTGGACTATGCAAACTGTGAAGACACAGATCACAATCTGTGTAGCCTTGGCGGTAGGTCTGTCGCTTGCTTATGCGCAACAGCAACCTAGGGTCTTCAAGCTCACTTTCAAGGGCACCGCATACCAGCGCGATGGAAGCGGAAATCTTGTTGGGGTCCCCATTACCGATCAAAACCTCATTGCGGCGCGCACCGGAGGGAACACGCAAAACCTGGCTCTGGCCTACATTCTCGATGGGGATGAAAAGGGCGACACCATCGAGATCATCAATACTTCCAACAACGAGAAGTATGGCCTGTGGTTTGGATTATGGTTTGGAGATGACCGAACCATGCAACTTGGCCGCACCGCTTTAACCAACGCTACCCAAACGGAAATCCGCCGCGTGGATCAGGTATTTACCCTGGAGTTTTCCGAGTACAGTTCGCAGAACGGCCACGGGGTTGGGACATCCTTCGTGGCGAAACGATTCGTTCGCGACACCAGCGGCAACGTGCACACGACGATCGACGGGCAAATACAATGGTTGGTGAACCCGTGGGGAACCAATCAGTGGGCGAAGATTTGTCACGGGTCGTTCGTCGCGACACAACCACTCTTTTGACCTGTAACCCCCGACGTGAGGAGGGGGCTGACTTAAAATATGCAACTGCGAAAACACGAAGCGGGTTTGGTCGCAGCCGCTGCGATTGTCGCATGCTTCTCACAATTCACCCTTCTCGCTGCTCCGGCGGGCCGCGTTGTCTCCTGGGGTACTGGCCAAGCATTGCCGCCCAACGCCCCGACGAACATCATCGCTCTTTCCGTCGCCGTGGACCACAGCCTTGCGTTGAAAACTGACGGCGCGGTCTTCGCCTGGGGCGACAACATGAATAGCCAGTGTGATGTGCCTGGCGGCCTGGCCAATGTCGTCAAAATCGCCGCGGGCGAATTCTTCAGTGTCGCGCTCAGGAGCGATGGTTCAGTTGCTGTCTGGGGAGCAAACGATTACGGCCAGCGCGATCTGCCCTCCGGACTAACCGGCATAACTGATATTTCGGCGGGTCACGGCCACGTGCTCGCGCGCAAGGGCAATGGCACTGTCGTCGGTTGGGGCTGCAATACTTTCAATCAAACCAACGTTCCTGCCGGACTGAACGGAGTGCGCTCAATTCTTGCCGTTTGGAACTACAGCCTCGCAGTTAAAAGTAACGGAACGGTCGTGGCCTGGGGACTGAACGACTGTGGTCAAACCAGTGTGCCTGCCGGGCTCAACAACGTCAGGGCCGTTGCGGGGAACAATAATTACTGCATGGCGTTAAAAACCGACGGCACGGTCGTCGCCTGGGGGCAGTATCCTGCTTTGCCCACCGGGCTCAACAATGTGGCCGCCATCGCTGCCGGAGAGACACACGCCCTGGCGCTGACTTCGTCAGGCAACATCGTGGCGTGGGGTGCGAATCTTTCGGGCGCGGCCACCGTGCCGTCTGGCCTGACCAGTCCCCTGACGATTGCTGCTGCCTGGCACTACAGCGCCGCCCTGGCAAATGGTGCGCCTTCCGTCGCCGTGCCTCGGCTTTCAACTCCGCGTTGGAACGGCAACAACTTTTCGGTGTCGCTCTCTTCGCAGCAGGGCGTGAGCTATATTCTTGAATACAAAAACGCCCTCGCCGATGCCTCTTGGACCGCCCTGTCGGCCGTACCCGGAACCGGGGCCGCACTTACCCTCACCAACACGGGCGTGAGTGGCGCTCGGCGATTCTATCGCGTTCGCGCACAGTAACGCGTTCATCCTTCTTACAAATCTTTTACCAATCTTTTATCTCGCTCTGGCAACTCGGCCGCGAGAAGCGCTTAGTTTATCGACATGAAAAGTGTGATTCGAACTATTGGATTTCCCATTGCTGCGCTTTTGTTTGGCTGTGGTGCGGCATGCGGCGCGCAGAATTCGGTTGAATTCATTGGAAGCACTCCGGGCGGCGTCCTGGCGCGGGAATTCCTGGGCGGTCTTCCGACCAACGCCGAATGTCATAATATCACATGGCGGATCACTCTCCCGACCAGTCCGGGCACGGGGCGGATAACCACATACGGTCTCATTGCTCAGTATCGCGTACCCACTCGCGAAAACCCAAACCGATCCGAGGATGGCCCCAAAGTTACTTCCCGGGGAACGTGGGAGATCATTAAGGGCGCAAAATCCCGGACCGACGCGGTGGTTTACCGGCTGATTTCGGAGAAGTCCCAACGATCGCTCTCGTTCGTTAAAGTCGGCGAGAATTTATTGCATCTGCTTGACCCGAACGGGACTCTCATGGTCGGTAACGGCGGGTGGAGCTACACTCTCAATCGCGCCGACCGGGCCGAGAAGCCCGTCGATACCTCCATGGCGGCGAGTGCGCCGGACATGTCTTACAAAATTTCGTCGCTCGCGACCGGCTCGAATGTTTTCGCCGTATTCGAGGGTCGCAGCCCCTGCCATGGGATTGCCCGAGAGTTAAAGCTGCCTCAGCACGCGGGTTGTACCAAAGTAAAGTGGCGGGTCACGCTCTACCAAAATCCTGAAACTTCGGCTCCCACGGCCTATAAAGTCGAGGGCACCCTGCACCGGCAAAGTCCTCGCGAAGGCACGTGGAGTATTGTGCAAGGCGCAAAGACGGATCCGAATGCGACCGTTTATCAACTGAATCCGACGACGACTGAGGCCGCATTGTGGCTCTTGAAAGCGGACGAGAACATTCTGTTCTTTCTGAATCAACACCGCGAGCCGCTAGTCGGCCATGCCGAGTTCAGCTACACCTTGAACCGCGTTGCGCGGAAATGATCGAATTTTCTGTGGTTGCGGGCCAAATTTCGCGTGCGGAAATTTCGGGTCTGTTGTCAAATCGTTCGCGGGCCTCGTGATTTCATTCATTGTTCCTGCGCACAACGAGCAAGCGTGCCTTGGTCGCACGTTACATGCGATCCATGAGTCTGCCCGCGTGGTTGGCCCGTCCTATGAAATCATCGTCGTGGACGATGCTTCGACGGACGCCACAGCGGAGATTGCGCGGCAGCACGGCGCGAAGGTAATAACGGTCAAACATCGGCAGATCGCCGCTACTCGCAACTCCGGCGGGCGTGCCGCTGGCGGCGATCGTTTCTTCTTTGTCGACGCCGATACGATCATCAATCCGCGCGCCGTGGGCGCGGCGCTCCAGCATGGATTGATAACAATGAGGTCGTGCCACTTTACATCTGGCTGCTTGGTATCTTTGCTGTGGCGCTTCCCAGGTTTACAGGATTCAGCGGCGGCGCGTTTATGTTTTGCACGCGCGAAGCGTTTCACACCACCGGCGGATTCAACGAGCGTCTCTATTGGGGTGAAGAGGGTTTGTTCGCCCTGGCGTTGAAGCGCGAAGGTCGCTTTGTTGGACTTTGGGAGCGCGTGCTCACTTCCGGACGGCGTTTTCGGAAGACCTCCGGGCTGACGATGCTGGCCGGTGGTGTCCGATTAGTCGTTTCTCCGATCAGAATGTTCACGGAGCGCTCGTTGGTGGAAAAGGTCTGGTATGACTCCGATCGCAGCGACGATGACAAGATGTCCAGCTCATTTGCCGTCCGAATGTCCAACGGCATTGTGCTGGTCCTTCTCCTTGTGATGCTTTCAGGACCGGTTTGGAATTTTGTCCCCCGCTATCTCACGCCGCTGGACACTCCCGCGGGCAAAGTCAGGTTGGCGATTGGAGCATTTAATTGCCATGTCGGCTTACTCTTTTGGCCCATCGCGATCGTTCTTTTGATAAATCTCTTGCGTCAAAAGCGTTGGACCGGGTCAGCTCAATCGCTCGTTTTGATCGCAATTTGTTTGTGGCTGGCTTTGGATGCCACTGGAGGTGCCATTCGGGTCTGGACACTTTTCGTCCAGTGGATGATGCATTTCCACCATGGCTAAAAATGCCGCCGCTTAATCCGCAACGTCGTAAGTAATCGACAGGATTTCCAACTCCCGATCGCCTGCCGGCGCGCGGAACCGAACACGCTGGCCGACTCTGGCGTTCAGCAACGCGCGCGCGATAGGCGAGACCCAACTCACCCAGTCGCGGTCCAGATCCGTTTCATTTACGCCGACAATGCGATAAGCGAATTCCTCTCCCGCGGCGTCGCGAACTGTAATAGTCGCGCCAAAGCGCACTTCATTCCAGGGCTTGTCAGGCGCAGGGGTCACGACGGCGGAACCAAGGATATCCTGCAACGTCGCGATGTGCTGATCGATTTTCTGCACCTCCAATTTGGCGGCGCTGGAATCACTCGCTGCGGCCCGCGCGCGACGTTCCACGCAGCGCTCCAGTTCGGCACGAAGCTGCTTCGCACCGTTGGGCGTGATGTGATTTTTCGCGCCGGGCGGCAGCGGACTCGACCGCTTTGGAAGGAGCGGCAATTCCTCGCTGTCATCCTCGCGCGTGAACGCTTTGCTCATGGCGGCCTTTTACGATGCGACGTGGTCAAAGCAGCCGGTCACGACCTGACCGTTGATTTTCACCTGCACCCAGATGCGGTAGGCGCCCGGCTTTGGAAACTCGTACGGAAAGACAATCGCGTCCGGTTGTGCCGGCAAACCGCACACGACTTCAAAAGGTTTCCCGCGTTCGCGTTCGCGCTTTGCGAAAAGCTGCTGGGAGGTCATCGAGACCGTGCCAAACGGATGCAGATGCGTGAACACAGTCGCGTCGTGGCTGTGCACCACTGCGTGCGCCTGCATGGTCATGTACGGTTCCAGGACTGCCGGCTCGCCGCGACTGTCGACGACTTTGAACTGGAGCCGCGCCTTGCCGATGCCGACCTGCTGCATTGTAAAGCCACTCGGAAGCACACAGGATTTTTGCGCGCCAGGATCGGCATCGGTTGGCTTGGAAGTCGCCCACGAATCGTCCTCATCGGCAACGGTCGCCTCATTCGCGGTCGAACCCCGTAATTGAACATCGGTGACGAGCGTCTGGGTAAACCCGCTGGAATCCGTGATGTCGGCGTAAACCGCATATCTACCGTCGGGCAACGGTGGAACAGTCGTTTCGAAGTTTTTGTCATCAAGGCGCAGCGGATGAAGGTGCCCAAAGGCATCGAGCGCGGGTTGTCGCACCAGAAAGGCGTGCATCAGTTTGCCATGCTCCGGAATGAGTGAACGCCCGTTGCTGCGCCCGCCGCTGCGGCGCAGCTTCAGGACGACTTGCGAGTTGCTTGTCGTCACCGAGGCCTTGAGGTCATCAGCGCGATATAAGCGATTGTTGCGGTAATGGCCGTCAACTTTGTTCCACCACACCTTCCCACGCCACAGGCCTGTAGCAATGACGCCGGCTGCGATCACCATGGCGCCCACCGAAATCCATGTGCGCTTGCGCGTCGGCGCTTCGCCGGGCGGGAGCACACTTTCGCGAACTGCAGCCCCGATCAGGCAAACCATGGCTAAAACCAGCACGCCGGCCCACGTTCCAAGGAACGCGCCGAAATGGCGCGGCATCTCACGCCGAGCCGTGGCCATCGAATTGATCGGCACGACCGTCGTGCCGCGCCCACCCGGCCCATCGGCGTGAATGAGAATGCTGTATGCGCCGGGGTCCATCAGCCAAAGTTCCGCCGTGAAGAGGTTCGTATCGCCGCGCACGCGCTTTGCCGGATCGGCAGAGGGCGCGCCTTTGGTGCCGGTGTCCCATCGGGCGGGCAGCACCGCGACGCTGTGTACATTCGCATCGAGCGCGCGCACATTGATTTCCGCCCGCCCGGGAATCACGTCCGGCGGACGGATAACCACCTGCAACGCGTAAGGTCCCGCGGTCCCTTCGTAGAAAATGTTCGGACTGCCGATGTGCGCCGTTGCGGCCGCGGGCCCCAACAGCACAAGCGCGAGCAACGTTCTCATCTCTTTACTCGCGACATCCACGCGCCGAACGCCAGCCCAATTCGCGCCGACAGAAACGCGTAGCACGCGGCCCGTAAAAGTTGCTTCCACGTTAGCGGATCAAAGCGCCGGGAGGTTGGATCAACGCCCCAATAGTCCATGACCCACGGTCCCGGGCGCTCCGAATACGGCAGCCAATCCCCCGCCGCGAAGAACCAGTTGTCCGCGAAGGGCGAGAGCATGAATTTGGAAAACCACCATTGCGTCGGCACGAAGAGCGCCAGGAATACGATCGTGATCAGAACCGCCAGGAGTGTATCGCGAAACCAGCCACTCTTGCGCCCAAGAAATCGCACCACCAGGTCGATTCCGAAGGCAGGCACCACGAGAAGCAGGGGAAAGGCCGGCGGCGCCATGCGCTCGACGGGATTGTAAATTGGCGCCAGCTTTGGTTCGGCTGAAAACCGCGGCAGAATCCAAATCATGAGCATCAATCCGGCCATGTAAACCGCCGCTGTCGTCGTCGCCGGCCAACGCAATTTCGACGCGCGCGCCAGCGTCACCAGATAAAGTGGATAGGTGAGTGCGCACGCCTTATAAAATTCCGCGGTGCGCTGTTGATTGGGAAAGCTCTTCTCGGTTAAAAAAACCGCTGCCATCAGCAGCATAAGCCCGCCGGTAAAGATGAACAGAAGCTGCCCCTCCGAATTGCCGGACCGATTCTGCACCGAAAGCATCAGTAGCAGCACGCCCAGTGCGACGTGAAACATTCCCACGGCGAGAACAGCGTGGGGAGGGCTTAGAATCTCCACGTCCAGGCCGTAGGCGTTGTGCCACCAATCATCGAATGGCGCGGAAAGGAGCATCGCGAAGCAGCCCCAGATGGCGATCCAGGCTCCAAGCGGCGCGCGAAAACCCCAGAACGACACGGCGGCAGCACGCTGGTCCGGAGTTCCCCGAAAATGTGTCGTCAACGCCAGCCATCCGCACACCAGCCCAGGAATCAACCCACCCATGTAAGTAACCATGTGCGCCGGCGTCCAAAACGTGTCGCGCCCGATCGTCGTGTGCCAGGAGATGTCCCAGAGTACGCCGACCGGGACGCAAGCAGCTCCAAAGACAAGCAATTTGAAGTACCACGGCGCCACGCTCGTGCGCGTCGTGGAGACCATGGTGGTCGGTGAAAGAGTGGCCGCTGTTTGCACTAAAGGGTTATGCCACGAAGGCACGGTCGCGACAATCAGATACGACGCAAACGGTCGCGCCTTAAAGGCTCACACTGCGGATTCCAATTCACCGGTGGGCGCTTCACCCGCATTCCAAAAATCCGCGATGGTGCGGAACAGCCTTTCCAGGGCGCGATAATCGGCAGGCTTGACCATGTAGGCGTTTGCGCCGAGTTCATAGGCGCGGTTTACGTCCTGCGGCAACGCGGACGAAGAAAGGATGATGATGGGCGTGAGTTTCCATGGGTAATGCCGGCGCATCCACCCGATGACATCGAACCCGCTGAGCCGGGGCATTTTAAGGTCGAGGAGCACCAGTCGGGGGAGTGGAAAGGCCCCACGGTCGCTGTAAGCGCCGGCGCCCTTCAAATAATCAATGGCGTCCTGGCCATCGTTGACGATGCGCAAAGGGTTGCTGATGCTGGCGTTTTGGAAGGCATGCTTCACGAGCCAAACATCGTTCGGATCATCTTCCACCAGCAGAATGGGAAAATTCGCTTCCATGATTTACATCCTGCTACAAGCGTCAGTTTATCCCACAGCGTCCCCGCCGGAATGGGGTGTAGTGATACAACGGAGACCTGTCCGCAGCGCACTCGAAGTCCCGCTCTCGAAGTCTGGCTTAACCCAAATCTCGCCAATTCGGCTTGGCATTTACGACCCAGCATAGGGTCATTACCCCATATCGACTCGGGTGCACCATGCAGTGTAATATGGTTCGCCCGAATAATGTCATGGTCCGTACCAATGTTGTCCTGCCCGGCACGGAAACTACCTCCGTGGCGGGGTACGAACCTTCTCCCACGCACTAATTTACCCTAACGAAGTTGATTCTATCATGAAAAAAAGTGAAGCTTCTGCGCCGGCACTCGAAGTCAAGTCCCCTCCGCGCGCAACCCGTCCGCGCCGTGCTGTCGCCGTCTCTGAAGCCCCCAAGCCCCGTCAACCGCACGGCGTTAACGGCGGCACGCCCGAGGCCGCCAATGGCGAGGCTGATTTGCGCGACATCCTTCGCGCCTTGACCGCCCTCAAGAAAGGCGATTTTTCAGCTCGCCTCCCCGTGCACTGGCTTGGCACTTCCGGTAAAGTGGCCGACGCCTTCAACGAGGTCGCCGAGTTGATGGAAGAGTCGACCTCAGACCTCAACCGAATTAACCGGCTTGTCGGCAAAGAGGGTAAGATCAACGAACGACTTGTGACGGGCATGGTGGGCGGCGGTTGGGCCCAGCGGGTCAAGGCCGTCAATTCGCTCATCGATTCCCTGGTCCATCCGATTTCTGAAACCGCCCGCGTCATCGGCGCGGTGGCGACGGGCGACCTTTCGCAGACCATGGCCCTTGAAATCGATGGGCGCCCCCTTGAGGGTGAGTTTCTCCGCACTGCGCGCACGGTGAACACGATGGTGGACCAGCTTGGACGCTTCGCTTCCGAAGTGACCCGCGTCGCCCGCGAGGTCGGCACCGAAGGGAAACTGGGTGGCCAGGCCAAAGTCAAAGGCGTCGCCGGCACGTGGAAAGACCTCACCGACAACGTGAACCTGATGGCGAGCAACCTCACCTCGCAGGTGCGCAATATCGCCTCGGTGACCACGGCTGTCGCCAACGGTGACTTGACCAAAAAAATCACGGTCGACGTGAAGGGCGAAATCCTCGAACTCAAGGTCACCGTTAACACGATGGTGGACCAGCTTCGTTCGTTCGCTTCCGAAGTGACCCGTGTGGCGCGCGAAGTCGGCACCGAAGGAAAACTTGGCGGTCAGGCCGAAGTGAAAGGTGTCTCGGGAACGTGGAAAGACCTCACCGATTCCGTGAACTCCATGGCCTCCAATCTTACCGCGCAGGTGCGTAATATTGCGCACGTGACAACCGCCGTCGCCAACGGTGACTTGACCAAGAAGATCACGGTCGATGTCAAAGGCGAAATCCTGGAGCTGAAGAACACCATCAACACCATGGTGGATCAGCTCAGCTCGTTCGCCGCCGAAGTAACCCGCGTGGCCCGCGAAGTCGGTACGGAAGGAAAACTCGGTGGCCAGGCGCAGGTCAAGGGCGTCGCCGGCACGTGGAAAGATCTCACCGACTCCGTGAATTTCATGGCCAGCAATCTTACCGCGCAGGTCCGTAACATCGCGGAAGTCACGACCGCTATCGCCAACGGCGATCTCTCCAAGAAAATCACGGTCGATGTGAAAGGCGAAATCCTCCAGCTCAAGAACACGATTAACACGCTGGTCGACCAGCTCAGCTCGTTCGCTTCGGAAGTGACCCGCGTGGCCCGCGAAGTCGGCACCGAAGGGATTCTTGGCGGACAAGCCTACGTGAAAGGTGTCGCCGGCACGTGGAAGGACCTCACCGACTCGGTGAATTCCATGGCAGGCAATCTAACCTCGCAAGTGCGCAATATCGCCGCGGTCACAACCGCCGTCGCCAAGGGCGATCTCTCCCGCAAGATCACCGTGGACGTGAAGGGCGAAATCCTCGAACTGAAGAACACCGTTAATACGATGGTGGATCAGCTCAGCTCCTTCGCCGCTGAAGTGACCCGCGTCGCGCGCGAAGTCGGCACCGAAGGAAAACTCGGCGGACAGGCGGATGTCCGCGGTGTCGCCGGCACATGGAAAGACCTTACCGATTCGGTCAACTCCATGGCCTCCAACCTCACCGCCCAGGTCCGCAATATCGCAGGCGTGACCACGGCTGTCGCGCGCGGCGACCTCTCCAAGAAAATCACGGTCGACGTGAAGGGCGAAATCCTCGAGTTGAAGAACACCATCAACACGATGGTGGACCAGCTCAGCTCCTTCGCCGCGGAAGTGACCCGTGTCGCCCGCGAAGTCGGCACTGAAGGAAAGCTCGGCGGTCAGGCCGAAGTGCGCGGTGTCGCCGGTACGTGGAAAGACCTCACCGATTCGGTGAACTCCATGGCCTCCAACCTCACCTCGCAAGTCCGTAACATTGCCGAAGTGACCACGGCCGTCGCCAACGGCGACCTCTCCAAGAAGATCACCGTCGACGTGAAGGGCGAAATCCTGCAGCTCAAGAACACCATCAACACGATGGTGGACCAACTCCGCTCGTTCGCCTCCGAAGTCACCCGCGTGGCGCGCGAAGTCGGCACCGAAGGAAAGCTCGGCGGGCAGGCCGAAGTCAAAGGCGTCGCCGGCACGTGGAAGGACCTCACCGACAACGTGAATTTCATGGCTGCGAACCTCACTTCGCAGGTGCGCAATATCGCCGAAGTGACCACGGCCGTCGCCAAGGGCGACCTGACCAAGAAGATTACGGTGGACGTTAAAGGCGAAATCCTCGAACTGAAGAACACCGTCAACACAATGGTGGATCAGCTCAGCTCCTTCGCTGCGGAAGTGACTCGCGTGGCACGCGAAGTCGGCACCGAAGGAAAGCTCGGCGGTCAGGCCGACGTGCGCGGTGTCGCGGGCACGTGGAAGGACCTCACCGACAATGTGAACTTCATGGCGGCGAACCTCACGTCACAGGTCCGCAACATTGCCGCGGTCACGACCGCCGTCGCTACGGGTGACCTCACTAAGAAGATCACGGTGGACGTTAAAGGCGAAATTCTTGAACTCAAGGACACCATCAACACGATGGTGGATCAACTCCGTTCGTTCGCGTCCGAAGTGACTCGCGTGGCCCGCGAAGTCGGCACTGAAGGAAAGCTCGGTGGGCAGGCCGATGTGCGTGGTCTCGCCGGCACGTGGAAAGACCTCACGGACAACGTGAATTCGATGGCCTCGAACCTCACCTCCCAGGTGCGTAATATCGCTTCGGTCACCACCGCTGTGGCCAATGGCGACCTCACAAAGAAAATCACCGTCGATGTCAAAGGCGAAATCCTCGAATTGAAGAACACCGTCAATACGATGGTAGACCAACTCAGCTCGTTCGCATCGGAAGTGACGCGCGTCGCGCGTGAAGTCGGCACCGAAGGAAAACTGGGAGGCCAGGCCGAAGTCAAAGGCGTGTCGGGCACGTGGAAAGACCTCACGGACAACGTGAACTTCATGGCGGCGAACCTCACCAACCAGGTGCGTGGTATCGCCAAAGTCGTGACCGCCGTCGCCAACGGTGACCTCAAGCGCAAACTGCTCGTCGATGCCAAAGGCGAAATCGCTGAACTCGCCGACACCATCAACAGCATGATTGACACGCTCGCGACTTTCGCCGACCAGGTGACCACGGTGGCCCGCGAAGTCGGTGTCGAAGGAAAACTGGGTGGCCAAGCCAGTGTGCCAGGCGCCGCCGGTACGTGGAAAGACCTCACGGACAACGTCAATCAATTGGCCGCCAATCTTACCACGCAACTTCGCGCCATCGCTGACGTTGCTACTGCTGTGACGAAAGGCGACCTGACGCGTTCGATTCAGGTCGATGCGCGCGGGGAGGTCGCATCGGTGAAGGACTACATCAACGAGATGATCCGCAACCTGAAGGACACGACCATCAAGAACAACGAGCAGGACTGGCTGAAGACCAACCTCGCCAAGTTCACCCGCATGCTCCAGGGCCAGAAAGACCTGCTGACGGTCGGCCGCCTCATTCTCTCCGAGCTTGCACCAGTCGTCTCCGCGCAGCACGGCGTTTTCTACATCATGGAAAGCCCGCGTGAGGAAGTGGAAACAGAAGGCGAGAAGACCGAGGCCTACTTGAAACTGCTCGCCAGCTACGCGTATCGCAGTCGCAAACGCGTCGCGAACAAGTTCGCGATGGGCGAGGGCCTTGTTGGTCAAGCCGCGTTCGAAAAGGAGCGCATCCTCGTCACGAATGCCCCGGCCGATTACGTGCAAATCACCTCTGGCCTTGGCCAGGCGCCGCCCACGAACATTATCGTTCTGCCGGTGCTCTTCGAAGGCCAGGTCAAAGCCGTGATTGAACTCTCTTCCTTCGAGCGCTTCAGCCCGACGCACCAGGCCTTCCTGGATCAGCTTGTCGAATCGATCGGTATCGTCATCAACACGATCGAGGCGAACATGCGCACGGAAGACCTGCTCAAGCAGTCGCAATCGCTGGCCAAAGAGCTCCAAAGCCGCCAGGAAGAGCTCACCAACACGAACCGCGAGCTGCAGGAAAAGGCGCGTCTCCTTGCCGAACAAAACGCCGAGGTCGAACGCAAGAACAACGAAGTCGAGCAGGCGCGCCAGGCGCTCGAAGAAAAGGCCAAGCAGTTGGCGCTCACGTCCAAATACAAGTCCGAGTTCCTCGCGAACATGTCGCACGAGCTGCGCACGCCTCTCAACAGCCTGCTCATTCTGGCCAACCAGTTGTCTCTCAACACTGAGGGCAACCTGTTGCCCAAGCAGGTCGAGTACTGCCGTACCATCCATGCTTCCGGCATGGATCTGCTCACGCTCATCAACGACATTCTCGACCACTCCAAGATCGAGTCTGGCACTGTCACGCTGGACATCGCCGAATTGCGCTTCACCGAATTGCGCGATTATGTCGACCGCACCTTCCGCCACGTCGCGGAGAACAAGGGCCTCGAGCTGCGTCTCGAACTCGACCCCGACTTGCCGCGGCACATGTTCACCGACTCGCAGCGTTTGGAACAGGTGCTCCGCAACCTGCTCTCCAATGCGTTCAAGTTCACCGAGCGAGGCTCGGTTTCTTTCAGCATGTCCGTCGCGACCAGCGGTTGGAACCGGGACCGGGAAACGCTCAACCAGGCGCGCACGGTGATTGCCTTCGCGGTGCAGGATAGTGGGATCGGGATACCGCCCGAGAAGCAGCAAATCATCTTCGAGCCGTTCCACCAGGCCGACGGCAGCACCAGCCGCAAGTACGGCGGCACGGGCCTCGGCCTGGCGATCAGCCGCGAACTGGCACGGCTCCTTGGTGGCGAGATTCGTCTCTCCAGCGTCCCGGGTGAAGGCAGCACGTTCACGTTGTATCTGCCGCAGAGCCACGTGCCGCGGCCCATGCGCAAGGAGCCCACGCGCTTCACACCGCCTCCGGTCACGATCGAGGCCGAGACCTCCACTGAAACCGCGACCGAGAAAACGGCCGAAGCCGCTGAACCCGTCGAAGTCACGATCGAAGACGATCGGGGCTTGATTGCCCCCGGCGACCGTGTCGTGCTCGTTGTCGAGGACGATCTCACCTATGCGAAACTGCTGATTGACCTTGCGCATCAAAAGGGCCTCAAAGCCGTCGTGGCGCCGCGCGGCGCCGCGGCCCTTGCCCTGGCCCGCGAACTCAAACCCGACGCCATTACGCTTGATTTGCACTTGCCCGACTTCAATGGTTGGCGCGTTCTCGACCGCTTGAAGGTGGACCTGGCCACCCGCCACATCCCGGTGCACATCATCAGCGTGGATGATGATCCGCAGCCGGCGGTAACGCAGGGAGCCCTGGCTTATCTCAAGAAGCCGCAGAGCCATGAATCGCTCGAACACGCCTTCGACGAGTTGAAAAACTTCATCGAAAGGCCGGTCAAAGATCTCCTTGTAGTTGAGGATGATGCCACGCAGCAAGAACACATCAAACAACTCATCGGCAATGGCGACGTCAAGACGACGACCGTCGGGACCGGGCAGGCGGCTCTCGAAGCTCTCCGCGCCCAGCACTTTGATTGTATGGTGCTCGATCTCGGCCTGCCCGACATGTCGGGCATCGAACTGCTCGAGCAAATCAAGAAAGAGGTCGGCGACCGGCCTTTGCCGATTGTCATCTACACCGCGCGCGACCTGCCGCCAGATGAGCAACGCAAGCTGCGTGGCCTGGCGGAGAGCATTGTGCTTAAGGACGCCCGCTCGCCGGAGCGCCTCGTCGATGAGACCGCTCTCTTCCTGCACCGTAACGCGGCGAAACTGCCCCAGAAACAACGCAGCATGATCGAGTCGCTTTACCACGGCGTGCTCGAAGACAAGAAAGTGCTGCTGGTCGATGACGACGTGCGCAACATCTTTGCCATGACCAGCGTGCTCGAACGCTTCAAGATGGACGTCGTCTCCGCGGAGAACGGCCGCGACGCCCTCGATATGCTCCAGGAAGACAAAGACATCGACATTGTCCTCATGGACATCATGCTTCCGACCATGGATGGTTATGAGACGATTGGGGCGATCCGGCAAATTGCCGAATTGGAAGACTTGCCAATCATCGCGGTAACTGCGAAAGCCATGAAGGGCGATCGTGAGAAATGCCTCGCTGCCGGCGCTTCGGACTACATCTCGAAGCCCGTTGACGCGGACCAACTCCGTTCGATCATGGCGCTGTGGCTGCGACGTTGATGAAAAGCGGACGAACAACAGTCATCGAGCCGCCGGCTTACAAGGCCGGCAAAGCCGCCGTGTCTCCCAACGGCGCGCATATGGACGCCAGTGAGGAAAAAGTCAATATTCTGATCGTAGACGATCGGTCCGATAAGTTGCTCGCGCTGGAAGCATGTCTCTCCAACCTCAACCAAAACCTGGTGCCGGCCCGTTCCGGCAACGAGGCCCTCAAGTGCCTCCTCAAGGACGAATTCGCCGTGATCCTCCTCGATGTGTCCATGCCCGGCATGGACGGCTTCGAGACGGCGACGCTCATTCGCCAGCGCCCCAAGACCCAGCACGTCCCGATCATCTTCGTCACTTCGATGAGCAACTCGGAGACGCAGATCTTCAAGGGCTATTCCCTCGGCGCCGTGGATTACATCCTCAGCCCGATCATGCCCGATGTTTTGCGCACAAAGGTCTCCGTCTTTGTAGACCTCTACAAAAACGCTCAACAGATTCGGCGCCAGGGCGAAGAGTTGCGCAGGCTTCAGGAAACCGAACACAAACGCGAGTTGGCCGCCGTCGAGGACCGGCTCGAAGCTGAGACCAAGCGCAACCGCTTTTTCACCCTCGCGCTTGACCTGCTCGCCATTGCGGACTTCGAGGGCCGCTTTCTGCAAATCAATCCTGTCTGGGAAAGGACGCTGGGCTTTTCCGAAGAGGAACTCAAAGCCAAAACCGGTCTCGAATTTGTGCATCCGGACGACCGCGCGGAGATGCAAAAGCAGCTCGATCGCTTGCGCAAAGGCGATTCGATCGCCGCTTTCGAAGGCCGCTACCGCTGCAAGGATGGTTCCTACCGGTGGCTCTCCTGGAGCGCCGCGCCATTTGCTTCCGAGAAACTCATTTATATTTTTGCGCGCGATATTACCACCCGCAAGCAGCACGAGTCGGAGATCGAGGGATTGAACGATCAACTCGAAGGCCGCGTCCACCAACTCACCGAGGCCAACGCCGAGCTCGAAGCGTTCAATTATACGATCTCGCACGATCTGCGCTCGCCGCTTCGCTCGATGCAGGGCTTCGCGCAGGCGCTCATCGAGGATTGCAACGAGCAACTTGATGACACCGGCAAGGGCTACACCCGCCGGATCATGACTTCCAGCCAGTACATGGATACGCTCCTGCAGGACCTTCTCAAATACAGCCGGCTGAGTCGCACCGAGATGGATCGCACCACGCTGAACCTCGACACGGTGATTAATGAGGTCGTCGAAAGTCTCAACCGCGAAATCGAAGAAAGGAAGGCCATCCTGGAGGTGCAACGGCCGTTGGCTCCGGTCTACGCGAACCTTTCGACCCTAAAGCAAGTCCTCGCTAATCTCATCAGCAACGCCCTCAAGTTCACCGAACCGGACCACGCTCCTCACATCCGAATCTATACGCAGCGCCACGACGGGGCGGTGCGGATCTGGGTCGAGGACAACGGGATCGGCATCGCGCAGGAACACCAGGACAAAATCTTTGGCCTGTTTGAACGTCTTCACAATGTCACCCAATATCCCGGTACCGGAGTTGGGTTGGCCATTGTCCGCAAAGCCATGGAGCGCATGGGCGGCAGAGTCGGATTGATCTCAAAGCCCGGCCAGGGAAGCCGCTTCTGGCTTGAGTTGCCGACGCCGCCGTCCGCGACTGAGGTGGTCGAAAAGAACAAAGTTCCCGCTCTCGCTTCCTAGTTTCCGCTCTGGTCCTTTTTGCTCCCGGTCTCCCGCAGAAAAAGAAAAGTCCGGGCAACAGACGCCAAGGAGGTAGGGGTGAGGGACCCCGCTGAAGAAAACGTTCCGTCGCCCGGACTAAATCCAACGTGGGTCAGCCTAGGGGAACGCCTCGCGCCTGAACATCGGACAGACACGTATTTTCCTGTCAGTGGGACACCTACGGGGCAACCGCAGTGGATAGTCAAATAATTGTCCCGATCGCAATGATTATTTAAAAATTGAAATTCGCCTGCACGTAGAACCAGTCTGCGTCCTCCGAACCGTGCGTGGGCGCCGAGAGCGATTGCTCGATGTAATCGCCCACGAAGAAGTGACCGTAACCGGCTTCGAGAGTCGCGTGCGGACTGAGAGCGAACGTCGCCACGAAATCAGTTTCCGACCCCACGTAGCTGTCGTAGGTCGGATTGATGCCATAGCCATTGCCGGCGGTCGGATTGATGCCGCCGCGCCGCGTGCCGTTCACGGCGTACATGTTGTCACTCGTGTCGTAGAGCCAAAACGCGTGGTACTCGCCCATCAACGTCAGCCGGGGCAGCGGCTTGATCGAGGTGGTTAGCCGAATGTTGTGGATGTTTTGCAGCGAGAAGAAATCCATGTAGCCGTAGAATTTGTGATTCGTAGGGAACAGGTTCTCGAATGTCTCGTGCTTGTCATCGCGCGGATCACTGTCCCCCGAACCGAGATTGTACTCGATCCCCAGGCGCGGCGTGTAGGGCGTGTCCATGAAGGTGTAGCCGCCCCCCACAAAAATGGCGTAGGCGAGATGTTCCAGGCTGCGCGCGCCCGTGCCTGCGGGCAACGCGGGATCGTTGAAGTGTCCGTATTGACCCATCAACTCCGCGGCGTAGTCCCAGCCGTTCCAGTCCGCGGGATTGGACTTCACGCGCAAGCCAACCGTGTAGATGTCACGCGGCGGCGGCCCATTGAGCAGGGGTGGCAAGTTTTCCCCATTCACTGTCGGCGACCCTTCTGAAACATTTCGAGATAACAGATACAGCTCCGTCGTTTGTTTCGGAACCAGTTTGGAGGTGAGATACACGCCCGAGAACCAGTCGTAGTCATTGGGCATGTTGAAGTTGTTGTCATCGGGAATGATGACGCGTCCGGAAAAGAAATCGGCGGCAAAATACTTATTCTGCCACCGCAGTTTTGCGGCATCGAACACCCGCCCGATATTGTTCCAGTTGAACGCGCCAATGAGACGCTCGTCCCCATAGCTCAGTTCCTGACGGCCAACTTTGAGCGACAGCGGAAATTCCTTGTGGTTGCCGACGGTGACGAACCCCTGGTGCAAATCGATCGGCCCATCGGATTCCGGGTTGGGATGACGATCGTCATCCGATGATCCGCTCATGCGGCCCTCGACGAGGACATTGAACCATTCGTGTGTGTAACCGATCCGTGGCTTGACGCGGTGCAAAAAGTACCCGTTGTGGACATCAGCCCCGTGTTCGCGAAAGTCGATCGATCCCGCCGTGCCCGCGATCCCGAACTGGTCGCGCACCTCGTAGCGCAGCCGCGCCTGCACGCCAATGTCCCACGCGGCGGCGGACGGGTTGTCTTCGCGCAGCCAATCGTTGAACAGGCCCGGGCTGGGGCGCACTGGTTTGGTTGGATCGTAATCGCCGGGTGCGCCGGTCGCGGCGGCGGCGGACAAAATGGCCGTCAGGCCAAGAAGCGTCGTTCTTTCGTTCATTAGGGTTGTTAGGATTTTGGTGAGTTGTTAGTCCAAAACTTGCGCGGCTTCCGGTTGAGGAGTGCGCGCTGTGGGGGGCCGCGAGGGTGCCAACTCGCGGCGATCTTTGTGCGCGTGATTTTCCAGAAACGAAATGAGGTGCTCTCGCAAGCGGTAGTAATCCGGGTGATCGAGGACTGTCTTGCGCACGCGAGGCCGCGGAAACTCGACGTGCAAAATGTCGCCGACCTCAGCCTCGGGCCCATTGGTCATCATGACGATGCGGTCCGCCAGAAAGAGCGCTTCATCGACATCGTGCGTGACCATGAGCGCGGTTTTCTGGTCGCGCCGCCAGAGATCGACCAAAACTTGTTGGAGTTCGAAGCGCGTCAATGAATCGAGCATCCCGAAGGGTTCGTCGAGGAGCAACATTTTTGGAGAGAGGGCGAAGGCGCGCGCAATGCCGACGCGCTGCCGCATCCCCGCGGAGAGTTCGGCGGGCTTGCGGTGCATGAAATCGCCGAGTCCCACGATGGTGAGATAGTACTCGGCGATTTGTTGCCGCTCGTACTTCGGGGCGGTAAAGAATACCTGGTCGATCCCGAGCATGACGTTTTCAAAGGCGGTGAGCCACGGCAAAAGGCAAGGAGATTGAAAGACCACACCCCGGTCCGGTCCCGGACCGACCAATTCGCGGCCCGCCAGGATAATGCCGCCGTCCGTCAAGTCGTTCAGTCCTGCGACCATGGAGAGCAGGGTCGACTTGCCGCAACCGGAATGGCCGATCAGGCACACGAACTCTCCGCGTTTAATCGAGAGATCGAAGTCTTTGACGATCACTGCCGGACCTTTGGGCGTGAAATACGTCTTGGTGACTTTCGAGATGATCAGGTAATCGCTCATGAGATTTCAACGGTCTCGCGACGGAGGGAGGCGCGGCGAACAGGTCCGCCGCGCAATTCCGCACGGCTGCGTGGCGCCCAGAGGTCTTCGGGTTCGATATCGGGCAGTTGGAGTTTTTTCGAGACGGTAATTTTTTGTCGTCCGCGCGAGTCAAGAAGGTAATCGGTGATTTCGCGGCGAATGGTTTTAAACCGGGGGTCGTGATTGATGGCCGCGCGGTCGCGCGGGCGCGGAATATCGACGATGAGTTCAGGGCCGAGCGTTGCGCCCGGCCCTGCGCTCAACGGGATGATGCGATCGGCCAGGAGAATGCCTTCGTCCACGTCGTTGGTAATCAGGACAACGGTTTTGCGGTCCTCCTCCCAAATCCGGCCAATCTCGTCCTGAAGCGTGGCGCGCGTGAGGGCGTCGAGCGCGCTGAGCGGCTCATCCAGCAAGAGAATCTGCGGGTCCATCGCGAGTGCCCGCGCAATGCCGACGCGCTGGCGCATGCCACCGGAGAGTTCGGCCGGTTTCTTCTCCCGCGCCGGTGTGAGGTTTACGAGCGCAATGTGACGCTCAGTGTGTTGCTGCTTTTTGGCCGGCGACCAGTTCGGGAAAACCTGGTCCACGGCAAGATAAACGTTCTCGTAAACTGTCAACCAGGGAAGCAGCGAGTAGGTTTGAAAAACGATGCCCCGATCCGGGCCCGGTTCAACGATGTCGAGATCGTTAAGTGTGATCTTCCCGCTGTCCGGTTGCAGCAAACCTGCGATCAGCGAGATCAGGGTGGTCTTGCCTGCGCCGGAGTAGCCAACGATGGCCACGAACTCTCCGCGGTCGATCTCCAGGTTGATGTCACGCAGCACTTCGGTGCGCTTGCCGTCGGTTTCGTATGATTTGCTGACGGCGCGTAATTCGAGAAATGCCATGGTTATGCGGTTTTGAAGCGGCGTTCCATCAGGCTCATTCCGCGGTCGAGAATGAATCCCACCACACCAATGGTGATGATGCAAAGAATGATGTGCTCGTAGATGAGCGCGTTATATTCCTGCCACAAAAATCCGCCGACGCCCGGGCGGCCCGTGAGCATCTCGGCGGCAACGATGACCAGCCACGCGATGCCCAAACTCAAGCGAAAACCGGTGAACATGTAGGGCAGCGCCGCCGGCAGGAGAACTTTGAGGAGGGTCTTGGTTCGCGAGAGTTTCAGCACCCGCGCGACATTCAGGTAATCTTGCGGAATTGCGCGCACGCCGACGGCCGTGTTTAAAACCGTCGGCCACATCGCGCAAACCGCAATCGTGAAAAGCGCGCCCAGTTCGGAGGCCTGTTTGCCGGCGCTGAGGAAGAGCACCAACCCAAGGGGCAGCCACGCGAGAGGTGAGACCGGCCGCAGAATTTGAATGATCGGATCGAAAGTTTTCGTGAACGTCTTTGATAATCCCAGAAAGAATCCCAGCGGTGTGCCAATGAGCAACGCCAGCGCATAGCCTTTCGCTACGAGCACGAGTGAATGCCACGTGAACCGCAGTATGCCCTGGTCCATCTCGCCTCGCTTGGCGAATGGATCGAGCACGTACTCTTTACTCTTTGCCCAGGTCTGCGCTGGTGATGGCAACTCTTTGGCCCAGGTTGCGCTCGAAAGGGCCCAGAGGCCGATCACGATGGCAATTCCGATCAAGGGTAACACGAGCCAATCGATTTTGAGCATGTTCTTGTTCATCGCTTAGCCTTTGAGATTTTTCACTGGAAATGCTTTGGCGTAGTCCTCCGGTTTGGCCGGATCGAACGTGATGCCATCAAAGAGTGTTTCGGGATCGTTGTTCGCGCCTCCGTGCGCGTAGCCGATCTCCTTCATTGCCTCCTCGTAAATATCCGAACGCATCACGCTTCTTGCGACGCCGGAATAATCCGGCGCGCCGGTCACCATGCCCCAGCGGCGGAATTGCGTGAGCCACCAGACTGCGTACTTCGGCTGTGGATAATTGCAGTTACGGTCGCTATAAATCATGTAGTACTTATCCTTGATCTTGCGACCATCGCCGAAGTCGTACTCGCCCAGTAACCGCGGAAGAATTGTTTCTTTCGGACAATTAATGTAGGTGGGCTTCGAGACGATCTCCGCTTGCTCAGGGCGATTGTCGAGCTTGTCGAGCCACACGCTGGCTTCGTGCAACGCCTTCAACACAGCCTTCACAGTCTTGGGATTTTTGTCCGCGAACTCCGCCGTGAACGCGCAGACCTTTTCCGGGTGGTCTTTCCAGATGTCCTGCGTGTTGAGCGATGTATACCCGATGTTGTCGGCGATCAGGCGCGCATTCCACGGTTCCCCGACGCAGAAGCCGTCCATCTTGCCGATCTTCATGTTGGCCACCATCTGCGGCGGTGGGATGACGATGAGCGAAATGTCCTTGTCCGGATTAATGCCGCCCGCCCCGAGATAATAGCGCGTCCACATCGCGTGTGTGCCGGGCGGGAAGGTCATCGCGAAAGTCAGTGGTTCGCCGAGGTTCTTTGCTTTGTCGACGAACGGCTTCAGAGCCTTGGGATCGGCCTGCACCTTGCCCTTGAACGCGTTCTTCAGGCTGATCGACTGGCCGTTGCGGTTCAGAATCCACGGGATGACCATCGGTTTCTTCGGCGAACCGAGCAGGCCCATGGTCGAGGCGATCGGCATGCCCAGCAGCATATGTGTCCCCTGAATGTCTCCCGCGGACAGCGAATCGCGGATCGCCGCCCAATTTGCTCCCTTCGACACGGTCGATTCGATGCCGTACTTTTTGAACAATCCCTTCTCGTGCGCGATGATGATCGGCGAGCAATCTGTCAGGGCAATGATCCCAAATTTCATCTTGCTCGTTTCGGGAGCGCTGCTCGTGGGGGTTGAGCCGGCCCAGCCTCGCGGCATGGCGCTCAGCAATGCCCCCAGCGCCGACGTGCGGGCCACGGACTGACAAAATCTTCTGCGTGTAATTGATCTGCTACCATTTTTCAGCATGCGAAGGCTCTAGCCGCGCACATGCCAAACGGCGCCGGTGCGGTCATTAACCTCAGAATCGCTACGATGAGCCGAATTCATTTTTGCTGAGCCCACGCGGTTGGCTTCCCGTTTGCTAAAGAGCGGAACAAGCGATTTGCCAGAGCATTTGAGCGGGCAGCGCTCTACGTAAACAGCATAGAAATTTACAAAATGGATATTTCGAACATGCCCATCGATAGCCGCCAATTGCGGGCCTTTGCTGCGCTGGCCCGCACCGGCAGCTTTACGATCGCGGCGAAGAAGCTTTTTCTGTCACAATCCGCCGTCAGCCACTCCATGAAGGCCCTGGAAACCGACGTTGGCTGTCGGCTTTTTGACAGGGTGGGCAAAAAGGTGTTGCTGACGCAGGCGGGCGAAACCCTTCTCCACCACGCCGAAAAGATTCTGGTGGAAATGCACAATGCCCGTTCGGCGCTCTACGACCTGGGAAAATGGGGTCGTGGCCGCTTGCGCATTGGCGCGAGCACGACGGCTTGCCAATACATATTGCCGCCCGTGCTGCGGGAGTTTAAGGAAAGCTTTCCGCAAACGCTCATCTCGATCGAGCCCGGCGACACGCTCCGCGCGATCGACCTCCTTCATCGCAACGAGATTGATCTCGCGATCATGCTCGAGCCGATCAACGAGCCGCAGTTGGAATTTCACAGCCTGTTTGCCGATGAGCTTAGCTTCATCGTTGCGGCGAGCCATTCATGGGCGAAAGACGGGCATGTAAATCGCGCAGAGATTCCGCGGCAGAACTACGTGCTCTACAACCAGGGCAGCTACACGTTCCGGGCGATCCAGCAATATTTCCGCGAGGAAGAGATGGTGCTCAACACCGTGATCGAGTTGGGCAGCATGGACGCAATCAAGGAACTCGTGAAGCTGGGTTTGGGCGTGAGCATCCTCGCGCCGTGGATCGCGCAAAAGGAATTGCAGGAACGTTCTCTGGTGTCGCTGAACCTGGGCCGCCGCAAGCTCAAGCGTCAGTGGGGTGTCGTTCACCTGCGCGCGCGTCGATTGAGCCTCGCTGAAGAAACCTTTCTCACGCTCTGCAAAACGACCACCGAGCCGTTGAACGCGCATCCGGTCGCCAACTCTGCATAAGTACGCACCCGGTTGACTTCCGCATGTCGTTGAACTAACACAACGGCATGCGATCTATCTCTTTGCTTGCTTCCTCGCTCGCGCTCTTCGTCACCGCTTCGTTTGCCGCTGACACGCCAAAACCGTTCAACGTTGGCGAATTCTCCTTCAGCGCACCCGCGAAGTGGGAATCTGTCGAGGTCACTTCGCCGATGCGCAAAGCCCAGCTCAAAGTGCCTGGGAAGGACGGTAAGAATGCCGACGTGATTTTCTTCTTCTTCGGGCAGGGCAGTGGCGGCGGAACAAAGGCGAATGTGGATCGCTGGCTCGGCCAGTTCGAGGAGGCACGTGACAAGATCAACGCGAAGGTCGAAGAGAACAAAGTGGGCAATCGCACAGTTACCTACGTGCAAGCTGACGGCACTTACAAGAGCGGCATGCCCGGCGGGCCCACGACGCCGCAGCCAAACACGATGCTGTTAGGCGCAATCCTGGAAAGCGCGCAAGGCAACGTTTTCGTCCGCATGACCGGCCCAGTCGAGTTGGTCAAAAGCGCCCGTGACGATTTCAAGAAGATGATCGACACCGCCGCCAAAGAGGCGAAATAATCGAAGCCGCGCCCGACACTTCCGACGTGACAATTGGTCCCGTCGTGTTTCCATGTTGGTATGAAATCCTCGCTTTTGATCTCGCGTCGTCGCTTTCTCGTCACCTCTGCCGCCGCGACTGCGGCCTTCGCCGCGCCGCGCGTGCTCACGGCTCAAAAGTCTGAAAAGCAACTCGTTATCGGCGAGGGAGAGCATCGCTATGAGGTGCTCCACAATTGGCCGCAGTTGCCAGACAAGTACCAGTGGCAGACCACGCATAACGTCGCAGTGGACAAGGAGGGGTTGCTCTATGTGATTCACGAGGGCCGCGAGAACCAGAAGGATCATCCGTCGGTTTTCGTTTTCGATAAGGAAGGAAAGTTCGTGCGTGCGTTTGGAAACCAGTTCCAGGGCGGCGGGCACGGACTTGAGGTGATCACCGAGGGCAAGGAGCAGTTCCTTTACGTGACGGGTTATCAGCAATTGAAGAATTTTGCGAAACTCACGCTGAAGGGCGAGCAAGTCTGGGAGAAGCGCGCGCCGATGGATTCCGGGCTTTATCCGAAAGAAGAGGACACGAAACCAGCGAAGCGCTGGGGACGCGACGCGTTCATGCCGACGAACTACGCGTTCCTGCCCGACGGGGGATTTTTCCTCGCAGACGGTTATGGCTCGTACCGCGTCCACCGTTACGACAAAGAGGGAAACTGGAAATCGATGTTTGGCGAACCCGGCAAAGGAGACAGTCAATTCAACACGCCGCACGGCATTTGGATCGATCAACGACCGGGGCGCGATATGTCGGTGGTTGTTGCGGACCGCGCGAACAAGCGTCTGCAGTGGTTCACGCTGGAAGGCAAGCACATCAAGACCCTCGACGGGTTCATCCTGCCGGCGAACGTCGACACGCACAAAGATGTCATGCTCGTGCCGGACCTCAGCGCGCGCGTGACGCTGCTGGGCAAAGACGACAAAGTGATCACGCACCTGGGCGAAGATCCGCAGTGGCGCGAACAGGTGCTCAAGGACAGCATGAAACTGCGCAGTTCACGCACCGGAGAAGAGTGGGTCGCGGGCAAATTCCTGCATCCCCACGATGCGTGCTTTGATCCGGCGGGAAATATCTACGTGGCGGAGTGGGTACACACCGGAAGAATCACCAAACTCAGAAAGGTGAGCTAAAGTCCGCTTACGACAGACTGGTGCTCGACGGAACTTGCCCTTTCGCCCCGCAACGTTTCGCGATCCAGCGCACGATGCGCTCCATGATCGGCACCGACATTAGGATGCTGATGTGGCCGTGGCGGAAACGCCAGATGTCTGGTTGCTTCCACTCCCGCCAAAGTTCCTCGACGGTCTCGCTGGGTGCAAACAGGTCGTAGCGAGACTGCACCAAGAGGATATTTTCCGGCGCTGGGACGGGCCTGTGATAGAGCAGGTTCAGGCGATCCAGAGGCAAGGTCGCGTCGCCGAGGCTGCGGCGGATCGGTTCGCAAAACTCGAGCTCGCGAATAGCGCGATCCATCCGCGTTACTGGCGTCATGAGCACGGCAAAGCGCGTGCGCGGTTCGTAGCACGCCAGCAACCCGGCCAGCCAGGCGCCGAGAGAGACTCCCCAAAAACCAACCGCAGGCGAGCCTTGCGCTTGTAGCCAACCCATGAGCGCACGGGCGTCAGCCATCGCTTGTCGCGTGGCCTCGATCATGCAGACCAGGTCGTGTGAGATGAAGTTGGTGATCGCTTCGGGCGCAGTCGGCTTGCGCTGAGCGTGGTACGGCAATTCGAACATCGCGGCATTCACGCCGTGGCGATTGAGTCGCCACGCGAGATACGGGAATTGCCGCCAGTAACCCAGTTCACCGTTCCAGCCGTGGAGGAGAATCACCGTGGGTTTGATCTGCCACTGTTTGCTCGCACGGTAGAACTTCCCATGCACGATTTTGTTTTCAGGCCAGGGATTGTCCCCGGGCGAGATGAACTGGAATTCATGCTCGGACTGGAAAGTTACGTCGCGCGCAGGCTCAGCCGGTGTTGCGAACAGATCGGGATCATGCAGCACTTTTTCCGCAGCGCCGATGTCCCCGCAGCCGTCGACGACGGTGACGGAAGAGACCGCGCCGCGGATGGCAAGCCGGTCAAGCGGACGCACGAGAAAACCCATCATGCGGGCTAATATACTACAGACGGGAGCAAAGAGGATCAGCGTTTGTCAGAAAACCTGAGTGTTTCCTGCAGGCGTGCGAAGAGCGACCGCTTGACCGGCTTGATGGCGCCGGGCAGCAACTCACAACGGTTGCTGCAAACAGGACACAGATCCAGATAGTTTCCGCCCGTGCGCCGCACGTGATGTACGCACCCATTGCAAAACACACGCTTGCAATGGGTGCATTGCTGCGTGGCCGCCACGCTGGGATGATTCGCGCAGGCAATCAAGCCTTCCGCCAGGGTGACAGGTGGCGCCTCCCCCCTAAACTCATCCACTTTGGGAATGGAAATCGTGATCTCGGTCGGTTCGAGCGTGAGTTCGACCTCCCCCAGGACAAGAGTTTGGCCGAGAGCCAGAGCCTCTTCCCGGATTTGCCGGCCATCGATAAATGTCCCATTGCTCGACCCCAGGTCGCGCACCACGACGGACGAGTCCCCATTGACCCGAATCTCGCAATGGACGCTGGAGACCGTCGGATCATCGATTTGAAAATCGTTGTCCTCACGGCGCCCCAAACGATTGACGCCCGGACGCAGCTCCAGCGAGTGCGCGGGTGTGGTGTCTTTTTTAAACGTTAGACGTGCCATGGATATAGTGCATCGCTGTTACCCTGTTTGGACCTATAAACAGTATTTATACAAAAGTTTGGAGGGGCTGTCTAACCAAAATATTCGAACAATTTACAATTCCGTAACCAGGGTCACGCCTTTTGCGCCGTGATGGCGCTCCGGTCCGCGGCCGTAGGAACGTATTGTGGAGTACTAAAGCCAGCCGTCTGCAAATAACCATCGATCTCCGCGAGCGAGTAGCACTTGCCTTCGGTGATGGTCATGAGCAGGGCCGAGTAGGCCGCCACCGGGAGCGGCCCGCGCTTCTGCGCGTCGATGTGCATGTCGTGGATGACGAGCATGCCGCCACTGGGAAGAGCCGCGAAAGACTTCTGGATCAACCGAATCACTGTCGGTTCATCCCAATCGTGCAGCACGTTCGAGAACAAATGCACGTCGCAGCCTTGCGGCAGTGGTTGGCTGAACATGTCGCCCGCAACTACCGACACTCGGTCCGCGCAGCCGCGTGCGGCGATGCTCTTGTGTGCGATCGCATCGACCGGCTTCTTTTCAAGCACGGTGGCCCGCAGATGCGGGTGGTGCGCGGCGATCGAACAGGCATAAATGCCCGAACCCCCGGCGATATCGAGCAGGTGCGCGTGATCGCGAAAGTCCACAGCCTTCGCAAGCGCTTGTGCGAGATACACGCCTCGGCAATCCATCGCCGCCGTGAACTGCGCCGCGAAATCCTCACGCTCCATGGCTTTGGCCCACGCCTGTTCGTCTTTGAGGCTCGCCCAGTTCGCAGGTTTGCCGGTGCGAAGAACGATAAGGATATCTTTGCACACCGGCCGCTCCTTCAATGACGCGTAATACGGGCCAAGGAACCACGGCGACGTGCTCACCAGATGTTCTCGCGCGCGCAGCGTCAGGCTGAAAACGCCATCGGCGTTCTCCAGGAACCCCATGGCGGTGAAGATCGTCAGCATCACGTCGGTAGGTCGCTCCTGGATTTCGAGCGCTTCGCAAATCTGCGCCTTCGTCAGCCGCCGCTCGCCGATGAACGTGAAGAGATCCAACCCGGTCAGCGCCGCGGTGAGCATGTCCACCGCGTAGAGACCATCGCGATACCGATAAATCTCAATCGGGTCCGTTGCCGGCGTCGCCGTGAGGTCGTGTGTGCTCATCTCACTTTAGCGAAAGCAGGAAGGCGAGAAGGTCCCGGAAATCCTCGACCGTCAGGCCCTGCTCGAGTTCGTCGGGCATGAGAGAGACCTTCGAAGTCTCGTGCGCCGCCACAAGCGCTCCGGGCACGACAACGCCGCGGCCATCGTTCATCAGCAACGTGTAAGTGCCGTCGCTTTGCTGTCCCACCAGAATGCCGGAGTAGGAATCGCCGCTTTTCGTGGTGACCGTGTGCTGCACAAATTGCGGGGCGATTTCCTTTGATGGTTCGAGAATCGAATCGATGATTCGCTCGCGATTGGCAATGCGGCCAATCACAGAGAGATCGGGGCCGAGTTGACCGCCGTAGTCTTCGATGCGATGGCATTGCGCGCAGCCCACGCCCGCATCGAAAAAAAGCTTTTTGCCGGCGGTCGCGTCGCCGGGCGCGGCCAGGGCTTTGCGCCACTCGGTCCCGGACGTCGGCCTGGGCGTCTTTGACGGGTTGCGCGGCGCCGCTGAAAGACTGACGACCGTGGCGGTATTCGTTACCGGGAAGATCAACACCTCCGTAATCACCTCCTTCGACGTCACGTCGAATTTCGACTTGCTCAATCGTTCCACAGCCGCGGTATAAGCTCGAAACAGCTCCGGTGACACTTTTCCGCGCAACGCCCGCGGCAAAGTGGACGCAACAGCGTCAATGTTCTCTTCACCGGCCCAGAGCACGGCGGCGAGCCGCACGCCTTCATTCGCATCGCTCAGCGCCCTCTCGACGATCGAAATAGCGTTCGGAGTTCCAGCGCGCCGCAACGCCAACAGTGCCCCGAGGCGGATCGACGCGTCGGACTGGTTCAGCAATTCATTCAGGCGAGCTTTGAAAGCCGGCTGGGCCAGCGCAGTCACCGCGGCGGAGCGAATGAATGGATCGCCGTCGCTCAACGCGCGCGTGAGTTCGTCGATTTGCCGTGGTGAGTCCGCTTCGAGCAGATCCAGCATTCGTTGCCGATCGCGAGAAGGTTTCATTTTCGGGGGCTTCGTAGTCTGAGCCACGGACGACAGTTTCCAGATGCGCCCCTTGCCGTGTACCGAGTAATCGCGGTCTACCCAATCCGTGAAGTAGATCGAACCGTCGGGCGCGGTAGAGAAGGCGACCGGCCGAAACATTTCATCGCCCTGAACTACATCGACGCGTTCGGCGCGCAGCGACGCGCCTCTCGGAGTTGGCCGGTAAAATTCGATGCGATGATCTCCCCACGACGTGACCAGCAGGCCGTTGTGATATTTAGAAGGCAGCGCGGCGCGATCGCAATCGAGCACGCCCGACGGGGCTTCGCCCGTCCCCGCCACCATCGGCAGCGTGCCCGGTAACTCACCGTTCCACGCCGTGAACGGGTGCAGGCCGCTCCGACCGTAACGAAAGCGGTAGCCGTAATCGCCGCCCTGCACCACGTCAATGAGCCGGCAGGGCGGACGCGAGTCCGGATCGTTGTCCACGCAAAAGAGTTGCCCGGCGCGATTGAACTCGAGCCCGAAGGCGTTCCAAAATCCCGTCGCGACGTGCCGAAGCTTCGAGCCGTCCGGCTTGCAGCGAAACACGTTGCCCCCTTCGCCGCCGCCGCGGTGATAGGAGCCATCGCTCCCCTTGAGCGTGTAGTCCTCCCCAAGGTTTTCCCCCATGCCGAGATAGAGCCAGCCATCCTCCGAAAACGCGATACCGCCCAGCCCGTTATGCGGGTAATCGCCCCGCGTCTCCATTTCCACGATTGACTTCTTCTCGTCGCAGCGGCCATCCCCGTTGCGGTCGTAAAGAATCACCACGCCATTGCGGTGCACGAGGTACAGTTCGCCCTTCGGGGAAAAGGCCAGGTTCATCGACGACTTAAATCCGTCGGCGAAAATCGTGACGTTGTCGAACCTCCCATCCTTGTCCGAATCAACGAACATCTTGATCAGGTCCGTCTTCGGCCCGGGATAATCCTTCTTCGGGAAGTGCGTATGCAACTCAACCACGAAAATGCGATGCTGCTTATCAATCGCAATTCCCACCGGCGTGACGATGTTCGGTTCCGCGGCGAACAACTGCAACCGCAGGTCGGGGTCGAGCACCCTTGGCGTCGCAATCTTTTCCGCGGCTGAGACTCCGAGGCAACCGAGCACGAGCAGATGCGCTAACATTTTCATGAGCGTGATCGCGCAAGGATGCGGAAGGCGAGCGCTCTTGACCAGCGAAATGCCAATCGCGTGGCTCCAGTGAATTGCTACGGCGTGAGTTGGCGCCAGACCCACCATCCGCCCAGAAACAGCACCGCGAGGATCGCAAGCACCCAGATTGTAGAACGGCGCGCCTCGCTCCGCTCGTAGTCGGCCCCCAGAATGGAAAATCGTCGCGGCTCCGGTCGGTCGTGAAAAACGCGGGTGAGCAACTCCGCAATTCTAACCAGGATGTCGCTCATCCTAACGAAACAATCCTTGCCTCACTTCGCGCCGGCGAGGCGCATGACGGATTCCCAGGCTGGCATGTCATCCCGCGGCGCTACCACCACCAGCACGTTGCCGCGCGGTTCCACCATCGCGTATTCCGTGCTGACTCCTTCAATGCCGTTTACCGGCAACCGGATTTTCGCAGCCGGGCCATTCGTGAATACAAATTTTTTCTCCGCGAGGAAGCCGTGTGAGATCAGGACCTTTTGGTGGAAGCGCATTTTGTCCGCTCGCAACTGCATCGGCGGCGCATTACTCCCGCTTCCACGAAGCGCGGCCAGAAACTGCCGCTTATGATACTCAAGGGGTGACTCGACAACCTTGGCCTTCGACGCCATCGAGACCGTGCGCCACCGCCAGAGTCCCGCGCCAACAGCCAAAAGAATGACGAGCACCACCACCACCGGACGCAAGTCAATTGACCGTGCCGGTTCATCCACTTTCAGATCCACCTTCGGACGTCTCGCCTTCTCTTTCAGGTGGAAGCCGCGCGCAACAAGCTTCACTCGCGTGTGAGCTTCCGCCGTCCGCGCGCGACGAACCCTCTCGAGAGGCAAAGGCGCCAACTCCGCCAACCGGAGTTTTTCATCGTCGCCTGTCGCGAGCATATTAGCCGGGCTCTCGTCCATGTGATCTAATTAACCATCGGCCAGCAGGCACTTTAGCTTTAGGCCAAACATCGGGGTTTCCTCGCCCGTTTTGTCATCCAAACAACGACAAAAAAATCGGAAGCTTACTACACGGTTTTCAGATGAGCCCGAGGGCAACCTCTCTTATCGTTTTCTCGAGCCAATTGATTAGGGCAATGGCTGCTGTGTAGGCAGTCGGGGGCTCTGAACAATTAGAGAAAGAGCAACGCTATCAATCCGATACTGCCACCACACTCGGCGGATCCGTGGATGGTTTACCACGAAGGCTTCTATTTCTACTGCGAAGCCCGCGAGAAACAGCGCTGCATTATCGTCCGTAAATCCCCCACCATCGCCGACATCGGCGCCGATTCCGGCGTCGCCGTCTGGCACGCCCCGCGCACCGGTCGCAACTCCAACGCCTGGTGGGCTCCCGAACTCCATTTCATCAACGGCAAGTGGTACATCTATTACGCCGCGGACGACGGCGACAACCGCAACCACCGCATGTGGGTGCTCGAAAGCGAGACGTCCGATCCCCAGGGCGCCTACCGTTGCCGCGGCGAACTTCAAACCGCCGGTTGGGCCATCGACGGCACCATCCTCACCGCCGCGAACGGCCAGTTGTATTTCGTCTGGTCGGGTTGGCCGAACAACCGCAACGGCCGCCAGAACCTCTACATCGCGCCCATGAGCGATCCGGTCACCATCTCCGGCCCGCGCGTCCTGATCGCGAAGCCCACCGAAGATTGGGAACGCGTCGGCATGCCGATTTGCGAAGGCCCGCAAATCCTCCAACGCGATGGCCGCACCTTCATCGTTTACTCCGCCAGCGGAAGCTGGACGCCCGACTACTGCCTGGGCCTGCTCGTGAGCACGACCGGCGACTTTCTCAATCCCAGGGACTGGGAGAAGCGCGGCCCCGTCTTCAGCAAGACCGAATACGTCTGGGGCGTCGGCCACTGCTCCTTCGTCAAGTCGCCCTGCCAGGCCGAGGACTGGATCCTTTACCACTCCAAGTCCAGCAAGGTCCACGGCTGGACCGATCGCGACGTTCACGCCAAAAAATTTACCTGGACCGCGGAAGGCTTGCCCGATTTCGGCACCCCCCTGCCGCGCACCAGCCAGATGATCAAACCGCTCACCGTCACCGAAACCGCAGCCCTGCTGCACATCACTCCAACACCAACACTTGCGTCCGCGCAGCCAACTCCTGCCCCGACCAATGCTTAAGAAACTGACGACGATTGCCGAAGAATTGAACATGAGATCGGCCGTGCTTCGGCACACCCTGACACTGGCGCTTTGCCTCACTTGCGTTTCGACCCTTCCGGCGGCGAGCGCGCCCAAGCTGTTCAATGTAGTTACCAAACGTGAAGGCAACGTCATCCGCTTTTACGTCGACAACCGCGAAGCCAACGAAGTCACAGCGACCTTCGAAGTTAAGTCCAGCAATCTCACCGCGACCCAACCGCTGCCCTACACCGCCACCTTTCCAGCGAAACAATTGACCGAAGCCTTCAGCGTCTCGCCAGTCGATGCCGACAAACCGTGGAAGTACGACTACACCAGTACTTACACCGTCGGCAGCACCCTCGCGCAGCACGACGATTCGCACGTCTATCGCTTACCCTTCGCTCCGGGCGCGACCTTCAAGTGCACTCAGGGCTACAACGGCAAATACAGCCACAGCGGCTCCGACCAATACGCGATTGATTTCAAGATGCCCGTGGGCACTCCCATCCACGCGGCGCGCGGTGGTGTCGTGGCCAAGATCAAAGACGACTCCTCCAAAGGCGGAGCCGACCGCGAGTACGAATCCGACGCGAACTACGTTTTGATCCGCCACGACGACGGCACCCTCGGCAACTACGCGCACCTCTCCAAACGCGGTGTGAAAGTCGAGCTCGGTCAGCGCGTCGAAGCGGGCGAATTCATCGCCCTCTCGGGCAACACCGGTTTCTCCAGCGGCGCGCACCTCCACTTCTCAGTCTTCAAAACCAAAGATGGCAAAGGCCGCGTCAGTATCCCCGTGAAATTCGAAACCGCGGAAACCAGCTCAGTGACCTTAAGCGAAGGCAAAACCTATCGCTCCTCACCGATGCGTCCTGGCGCAGTTGTAGCCGTCAACACCCCCGCCGAATCCACCTCCGAGAAATTCCAGGGCGCAAGCAAATAGATAGCGACGCCGCTCCGCAGGGTCCGAATGGTAGGGACGTCGCTTACCAACGGGTTTCGCAATCGGCAATCGCCAATCGAAAATTGTAAATCCCAATCGCAAAGGGCTTCACGAAAGCGGGCCTCAACCCGCTTACGTGAACCGCCTCCCTGGCGTAAACGCCGCAAAACTTCTGCGGCCACATTCTTGTAGGGGCACTTCTCGTTGTGCGCTGCCGCGGATCACGAGCCTGTTCTCCGCGTACGCGGCCATTGCCCCTGTTCCCCACCGACTACTGATGACTGCTCACTGGGCGGTCAGGTTACTGACCCACTGATCACTGCCGGGCCACGTCCCGATTACTGCCCCACTGATGACTGCTCACTGGGGGCTGCTGCTCGAGCTCGAGCTGCTGCTGGACGCTTTCGGCGGCGCGTTCTTGCTCGCGTCGTTCGTCACGATGACCGAGCCGCTCCCGCTCCCAGATCCACTGCCGCTGGCTGACCCGCGAATGCTTATGCCCGAACCATTCGTCGTGATCGTCGCTGAGGACGAGCCGCTGCCCGTGTCCACCGTCGCGTCCGAGCCGGTCCCGCCTTGTTCTTTGCACCCCGCGAGCGCCAACGCCGCGGCCAAAATAATCAGTTCTTTTTTCATGCTTCGTATCTCAATGCACCAGCAATGTCTCCGCGTCTCTTTCTTCCCCTCGGTTCCCAGTCCTCCACTCTTAACTCTGCACTTAAGAGGCGGTTCAACCTCCGCCACCCCCTCTCCCCGAACAATGAGGGAATGACCGCGATTTTACGGGGAAAACCACCCAGCCCGATCCCATGATCCGCGTCTCCACACGGCTCTCGACGCTCGACCGTCGACCCTCGACTGCCTTATCCAACCAGGGCTCTCGACTGCGTTATGCTACATAGTTGGCCTCGTCGGCGCATTGGTCGGATTTGTACCTGGAACTACAATTTGTCGCCAGGGTGGCAGTCGACCCGGGACCAATGGCCGGCGAGTCACGGCCGGTTGTTCGTCGTCCAAAATCTGAACCGCTTGAGTGCGCCTCGCGCCGAGACGGTATTGAGGGCTGCCGCGCGGAGCTGGCCTGAGCTGCACCGCGACGCGCTCGGTTGGTTCGCGTCTGTTATCGTCCAGTGGGATGATCTCGATCGTCGCTTCGTTGCTGCCGGGATCTCCACCGAACCCGGAAGCCGTTCATAATCCACCCCGTTTCGGGCGGTGCCCCGCCTCACACCCGAACGCCGCAATTTCAACGCGCTATCGCACGGTAAAAGCGTTTCGTCGAGTTCGTGTCCAGGTCGATCCACAGATGCGGATTGTTCGTCAGATACAGATACACGAGGGATGTCCAGTTGGTTGATTCCAAGGCATCGGCTTTTTGGATCTCGTACGTTTGGCCCACCTCGCCTTTAACCAGAAGCCCCGCAAAATTCTGGATGGCGATCTCCGGCTGCGGAATTGTGCCGGTCACGTGCACAGAAGCGCTTCCCCCCGCAATGGCGCTATCGTCGTCCCACACCGTCACGACCAGATTGTAAGTTCCCGTGGCATAATAAATGTGATTGAGCGGGATGCCGCGCCTAAACGCGAAGCCGAAGTTTTGGATGGTACCATCGCCGTAGTTCACCTGCGCCCTGATGTCGTCGTTGCCCGGGTCCGTCACAGGCACATTCCCCGAAAAGCGACCGGCGGAGACAGTGTAGGACGGCGGCAGCGTAACAACCGGCACAACATTTCGAATTTCAATCTGGCCAGTGCTTTCCACCGGACCGGCTTCCAAATCATCCTCCGTCACAGTGACAGTGTACGGCGCTCCGTGCGCATCATCCTGGTAAGTGTGCGCAATGGACAACCGTGCTGTGCGGCCGATCGCGTTTGTTACCAGAGAAGTGCCGTCTCCGAAGTTGATGGTTATTTGATCCTGATAGAACATCGCATCCGGCAATTCATCGTAAGTGAAAATGACCGCTGACCCTTCGTCGGCCGTGGCCGGCACGGTGAGCGTTTGCGCGCCGGCCGTGCCCGCGTACAAGACTGCTGCGAATAGATACAAATAGCGCATAGTAACATAGTAAAATTGGTGATTTCCCGGGACTCCCGCCCCAATATCGCGCAGCGTCAAGCACTTCGCAAATGGATCGTAACTTTTTGTGTGTGCTTCTGGACTCGCTTTGCGCTTTAGCGTCTCTGCGTTAAGATCGCGTCGTGAAAGGCCTGGATCGCTTAACTGCGGAACGCCGCAGCTGACCACTTTTTGCGAAGCAAACGTTGTCTAATGGGGGAACTAACTTGTGGCGGGCTTGGGAAGCCAAGCATGAGCCGCATCCGCGGGAAAAACACCTCCCCGAAACTCATCGCGCAGCGCCTTCCCCGCATGGGTTCCAATCCCGAGGGGATTGAATCACTCAGCCCAAGGTTGCGAGGAACGAGCTACCTTGGGAACGCATTCGCCCCCTCATCAACCCTGAAAGGGTTGAATCAATCTCGAAGTCGTCCTGATCGCAGACCACATGACGCCTTGCGTGTTCCCCACGTCCCTTCGTTTCCTTTAAAGCCGGTCCTTGCGTCTTTGCGCCTCTGCGCCTTTGCGTTAAACTCCTGTCTCTGTGCGGAAAGATTTGTTAACCCCGGAAAGAAGAAGTTGGAACATGGGGAGAATCCGCGGGAAAAACTTCCCAGAATTGATCGTGCTCGTAGGTGCGGTCGAGGTCAGCCTTTTCAGCGAGTTTGTCCTGAGAAAACCCTCGTTCGCCGCGAATGCGCGCGACATTGCGGCCGAAGGAGGTGAGGGTGCGGTCTCGGTACGGCATCGGGCATATCATGCCAGCGAACGATGCCGGATCGTCTGTGGACGATCGGCTACAATGTTACTGAGCGTGTCGGGGCGGAATCACGAATGCCGAGAGGCGAAGCAGGCGCGGCTTGTCAGAATCCGCCTTGCATTTCCGCGAATCCGGTGTGAAAAGATCGGTTGGAACATCTCAGTGATTCGGAGGCGAGGCTTTACTGGGTCGTGCCGAGGGTGGAGTGACGAGAGTGAGACGATTAGAATGCTCACCAGCGACAATTTAAGGGAACATCTGACGAGTGTGAACCTTCGGCGACTGGCCGGGGCGAAGGCGTTCAAGTTGGGCATGGACTATTTCGACGGCGGCCAGGTGGTCAGCCTGGAGCAACGGGACGGAAAGCTGTTCGCCACGGTGCAAGGCACCGATAAGTATCTTGTCACGCTTTTCCTGGATGGAGGCGTCCTCGCTTTCGAATGCACGTGTCCGATGGGCGCGGAGGATGCATTTTGCCGGCACCGCGTTGCGGCCGGTCTGGCCTGGCTGGCTGAGGGCACGCAAACCGCCAGGACGAAGGATTCGAATTCGCTTCCGCCCGCGGCAACGCTGGAGGATGCCCGGCGGTGGTTAGCGAAGCAGAGCAAGAATAAGCTTGTGAAGATGATCCTTGAACGCGCCGCCGCGGACCCGCGACTGCGCGACCGATTGGCCCGGGACGCCGCGAGCCAGAAGTAAGGGGAGTGCAGAGGTGCAGGAGTGGGGGGGCAACGAAGGCCGCGTCATTCCCCGCGACATCACCGCCGACCAATCCCGCCCAAAGCAGATGGGGTTGTTTGATGATTAGATGAGAGTGCGGTCCCGGTCCGTCATGGGGCGGCCGGGAGAGCGATTTTTGAGTTTCGGGTCTGCCGCGTTCGAGCTTCACTGACCTGATATGAGAACGCCTCTCATCGGGCCGGCGTGTGCGTCAGTTCTTTCGCTGCTCTACTGCGCTTCTCTCGTCCAGGCTGGGACGGCGCAGTTCGTTGAGTTAACGGCTGAGATCGAGGTCATCGATTGGTCCTACATGTTTTGGACAGATCGCGAGAATCTTCCGCGACGCATCGGCAGCCTCTTTACCAAATGGGAAGGCCCGCCCATACGATGCGTGGTGGGCGCCAACAGTTGGATGGTTGAAGGACCTTTTTCGAGGAACGCGAGCGTCACGCACTGGTTTACCGGCACAAACATCATCAAACGTTCTGTGATCACCCAGGAACTGCCTGAAGCAGAAGTAAAACGAATGTCGAAAATCGGTCCGGTGGCGATGAAAAGTCCGGCGGTCGGGTCTGTAGATACAAGGACCAACGAATCGCCAGATGGTAATCCGGGCCGACCGGTGCGTGTAATCGATTTGATGGATACCGGCCCGAAGGTGTGCTGGCTGGCTTTCTGTTCGGCACCGGCCGTGAAAGCCAATGATTCACGAATCGCACTGCCATCGGATCTGTGGAAGCAATATCTGGCGTCGGCAAAATTCACGAACGACATTGCGCGATTTGAAGACGGCCTTGGGCTGCCCAGGGGGATTACTGTTTGTACCGAGACCGGCGAGCTCGTAATGCAGTATCAGGTCCATCAGTCCACGAATGTTCTCGGCTGGAACTTCCCCACGGAGTTTTATCTCGTGCAGTACAAGCCGCTGCGATCACGCGGCACGAATTCATGGGAGGTGCTTCTGACGGCGAAGGGAAGAGTCACCGCGATCGGTCCTGGCAGCGAACCGCAAATTCCGCGCTAAGTGGCGTTGTTTGTCCTACGGTTGATCATTGTCCAGGATTTCAATGACTCGACGCTGCGCCGCGCCAAGCCGGTATTTGGGCTGCAGACGCGGAGCCGGCTTAAGTTGCACCGTCACGCGCTCGGTCCTTTCCTGTAATCCATCATCCAGCGCGATGATTTCAATCGTCGCTTCGTAGCTGCCCGCCAGGATTGCGACTGAACGCTCCAGCTTTTCATAATCCACACCGTTTCGAGCGCTGCCCGTCACTTGATAATAAACGCGCAAAGGATTCTCGATCCCATTGCTGCGTCGCACTACCAGCTCTGCTGATTGATCTGTCCCTTCGACCGCGGAGCGTTCTGTGACATTCAGTGTCACGAGCGGCGGGCGACGGTTCCTGACCGGAGCGGGCGGGCGAGGGGGTGGGGGTTGCGGGCGAGGCGGCCGAGGGACATTCGTGATGCGCAAAGTCGCCGTGGATTGCGACGCACCGCCGCCGAGGTGCAAAACCACTGTCTGATCGCCTTCATCGGCATCGTCCCAGATGATCGGCACACTGAACGAACGAGGTGCCCATCCGTTGAACGACAAACCACCTTCGACATGGCCGTAATCTTCACCGGCGCTGGCCGTGCCATTCTCGGTCCTGTAACCGCACGAACCGGTCACGCTCCGGTTGCCCGGATAAAAGATAACGGTGATGACGGCATTGGTGGCATTTTCGGCGACGACGTATTCCGCCTGCGAAAACTCAAAACGGTTCGGCACGGTGGTATCCTGCTGTGTGACATCGCCGAAAGAAGACCACCCGCAAACCGCGAGTAGCAGGCCGACGCCGCCCCAAATAACCCCCGCTTTCATAGATACGTTTGCACTCGCGTTGGGCAGAACTGACCTGCCGATGTTACAGCGCGATGCCCGAGTGTGACCGTTCCTGGACTGCCGCGAAAAGGGGGTATCTGCCCCAAAAGATGTGCACAGCGAATCGAGACCGCGGCATTTGACTGGTTAAAAAATCAGCAGCGGGCTCGTGCTCTTTCACCGCCGTTACTGGTCCAGACTGATTCCTGATTCTGAATGGGGAATTTAGGAGTAACGGGCCGAGAAGCGAATCACGGGCCCCGAACAAGGCGGTAAAAGCGAGCGGGAAATTTGTGGGCGTCCGGGTCTGCGAAAATCGTGGTTCCGCTGCTGGTCAGGTCGCTGGCAATGGTGGCCCAGTCCTGAAGGTTTGCGGAGGCCTCAAGGGCGTAGGTGTGGCCAGCAGGGCATTGAATGGTGAGCTGAATGGCGCCGCCGGGTTGGCGAGTCAAACGATGGATCACCGGGGCCTCCACCGGTCCGTAAGGGATGAGTTGAATATCGGCAAACATAAAACTCATCGGAATATGTCCGCTGGCCACAAAACCGACCAGGATGGGATCGATCATAGGGATCGTGCGCGAGGAGAGTCGACTCCAATTGATGCCGTCCTGGGAAGTGTAAGCGGTGAAGACGTGGTTGCTGCGGGTCAATCTCAGCCATGGCGCACTCGGCGCAGAAATGGCGTCATGGGTCGTGTAGCCGCCGGGTGTTTCACGGCCCTGGAGAGTGTTGTCGAATGCGAAGGCGTTGACTGAATCCGGAAGAAGCGATTGGCGAAACATCACGCCGCCGTAGTAGGCGTAGAACTGGTTGTCACTCTGCCAGCCCAGGAAGGCGCGGATCTCACCATCTCCGCTCCAAGGTTGGTAAAGGTAATGAAAGCTGTCGGCAAAAGACCAAAGGTGGCCGGTGCCTGTGATTATGAACATGCCGTTGGCGGCGAGCGCGTTGCCGCGTGAAGGGACCTGGCCGATGTCCCGGCTTCGCCAGGGTGGTGGTAAAGAATAGTCGGTCGGTTTAGCGACAGTGGCGACGGCGGAGTAAGCGGAGTTGCCGGCATGCGATGTAGCCTGCACCCGAAAATAGAGAACGGACTCACGGTCGGCGGTGGTCCAGTCATCGGTGCTGATCCAGTAATCGGTGGTGTTGGCCTTGAGAGTGCCCAGAGGGGAAAAGCGAACATTATCGGTTGAAATTTCCAGCCGGAATCCCGTTTCGTTGAAAGACGTGTCGCTCCACCTAAGCCGGATCAGGTTGGTCGGAGCGTACGTCGCGATTAAACCGACCGGGGCGCTGGGCGTTTCGCTGGTGCGCGAAATCTCCAGATGATCGAACTGAGCGGTGGCCAGCGTGCCGGGCTGATGACTCGTCACGGCCAGTCCGGCCAGGATGGTTTCGGGGAGATTGACGGTGGCGGATCCGCGCGGCGTCCATGTGTTCCTGTCGAGGGATTGATGCGCGGTGACGTTGCTTCCCTGCCGAATGAGACGAAGCCAGTAAGGGGACTGGTACCAGGTTCCGTGCGTGTGCGCCGTTTCTTCGGAGAGGTTGGTGCGGGCTTGCAGGCCGCTGGCGTCGGCGAGGCGATGAAAGAAAAAAGCATGCGGGGAATCCGCTGCGAGGCTGGCGCGCAACATGATCCCGCCGCGGGACCATCCGTTGGGTCCCTGGACGTCGTTTATGCGAACGGTGAAAACACCGTCGCCGGTCCATGAACGGTAAGCGTAATGAAAAGCGTCGCGGGTACCGTCGATTTCGCCTGAACCGGTGAGAGTCAAGGCGTTGCCCGACGTGAGGAGGCTTCCTGCGGGCTGGGAGGCCCCGATGTCTGCGTTTTGCCATTCCCACGGACGGGATTCATAAACGAACACCCCGCGCGTGGATGGGGAATTGACCACGAGTGCGCCCGCACTGATCGCAAAGTGTCCTACGGTGTATGCGCCGGTGTCGGCCGGAGTTGGGAATCGCGTCCAGGTTTCCCCATCAAATCGAAAGAGATGGATGCGCGCCACGCCTCCGGGCCCCCAGTCTCCAACAGCGAAGGCATGGTCGGTAAGCGCGATCTCCCCGTTGAGGGATATTGCTTCAGTGCTTTGCAATCGTTGCTGCACAACCCAGTTCGTCCCGCTTTTGGCGAAGACCAAAAGCTCGCCGGAGCCGGCAGGCACCAGGATTGTATTGCCTGCAGTGGCAACCTGCGCGCCGAAGTCACATTCCGCGGCGGTTCGCCCGGTGCCATCGAAGAGAGTCGCCTGCTCAACCCAGTCGTCCCCCCGACGTTCATAGACATAAACGCGGGGGATTTGGTCCTGGAAAAAACCACCGATGCCTGGAGCTCCGACAACCAATCTGTTTCCGCTGAGAGCGAGAGGTTCGCCAAAGCCCATCTGGTGTTTGGGTTCCCGCGGGAAAATACGCGTCTGATGGATCCAGTTGGTTCCGTTGCGCACATAGACATCGACAGCTCCATATGTGGTGTAAAGGTCGGGACCGATGCGCCAATTGCCCCGGACAATGGTATCTCCACTCACTGCCGTATGGATACCCTCAACGGTAAAGGTATGCTCCAGCGTCCAGGTCGCCCCGTGCCGGCGATAAACGTTGGTGCCGAAGACCAGCGTGTCACCTTCAAGATAAATGCTGCCACGCCCGCGGACGGCCTGTTGCTGCGCCCAACCCTCGGAACTGCGGACAAAAATGACGGCGTCGCCCGGCTGCCACAGGGCGGTTGTGTTGACCACCACAGTATCTCCGCTGATGGCGACGGAGCCGGAAGCATTGAGCTTTGTTTCCGAGTTGAGCACTGGAAAAGCGCCCGCTGCGTCAACGGCCAGAAGAACTATTGCCGCGCAACAATACACCCTGCCCCATGATTCGCCCGTTTGCATAAATATTCGATCCAACTACCCCTTAGCCGCGCCTGTGCACAAAAAGAGCGCACCCGGCCTAAAATTCACCGCTTCAAAACGACGGGAGCGCTGACTGTTGCGAGTTTGCGTGCCGCCGATTGGAGCTCCTATGGGGTTGATTACCGCTGAAGACCGGATTGAGACCTGATAAGCGTCAGTCGCGCATCCGGCCCGCCGGCGGATGGGTTTGTTTGATGATTAGAGGCTTCCAGGAAGGAACCCTGCGGACGAAGGGAAAAGTGTGTTCAGTTCACGATGAACCCGGCTTTGCGGAAGGCGGCGATGCTCTGGCCGGTCAATTGATCGAGCTCCCTGAAGAGTGTTTCGTCGACGGCGTTGAAATTGAAGCAGGTCTTCCCTTGCCTGCGCGCCTCTAACTCTTTGGACAGGGTGTCGAGCAGCCTTGGGTTATCGCCAATGCCCATGAGGTGGTAGCTGACGTAGCTCTTGCCGCTCTGGACCCAGGCGACCGGAAGGGCGGCTCTTTTCATTGTTCCGCCCCACCCGTTGAGCGTAGCGGGGCCGGGTTTGGCCGCGAGGGAATAGGACGCAGGTGTGTCTTCAGAGACGGACAATGTCTGCGAATGCTTTTGGAGGATGGAACGCAACCTCGCAAAGACGGGTTCGAAGTCCGACGGCACAGGAAGAACTAAGCAGATGCGCACCGGCAGTAAAGCAGCAAGAGGTTGGCTTTTTCAGGGCGGGGAATCGCGGGCGGTTGGTGGAGGTCTTCGGCCTGACCCCGCTCACGGCTGGACCCTACGAGGGGCTGGCCGTTTGAAAACGAACCCGTGTGTCAAACCCCAACGCTGCCCGATTTTTGTCACGGTTTTGCAAAGCTTCGCGCGAGAGGTCGCAAACCCGAGTCGGTTTCGGTACGGCATGGATGACTAGCGCCGGACGGGAAGACGTCTGTCAAACGGGGAAATACGCGGTCGGTTTGCTTTGTGCTGTGGCACGAGCAGTACGCCCTGCGAAAAGGATTGAAGGTTACGATCGAGGTATTGCGCGATTGCCACGATTTCCCGGCGATCGTTCATGTCGAAAGCCCACATCCCCTGGAAGCGCCATCTCGAAGGCCAGGCAACTATCGCGGTGACGTCGTGCAAAACGCCATCGGCGTCGTACAGCCAGAAGCTATACACGTCTGTAGACAGTTCGTTCGCGGTCCAGGTGACGGAATACATCAGGACATCGCCTCCATTGTTGATACATACGGGAAAGATCTGCCGGGCGCCCGGTGGGAACGGAAGCGGGCGCATAACGCCATGGCGGTAAATGAAACCCGCGTTACCGTCCGGGCCATAGCAGCCTCCAAGGACTTCGCCCCGATTGTTGATGCCGCCTCCACCAGAAGTATGAAATCCGGGGAGGACGCCAAGATTCTTGATCCGGCCACCTGACCAGATAACGGCGCGGTAGACGCCGTCGTGGAATAAGGCCGCGCCGACGATCTCTCCGCGGTCATTAATGGCAGAAGGGATGACGTCTCCGCCCGGAAAGGGCTTAGGCAGTTCGGTCATGCGGCCATCACGATAAACGACCGGAGTGACGATTTCCGTTTGCCGGTTATAAGTGTAACCGACAATTGTGCCGTAATTGTTGAAGCCGCTGGCGATGAAGTTCGGAACGGGCACGATACGCGCCTCGGTAAGCGGCAGCGGACGCGGCGAGGATTGGAGGACAAAGGACATTACTGATTCTGCGTAGACAATGCCCAGGATTTCACCGCGCTCGTTTATCGCCTGGAGCCAGGCGGGGGCGTAGGGTTCGAAAGGCTCGCGGGGATAACCTAATTCGTAAATCTTGCCATGCTGATACAGGACGACGCTACTGCTGCGTTCCCCGACAACGTCTCCATTGTTGTTGATGCACTGGGGATACACGTAGTTTTCACTCCATCCCTCTCCATCGATGGGTGTGGATTCGCCCAGGGGGATGACGGAATAGCGCGGTGAGCGCTCGGCGGCTAGCAATGAAGAAAATGCCGACAGGCAAATAGCCAGGAGCAAGGTACAACGTGCCGGACTCTTCTGCCGCGCGAATTCATTCATAATCGTTAAATCCCCGTGAACACCCTCTTTGGAGCGGATTACCTTCCCTGTGTCAGATCGTGTTTACCGTCAGTGCGCGGACAACTCATATGGGGCGTCTCCCCCAAATTGAGTGGCGGCTGCGACACAGTCGTAAGGCGGCAGCGAAGCAAGAGGGGGCCCTTTGATGATTAGATGAGGTGAGATATCGGTACGGCAGTGTTGCTATCGCGCAACGAACGATGCCGCATCGTCCGTGGACGATTCGTCTACAATGTTTGTGAGCCTGACCGAAAGCGAAGGACGGGCTACAGATACCAGTTTGTCCCTCTCCTAACCCTCTCCCCGAAGGAGAGGGAACCCGCGTCACACTCCGCAAATCTCGTTGACTGCATCATTCAGAACGCTAATGTTGGGCTACACACAAAATTAGCCGCGAGAGACGGCTATCAGAAGGAGAAGGGCTATGAAAACGAACTTCGGAGTTACTGGCATCCTCACCGCCTTTATCGTGCTTTTGGCGTCACCTGTTGCGGGTCAGGTCCAGGTGATGACCTCCAATCAAATCGCGCGCGTCTTCAATCAACTCAATGAGGTCGACTTCGAGACTCTGCCTCGGACTGAACCGGAAGGCCCGCAACTGCCTAACCCACTCAGGCTGAATGGCGTGATCTTTGCCGATCGTACCTCTATCTACGCCGGCTTCTGTTCTTCGCCCACGTGTGAGCCAGATCCTGATAACGCGATTGGCGGCAACATGGCGCTAACACTAAACCCGCGAGCAAGCATCTCCTTCCCTCAGCCCCGCAGGATCGTGGTCCTCGATTTGCAGGGGAACGACACCAACCGGATTGCATTCCGTGTCGTGGACGCGCGGGGCGCGAAGAGAACCGTAGTGGTACGGGCTCCTGAGTTTACGCCTACGTTGGTAGGGCTGTCCTCGCCCGCAGGAATCCGGAGGATTGAAATAATGCGACCGCCCGATGCCCCTGGACCCATTTCGCTGGCACGCGTGTTGTTCTCCGCCCCGATTCCTCATTACCGAGCCCTGCCGAACGGTGGACCAACCGGGTGGCCACCGCGCCGCTGAGTTCAAGGCCCCTTCCGCCGACGGCAAATGGCGCGTTGGTTTCCATACGTCGAGCATTCCTGTTTTCCGGCTCAGAGAACTCTGAACTCTTACGGCATTAGCTTCCCTGATTTTTCTCCCCCAAATTGCGTCAACAAATTTTTGGCAGAAAAAATGTCCGCTGGTGTCCGCTCCTGTCACTTCCTGTCCGCTCCAGTCCACTCCTGTCACATTCGCACTCCTAATGACCCCAAACGCCCAAAAACCCATGGTAAACTACCGCCATGAAAGTCTATGTAACGGACGGCAGGGGCGCCCGCCGCACGTCCCCTCTCCCCGGGGGAGAGGGTAAGGATGAGGGACAGACTGGTACGCGTTCTCTGTTTTCTCAGTTCCCTCCTGTTAAAACTTTTTGCGCTCCTTTGCGTCCTTTGCGGCTATGCTTCCGGGCCGTCCCGGCTTCTTCGTGGCCTTCGCGTCCTTCTGTTAAAATCTTTGTGCCGTTTAGCGTTTCTTGCGGCCACCCGCCAAAACCGGAAGAAACCGGAATTTTCCGGAATTCCGATTTTCCGGTTCTCGCTTCTTCCTGGCTTCCTTATGAGATCATCCATCCGTCTCCAAAATCGTCAAAATCGGCGAACTCGCCGATTTTTTACCGATGCGACCACGCTGTACCAACCACTTACAACAAATCGTTTTTCAATCCGCCGATTTTCACAACAGCG